>Ga0213875_10001787_pt1 | contig 13428 bp, 18 predicted proteins | sample BarmaccomBMRX_R8_FD_160105 | JGI IMG/M metagenome (GOLD analysis project Ga0213875, IMG submission 160105) | Root-associated microbial communities from Barbacenia macrantha in rupestrian grasslands, the National Park of Serra do Cipo, Brazil - RX_R8 | ecosystem: Host-associated > Plants > Roots... | reverse complement strand
CTTTGGCGTGGTAGCCAACAGGCGGCCGACCGGAGCTATCGGGCTTAGTCTGTCTTATGTAGCACTAGGGTATTTGTAGGGTGCTCCGTTACATAAGACAGCCAGGGCTCGTGTACGATGACCGTTGGGTGTTTGAGGCATGCATAATACTTTGACGAGCGACCTCTACCCGCTGGCGGGGCCTGCCCCATCAGACCGGGGACGAGCGAAGAACATGCACGAGAGCGCAACTTTATGCGCCCCCACAAGATGCTGGGTTCGGCGCTAGCAAGGCTTGGGACCAAACCGCAGCTTTCCCGGTCCGGTGCGGCAGGACCTATGCAGGATCTTGGATCTGGGCTTCCGGGAAAACACCTTCTCGGCCACTCGGTGAATAAAGGGGGTCCCTCTAGCGGTGGGGTTCGTTGTAGCAGGGCGTCGTGGGAGAAGGCCGCGGCCGAGCGGACGGGGTGGTCCTCTCTAGTCCATTCGGACTAGAAAAAATCACCCTTTTGGGGTATTGCCGTTTTGCTCGTTTTGCGTCATAGTCAAAGGTGTAGGTAAGAGAGCGGGTGTGGAGGGGCGTCACGCCCGTCGGGGAAGGGAGAAGGTGGTTGATAAGGGCAAAGAACCCAGAGAGAGAGAAGAAGGATGCGGAAGGACATGAAGGAGCGATGAGGAAAGGGACGAAAGAATGAAACGACTAGCCCTTGTGCTCGCGCTGTTAGCAGCGTTCGTGCTCGCGAGCACCGGGGGGGTCCTTGCCCAAAATACCACCCCCGGTAGCAAGCAGGGCAACACGCACAAGCACGCCAACACCCAGCAGAGCACCACGTCTGACAACCAGCAACAGGACTCGTCCAACGACGCGCCCTTCGTCGGCAAGGGGATAAAGGATAAAACCGCTTCTTCGGGCGCTAGCCCGCAGGCGGTGAATAATTGTGGTATTGATCAAGGGACCCTCACAGGTTACAACGTTTACGGCGCTTACACTGACGATCCATCGTCTGGTGGCTCGAACCAGGCAGGCGGGAACAATCATGCCTTCGTTTTTGGGTACTTCGTTCCCCAACCCCCACTGAACACCGCCTTTGCTAACTTCTACGTGTGCAGATACGATACTAATACCGGGAAGGAAACCTTCACGGGCGTTCAGGTCCCCTCGGATATTGACAGGGGTTATGGCAAGAGCTTCATTGATCCCCCACCGTCGGGCAACGCCTACGCGATTCATGATGGGCTACTCCCACCGCTGGGGAATCTACTAGGTAAGGGCATCTACTCGGTATACGAGATCCTTAACCCAACGAGTACTGGCGATTACCTAACCAGCCAACCCCACTACATCCAGGTGACTTAAGAAAGGAGAACGGGGGGATAGAGTAGGGAAGAAGGTATGCGGAAAGGGCCGGGGCTTTCACGCCCCGGCCCCTTCTCTGTTGCGGGTTCTGCTCTAAGGCTGTTGCTGCTGCTCCTCTCTCATCTTCTGCCTCATCTCCTCTTGGCCTTGATCGTTCTCCTTTATCTTCTGCTTCGCATCGTCGGGCAGCTTCGCTTTCACGTCTTCCGGTATTTGCTCGTATGATGGCTGCTGGCCTGGTCCGGTGGCCGCTACCGTCGTCTCCTCTTTGGGCTGTTCTTGCGTGGTCTGCCGTACTTTTCCTTGCTCCTCGCCGCACGCTGCCGCACCGGACATCGAAGCGAAAATAGCGAAGAAGAAGAGGATTACGAATTTTCTTCTCACGGGGATTTTCTCCCGTAGACCGTCTACTCTGCTCAGCGGCTTGCTTATCGAAGGCTGATTCAGACGGAGAAGTCTAGCACGAGGGAGCTCCGAGTTTCCGGGAAGGCATTAGTACCGGAAGTCTAGTTTACGAGAAATTATTCTCGTAAAATAGAGAATAAGTTTCCTTAAACCAATGGACTAACATCATCGTTTTATGGCTCTAACAAGTCTAAAAAGTGGTGAGAAATGAGAAACTGTGAAGTGAGAAATTAACTAGGAACAGAGAAATTAGTGGGAAAGATACTTCTCACCTATGGAAGAGACGCCGCCACCACGACCGGCCCGCCTCCTTACGGGCTTCCCGGAGCTCTTCCTCAAGCCTTTCGACCCTTTCCCGCTCGTCATCGGCACGCTGTCGCTCTCTCTCAAGCTGTTCCCGAAGTGTGCTTTCGGCGACCTCTGAGAGCTGGCGACGGGCGTTAATTTCGCCCTCTAGGCGCCCGAGTTCACGCTGAAGGTCTTCTATCCTTCGTCTCAGCTCGACGGCTTCTGTAGACGCAACCTGCGGGCGCGTGAAAGCGACTTCAGAGTCTCGGCGCTCCTCAAGCTGTTCGTGAACGGCCCACTGCGGTATGCGCCAGCGAGCGTTCTGGTCCTGCCACCCCTCAAGCTCGCCCGAGTTGAGCATCTGCGTAACCCGACGCTTGGTAAGGCGCAGGACCTTGGCGGCCTCTGCCGGCGTATAAGTGTCCTCTTCCACGGTAAGCATCCTACCGGTCCGATCGGATCGAGGCTATCGGACCGGCCATCACTGAGAGCCGGTTTGCTGTGTGAATTCACACAGCAACGTCCGCACCTCGACCCGACGAATCGGATCGGCCGCACGCCTCAAACCGCTTGCGTGGGGTTAGTAAGTGTATTGCGTGCACAACAAAGGAGGAGGCCCCGGTCGTGGAAGAGGAGATACCGGGGCCTCGGAAAGGAACACCCATCATTTTACGGGCGTCTCAAAAGATCCCCAAGCGAAAGAGCCGGTCGGACGAAAACCGGCCCCCCCAGAAAAAAGGATCAGACGGGTAGCCAGAACCCGCCGTCACTCCGAAATTCTAACCCGCCGAAGCACCGCTCACACCCGCGGGCTCCCCGAACTCGTCGCGGAGCTGCTCGGCCACCCGAGCCTCGATCTGGGCCAGCTCCTCCAACGTCGGCTCGTCGTGATCCAGCCATCCCAAGAGCATCGCTTTGATCTCGCCGCGGCGTTTCTCGACTGCGGCGAGCTTCTCGGCCTCCAGCAAGTCTCCGAAGCCTTCGGCCGCAAGCTGTCGATTCACCCTCTCATCGACCTCTTGGCGTATCTGCGGCGCGCTCATCCCTTCGACGCTGTAGCCCGATAGCGTGCGCAGCTGCTGGCGGCGATACTCGAAGTCCTGTTGGCGGAAGTAGGCTTCGCTCTCGCGCCGGGAGGCCTCCGCCATCTCTTCGCTGCGCCGCATCTGTTCCTCGTTGGCTCGGCGCTGCTCGGCGAGGGGTGTTAAGTGGAGATCCACCTCGAGTAGCGAGCCGATGGGTTTGCCCCCCATGGCCAGCACGCGGGAACTTCCGTCCCGGACGTATGCTCCGAGCCGCGCGGCTAAGAAGTCGGAGAGAAGCTCGCCGTAGGGCCGCCCGATCGGCGGTTGGCCGGTAAGCTCCCGAATGACCTGGTCGTGATCGCCGGTCAGGGTGGCAAGCTCCCAGAGCCTCGAAACGAGGGCATCCGTGGCGGACTCCATCTTCAGGATGCGCTCCTTACGCTCTTTCGCGTATGCGTCGTAGCGCTTCTCGGTGGCCTCGCGCTCGGCGGCCCGCCGGCGCTCCGCGAGCTCGGCGCCGCGCCGTTCGGCCTCGCCTTCCGCCAACCCCGCGAGCTCCAAGGCCCGCCTTGCGTCGGCGAGTTCGCCTTCGAGGCATTCCCGCTCTGCGTCTGCGCCGTCCTCGCCCGAGACCGCCGCCAGAGCCAGGGCCGGGCGCTTCGCCTCGAGCTCGGCGATCTTCCGTCGGGCCTGCTCAGCCGCCGATTGGGCTGCTACGGCATGTCCCCGGATCTTCTCCTCCTGCTTGTCGAGGCCTTCCCGAGCCGTCTGTCGCTCCGCGTCGAGCTTCTCGAGCTCCTTATCGAAAGTAGGTGGCATTCTCGTTCTCCTCCTCTGCTCTAGCGCTGTAGGTCTTTGCGGAATTCCACGCGGTAAGCCTCCGCCAGCTCTGGCCTCTGCTCGACGGCCTTGGCCACGGCCTGCTCTTTGGTGAGGGTCCGATCCCGCTTGCGCAGCCCCTCCGCTGCCTGCTCTATTTTGTTGAAGGTGTACCAACCTGAGAGGTGCGTGTTCTTGTAGTAGGTCATCGCGTTAGTCCTTTCTTCATCTTGTGATGTGCTACCAGCTAGGGCCGGGCGCTTGCCACGGCCACGGCGAAAGACGGCCCCCCGGGAGGAGGCTAGAGGGTCGATCAGGCTCCGTCAGCCAATCCGGCGGGAGGTGCGGTATCGGAATCTTCGAGGAGGCCCACGCGGCTAGGGCCACGGACAGCACTAGGTCATCGTGATCATTCTCTCGCCAGGCCTCGTAGCTATCGTGGGCCGTATTCAGGTTGATTTTTACTTTGAAGTTCGCTAGTTCGGACTTGAGAACTTCCGCGAGCTCCAGGCTGCCGGCGATCTTTAGCCGCCCCGACTGCAAGAGGACCTGAAGACCGCCGACCAGGTTCCTTTTTGGAACCCGATACATCCCGGCGCCCGCCTTGCTCTCCGAGTCGCCGCCGGTGATCAACACGCCCGTGAACTGGCGATTGCGCTGCCGGAACATGTCCAGGACCGGTGCACCAACCCCGGTTCCATCCACTACCAGCTTCGCCCGATGTTTCAACGCGGGGCTATCCAGAAGTCGCTCAACCCGGGAAACGATGTCCGGGTAAGGCACGTGCCGACAACGCTCCAGGTGCCGGACGGCATACGTCTTCTGCTTGCGCCCCTTATCCGGCGCCGCGGGCGTCTCCTCCAGAACGGAGATGGCCGTGTAGTCGTTTTGCTGCCCCAGGTCCAACCCGACAAAGAATCTTGGTGCCACTAATAACCACCTCCGAACAGGGGCGAAACCTCGCCCTCCACAGGCTCGCTCGGTGCAGCCTTCGGCTCCCCGAACAGGGGCTCTACCTCATCGCTCATCGCCGCCTCTATCACGTCGTGGGAGAAAACCGAGTCAGTCGTCTCCCTGAATTCGCAGCCATATTCTTGGTCGAACCACCAAGCTCCCAGGGTCTTGCGCTCGTTCTCCAAGAACTCGGGGCTGATCCGCGGGCACTGTTCGGCCGTCACCCTGAACCGGCGCCAGCCTTCGCCTCCTTCGCTCCACTCTTTGAAGAAAGCGCCTCGACGCCCCCAAGGAGTAGAAAGAAGCATCAGCCTCCCCCCGGAGACGGCGAGCATGGGCCGCGTCGAGTAATACAGGGAGTCCTCAACACGCGAGGCCTCGTCAACGACCAGGAGAGAGACGCCGCTGAAGCCGCGGATCTTGCCCTCGGTGCCCGGCAAGGAGACGATCCTCGAGCCGCTCGCCAGAGAGAGCGAGAGGGCCGTTTCGGACTCTGAGGGCACGGGCTTTCCAAGCTGCCTGTAGAAGCTCAGGGCCTTCTTGAACAGTTCGCCCGATTGCCTGAGGCTGGGCGAAAGCATCAGAACCAACGCGCCCGGGTGGTAGAGGGCCTCGTGTAGGGCCAATATCGCCGAAGTTGTGGACTTCCCCGACTGTCTAGAGCAGTTGAGCAGTACCTGCTTATCCTCCGAGCGCAAGAACTCGGCTTGCCAGGGATCCGGCTCTAACTCGAGGCTTCGGGCGAACTCAACCCGGTCTAAAGCGCGCGCCAGATCAAGCGCCCCGTCCATCGGCGCCCTCCTCAAGCCCAGCCAGGGCCGTAGCGACCGCTAAGCGGGCCTCCGGAAATCCTTCAAGGGCCCCCACGATCACTCCGCGCAGCCTTAACCATTCCTCGCTGGCCGTGATATTGACCTGAACTTGTGGCGTCTCTTGGAGCTCGCCTACGAGCCGGGCCAGGAGCTCGAGATTCTGCCTGTACTGCCCGACGCCGACGAAGGCCGAGTGCCATTTGCCATGACGTTCGGACTTGTCGAGGAGCCGCGTGGTTCGCTCCTGCAGATCCTTGATCTTCTCTATCAGATCGTCGGCGTGTGCTACCTTCTCGGCCTCCCTGCCCTTGGCAAGCACGGCCGGCAAGTGCTCCTTCATGTGACGCCTCACGGCCTGCTCGCTAACTGCGTAGTGCGCCGCTATGCGCCGTTTGGCGCTTCCTTGAACCATCGCCGTCTCTATGTCTGCGCGTTCCTCGTGGGTACAGACGGTGCAGATACGAGGCATGTTCAAACCCCCTTTCCTGATCAAAAGGCACGAAGATACCCCCGGTGATCATCGGGGGCTTACAGCGGTGTGCGTTAGCATTGATCCCCTCCTGATTGCTTCGCTGTGCGGAGCGTCCCTCGAACCCCAGCAGTTCGTCCCCGATTTAGGGGATCAACCTTTGCGAATACCGCTGTAGGACCAAGCTTTACGGTGTTTTAGGGTCGAAATTCGTCAGATTGGGCACCCCTTGGGTGCAATCCGGCACGGTACAAACCATAATACCATCTCGCCGGACCTTTCCGGGCCCAGGTTTCGCCAAAACCCCTAATGACGACGCCCGGTCCTGGTCGAATCCGAGGCGGTCAAGGCATCGTGGGTTTAGATAGTCGCACCACAATAGATTGTGCTTTCAAGGGCTTTTTGCGCACACCTGCTCCCGGATAATTCTGGGAGCACCGTGTTTACTCGTACCCTAGCCCAGGGTACGGATGGTTTTGCTGTTAGAGAAGGGCATTCGTAATCAAGCGTAGAGAGGAGCCCCGGATGAAGCGTGCCAGATTGTTGTTTATGATAGCTATACTCTCGGTAGCAGGCGTTTTGGCTTATACCCTGCCCGCCCTGGCGACCTCCTCGCCGACGGACACCGTCTACTACCCCTACGGAAACGGGATGACCTATTCGTGCAACGGAGGCCCCCCATTCGTCTACAGTGGTTCCAACTCCTCAGGAAACTGCTCCTTGCAGCAGATCGGACCACCGTCCGGCCTTAACTGCAATGTTCCTACCGACATCACGTTCACGCACGATCCCCAGCACCCGGCAGCGTACGGCGGCCAGCTCTGCCAGGACAACCCTTCTAGGACTTAGAGCTAGCAAGAACTATCGCTAAGCACTATGGGCTCAAGACTCACTCGGCGCATTACCCGCGCCGAGTGGCATGGAGCGCAACCGACGGGGCTTTGCCGAAAGCCCCGGTCCGACGAGTAGGTTCATTAGGCAATCGGACCGGGGCAGAGCCAGGTATCGAGACCACGCTATATCCCGGTCCCTTTTGCGTGTGAATTCACACCTACAAGCTGCGCGTTCTTGCGCCCTACGGGGGAGCAGGCGTCTTATGTAGCGCGCACCCCTTTAACCACTCCAAGCTACATAAGACAAAAAGGCCGAAGCCTCTTCACCCACGACGCCGACGCCTATGGCTCCGGCGCCTATGACGTCGCTTCGGGAATAAGGCTCTCCTGATGGCCCGGAACATCGCCCGTCTTAGCGAGTAACGTAAGAACCTGTTCGTCTTCCTCTCCTCTCCCAGCAAAGCAAAGACCGGAGCCTATGATAGCCCCGGTCCGCTAGGTTAATGGTAAGTTCCTAGATACGCCGCCCACACGAAGCGCATCCGGGGCGCTTCTTCGTGGCCCTCACTCCGCAGGCTCCAGCACGCCGCCTACCCGCCTGCTCGCCCACTCACCATGAAGCCGGAGCAAGTCAGCTGCCCGCCGGCGCTCCTCTATGCAGCGGTTGTAGGCATCCGTGAGCGCGACGACTATCGCCTCGTTGGGTTGCCTGTCGGCCACGTGGCACAGGTGATCGAGGTAGGATTCGGCCTCTTTCCACATCTCGACGTTGCCCTCCGGGCCTTGGCTTGGGGGAGGATCAACGACCCACAGGTCGCGGTGGCCGCCCGTCGTGTCGTCACTCACTCCGAACCGCCGCCTTCCTTTCGGCCTCCTCGGCCTGGTGGCGCATGTTCTTGCGGTGCTCTTCGAGTTCGCACAGCGCCTGACCGAGGTGGTGCTCCAGCTTCTCCAGGCCCTCGACCTGGGCCTTCCACAGGAAGCGCTTCGCGTGGTAGACGGACAGCTCAGCCTCGTCCTCGTCCTCGCCGGCCCCAACCCACTTCAGGTGCTCGTCGCAGTAGTAGGCGTAGCCGTAGTGCCAGACGGCGGCCCTGGGGCACGGCTCGTCAGAATCGCGTCCGACCTCGCAGGGCGGCAGATCGCCATGGTCCGGGTGAGGCGGTATCTCGGTTGGGGTTGGGCTTACCCGCCGCTCCTCGCGGGGCACCCACGCCCTCGTTTGTTCCGTCGTCATTGATCCTCCTGTTCCGTTTTCGCCCAAATTTGGCGGAGTTAGCAGCAACAGCAAATTGGTCGATGGATAGCGGGGACCGTGGTGGCCCCCGTACCTTCGTTGCGGGCATGAGCAGCCCGGGCTAGAGGACTTCGGCGTCGCTGCCCTGCCAGCACTCGTGGCAGAGCAGATCGCCCTCGAAGTAGGTCAAGGAGTCCACAACCTCGACCAGCTCCCGGCCCTCGAAAAGGTCGCCGCACCCGGCGCACCACGAGAGCCGCCACTTCTTTGAATGGCCGACCTCTCCATCCACCGCGGCAAGCGTCCGCTCGATGATGGAACCCACGTGCTCCAGGCCGCCGACACTCCGGTCGGCATCGTGGCGCACATTCTTCGGCTCCGTGGCGCACCGACGTTGCTGGCGCCCGTTGTGCGTAGGAGCCGAGGCGGACCGGTAAGCCCGCCACAGCGCCCAACAGAGAACCGCGTGCTTACAACCCCGGCCCCGCCGGTGGGCGTCCGGGCAGGAGCACTGCCAGCTTTCAGGATCCACCCGGTAGACCGCGCCGCCGGAGCCCTTGACGAGGTAGCCAACCAGCTCGCCGCCGCGGACACGGGGGCGGATGATGTTCGCCTTCGGGCAAGAGAGGTGCGTGATGAGGATGTTCTCGGCGCGCTCGATGCGGGCGCACGACACGCGCCCGGACCTCTTGAGCCGGTCGAACTCCTCCTCGCACCGCTCCGCTATCTGCTCTACACTGACTGTGGCCATGAAGCTAGTCCCTTCGTGGTCCGGGTCCTCGGGAGTTACCGCTCCGCGGGGACCAATTTTTTATTGATACTAGTATTGTCCCACTTTTCTGCGGCACGGTCAATAGTTTTTGGCTAGAATAAAGTAAAAAGTGAGGTTATATGACTTTAGTATTATTGTCCCACTTAAAAGAGCATCGAGAGAGACGGCAACTAACTCAGGAAGAGCTACACAAACTCTCCGGGATTAGTAGGTCCACCATCGCCGAGCTTGAGACGGGACGCAGACTCGCGCGGACTCGTACAGCCATGAAGCTTGCGAAGGCCCTCAAAACCAGTCCCGAAAAGTTGTCGGGCGCGTGCCAGGTACAGGAGTTTAAGAGTTTTGCGGACAAGTTTACCGACTTTGCTGTAGAATCAGGCGCATGACCCACCGACCACGAGACAACGAGGTAGTCAAACAGGCTGGGAGGCACTGTGCCCAACTTTATTCGCTACGACAAGCGAGCGATGGCGATTCCTTCAGAGCCATCGGTTTCAATACAGAGATCGGGAACGATTTCTCTGAACCATGCCGCGTTTACATTGGCAGGCGAACCCGAGGCTGTCGAATTACTCTACGACCCCGACGAAAAAGTGATTGGGATGCGCCCTATATCCACTTCGGAGCCGTACGCCTTTCCTGTCCGCAGGCAACAAGCAAGCCGCAGCTACCTGATAGCCGGACAAGCGTTCACAAGCTATTTCGGGCTGCGTACCGATACAGCCTTGCGATACTCGGCGCGGATGATAGACGACGTGCTAACCGTGGATCTCAAAAAGGAAGGCGCAAAGGTCGCCAGGCCGAGCACGGCAAGCCGCGAAAAGGGCTAAGAGAAGACATGGGCGGTGCTCCACTTTCGGGTCCGGCGCTCATCGGGCACCAGGTCCAGGTGTGTCGCACGCGTGGGCGCATGACGCGGCGCGACCTCTCTGAGGCGACCGGCATCCCTTATTCCACGCTGGGTAAGTTCGAGACCGGGATCTCCGAACCGAAGGCTTCGCAGCTGGTGTGCATCGCCAAAGCTTTGGGTGTCGAAGTATCGGAGCTAGTTGAGGGAGTGTACATGAATCACTAAAAGTTGAGAGTCGCGGAGGGTCAGTCCGCGACTCTCGAGGTTCCACGCGCCCGGTTGGTGCCTGAGTGCGCTCTATACGGAGTATTTTACTCCATTTCGAGTATTTCGCTCTGTTTTGAGCACAACGCTCTACTCCGAGCATGTCGCTCGATTCTGAGCAAAACCGGTCAACTTGGAGCCTCCATTGCCCAGTAGTTTGGGAGAACGAGACAAAGGAGGCGAAAGCTATACGATGCATAATACCAACATGGCCCCGAACGCTCAAGGGGCAAAAACCGCGGGGGGGTACCCTACCTCCGACCCGGAGCGCAAACCGATCCGCAGTGGCATCAAGGCCGTCAAGGAAGCCGTGCCCATCGAACGGGTAGCTGCCGAGTACACGGACCTTAGGCGGGTTGGCGACGGGTTGTCGGGGATATGTCCCCTACCAAACCACAGCGGGAAAGGTCCCGATGGCAGGGAGCGGACCCCCAGCTTCAACGTCTATCCCGAAGAAGGCCGCTTCAAGTGCTACGGCTGCCAGATGTTCGGGGACGTGATCGACCTGGAGGAGCTTGCCGGCAAGCACGCCGAGACCTGGACGGCCATGATCGCTCTCTCGGTTCGCTACGGCGTGGAGCTGCCCTCGCGCTCGGAGACGTGGAAGAGATGGCAGGGCGAGAAGCTCGCCATCGAGGACCTGGCCGAGAACGTTAGGTTTCGAGTGCGTTGTCGGCGGTTGTTCAAGCTACTCATCCTCAACGCACCGGAGATCCAGAGCATCGAGGACCCAGACGAGCGCCGAGAGGAGGTCCAGGCCTGCTACGAGGCGTTCCAGGAAGGCTTGCGAGAGATCAATCACAAGGCAAAGCGGAAGATGATGGGGAGGCTTGGCTAGTGAGCATCCACGAAGATCTGAACGAGATCATCTACGGCGACGGGCGGCCGGTAGACATGCCCTACAACACCACCGACGTGGGCAACGGCCAGCGCCTCGTCTCCCGCCACGGTGAGGACCTGCGCTACGTGGGTGCCTGGGGCCGGTGGATGGAGTACGACGGCACCCGGTGGGCGATCGACGACACCGGCGAGGTGGAGCGCCGAGCCAAGGAGACCGCGCGCGCTATTTACGGCGAGGCGGAGCGCGCTTCCTCCTCCGAGCTGCGTAAGGAGCTCGGGCGCCACGCCATGAAGACCGAGGCCATGAACCGCATCGACGCGATGATAAAGGCCGCGCGGTCGGAGCCTAGCATCCCCGTCCGCCCGGACGATCTCGACGCCGATCCCTGGCTCCTCAACGCCCAGAACGGCACGGTGGATCTGCGCACCGGGGAGCTGCGGGAACACCGGCGCGAGGACTTGATCTCGAAGCTCACGCCAGTCGACTACGATCCTAACGCCAAAGCCCCCACGTGGGAAGCGTTCCTCGAACGTGTGCTGCAGAGCGAGGGGCTCAGGACGTTTGTACAAAGAGCGGTGGGTTACTCCCTCACCGGGGACTCCCGGGAGCGGGTGCTGCTGATCCTTCACGGTATGGGGCGCAACGGTAAGAGTACCTTCCTGGAGGCCATCCGCGAGGCCCTCGGCGCCGCTGAGGGCTACGCCATGAAGACGCCGGCGGAGACCCTCATGGCCAAGCCCGCCGGCAGCATCCCGAACGACATCGCTCGCCTCAAGGGAGCCAGGTTCGTCTGCGCCTCCGAGACCGAGGCGGGCCGACGACTGGCTGAGGCCCTGGTCAAGGAGATCACCGGCAACGACACCATCAGCGCCCGGTTTATGAAGGCAGAATGGTTCGACTTCAAGCCCACCCACAAGGTGTGGCTCGCCACCAACCACAAGCCCGAGATCCGCGGCACCGACCCCGCTATATGGGACCGCATCCGGCTGATCCCGTTCAACGTGCGGATCACGGACGATGAGAAAGACACCGAGCTACCCGAGAAGCTCAAGGCCGAGCTCCCCGGGATCCTGGCCTGGGCGGTGCGCGGATGCCTCGATTGGCAGCGCCACGGCCTGGGCGAGCCTGAAGAGGTGAAGGAAGCCACGGCGGATTATCGCGCCGAGATGGACGTACTCGCCGCCTTCATAGAGGACCGTTGCGTCGTACACCCGGACGCCACCGTCACGTCGAAGGCGCTCTACGCTGCGTACGCCGAGTGGTGTGATGAGAACGGCGAGCGTGCCGAGAAGCAGAGAAGCCTCGGTTCGCGCCTGACCGAGCGCGGCTTCAAGCGGGGCCGGGGAACCGGTAATGCACACATCCGGCTTGGAATAGCTCTCAGGAGTGACCTAACGCCCGACCCGGACACGAGTGGTGGGAGTGACCCATCGCCTGATCCTGGATCCGGGAGTGACCCAACATATCAAAAGGGTCACGCAGAAAAACACCCGCAAATAAGTGAAAAACGCTTCGAGGACAGAACCCAGAGTGACCCTAGTGACCCTAAATCTGGCATGAACGGCTCGAAAAACCCTTCGCAAGCGGTTAACGGCGAAAAAGGGTCACTTGGGTCACTTGGGTCACTCGATAATGTGGGTTTCGCCGGCGAGCCGCCGCGTCGGGCAAGGCGTAGACTAACCGAAGAGGAGGCTCTCCAAGTCCAGAAGCTCATCGCAGAAGGCGTGGCTGCGGAGGTTGCCAGAGCAGAAGTGATCGGAGGTGGCGAGCCGCTCTACTACCACGAGTGATGCGAGGAGGTGGCTTGAGCATGGACCGGCGGCAGACGAGAAGGAGACGTCGGACGAGAAGAAGGCGGGCCGAACTGAAGGATTTCGCGAGTGCGCTACCGCACGAGCTAGTTACTGCGGGGTGTGCATTTTGTGGGGATGTTTGGGGTAGGCGGGGGGACCTGAGGGAATCTGCCCGTGCTGTTTCGAAGCGCTCTGATGGTTTGGTGCGAGCGCTGGGCAGTGGTGTTGTGCGTAGCGCACGCTTCTTCACGCTGTCCTTATCTTCAGCGGTACACCGGGTGCGGAGGAATCAGGTGGCGTTGTGGAGGGTGATGAGTGCCGTTCTCAACGAGCTCATCGTCTTGGTGCATCGATTGACCGGGGATGTCGAGTGGGAGGTACTCTTCTTCGGACTGCTGTTCTCTTTAGGGGGTATGGTGGTCTGTGCTATTGCGGGCGCGGACGTGTTTGCGGTTTTGTTCTTCCTGTTGAGCTTATTCTTGTACCTAGCCCTCTGGAAGAGGGAGTCGTAATGAGCGAGGGGTGCGCTCGTTGCGTTGGCCGGATTCCTCGTGAGTCGGGAGCGGGAGTTGCTCCTGGGGGAGGTGGCTGGAGCTTGGGTAGTAGTCGCCAGCCTAGGCGACGTCGTAGGCTGCGGGGGCAAACAGGAAGCGCTGTGGGAACTCCTCGTCTATCCGTTGATCCGGAGGGGTGGGTGGAGCATTATTATTCTTCGCGCTGCTGTCCA
>Ga0213875_10001786_pt1 | contig 13437 bp, 10 predicted proteins | sample BarmaccomBMRX_R8_FD_160105 | JGI IMG/M metagenome (GOLD analysis project Ga0213875, IMG submission 160105) | Root-associated microbial communities from Barbacenia macrantha in rupestrian grasslands, the National Park of Serra do Cipo, Brazil - RX_R8 | ecosystem: Host-associated > Plants > Roots... | reverse complement strand
GCGGCGAGCGTGCCGCCGTTGTTCTTCGCGAGCGCGAACACCGACGCGACGATCGGCGTCGCGGCGCTCGTGCCGCCAACATCACCCCATCCGTTCAGATCGGCCGCGTCGTACACGGAGATGCCGTCCGCGGTCGCCGAGACGTCGGCGGACATGCGGTGCGCGCACGGGATGAACAGCTGCCACACGGGCTTCGGATACAGCGTGCTGCACCCGGCGCCGGAGGCGCTCCACGCCGTCTCGCTGTACGTCTGCGGGTTCGGGTAGTCGGGGTTGCTCAGCACGGTGCCGCCGACGGCGACGACGGTCGTGATGCCGGCCGGGAACGGTGAGTACGTGTTGTACGGCCCGCCGAACACGTTCTCGGCCTCGTACCCGTAGTCGCCGGTGCCCGCGACGTAGACGACGCCGGGCTGAACGTACGACGGCGCGTACGCCGTCGTCGGCTGCTCGCCGGGGGTCGGATCGGGGTCGACTTCGGGCGCGTAGTAGCTGTTGCTCACGACGTCCGCGAGCCGGCCCGCCGTCGCGGCCGCGGTCGCGAGGTCGTTCACGTAGTCGTCGTCCGCTTCCACGAGCACGATGCGGCAGTTCGGGCACACGGCGGAGACGGCTTCGACGTCGAGCGTCGTCTCGAGCGTCCAGCCGTACGGCCCGCCGTTCGGCGGGTAGTTGCCGCGCTGTCCGCGCGCGTTGACCTTCTTGAAGCAGCCGTTCCGCGTCGTGCACGGCGACATCGAGAAGAACGACCGGTACACCGCGAGATCCGACTCGACGGCGGGCGTGTCGTACGCGTCGACGACCGCGACCGTCATGCCGGCGCCCGCCGACGGGCTCGTCGGCAGGTTGTACGCGGCGTCGAGGTCGGACGGCCACCAGCCGTAGTACGGGAAGTCATCGGCCGGCTGCACGGCGCTCGTGCGGCGCGCGGTCGACGCGGTCGCGGACGGCTGGTGCATCGCCGTGCGGTTCAACGGGATCACGGCCAGGCAGCTCGCGCGTCCGGCGGCCGGTGGCGCGCAGACGTCCTGGTACGATGCGCCGCCGATCGCGCGAACCTGACGGCCGACGCTTGCGGCACCGCCGGACGAACCGGACGAACCCGGCGTCGGCACGAGCGCGCCCGAGCGGCCCGAGCATGCGGAGAGGACGGCGAGCGCCACCACGACGGCGGCGGGACGTCCGAACGTGAACGCGCGACAAAACGGCGACATCGATGACCACCTCATTTGGCGGCGCCTCCGTGCGCGTGCTTGTCTCCTACCGTATCGGCAGGAAGCGATGCGAGTCGTAACGACTCCTGCCGGCGGCGTGGTAAAATTGTCCCTTATGGGCCACACGCGGACGCGGTCCGACATCCGCAACGTCGCGATCATCGCGCACGTCGACCACGGCAAGACGACCCTTGTCGACGCCATGTTCCGGCAGAGCGGAATCTACCGTGAGGGTCAGCACGCCGAGACGCGGGCGATGGACTCGAACCCGCTCGAACGCGAGCGAGGCATCACGATCCTCGCGAAAAACACCGCGATCCAGCACGCCGGCATCAAGTTCAACATCGTCGACACGCCGGGCCACGCCGACTTCGGCGGCGAGGTCGAGCGCGTGCTGCAAATGGTGCAGGGCGTCGTGCTGCTCGTCGACGCGGCCGAGGGCGTGATGCCGCAGACGCGCTTCGTCCTGCGCAAAGCGCTCGAGCTCGACCTGCGCGCCATCTGCGTCATCAACAAGATCGACCGCAAGGACGCACGGCCCGTCGAGGTCGTGGACGAGGTGTTCGACCTCTTCATCGAGCTCGGCGCGAGCGACGAGCAGGCCGACTTTCCGGTCGTCTACGCGAACGGCAAGGCGGGCATTGCGAAGCACGAGCTTTCCGACGAAACTGCGAACCTCGACCCGCTCTTCGACACGATCGTCCGGCATGTTCCGGAAGCGCCCGCCGAAGACGGCGCGTTCCAGATGCTCGTCTCCGCGATCGACCACAACCGCTACGTCGGGCGCATCGGCATCGGCCGCATCTTCCGCGGCAGCGCACGCGTCAACGCGCCGATCGCAAAAGTCTCGCGCGACGGCACGGTGCAGACGGGGCTGCGCCTGACGAAGATGCTCGCGTTCCACGGTCTCGAGCGCGTCGAGGTCGAGGAGGCGTCGGCGGGTGACATCGTGTGCGTCTCGGGCATCGAGGGACTGAACATCGGCGACACGATCGCCGACGCCGCGATGCCGGAGGGCATCGCCGCGACCGCCGTCGACGAGCCGACGGTCTCGATGTACTTCATGGTCAACGCGTCGCCGTTCGCTGGCCGCGAGGGCAAGTACCTGACGTCGCGGCAGATCCGCGAGCGGCTGATGCGCGAACTCGAGTCGAACGTCGCGCTGCGCGTCGCCGACACGGAGTCCGCCGACACGTTCGAGGTTCGCGGCCGCGGGGAGCTGCATCTCTCCATCCTGATCGAGACGATGCGCCGCGAAGGCTACGAGATCGCGGTCAGCAAGCCGCGCGTCATCATCGCCGAGCGGGACGGCGTGAAGATGGAGCCGGTCGAATACGTCGTGATCGACGTGCGCGAGGAGTACGCCGGCGCCGTGATCGAGGCGGTCGGCCGGCGCCGCGCGCAGATGTCGAACATGGTCGCGATGGGGGAGACGCGGCGTCTCGAGTACACGATGCCGACGCGCGCGATCTTCGGCCTGCGCGGCGAGTTGCTCACGCTCTCGCGCGGCACGGCGGTGATGTCGCACGTGTACTACACGCACCAGCCGCTCGCGGGCGAGATTCCGGGACGCAACAACGGTGCGCTCGTGGCGAGCGAGACCGGCAGCGTGACCGGCTACGCGCTGATGGGTCTCGAAGCGCGCGGACGGTTCTTCGTCGATCCCGGGACGGAGGTGTACGAAGGCATGATCGTCGGCCGCGCCAACGACGACAAGGACGTCGCGATCAACGTGGTGCGCGCGAAGAAGCTCACGAACATGCGCGCCGCGGGCAGCGACGAGAACGTGAAGCTGCCGCCTGCGGAAGAGATGTCGCTCGAGCGCGCGATCGAGTTCATCGAGGACGACGAGCTCGTGGAAGTGACGCCGCAGTCGATCCGGCTGCGCAAGCGCGTGCTCGACGAAGGCGAGCGGCTCAAGGCGCGCAAGCGCGAGAAGGCGCTCGCGGGGTAGGCGCGGGCGCGGCAGGCGGGGGCCCGCCCGTCGAACGAGAAGCCGCGCGCATGAGACGCCTCGCGTGCTTCGCACTCGCGCTTGCCGTCGTGCTCGGGGGATGCACGCGCATCGCGTCGACCGCGTCGGGCGGCGCGCCCGGCGACGAGGCCGCTTCCGGCGGACGGCATTCGTGGACACGCCCCGGCGTGCTGCGCATCGCGAGCATCAACGATCCGGACACCCTGAACCCGGTGCTCGGGACGTATCAGATCGACACCGATCTCTCGATGTTTTGGGCGGGCTACTTCTTCGAGTGGAACGACCGCAACGAGTTCGTCCCCGATCTCGCGACCGCCGTGCCGACGACCGACAACGGCGGCATCGCGAAGGACGGCCGCACGATCACGTACCACCTGCGGCGCGGCGTTCAGTGGCAGGACGGCGCTCCGTTCGACGCGAGCGACGTCGTCTTCACGTGGCACACGGTGATGAACCCGAACAACAACGTGCAGACGCGCGACGGATACGACGACATCACGCGCATCGACACGCCGGACCGGTACACGGTCGTCGTTCACCTGAAGAAGCCGTATGCGCCGTTCATCGGGACGTTCTTCAGCATGTCGCCGTCGTCGTATCCGGTGCTTCCGCGGCACCTCTCGCGCAGTACCCGAACATCAACCGGGTGCCGTTCAACAGCGCACCGGTCGGGACCGGACCGTTCATCGTCAAAGAGTGGCACCGCGGTGAAGTGCTGCGCATGGTCGCCAACCCGCACTACTGGCGCGGCGCTCCGAAGCTGAAAGAGGTCGACTACCAGGCGATACCCGACGAGAACACGCTGACGACGAGCATGCAGTCGCACGACATCGACCTGTGGTACTTGGCGACGGCGGCGACGTATCCGACCGCATCGAAGATCGCCGGGACCCGCGCGGTCCTCACGCCGTTCACGCAGTACGCGTACGTCGGGTTCAACACGACGCGGCCCGCGCTGCACGATCTCGCCGTGCGGCGCGCGCTCGCCTACGGCATCGACCGCAAGCGGATCATCGATACCGCGACGTACGGCGTGAACACGGCAGGCGACGGCGACCAGCCGCGTTTTCTCTGGGCGTACGACGACGCGCTCCGGCCGATCCCGTACGATCCCGAGAAGGCGAAGGCGACGCTGCAGGCCGCCGGCTGGGTGCCCGGACCGGACGGGATCCGCAGCAAGAACGGCACGCGACTGCACCTCGTGTTCGCGCTCGCGACGGGAAGCGCGCTGGGGAATCGCGTCGCGGTGTTCATGCAGGCGGCGCTGCGGTCCATCGGCGTCGACGTCGAGATCAAGACGTATGCCAGCGCGCTGATGTTCGCGAACGCGCAGTCCGGCGGCATCTTGCAAGCCGGAAAGTTCGACGTGTCGTTCGCGACGTGGGTGAACGGGGTCGATCCCGACGACTTCACGACGGTGAGCTGCGATGCGTTTCCGCCGCACGGCCAGAACATCTACCGGCTCTGCGATCCCGCGATCGACGCGGCGGAGAAGGTCGCGCTGTCGCACTACGATCGCGCGACGCGCAAGAAGGCGTACGACACGATCCAGCAGCGGCTCGTCGACGACGTTCCGTTCATCACGATGTGGTGGGTGCGCCGGATCGACGTGGTGAGCGTCGACATGAAGAACTACGAGCCCGCGCACGCGGTGACGCCGTTCTGGAACGCGTGGGAATACGACATCTAGTGGCTTCGTGCTGAACGCACGAAGCCTTCGCGTTTGCGCTGCCGCGCAAGCCGCACGCCGCGTAGCGCACGGCGCGCCGCGCACGGCGCACCGGAGGCGCTTACGGTGGCGGTGCTGGGAGCTCGTCGACGCCGTTCCGCGTTCCGACGAGCACGACGCCGGTCATGGCGGACGGGAAGATGCCCGTCGCCACCACGCCGTGGATCGCGCGCAGCGCCGCGTCGAGCAGCGCCGGCTCGGCGATGTCGTCGAACGCGCAGTCGAGGATCGCGTTGCCGTTGTCGGTGACGAACGGCGTCTCCGTGCCGCCGCGCCGGCGGATCGCCACGTCCGGGTACGCCGACGCGATCGCATGGGCGACGGTGCGCGCGCTGAACGGCACGACTTCGACGGGCGTGGGGAACGCGCCGAGCCGGTCGACGAGCTTCTCGGGCGTGACGATGACGACGAAACGCGAGGCTGCGAGCGCGACGGCCTTCTCGCGAAACAGCGCGCCGCCGCCGCCCTTCGTGAGCGACCAGTCCGCGGCGACCTCATCGGCGCCGTCGATCGCGACGTCGATGGTGCACTCGCCGAGCGGGACCACCGCGACACCGAGGTCGCGGCAGCGGCGTTCGGTGACGCCGGACGTCGGCACCGCGACGATACGTTCGCCGCGCGCGACGCGCTCGCCGACGCGTTCGACGGCCCAGCGCGCGGTAGTGCCGGTGCCGAGGCCGACGCACGTCCCGTCCGAGACGTAGCGGTCGACCGCGGCGAACCCTACCGCGCGCTTGAGGTCATCGTCCGCTGCTAGCGGTTGGGGGCGCAGTGGCCGCGCACCCAGCGGCCGTAGTGGTTCCGATGGGCGGGGACCCAGTGCATGTGACGTCCGCACATGCCGCGCGCCGACGCGGGCTGCGCCGGCGTCGAGAACGCAAGCCCGGCGGCCATCGCCAGGATTCCGAACGCGGCAAGAATTCGAGCCATGTTTCCTCCAGATGAGAGCGAGATGGATCTAGGAAGGACGCGTCCCCCGTTCTCGCGACGAGGTCGTCCTCCTGTAGCCTTCAACGCACGTGAGAGCCTCGCACGTGCGGGGCTCTCACGACTTTTTCACCGAAAGGCGGGGATGTCCGGAAGCGGCTCGACCACGTTGAACGTCAGGTCGGTACGGGCGGCGTCGGCGTCGATCCGAACGACGTCGCCGTCGCGCACCTCGCCGGCGAGGATCTTCCGCCCGAGCCGCGTCTCGATCTCGCGCTGGATCGCTCGCTTCAGCGGTCGCGCGCCGTACGCCGGATCGTAGCCCGTCCGCACGAGGTGCGTCTTCGCGGCGTCGGTGATCTCGAGCGAGATGCGGCGCTCGCGCAGCCGCGCGCGCACGCGGTCCAGTTGAATCTCGACGATGCCCTTCAGCTGCTCTTCGCTCAGCTTGTGGAACACGACGATCTCGTCGATGCGGTTCAGAAACTCCGGGCGGAAGCGCTGGCGCAGCTCGTCGAGCACCGTCGCGCGCATCACCGCGTAGTCCGCCGCGCCGATGTCGCCCGACGCGTCGAGGATGCGGTGCGAGCCGATGTTCGACGTCATGATCACGATCGTGTTCTTGAAGTCGACGGTACGCCCCTGACCGTCGGTCAATCGTCCGTCGTCGAGGATCTGCAGGAAGACGTTGAACACGTCGCCGTGCGCCTTCTCGATCTCGTCGAACAGCAGCACCGAGAACGGGCGGCGTCGGACCGCTTCGGTGAGCTGACCGCCCTCGTCGTAACCGACGTATCCCGGCGGTGAGCCGAGCAGCCGCGCGACGCTGTGCTTCTCGCCGTACTCCGACATGTCGATGCGCACCATCGCGCGCTCGTCGTCGAACAGGAACGACGCCAGCGCACGCGCGAGCTCCGTCTTCCCGACGCCCGTCGGGCCGAGGAACAGGAACGACCCCAGCGGGCGGTTCGGATCGCCAAGACCCGACCGCGCGCGCACGATCGCTTCCGCGACCGCGGTGACGGCTTCGTCCTGACCGATGACGCGCACGTGCAGCTCGTCCTCGAGGTGCAGCAGCTTCTGGATCTCGCCTTCGAGCAGCTTGCTGACGGGGATGCCCGTCCAGCGGCTGACGATCGCGGCGATGTCCTCCTCGTCGACCTCTTCCTTCACGAGCCGCTGCCCGGCGCCGATCGACGCTTCCTTGTCGCGCAGGCGCCGCTCGAGATCGGCCAATCGGCCGTACTTCAGCTCCGACGCCTTCGCGTAGTCGGCGGCCTGCGTCGCGCGCTCGATGTCCAGCTTCGTCTGCTCGATCGCCTCGCGCAGCTCGCGCGTCTGCACGACCGCGGATTTCTCGGCCTGCCACCGCGCGCGCAGCGTGTCCGTCTGCTCGTGCAGATCGGCGAGCTCGTGCTCGATCTTTTCGAGCCGTGCCTTCGACGCGTCGTCGCTCTCCTTACGGAGCGCCTCGCGTTCGATCTCGAGCTGCATCATGCGGCGCGACGCTTCATCGAGCTCCGCCGGCATCGAGTCGATCTCCGTGCGCAGCTTCGCCGCCGCCTCGTCGACGAGGTCGATGGCCTTGTCGGGCAGGAACCGGTCCGCGATGTAGCGGTTCGACAGCACGGCCGCCGCGACGAGCGCGGCGTCCTTGATCCGCACGCCGTGGTGCACTTCGTACTTCTCGCGCAGACCGCGCAGGATCGAGATCGTGTCCTCGACGGACGGCTGATCGACGAATACCGGCTGGAACCGGCGTTCGAGCGCGGCGTCCTTCTCGATGTACTTGCGGTACTCGTCGAGCGTCGTCGCGCCGATCATGTGCAGCTCGCCGCGCGCGAGCAGCGGCTTGAGCAAGTTGCCGGCGTCCATCGAGCCTTCCGTCTTGCCGGCGCCGACGACGGTATGCAGCTCGTCGACGAACAGCAGCACGCAGCCCGCCGCGCTCTGCACTTCCTTCAGCACCGCTTTCAAACGCTCTTCGAACTCGCCGCGATACTTCGCGCCGGCGATGAGCGCGCCCATGTCGAGCGCGATGAGGCGCTTGTCCTTCAAGCCTTCCGGCACGTCGCCGCGCACGATGCGCTGCGCGAGACCTTCCGCGATCGCGGTCTTGCCGACGCCGGGCTCACCGATGAGCACCGGATTGTTCTTCGTGCGACGCGACAGCACTTGGATGACGCGGCGAATCTCCTCGTCGCGACCGATGACCGGATCGAGCTTTCCCTGCTCCGCCGCGCGCGTGAGGTCGCGGCCGTAACGCTCGAGCGACTGGTACGTGCCTTCCGGGTTCTGCGTCGTGACGCGCTGGTTGCCGCGCACGTCCTTGAGCGCCGCGAGCAGCTTCTCGCGGGACAGTCCGAGGTCGCGGAACAGCCGTCCGACCGCGCCGCCGTCCGCGGTCATCGCGAGCAGCAGATGCTCGATCGAGACGTAGTCGTCGCCGAGCGCCTTCGCCTCGTCGTCGGCTTTGGCGAACAGCCGCGTGACGCCGGGAGACACCGTCACGCGGCTCTGCTCGGCGTTCGCGCCCTGATACCGCGGCAGCGCGGCGACCGCGGTTTGGACGCGCTGGTCGACGGCACCCGGATCGAGCCCGGCCTTCTCGAGAATCGGCCGCGCGACGCCCTCCGTCTGGTCGAGGATCGCCGCGAGCAGATGTTCGGGGGTCGTCTCGGTGTTGTGTTCCGACACAGCGCGCGTGTACGCGGCGTTGAGCGCCTCCTGAACGCGTTGCGTCATGCGATCTTGATTCATTCGCACTCCATAACTGAGAGTGCTAATCAAAGGGTTCCACGAGCGATAGCTAAGCAGCTCAACGACCAAGCGACGCACCGCGCCGCGAAGCCGTTGACGCGCCGATGATATCGTGATATCTTGATACCACTCAGTCCCACTGGAGCGGACTGAGGCCGAGCGGTCACAATCCCGGCTTTGCCGTTCAATCCCACCCCCGCTCGTACCCGAAAGGATGCGCGCTGTCATGACACAGCGTGAGCGCGTCGAGCCCAACGCGAAGCAGCTTCCGTTGCGGCTCGATCGTGAACTGTATGAGGAGCTCAGCCGTCGTTCCACGATCGAAAGCAAGTCGATGTCGGATATCGTACGAGACGCGCTCCGTGCGCACTTCGATGCCGTGCGGATAACGAAGCCCCAGCTTCGTGCCGCCATCGAGAAGATCGCTCGGGAAGATGCCGAGATCCTCGAAGCTCTCGGACGAGGGCCGCAGGAGAACACAAATGGAATTTCCCACGGTCTACCTGGACGTCGATGATGTTCTGGAGATATTCGAAGCGCTGATCGGTCCTCCGACCGCGCTGCTGCGATCTCGCGACTTGTTGGAATCCGCAGTGCTTGCGCCGCAGCAGACCGTGTTCGGCGAAGACGCGTATCCGACGGTCGGCGCGAAGGCGTGGGCGTATCTTCGCGGGCTGTGCCAGAACCACGCGTTCGTCGACGGCAATAAGCGCATCGCGTGGGCCGCAACCCGCGCTTTCCTGCTCGCGAACGGCATCGGCATTGCGGCGCCCGTTGCCGTCGTGGAGGACCTCATCGTTCGCCTCGCTGCCGCGAGTGCAACGCAGGATGACGTTCTCGCTTTCTTCGAGACCTACGGCGACGTCACGAACGCAGTGCGCTTCGCGGCGGAAGGTGACATCACGAACGAATCGGCATGACGGCGAGAAGTGACCGCGATGCGGCATGCCGCGCCGTGGGAACACGAGCGTCATGATCGTTCCGCGCCGTGCCGTCCGCCGCTTCGCGTTCGCCCTCGCGCTCGTCGCGACGGCGAGCGCCGCGTCGGCGCAGATCACGCCCACCGCGAGGCTGCAACTCGTCGCACGCTTCCCGACGCGGCAGATCACCGGGATCGCCGTATCGCCCGGCGGGCGCATCTTCGTCAACCTGCCGCGATGGACGGTCGACGTGCCGGTCTCGGTGGCGGAAGTCGTCGGCGGCGAGCTTCGGCCGTACCCGAACGCAGCGTGGAACGCATGGCGGAACCGGCGTCCGCTCGATCCGGCGAGGCACTTCGTCTGCGTGCAGAGCGTCGTGTTCGACCGGCAGGGTCATCTGTGGGTGCTCGATCCGGGATCGCCGGCGATGTCGGGTCCGGTGAAAGGCGCACCGAAGCTGGTCGAGATCGACATTCGGGCGAACGCGGTGATGCGGACGGTCTCGTTTCCGGAGCGCACCGCGCCGCCGGGAAGCTATCTCAACGACGTTCGGTTCAGCCCGGACGGCCACTTCGCGTACATGAGCGATTCCGGCGTGAAGGGCGCGCTCGTCGTCGCCGATCTCGTCACCGGCGCGAGCTGGCGCGTTCTCGACGGCGATCCACGCACGCAGTTCGATCCGTCCGTGATCCCGATCGTCGACGGACGGCCGCTGCGCCGGCCGGACGGCCGCACGCTGCGTTCCGGCGCCGACGGCATCGCGCTCTCAGCCGACGGCGCGACGTTCTATTGGCAGGCCCTGGACGGCCGAACGCTCTACGCGGTGCGCGCGCCGGCGCTGCAGGACCCGAACGTCTCGTCGCCCGCGAGCGCGGTGACCCGCGTGCAAACGACGCACGTGGCCGACGGCTTGTGGATCGATCCGGCGACCGGACGGTTCTACGTGTCGAATCCCGAGACCAACGCGGTCGAGACCGCGGCGCGCCCCGGCTTGCCGTTGGCGACGCTCGCGAGCGACCCGCGACTCCGCTGGCCCGACTCGTTCGCCGAAGGCCCGAACCGCACGATCTACGTCACGAGCTCGCACATTCAGGACAGCCCGTGGTTCAAGCCCGGCGCGGCGACGACGCCCTCGGAGATTTGGCGCATCGCGCGCTGAGCGCGTGCGCCGCATCCTCGACCGGGCTCAGCTCATTGCGCCGCAGACGCGGCGTGGTAGTCCTTCGAGGCGACGCTGATGCGAAACGCCGGGTGCTTCTTGTTCGCGGGCAGCAGCACGATCTTCGTGGGCACGAAATCGGCCGGCACCTGGAACGCAACCTGCTCGCGCCAGCCCCCGCCCGGCGCGACGCCGTAGACGCCGCCCATCGGCAACAGCTTGTCGGGCTGCGCCGCGTACGACTCGCCGTCGGCGTTGACGATCGAGGCGACGAACTGCGGCATGTCGAGCGCCTTCGCGGTGCCGTTCGCACCCGTCGCCTGGAAGACGAGCCACTTCTGTCCGCTCGGAGCGGTGAAACCGTCCGACGCCGTCGCATCGCGCAGCGTGCGCGGCGTCAGCCGCACCTCGCCGTTGAACGCGGGCTTTCCGAACACCGTCGGTACGCCCTCGGCTTGATTGGCGCCGCCGGGCACCGGAGTCGGCGCGGCGGCCGCCGCCGCCGTGCCGACGCCGAGCGCAGTCATGATGGCGAACATCGCGGTGGTCGTACGCAAAAAAACGTCCTCTCTTCGCGGGTCGCGCCTTCGGTTCGGCAGTCGAGGCGAGCGTCCTACCTTACGTCGTTCGGCGCGTGCGTCCGTTCGAACAGCGCGCCGTACAGGTTCCGATCGTCCACCACGCGCCGCGCCTTGAAGTCGGTGCGCTCGTACGTGCCCGGCGGAACGGCTTCGACGTTCGCGCCGACGCCGAGCACCGTGCGAAGGCGCTCCGCGAGCCGCGAGCGGAACGCCGCGACAGCCGCGTCGCCGGCGTGCGCGGTCGCACCGTCGTACTCGGCGCGAACGAGCAGCTCGTCCATCGTGCGCTCGCGCGTCACGTGGATGCGGTGCTCGCCGCCGTATCCGGGAACCGCGTTGCACACGCTGTCGATCTCGGACGGATAGACGTTCTCGCCGCGGATTTGGAACATGTCGTCGATGCGGCCGTACACGCCGTTCGGAAAGCGCGGGAACGTGCGTCCGCACGGGTTCTCTTCCATCGTCCAATGCGTCAGGTCGCCCGACAGCAGCCGGATCATCGGCTGCGACGTGCGCTCGAGGTGCGTGTAGACCGGCGTTCCCTGCGACCCGTACGGCACGCGCCGCAACGTCGCGGGATCGCACACCTCGTGGTACACGAGGTCCTGGTGCAGCAGCATCCCGTCGTGCGTCTCGTAGCTGCCCGCCGCCGACATGAACGGGGTCATCTCGGCCATCGTTCCGGAGTCGATCGCACGCGCGCCGAACTCCGCTTCGATCCGGTCGCGCACCGACGGGATCGACGCGCCGGGCTCGCCCGAGAAGAACATCACGCGCAGGCCGAACGACCGCGGATCGTAGCCTTCCTCGCGCGCGACCTCGGCGAGTCGCAGCGCATACGACGGTGTGCCGTAGAAGCCGGCCGGCTTGACCATGTCGAGCCACTGCGCGGCGCGCGCCGTCATGCCTTGCGCGCCGGCCCCGAACGGAAAGCTGCGACATCCGATGCGCTCCGCGCCCAGCATCGCACCCCACGAGCCGAGATAGAGCGAGAAGATGGCGCCGAAGAAGATCGTGTCGCCGGGACGGAACCCCATCGCCCACAGGATCCGTGCATGGTTCTCGCCGATGGCGGCCCAGTCGCGTCGACCGATCGCGAACGCCGTCGGCTTGCCCGTCGTGCCGGACGTGCCGTGGATGTGATGGATCTCCTCGTCGGGTACGCAGACGTAGTCACCGAACGGCGGATGCGCGATCTGCGACGCGCGGAGCTCGGCCTTCGTGACGACGGGCACGCGCTCGAAATCTTCGAGCGTTCGGACCGACTCCGGGTCGACGCCCGCGTCGTCCCACTTTCGCCGGTAGAACGGCGACGACGCGTACGCGTGGCGCATCACGTCGCGCAGACGCACGGCGATCGCGGCGTCGCGCTCGTCCGGAAGCATCGTCTCCCGCACCGGATGCCAGTAGCGCTGCGTATCGTTCGGACGATAGCCGGGGTCGTACGCCGGCGGAAACGTCCACGACTCCATCGCGCGGCCGATCGTCTGCGCGCTCATGCCTCCACCGGCCGGCCGTCGCGCCGGCGGCGTTCGGCGTCGTCCCACGCCGAGAGCGGTTGGAACGTCGGAACGTACCCGAGCCCTTTGCCGCCGTCGGACGAGATCGCGTCGCGCGTGACCTTCACGTCGATCAACGCCGGCCCGTTCTCCATCGCGCGCCGCAGCGCGCTCTCCAGCTCCTCGGGTTCGCGAACGGTTTCGCCGTGCGCGCCGAGCGCGCGCGCCAGGCCTGCATAGTCGGAGTCGCGCAGCTCGGTGCCGACGACGCGTCCCTCGTAATTCAGGATCTGGTCGTAGCGCTCGATGTTCCACGCGGCGTTGTTCGCGACGATGAACACCGCTCGCGCGCGGTGCCGCACCGCGGTGTCGATCTCGATCGCGTTGAATCCGAACGCGCCGTCGCCGTTGACGGAGACGACCGCACGTTCCGGGAACGCGAGCGCCGCCGCGATCGCGAACGGAACGCCGACGCCGAGACACCCGAACGTTCCGGAGTCGAGATACGCCGGCTGAACGAGACCCAGGCGCGCGAGGCTCAGGATGTCGCCGCCGTCCGCGATCGCGATCGCATCGTGCGGCACGACCGCGCGGATCGCCGCGAAAATTCGGTTCGGGTGCATGCGTCCGTCGGCACCGTGCGACGCCGACGCGAGCTTCGCGCCGTATGCGG
>Ga0213875_10001785_pt1 | contig 13446 bp, 6 predicted proteins | sample BarmaccomBMRX_R8_FD_160105 | JGI IMG/M metagenome (GOLD analysis project Ga0213875, IMG submission 160105) | Root-associated microbial communities from Barbacenia macrantha in rupestrian grasslands, the National Park of Serra do Cipo, Brazil - RX_R8 | ecosystem: Host-associated > Plants > Roots... | reverse complement strand
TCGGACAGGCCGGGCAGGACGTGTCGGAGGTGTGGCCATGTTTAGCCCGCCGCAAGCACCCCGGTTTTGGCGGGAGGTGAGGCGGGCTTTTCTGAGGCGCGGTCACAGGGCCTTTAGGCCGAGCGGAGCGAGTGCGGCGATGCCAACACCGAGACGCTTTTGGAAGAAAAAGACCCGAAGATCATCAAGGAGCGCCCCTCCGGGGTTGAAGGGCCAGAGCATCTGCGTTCTCTTCGGCCTTGGGAGGGGCTTTTGTCATGCGTCCCCACTCCGCCCTCGGGCGTTGGAAAGGCCGTTGTTCGCCCATTCCGCGAAACCATTGCCAAACCCGGCGAAAGTGTGGAACAATGCTATGGCTCTCTCGCAGGGACGGTGATAACTCCCATGCCTAAAGGCTGGGGGCATCTTAGGCGAGCCTAAGACACGAACACCCTGAGAGGGCTACTGTGGACTTTCACCACGGCCGTGTTACCCCACGGCAAACTGACTCTTGTTCCCCTGAAGCAAGGGGCAGTCGCTTGGGTTTACCGTTATATGATCTGTCAGAGACTCGTGGGTTCTCAATTTAACACGCGATAACGACTGCCAACACTGTACGCGAAGGAGCGTGTCTTAGGAACTTGTTCCCGCTTCGCAGGAAAGACGCGGGGCTGATGTCCCACCCGTAAACGGCGTGGGCTTTACGCCCATTACTGTAAAGTCCTGGGGACACCTGCCGATAATGAGTCCAGGGCGCATTGCGCCTCTGGGAAGAATCCGATGCGCGCGCTGCCGTTAACCGCACAAATTTACCTAACGCTGGTCTACCTCGCGGGCCTGCTGGCAGTGGCAGGGGCGTGCGTGGTGCCTCTTCCCCACTCACCCGCACGGCCCTGGGAGCTGGGCCTGTTCCTGGTCCTGGCGCTGGTGGCCGGGGGCAGGAAGATCGTCCTCAACTCCCATAAGAGGGCCGACGACACCTCCATGTCGCTGGGCTTTGCGATCACGTTCGCCGCCATGCTGCGCTTCGGGCCGGCGGCGGGGCTGCTGGTCAGCGCGGCGAGCAGTCTGTCGAGTTGCCTCTATCCCAAGACTCAGCCGCCGTACCAGCTCCTCTTCAACGTCTCCCTGTCGGCGGTTGAGGCGTGGCTGGGCGGCTGGGTGTTCCTGAAGCTGAATGGGGGGGTGCTGGACCTGCGGCCCATGCCGACCTTCCCCGCCGTCGTCGTGTCCAGCCTGACCTTTTACCTGCTCAACACCGGCTGCATCGCCATGGTCATCGCGCTCTGCACCGGGCAAAACGCGGCCCGGCTTTGGCGCGAGACGTTTCTGTGGACCGCGTCCTCCTATTTCGCCGGGGCCTCCGTCAGTATCCTGGCGCTGATCCTGTTCCGGGGGAGCGCCGGCTGGAGCGTACTGCCCCTCCTGTTCATCGCCTGGTGGATCGGCCAGGCCTACACCACGCACACGCAGCGGGCCGCCGAGCAGCAGAGGCACATTGACGAGCTGCAAAAGAACCAGGAGCATCTGCAGGAGGTTTACCGGACGACCATCCGCAGCCTGGCGCTGGCGATTGACGCCAAGGACCAGTACACCCACCAGCACATCCTGCGCGTCCAGCGCTACGCGATGGCGACGGCGAAGCACATGGGCCTGACGGGCAACGAGCTGCAGGGGCTGGAGACGGGCGCGCTGCTGCACGACATCGGCAAGCTGGGCATCCCCGAACATATCCTGCTCAAGCCGGGGCGGCTGACCGACGAGGAGTTCGCCAAGATCAAGGAGCACCCGACCATGGGGGCGGCGATCCTGGACCCCGTTGACTTCCCCTGGCCGGTCCTGCCCGTGGTCAAGTATCACCACGAGAAGTGGGACGGCACCGGCTACCCCAGCGGCCTGAAGGGCGAGGAGATCCCGCTGACCGCCCGCATCCTGGCCGTCGCCGACGTGTACGACGCCCTGACCTCGGCCCGGCCCTACCGCAAGGCCTGGAGCCACGAGAAGGCGCTCTCTGTGATCACCAAGGATGCCGGGACGCACTTCGACCCGACCATCGTCGAGGCGTTCCTGGGGGTCATTGACGGCGTGGTCGCCGAGATGGACGAGGGGGCGCAGGACTGGCACGCCGTCCACTCCGTCGCCGGCCCGCCCATCACCCGCAAGTCCGGCCAGGCCGTCCGCGACATCCAGCGCGCCTCGTCCGAGCTCTGGACGCTCTACGAGGTCGCCCAGACGCTGTCCTCCAGCCTGGGCCTGTCGGAGACCCTGGACATCCTCGCCCGCAAGCTAGGGGCCGTCCTGCCCGGCACGGCCTGCCTGTTTCTGCTCCGGGACGAGGAGGGCGACGGCATGAGCGTCCGCGCGGCCGTCGGCGTCAACCACGAGTTTTTCCAGGGCGCGCGCACCCTGGGGCTGGGGAGCCTGTCGCTGGCCGTCGCGGCCGGCCGGCAGACCTACGTGGGCGAGTACGAGGCCGACGACTTGATGCTGGTCTCCTCGGCGGAGGCGCAGTGGACGCCGCTGCACGGGGCCATCATCGTGCCCATCGTGCATCAGGGCGAGGTGCTGGGCACGATCAACCTCTACCACCCTGAGGCCGGCGCGCTCGGCGTCCATGACCGGCAGTTGCTGGAGACCATCGCCGAGCGCGCCGGCATGGCCCTCTACAACGGCCTGCTGTTCGACCGCGCCCGCAGCCAGGCGCTCACCGACCCGCTGACTGGCCTGTACAACCTGCGCTACCTGACCAGCGTGGTCGAGGAGCACTGCGCGCGCGCGCTGACCGAGTCCGCCGACGACGGCCACCTGCCGCACCCCATCGCCTACCAGTTCGCCCTGCTCTGTCTGGACCTCGACAGCTTCAAGCCGATCAACGACAACTTCGGCCACCACAAGGGCGACCAGGTGCTGTGCGATCTGGCGCGCATCTTCCGCGCCAACGTGCGCGAGGCCGACGTGGTCGCCCGCTACGGCGGCGACGAATTCCTGGTCGTCCTCAAGGGGGCGGGGCCGGAGGAGGCCGCGGCGATGGCGGGGCGCATCCAGCAGGCCGTGGAGGGCTACGACCCGGGCCTGGTCCACGAGAAGCTGGGCGCGTTGCGCCTGGGCGTCTCCATCGGCTGCGCCTGCTTCCCCCACGATGGCCGGGACTGTGCCTCCCTGCTCTCCGCCGCCGACTCGCAGATGTACCACGACAAGACGGAGCACAAACTGGGTCGCCTCGTGGACAAAACCCGCTCCGCCCCCGCTGAAGACCCCCCCCTCTCTCTGGCCGTGTAAGTTCCACCCCCTTGTTCACTCTGCCCCCCGCCCCGCCAGGTCTGTCGGAATGGGGGGCGATTCCCGTAAAGCGGACAGTGAGGCCGGGAGCGCCCACCGGCATAATGAGAATGAGGGTTTTCCTTCGCCCCCGAAAAAGGCAAACCGGCCGCAAGGCCGCGACGCAAAGCTGACGGGTCTCGGCGGCGCAATGACCGACGAGATGGCCGAGCCGCCGAACGGGCGCACCGGGAGGACGGAATCTTCGGGCCGATGGCTCCCTCTCAGGCGGGCGCAAATCTCCAAACCGCGCCGGCCTGTTTCCTCACAATCGACAAGGGCAAACCGCGCGAAAGCGCGGGGCGCAAAGCCACGGGCCTGCGCCCCTTCCATGTCTCATGGGGGGCATGGCCGCCGGGCCGCCGAATTGCGATGTCGAGGGAAAAGACATGGATCGTCTCAGTCACATTCAATCAATGTCCCGGCAGTCCCGCCGGGGCAAGCGGGCCGCCGCGGCCCTGCTGACCTGCTCCCTGGCCGCCGGGTTGGCGACCGGGATGACTCAACCCACCCGGGCCGGCGCGCTCGCCGCCAAGGGCGACCTGGCGCTGTCCCACGCCAAGACCGGCGCGGGCCCCGCCGCCGTGATCGTCGCGCTCGACGGGGGCCTGACGCCCGCCCGCCAGGCGCAGATCGCGGCGCTCGGCGGCGCCATCACGCAGCGCCTGCCCTTCATCCGCTCGGTCGCGCTGCGGCTGCCGTCGCGCAGCCTGGACAGGCTGGCCGCGCTGCCCTTCGTGCGGCACGTCTCTCTGGACGGCGTGGTGAAGAAGAACGACGCCTTCACCGTCGGCTCCAGCCTGGATAATGTCGCCTTTCAGCAGTACGGTCTGACCGGCGCGGGCGTCACCGTCGCCGTCGTGGACAGCGGCATCCACCAGCAGGCCCAGGACCTGCAAACGCCGACCCTGCTAGGCCTCCTTGCCGGACTCCTCGGCGGCGGCAGCCGCGTCATTGACGGGGTCAACTTCGTCGCCGACGCTACCGGCAACGTCAACCCCGCCGCCACCGACGACCTCTGCGGGCACGGCACGCACGTGGCCGGGATCGTCGCCGGTGACGGGGCCGCCTCGACGGGGCCGCAGTACTCCCAGACCTTCTACGGCATCGCGGCGCAGGCGAACCTGGTCGCGGTGCGCGTGCTGGACCAGAACGGCCAGGGCAGCGTCAGCACCGTGCTGGCCGGCCTCCAGTGGGTGGTCCAGAACCAGGCGAAGGACAACATCAAGGTCCTGAACCTGTCGCTGGGCCACCCGGTCTGCGACACCTACGTCAACGACCCGCTCTGCCAGGCGGTGGAGGCGGCCTGGAAGGCTGGCATCGTCGTCGTCTGCGCCGCCGGCAACGACGGGCGTGTCAACAGCGTCCAGGCCAGCGGCACGGACAACGAGGGCTGGGGGACGAACTACGGCTCGATCCAGTCGCCCGGCAATGACCCCTACGTCATCACCGTCGGGGCCATGAAGCAGGAGGACACGAGCCGGGCCGATGACCTGATCGCCACCTACTCCTCGCGCGGGCCGACACCCGGCGACTGCACACTCAAGCCCGACATCGTCGCGCCGGGCAACCGCGTCATCTCGCTGGACGTCAAGGGCAGCACCCTGGACACGGCCTACAACGGCTCCAACCAGATCCCGCTCTCGACGTACATGTACCTCAACAAGAAGAAGGGAGCCCAGACGTCGGACCTCTACTTCCGGCTGTCGGGCACCAGCATGGCGTCTCCCGTCGTGGCGGGGGCGGCGGCGCTGCTGCTGCTGCAGAACCCGAATCTCTCGCCGGACACGATCAAGGCCCGGCTGATGATCTCGGCGGATAAATGGGTCAACGCGCAGGGCATGGGCGATCCCTGCACCTACGGGGCGGGCTACCTGGACATCCCGGCGGCCCTACAGTCCACCGTTACGGTGCCGGCAGGCAGTTACGCGCTCAGCCCGTTGCTGGTAATGGACGACCAGGGCAATGTCAACATCGCCATGGATCCCTCGGTCTACGGCAGCCGGGCGATCTGGGGGTCGCGCGCGATCTGGGGCAGCAACATCACCGACTTGCGCGCCATCTGGGGCAGCACGGCCGTCGCCGGGTCCGGTGCTCTGCTGGACGCCAGCCGAGCGATCTGGGGCTGCAGCACTCTGAGTGCCAGCCGGGCGATCTGGGGCAGCCGGGCGATCTGGGGCAGCAGCGCCGCCGTGGCGGCTAACCGCGCGATCTGGGGCAGCAGCGGCCCCGGCGTCGACCTGTCCGCGACCGCGATCAACGGAGAAAACTGATGCACCACAAAATCTGCGTTTCCCCGAAGGCCCGCCCCCGCATCCTGTGGGATGGCGGCCCCGCCCATCGCGGCTAATCTCCTCCGGCCCCGGTCATAGAACCGGGGTCTTTTTTCGTCCCGCGTCTGAAAGATGCCCGCCCCCGGAGAGGGCAGCCGCCTGGCCTGAACCTGCGGGGAGTGGCGCAGATTCAGGCCTCCCCATTCCTGCCGGCGCGCCGATTTTGTTGACTTTCCCCTCGCCGCTGTGCTATAATATATTCGTATTTTCAGGAAGCAATTCTCAGTTGTTGATAACTCAAATACTGGGCGAGGTGTGAGGAGAATCGGACAAGCAATGGGGAAAAATGAGGAGCAGCAGCCGTCGCTGCTGGATGTCATCACCGAGCGGGCCGAACCTGTCTCCTTGGAGCAGACCGCGCCGAAGCGGCCGGCGAAGAATGGAAAAGGCGGCCGGGACGGCAGCGGCGGGGAGGAGGCCGCCGCGCTGCTGGACACCACCGGCAAGCAAGTCGTCACCGGCATGGAGGACGACCCGGACGGCGCGGCGATGAGCCGCGTCACGGAGGACTACACCGCCGACACCATCCGGCTCCTGGAGGGCGTCGAGCACGTCCGCACCCGCCCCGCCATGTACATCGGCGACACCGGGCAGGCGGGCCTGCACCACCTGATGTTCGAGGTGCTGGACAACTCCATTGACGAGGTGCTCGCCGGCCACGCCTCCGAGGTCTGGGTGACGCTCAACGCGGACAACACCATCTCCGTGCGCGACAACGGGCGCGGCATCCCGCCGGACATCAACAAGCAGACGGGGCTGTCCGGCGTCGAGCTGGCGATGACCAAGCTGAACGCCGGCGGCAAGTTCGGCGGCGGCGGCTACAAGGTGTCGGGCGGTCTGCACGGCGTCGGCCTCTCCTGCGTCAACTTTCTGTCCGAGTGGTGCGAGGCCATCGTCGAGCAGCGCGGCAAGCGCTACAAGCTGCGCTGCGAGCGCGGCATTCCCAAGGGCAAGCCGCCGCTGAAAGTGATCGGCGAGGGTGACGGCCACGGCACCACCATCACCTGGCTCGCTGACAATCAGATCTTCGGCGACTTCGCCTACAAGCCCGACATCTTCGAGCAGCGCATCCGCAACACCTGCTACCTGAACCGCGAGGTCACGATTCACTTCCACGACAGGCTGACGGGCGTGGAGCCGGTGACGTACCACTACAAGCGCGGCATCGCCGAATTGGTGGAGCACCTCAACGAGAACAAGGATCCCATCGGCCCGGCGATCTACTTCATGCGGACGCGCGAGGACGTGCAGGTCGAGATCGCGCTACAGTACAACCAGACGTACACGGAGACCGTGCTGTCCTTCGCCAACAACGTCCACACCAAGGAGGGCGGCACGCACCTGTCCGGCTTCCGCACGGCGCTCACCCGCGTCATCAACCAGTACGCGCGCAAGTCCGGGGCAATCAAGGAGAAGGACCCGAACCTCTCCGGCGACGACGTGCGCGAGGGGCTGACGGCCGTGATCTCCGTGCGTCTGTTCAAGCCGCAGTTCGAGGGCCAGACCAAGGCGAAGCTGGGCAACTCCGAGGTGGAAGGCATCGTCAACTCCATCATGGGCGAGGGGCTGTCGCAGTTCCTGGAGGAGAATCCGAACGTCGGCAAGCGCATCGTGGACAAGTCCATCACCGCCCAGCGCGCCCGCGACGCCGCCCGCAAGGCCGCTGACCTGATCAAGCGCCAGAACAGCCTGGAGAACTCCAACCTCCCCGGCAAACTCGCCGACTGCACCGAGCGCGACCCCAAGAAGTGCGAGTTGTTTTTGGTCGAGGGCGACAGCGCCGGCGGTTGTTTGATTTTTTCTACAAAAATTAAACTAGCTTCCGGCGGAACAAAAACCATCCAGGAGTTGGCAGAGGACTGGACGCGCGGCGTCGCTCACTTTGGCTATGCCACCAATGACGCAGGAGATGTCCGTGTCGTGCCGTTGGTTGAGCCGCGTCTGACCAGGCGACAGGCGGCGCTTGTGGAAGTCCTGCTGGATAATGGTGAGCGCGTCCGCTGCACCCCGGATCACCCGTTCCGCCTGCACGGCGGCTCGTACCGCGCGGCGTCTGAGTTGAAGCCGTCTCAACCGCTCATGTCGCTGGCGTCTTCTCAGGGCACAGAGGCCGATAAGCAGCCTGCCGACCGCACTGTGCTTGCCGTTCAGCCGCTCACGGAAACGGCGGACGTTTACGACATCACCGTGGACAAGTACCACAACTTCGCGCTGGCGAGCGGGGTGTTCGTCCATAACAGCGCGAAGCAGGGCCGGGATCGGCGGTATCAGGCGATACTGCCGTTGCGGGGCAAGATCATCAACGTCGGCAAGGCGGCGCTAGACAAGACGCTGGAGAACAACGAGGTCCGCAGCCTGATCACGGCGCTGGGCATCGGCATCAAGGTGGACAGTGACGACGATGACGCCGAGGGCGAGTCCAGTTCCAAGTTCGACATGAGTAAGCTCCGTTACGATAGAATTGTAATTATGACGGACGCGGATGTCGATGGGGACCACATCCGCACGCTGCTGCTGACGTTCTTCTTCAACTACATGCAGCCGCTGATCGAGGGCGGGCATGTCTACATCGCGCAGCCGCCCCTGTACTCCATCAAGAGCGGCAAGGACACGCGCCACTACGCCCGCACGGAGGAGGAGCGCGACCGAATCTTGAAGGAAATCAAGCGCAAGGACGTGCAGGTGGGGCGCTTCAAGGGCCTGGGCGAGATGGACGCGGGCGACCTGTACGACACGACCATGAACATCGAGACCCGCACCCTGGCGCGCGTCAATCTGGAGGACGCCGCCCGAGCCGCCGAGATGTTCTCCGTCCTGATGGGGCATGACGTGGAGCCGCGCAAGCGCTTCATCATCCGCTACGCCAAGGAAGTCAAGAACGTTGACTGGCATGGGGCATGACACGGCTAAGGCATTGCGACACGGGGGGGCGCAGCATGCTGCGCCCCTACTTTTGTGCGTCGCCCTGCTCCCCGCCGGCTGCGCCCGCCACGCCGTCTCCGCCGAGGCCCGCGCGTCTTCGGCGTTGGACGGGGCGGCGGGCGCGGAGACGCTGGCCGCCGGCGTCGTGCATCGGGCGATTCCAACCGGCGATGGCGCGGGTGTGGACATCGTGGACGTGGACCTGACCCGCGGCGCGGCCCACCCCGTCATCGTGACGGGCAAAGTGCGCGGGGGGAGCGGACTGGCCTACACACCCCAGGAGTGGCTGACACGGACTCACGCGCTGGCGGCGGTCAACGGCGGCTACTTCGGGCAGGAGGATGAGGCGGGGCGCAAGGAGTTCATCGGCCTGCTGGTGCGGAAGGGCCGGGTGATGCACCCCGCGCCGCCGCTGACGGGGCAGGGGAGCGCCACGCTCGCGCCGGGGCGGTACGTCCGCAGCGTCTTCGGCCTGACGCGCGGCGGGGCGCCGGCCATCGCCTGGGCCGCGACTGCCCCGGCGCTCGTGGCCTATGACGCGCCCCTGATCCGCCACCGCCGCCCGCGCCCCTGGCCGGTGACGGACGCCATCGGCTGCGGGCCGACGCTGATTCAGCGTGGCCGCGTCGTGGTCACGGACCGTCTGGAGCGTCTCGCCAGCCCCGGCCCTCTACCGCGCACCTTTGTCGCCTACGACGGCCCGGCGGGGCATCCCGCGCATTTCGTCCTGGGCGTCGCCTCCAGCACGACCTACCCGGACCTGGCCTCGTTTCTGAGAGACTACTTTTCCCGCTACGATGGCACCCAGGTCGAGGCGGCGATGTGCCTGGACGGCGGCGCGTCCACCCAATTCTCCTACCGCCAGGGCAACGCCGTGCAGTCCCCCCGCTTCACCGGCGTCACCGTCCCCGACGCCGTCGTTCTACTCCCGCGCTGATCGTGCTTGCCATCGTCCGCCCGCCTGTGGTACAATTCTGGGACATTTGGGAGGGGCGCATGGTCAGGTACAAGACGGTGGTGACGGATTACGAGGGGATGCAGGGGCTTCTGGATGCCCACGCCACTCAGGGCTGGCGTCTGTTCTCCCTCACGCCGGACACCTGGCGCAAGTCCATCGGCACCGAGCCGGGCATGGAGCGCGCCCCTTTTGAGCAACTGACGGCCCCCGGCGACGTGACGCAGGAGTATTCGGCGTCGTATTATCTGCTGGTCTTCCAGCGGGAAGACAACATGGGGGATGAATTGCGGGCGGCCACCGCCGAGGAGCAGTTGCCGATCGGCCTGGAGGAGTAGGGGCGCAGCATGCTGCGCCCCTACTTGACTTACCGGGGCAGATCCGCGCCGCATTCGGGGCAGAAGACGAAGGCGCGGTAGCGGATGGCGGCCCCGCAGTTCGGGCAGCGCCGGCCGTCGTCCGGGGGCGTGTCGGCGAAGACCTCGGCGGGGGGCGTGGCGGGCTGGGCGGACTGGGTGGGGTAGTCGCCGCCTAAAATGGCGGCGTACTCGTCGCTCCGGCCCCACTTGTCGATCTCCAGCGCCCGCACGGCGGGGAACGGGTGCGTCGTCAGGAGCGTCTGGTTGGCCTTCAGGAGCTGGAACAGGGCGTCCTGGCTGCCCAGGGCCTCGTAGTCCCGGCCCTGCGCCAGAAACGCCTCCCGGTCCATCTGCGCGAACAGCTTGCGGCTGCCCCCGGCCAGCTTCATCTCCGTGGCGATCACCGCGTCCAGGTCCTGCGTCGCCAGCAGGCCCGCCCGGTCCGCCGTCAGCTCGCTCTGGCGGTACCAGTGGAAGAAGGCGTAGAACAGGCCGAAGCCCAGCGTCCGGCCCAGTCCCAGCGTCCGCCCCCCCAGGTTCAGCAGCAGCCGCGCCAGGAACTCCGCGATCTGCCGGTACAATACGTGCCCGGCCTTGATGTGTCCCAGCTCGTGCCCCAGCACCACGCGCCACTCGTCCTCGTCCAGCAGGTCCAGCAGCCCGGAGAAGACGACGACGATGGGGGTCTCGACGCCGAACGTGTGGGCGTTGGCGAATGGGCGCTGGTCCACGAAGAGCTGCGGCACCGGCATGTCCAGAATCTCACAGCCCTCGACCAGCAGTTTGTAAAGTTCGGGGCACTGGCGGGAGTCGATGCGCACGGTGTCGGAGAGGCAGTAGAGCCGCCCGGCGCGGTCGCCGCCGTACTCGTTGAACTTGCGGAAGACCCAGTCCAGGCCCGGCGCTTTACGGAGGGCGGCGAGGGCGGCGCGATCGGTCGGGTGCTCAAACGCGACCGAGGAGAGGCCGGGGAACCGGCGGCGGCTGTTTGCCATGGGGATGCCTCTTTCACAGGCGGTAGGGGCATGGCGTGCCATGCCCCTACCTCTCCAAAGTGATCGCCACGATCTTGACGGCGGGCGCGTCGGGCAGGGTCAATCTGTCCACCCGCTGCGACGGGTCGAGTCTCAGGACGTAATCGCCCAGGGTGATGGGCGTGGCGGCGTCGCCGTCTCTGCCGACCATGTACGGACTGCGGAAGCCCGGCGTGGCCCCGGCCGGGGCGGCCCAGTCGGCGATGGTCAGACTCTGGCTGCCGCCGGCGAGGCCGAACGCGGCGTTGACCGTCGAACCGCCCCCGGCGGCGAGCAGGTGGACGGCCCGGTAATTGCCGCCCGGCAGGCTGAGGGTCTGGCCCCGGCAGACGACGACGTTGCCGGGCTTGGCGTTGTCCGGGTAGAGGAACGGGACGGCGTGGTCGGCGCGGCCGGCGTAGTAGCCGTCGGGGTAGAGCGGCGGGCCGGGCTTGCCGCCTGACTGATCCGCCAGCATCAGTGAGTTGATGTCCACCTCCGCCGTGCCGTCCGGGGGCAGCATCTCGGCGGGGAGGGCGTGGCCCCGGCCGTCGAAGTCGCCGTCCGGGCCGATGCCGTCCCCGTTATACTCTTTGCGCAGGTCCACCGGGGCCACGTCGCCCCGGCCGGTGACGGTGATGATGGCTTGCAGCAGGTCAGTGCCCTTGGAGGCCGGACTGACCGAGGCCCAGGAGCCGTCGGCCCGCTGCACGTCCCAGGCCAGGCTGTAGCGCCCCGGCCGCTGCGGCGCGCGAACCTTGGCGACGATGTCGCCGTCCGCGCGGCCCGGCGGCACGTCCTTGGTGAAGGGCGAGAGCAGGCCGCCGTCCCACTGCGCCTCCGTCCCGTCCAGATAGTACCAGTGGTAGCCGACCCGCTGCGCCCCCTTCGCCCAGGCCCCCCCGCTCAGGTTCTGCACGGCGAGCTTGGCGGTCGTCTCCTTGCCGGCCTCCATCTCGCGCGGGATGTCCGAGAGCACGAACGATGCGCCGGGGTCGGCGGCGACCACGGTGAGCCACTCGTCATACGTGCCGGGGAGGGATGTGCCGTCGCCGGCCTGCACGAACCAGCGCAGCCGGTACTCGCCCGGCGGCAGGGGCCGGCCCTTGCCGTCCGCCAGGGCCAGGTGCGGGACTGCCGGCATTACCTGACCGGGCACGATGGCGACCGGCGAGAGCGGCTGGCCCGGCATCTGCCCCACGGTCGTCGCCGTACCATCCTCCGCGACCTGCTGGAACTTGCAGGACAGCGCGTACCTGTTCCCCGTCCAGGGCGCGGGGCCGTCGTTGCGGACGTCCACCTGCGGGCGGTAGGTTCCTCCAGCCTGCCCGGCGGTCGGCGTGGTCGTGCCCAGGAATGTCGCCCGCGGCCTCACGCCTGGGTCGCCGGCGGCGACCACATGAACGGGGACTTGCAGAGGATTGTCCCCGGCGTAGGAGAACCACTTGTTCTGGCCCTGCACCATGTCCACCACGAGCACGTAGTCGCCGGGCTCCAGGTCGTCGCCGTACCCGTTGCGGGCGACCAGGCCGACGCTAAGGGTGATGCTCTGGCCGGGCAGCACGTCCTTGCCGATGGGGATGCGCGGCGCGCTGTCGTCGGCGATGCGCCCCTCGCTGGTGTACCAGCGGGTGCAGAGCGAGTACCCCTCGCCCGCCCGCCAGGGCAGCGTCCCGGCGTTCTCGATGCGAATGGGAATCTGATACAGGGTCTTGGGCAGGATGGTGCGCGGTACGCTCTCCTTCAGGTACTTGGCGTGCCACTGGCGGTTGCCGTTGAAGGCGATGGTCGCCAGGCGCGTGTCGTCCGCGTACCGCTCCCCGTACTGGCGCGACGCGGCGATCTCCGTGCCGCGCGTGAAGTCGTTCCAGCTGTTGATGACGACCGTGTCCGGCTTGGAGGCCAGGGCCTGCTGCCAGGATGCGTGGTAGGATTTTCCGTCGGCGCGTGCGGCCACGCTGCCCTCGGCGACGCCTCCGGGCGAGACGATGACCCGGTTGGCGGCCTCCGCCACGCCACGGTCGGCGCGGAACTCCTCCGGGATGTGATTCCGCAGGGTCGGAGTCGTGAGGGGGCCGTCGGGGGCCTCGCCGACGAGCGGATAGTCCTGCCCGGCGGCCTTCATCTCCTTGAGGGCCTCCACGAGTGCGTCCGCCTCACGGCCCAGCAGCGGATCATTGTCTCTCACTTGCAGCAGGGCGACCTCGATGCCGGCGCGGCGCATGTCCGTCAGCTGCTGGCGGTGCCAGAGGGGGCGCAGGCCGCTGAACCAGGGGCCGCAGCCGTTCATCGGCTGGTCCACCAGCAGAGACGCCCCTCCCGCGTCCCAGACGTTCTGGCCGGGGGCCTTGCGATTGTCGCCGTTGTAGTCCAGGCGGTAGAGCGCCACGACCAATCGGGGCGGGACGTTCGGGCCGAGCGGCGGCGCGATGCCCTGGCCGTAGTCGTTCCCCTGGAACGCCGGCTGGAGCTTCTCCGGGACGCGCGGCGCGAGCGGATTCGTGAACGGGCCGGCGGAGGCGACGGTGTTCGGCGGGTTGAAGTCCGTCGGGGTCTTGATGGCGCCG
>Ga0213875_10001784_pt1 | contig 13446 bp, 12 predicted proteins | sample BarmaccomBMRX_R8_FD_160105 | JGI IMG/M metagenome (GOLD analysis project Ga0213875, IMG submission 160105) | Root-associated microbial communities from Barbacenia macrantha in rupestrian grasslands, the National Park of Serra do Cipo, Brazil - RX_R8 | ecosystem: Host-associated > Plants > Roots... | reverse complement strand
AGCTCCGGCTGGGGCTTCGAGGAGATCGACACGAGCCGGATCGTCCTGGTCGGCCGGGACGGCGACGTGGTGGCCGGGAACGGCCCCCGGCACATCGAGTACCCGATTCACACCGAGATCATGGCCGCCCGCCCGGACATCGGCTCGGTCGTGCACACGCACTCGGCGGCGGCCAACGAGTTCTCCGCCCTGGACGAGCCGCTGCGCCCGCTGGACCACGCCGGGTCGCTGTTCTGCTATCCGGAGATCCCGCGGTTCACCCTGACGGGCGGGCTGATCAAGAACCGCGAGCTGGGTGCGGCGCTGGCCGGGGCCCTGGGTGACGCCTGGGCCTGCCTGATGCCACAGCACGGCATCGTGGCCGCGGGGCCCGACGTGCCGTCGGCGATCATGACCGCGGTGCTGCTGGACCGGGCCTGCCGGACGCAGCTGAACGCGATGGCCGCGGGCCCGCTGCGGCGCTGGGGTTCCGAGGAGGACACCGTGGCCAAGCGGGCCGACGTATGGTCGCCCCGGCAGCTGGCGGCGGGCTGGGAGTACCTGGTCCGCCGGGCCGGAGCCAACTAGCGCTCCAGCTGAGCGGCCAGGCCGGCGATGAGCAGGTCGAGGCCGAATTCGAAGCGGCGCTCGCCGTCGCCGGTGATGCCGTCGGCCAGGCCGGACACAATCGGGAACCGGTCCGCGGGCAGCTTGCGGTAGTACTCGCGGATCGAGGTCAGGTACTCCTGCACGTCGAATCCCTGCTTGACCTTGGCCGTGAACAGCCAGCCCTCGTAGGTGTCCGCGTCGATGTAGATCTGCAGCCGGTCCGTGGCCCAGCCCGCGACCTGATCGGAGAAGCCGGCCGCCTTCATGATGGCCAGCAGGCCCTCGAGGACGCGCAGCCGGCCCGGCCCGGTCGGGATGGTGGCCAGCGAGGTGCGGACAATGTCGGCGTGGGCGGACCAGACCCGGTGCGCGTGCCAGGCGTACTCGCGCAGCTGGTCCTGCCAGTGCTCCGGGTCGGGCGCGGGCACCTCGATCTCGCCGGCGATCCGGTCGACCATCAGCTCGATCAGCTCGTCCCGGCTGCTCACGTGGGCATACAGCGAGGCCGACCCGGTGCCCAGGTCCTCCGCGATCTTCCTGGTGCTCACCGCGTCCAGGCCGTCGCGATCCAGGATCCTGATCGCCGCCTCGACGATCCGCTCCCTGCTCAGCGGCTCCCGGGCCGGGCGGCGCCGGCGCGGCTTGTCCCATGGCAGCACCGGCATGCCAGATTGATCGGCGGTCATGTCCTCACCATAGCCGGCCACTGCTCTTGACGCGAGCACTGATCGTCCTTACGATCAGTGATCGAAGCCATAATCACTGATCGTCGAGGAGGTGCGGGATGAGCGCAGAGGTACAGGCCAAGCCAGCTGCCGAGAGCCTGGGCAAGCTACCCGCGGCCGCCTGGATCGTGCTGGGCATCGTCCTGGTCGCGGACGTCATGGACCTGCTGGACTCCACCGTCACGACGATCGCGGCACCGACCATCGCGGCGTCGCTGCACGGTGGTCAGGGCCTGATCAAGTGGCTCGGGGCCAGTTACGCGCTGGCGCTTGGGGTGCTGCTGGTCACCGGGGGGCGGCTCGGCGACAGGTACGGCCGCCGCCGCACCTTCCTGATCGGCATCGCTGGATTCACCCTGGCCTCGCTGGCCTGCGGGCTGGCCTGGGACCCGGCTTCGATCATCGTGGCCAGGCTCGCGCAGGGGGCGTTCGGCGCTCTGCTGATACCGCAGGGTTTCGGGATCCTGGGCTCGGTCTTCCCGCGGGAGCAGATCGGCAAGGCGTTCAGCGCGTTCGGCCCGATCCTGGGGCTGTCCGCGGTGGGCGGGCCGCTGCTGGCCGGGGTGCTGATCGACGCCAACCTGTTCGGGCTGTCCTGGCGGCCCATGTTCCTGATCAACATCGTGCTGGGCACGGCCGGGCTGGCGGCCGCGTTCCGGCTGCTCCCCCGTGACGCTGGCGACCCCGAGGTCAGCATCGACACGCTGGGCTCGGCGCTGCTGGCGGCGTGCATGCTGGGCCTGCTGTTCGGGCTGATCCAGGGTTCGACGGACGGCTGGACGGCCAGTCCGATCGCGGCCCTGGCCGCAGGGGCGGTGTGCTTCGCCGCCTTCTGCCAGCGCCAGCGCACCGCGGCCGCCCCGCTGATCAAGCCGTCGCTGCTGCGCAACCGGGGCTTCACCGCCGGGCTCGTGCTCGGCCTGGTGTTCTTCGCCACCGTGGCCGGGCTGATCTACGCGGTGTCCCTGTTCCTGCAGCGCGGCGTGGGCTACAGCCCGGAGCGCGCCGCGGTGACCGGATTCGCGCCGGCCGCGGCCGGCATCTTCATCGCCGCGGTGGCCTGCATGAACCTGCTGGCCAAGCTGGGCCGCACGCTTAGCCTGATCGGCATCGTGGTGACGGTGGCCGGAGTGGGCATCCTGCTCGCCATCGTGGCGCACTCGGGCACGTCGGCCAGCGCGGCCCTGCTCGCCCCGGCTATGGCGGTCATCGGCCTTGGCATGGGTGCCACCTTCTCCACGATCTACGACATCGCCATCGGCGACATCGACCCGGCCGAGGCCGGCAGCGCCAGCGGGTCGCTCAGCGCGATCCAGCAGCTGGCTAACGCGGCCGGGCCGGCCGTGATTACCACGATCTACTTCGCGGCACTGGCCGGGGGCCAGGCGCACGCGATGACGGTCGGCCTGGCCACGGTCATCGGCATCGGCGCGCTGAGCTGTCTTGTCGTTCCGCTGCTGCCGCGCAAGGCCCAGCCGGGCGGGCGGCGTGGCGATCGCGATCCGCGCCGAGAAGGCCGCGACCCCGATCAGCACGACGATGGCGACGACGGCGATGACGGTCAGTTCCATGGCCACCCCATCTTCGCGGAAGTCCTCCCGGGCACGCCCGCTACCGTAGGTGCGTGCCGGCCGATTACACCAAGATCCGCGACGAGAACATCGCCCGGTACGGCTGGGACACCGCCGTGCTGGACCTGCTCGGGCAGCTGTACAGCGAGCGGACCCATTTCATCTTCGAGCTGATCCAGAACGCCGAGGACGCCGGCGCGACCGAGATGGCATTCGAGCTGCACGAGGACCGGCTGGAGCTGCGGCACGACGGCCGCCCGTTCACCGAGGCCGACGTGCGCGGCGTGTGCGGGGTAGGCCAAAGCGGCAAACGCGGGGACTACACCGCGATCGGGCAGTTCGGCATCGGGTTCAAGTCGGTGTACGCGTACACCCGCAGCCCGCGGATCTACAGCGGGGACGAGCACTTCCGGATCGAGAACTACGTCCGGCCGGTCGCGGCGCCGCCGCTTACCGGGCCGACGACCGGGCCTGGGACGCGGTTCGTGTTCCCGTTCGACCACGACGAGGTGCCGGCGGCGACCGCGGCCGCCGAGATCTCCGCCGCGCTGGCCGCGCTGGCCCCGCGGACCCTGCTATTCCTGCGGAACGTAACCCGGCTGGACACCGGCGGGACAGTGCTCGAGCGGTCGGTGACGCAGCAGCAGGCAGGGACGGGGCGGCGGGTCACGCTGGCCCGGGACGGACGCCGGGAGGAATGGCTGGTCTGGGAGCGCCCGGCGCAGGACCATCCCGGGCAGCGGGTCGAGATCGCGTTCCGGGTGCAGGCCGGGCGGCTGGCCAGCGAGGGCCGCTCCCCGCTGACCGTGTTCTTTCCCACCGACAAGGAGACCTTCCTCGGCTTCGTGGTCCAGGGTCCGTACCGCACCACCCCGGCCCGGGACAACGTTCCCGAGCACGACCCGGACAACCAGGCGCTGGCCGGGCAGACGGCCGCGCTGCTGGCCGGGGTGCTGCGCGAGCTGCGGGACCTCGGGCAGCTGACGGTGGAGGTGCTGACCGCGCTGCCGCTGGAGCCGGACCGGTTCCCGCCCGGCTCACTGCTGCGGCCGCTGTACGACGCGGTGCGGGATGAGCTGGCCGCGGGCCCGCTCATCCCCACCGCGGACGGCGGCTACACGGTGGCTGGCGGCTACGCCGTGGCCGGTGACCTCGCGCTGACCACGAGCACGCAGACCGCGGAACTGCTCGGGCCGGACCAGCTCGGCGCGCTGTTCGGCGCCTCGGCGTTCGCGCATCGCGCCATCGGCCCGGAGTCCACCCCGGCGCTGTGGCGGTATCTCACCGCCGAGCTGGAGCTGACCGAGGTCACGCCGTCGGCGGTGGTGGCCCGGGCCGACGGCGATTTCCTCGCGGCGCAGCCGGATGAGTGGATGGCGCGGTTTTACGGCTACCTGGACGCCTACCCCAGCGCGGGCCGCGAGGCCCGGGACCGGCCGGTGATCCGGCTCGAGGACGGCCGCCAGGTGACGCCGTTCGACGGCCAGGGGCGCCCGGCGGTGTACCTGCCCGGCCCGGGAGCCAGCGCCTTCCCGACCGTGCGGCGGGCAGTGGCGGGCGATCCGGTCGCGGGCCCGTTCCTGGCCTCGCTGGGGCTGACCGAGCCGGACGTGGTGGCCGAGGTCCTGCAGCTGATCCTGCCCCGGTACCGGGCCCTTGAGCCCACCGCCGCGGTGGACCTGGCCCAGCACGACGCCGACCTGGCCACGGTCATCCGGGCCGTGGACGAGGCGGCGGGTGGCCGCCGGGAGGAGCTGCTTGAGCAGCTGCGCGAAACCGCGTTCCTGATCGCCGAGAACGCGGCCACCGGGGAGCATCGGCTGATGCCGCCGCCCGCGCTGTACCAGCGATCGGTGAACCCTCGAGGTCTACCTCGACGGCAACCCGGACGCCTGGTTCGCGGCCGACATCTACGGGCCCTGGCTGGTGCAGCTGCGCGGGATGGGCGTGCGGCAGCAGGTCGCGGTCCGGGCGCGGAGGCCGAACGAGTCGGGGTACGTGCTGGTCACGGTGGAGTTCGGCCGCAACGAACGCGGCCTCGACGGGTTCGACCCGGCGGCGGAGATCGACGGCCTGGACTTCGCGCTGAGCCACCCCAGCCACGCCAGGTCGGAATACGTGTGGAACGCCCTGCTGGTGCCGAACCGGCGCCTGATCGCCGGGGTGGTGGAACGGTCGGTGCTCGCCTCGTTCAGCGAGGCGAGCAGGGAGACGGTCCGGTCGGCGATCGCGCTGGCCGCGGAGCGCCACCCCTGGCTGCCCGGCCGGGACGGTGCGTTCCAGCCGCCCAGTGAGCTGTCCCTGGACGACCTGCCGGCGACCTACGCCCGGGACGAGGGGCTGGCCGCCGGGCTCGGCATGCTCCGGCCTGTGGTAGCCGAGGCGGCCCGCAGGCTCGGGATCGCGCCGGAGCTGCTCTGGGGGCTGAGCGCTCATCCCGACCTGGTGGAGCTGGTCGAGCGGGAGCTGGCGCGCCGCACTGCTGTAGCCCCATCCGCTATAGCAGAGAGTAACGAATAGGCTTCACATCGCTGGCGTTGCGGCTGGATCGTGCGCCACAGGGGAACACTGGTCTCGTCTCATTCGGGCAGCACGGGGAAATGGCGGGCATGGTGCGCGGAAGGCTGGTGGCCGCGGTGGGCGCCGCGGCGGCGACGATGGTGATCTGGCAGGCGCGCCGGAGCAACCGGCCCGGCCGGGAGCCTGAGCCCTCCGACGCGGGCCGCGCCATGTTCGACCACGCGGTGGCGCTGGGCCGGGACGGAGCTCCCGGCGTGGTCGCGGCGTATCAGGCCATCATCGACCGGTTCGGCGACGATCCGGGCCGACGCGACCTGGTGGCCGCGGCGCTGTTCAACCAGGCGGTCATCGTGATCAGGTCAGGCCGCCCCGCCGACGCGCTGCCGGCCCTGGACCGGGCGATCGCCATCTACCGTGAGCTGGAGCTCGGCCCGAAGCTGCAGCAGGCGCGCGAGCTGCAGACCGAGGCCCGCGCCACGGCGCTGTTCAATGAGGCGGTCGCCCTGGGCCGGGACCAGCGCCCGGAGAGCCCGGAGATCGCCGCCATGGTCTACGCCGAGGTGATCCGCCGGTTCGGCGATGACCCGGCACTGCGGAACCTGACCGCCAAGGCGCGGTTCAACCTCGCCCAGGTGCTGGGCGGGCTACGCCGGGACGACGAAGCGGCGGCCGCGTTCGCCGAGCTGGCCGAGGTGGCCGGCGGGGATCCGGGCCTGCGGGAGATGGCGGCCAAGGCCCGGTACAGCCAGGCTGTGATGCTGCGGCGGCGCGGCCGGGCCGACGAGGCCCGGACGGCGATCCGCCAGGCGGTCAGCCTGTACCGCGAGCTGGCTGCCGCCGATCCTGGGCACTACCGCAGCGGCCTGGACCGGGCCGAGGAGCTCACGGCTCAGCTGCATGGCGCTGGCTTGCTATAGCCGGACGAGCATCTTGCCGGTGTTGGCCCCGCGTAGCAGGTCGATGAAGGCCTGGGGCGCGTTCTGCAGGCCGTCCACGACGGTCTCGGCGGCGTTGTAGCTGGCGATGGCGCCGGACATGGCGACGCGCCCATGGTCGTTGAGGATGACCAGGGCCGCGTCCAGGTGGTCGGCGCCGACGTTGTCGAAGTAGACGTCGAGGCCATCGGGGGCGGCGTCGCGGAGCTGCTCGAGCACCGGCGCGGAGCGGTAGTTGAACACGACGTCGATGCCGATGTCGCGCAAGCGGGACAATTGACGTAAGGCGCGACGCGGTCCTACCGTACCGCCCAGTAAGAACAGCCATCAGCGAGGATGGGGCCCGGATGATCCGCAGCACCATGCAGGACTACCAGCTCACCATCGGCGCGATCATGCGCCACGGCGCCCGCGTCTATCCCGGCAGCGAATGCGTGACCTGGACCGGAGAGGGCACCCGGCGGGCCAGTTACGCCCAGGTGGCGCAGAACGCGGCCAGGCTGGCGGGTGCGCTGAAGCGGCTCGGGATCGGGCCGAACGACCCGGTGGCCACGTTCTGCTGGAATAACACCGAGCACCTCGAGGCGTACTTCGCGGTGCCGTCCATGGGGGCGGTCCTGCACACGCTCAACATCCGGCTGCCGGGCGCCCAGGTGGCCCAGATCGCGGGCCACGCCGGCGACCGGATCATCATCGTGGACGACACGCTGGTCCCGCTGCTGGGCAAGGTCGCCGGTGAGCTGAGCACGGTGGAAGCGTTCATCGTCAACGGGACGGGGGACGCCTCCGCACTCGGCGACCGGGTGCCGGTGTACCGGTACCAGGAGCTGCTGGCCGCCGAGGAGCCCGAGTTCGCCTGGCCGGAGCTGGACGAGCACGACGCGGCGCTGATGTGCTACACCAGCGGCACCACCGGTGACCCGAAGGGTGTGGTCTACTCCCACCGGTCCACGTACCTGCACGCGATGGGGGTGATGGCCGCGTCGGTGCAGGGCATCACCGAGGCGGACCGGGCCATGGCCATCGTGCCGATGTTCCACGCCAACGCGTGGGGCATGCCGTTCGCCGCGTTCCTGTCCGGCGCCAGCCTGCAGATGCCCGGCCCGTTCCTGCAGCCCGAGCATCTGACCAGGTTCATCGCCACCGAGCGGACCACGGTCACCTCCGGGGTGCCAACCATCTGGAGCGCGATCCTGGCCTACGGCGACGGCCACGACATCGACCTGTCATCGCTGCGGATCGCCAACTCCGGCGGCTCGGCCGCTCCCCGGATCCTGCTGGAGCGCTTCCAGCAGCGGTATGGGCTGCGGATCATCCAGGGCTGGGGCATGACCGAGATGAGCCCGGTCGGCGGCCTGGCCTTGCCTCCCACCGGCGTCGAGGAGGGCAGCACCGAGGATTTGGACTGGCGGACGAAGGCCGGACGGGTCATCCACGGCGTGGAAATGCGCATCATCGGCCGGGACGGCACCGAGCAGCCGCAGGACGGGGTGTCCGAGGGTGAGATCGAGGTGCGTGGCCCCTGGGTCACCGGGTCCTACCACAACGATCCCGCACCGGATAAGTTCCACGACGGCTGGCTGCGCACCGGCGACGTGGGCACGCTGGACGAGCGGGGCTTCTTCACCATCACCGACCGGATCAAGGACGTGATCAAATCCGGCGGCGAGTGGATCTCCTCGGTGGATCTGGAGAACGAGCTGATGGCGCATCCGGCCGTGGCCGAGGCGGCGGTGGTCGGGGTCCCGGACAAGCGCTGGGGCGAGCGGCCGCTGGCGTGCGTGGTGCTGCGGGCCGGGGCCACCGCCGACGCGACCGAGCTGGCCGGCTGGCTGGGCCAGAAGGTGGCGCGCTGGCAGGTCCCGGAGAACTGGGCGTTCGTGCCGGAGATCCCCAAGACCGCGGTGGGCAAGTTCGACAAGAAGGTGCTCCGGGCCGCGGACGCCGCCGGAGGCCTGTCCGTCGAGAGGCTGGACGGAGCCGAGCGCTAGAGTCGGCGCTATGCGATTTGCGACAATCCGAACGGACTACGGGACCACCGCGGCACGGCTCGAGGGCGACGAGCTCATCCCGCTGGACGCGGCCGACGTCGGCGAGATGCTGGCCGGTGGCGGCGAGGGGCCAGGCCGGCCGCGGGAAGGCGCCGCGGCGGTACCGGTCGCCGAGGCAGATTTCGCGCCGCTGGTGCCGCATCCGTCCAAGGTGCTGTGCGTGGGGCTGAACTACCGGTCGCACATCCTGGAGACCGGTCGTGACCTGCCGGAGTACCCGACCCTGTTCGCCAAGTTCGCCGAGACGCTGATGGGCCCGCGGGACGACCTCGTGCTGCCGTCGGTGAGCGAGCGGGTCGACTGGGAAGCCGAGCTCGGGCTGGTCATCGGCCATCCGGTCTACCGGGCCACCCCGGAGGAGGCGGCCGGGGCCATCGCGGGATACACCGTCCTCAACGATGTCTCGATGCGGGACTGGCAGCGGCGCACGCTGCAGTGGCTGGCAGGCAAGATGTTCGAGCACTCGACCCCGGTCGGCCCGTACCTGGTCACCGCCGGCGACGTGGACCATGCCGCCGACCTGGAGATCGGGTGCGAGGTGGACGGCACGGTGATGCAGCAGTCCCGCACCTCGGACCTGCTGTTCAAGCCGGCCGAGATCGTGTCCTACGCCAGCCAGGCCATCACCCTGCGGCCCGGCGACCTGATCGCCACCGGGACCACCGGCGGGGTGGGTGACGCCCGCAAGCCGCCGGTCTACCTGCAGCCGGGCAACGTCGTGCGCACATGGATCGATGGCCTCGGCGAATGCCTGAACCACTGCGTGCCGGAGAAGACCGCCAGCTAGAAAGCGGGCACATAAGCCGCGGCCTCCGGCGCCGAACCGCATGAAACTGGAGCTTCAGTACGCAAGAACGACATGAGCGTGGGGTTTCATGGCGTTCCGTGCGCTCGTGCTCTGGGCGGGGCGTGAAGGAGGCCGTTCGGCTCCGTTTTACTCGCCGGAGGTGCCGACGGCCAGCTCCGTGACGATGTCCAGATGGCCGGTGTGCCTGGCGTACTCCTGGAGCAGGTGGAACAGCACGCGCTCGAGGGTGGCCGGGGCGGCGCCGTCCCAGCGGTCGCCGGGCTGGCCCACCTCGTCGAGGTCGTGGGCCCCGACGATGGCCCGGGTGCGCGCGGCCTGCTCGTGCAGGTCGGCCAGCAGGCCGGCGGCGGTCTCGTCCGGCGCCACGGCCCAGCGGCCGTCCCGGGAATCGGCCCACGGGTCGGCGATCGCCTGGCCCTCGAAGCCCCACTCCAGCCAGCGCCGCTCCACGTGGCGCAGATGCTTGACCAGCTCCAGCGGCGTCCAGCCGGAGGGCAGGCGGCTGCGGCGGAGTTCGGCGTCAGGCAGGGCTGTTATCCTGGCCGCCACCCGGGAGCGGAAGAAGTCCAGGTAGCGCAGGAAAACCTCGGCGCGCGAGCCGGCCGGTGCGGTCGACTCGGGAAACGGCTGGTCCGGAAACAGCTGCTGTGCAGGTGGCTGGGGCACGCTCCGGATTATCCTCCGGCGGCGACCGGGACGTCCTTCCAGAGGCCGCCGTTGAGGTTGATGTTGTTGCCGGCCGCCATGCCCGCGTTTTTGTCACCGATGTAGGTGTAGAGCGGGTGCCCGTCGTAGGTGGCCTGCGTGGTGCCGTCGGACCGCTTGATCGTGCCGATCTTGCCGGCGATGCCGGGTCCGGCCCCCTCGTTTCCCGTGACAGGCGGCCAGTAGGCGGCGCAGGCGCCGTAGCAGACCGACTTGCCCGGGCCATCCGGCGCGAACGTGTACAGGGTCAGGCCCTTGGCGTCGGTCAGCAGGTCCTGGCCGCCGATCACGCGGGCCTTGAGCACCTGGCCGCCGGCCGCGACCGGCGCGGCCTTCGGCGTGGCCACGGCCGCGCCCATCAGGCCAAGGGCCACCACCGACACGACCGCGGTCGCCCCGACGACGCGGCGGCCCTGATCAATCGCCAGGGTCAGCGCGGCGAAGGCGGCGACGTCGACGATCGCGGCGACGATGCCTGCCGTGGTCCGCACCTCGGTGAAGCCGAACAGGCCCACCTTCAGCGACAGCAGGTAACCAGCCAGGGTCCCGAGCGAGAACGCCGCTCCGCCCGCAGCCGCCAGTCGGCTCGCGAAGGTCAGCAGGACCTGGGTGACCAGAATCCCGGCGGCCAGCAGATACGCGGCGATGACCTGCAGCAGGAACAGCCATCCGATGGTCGGGATGGTCCGGTACCCGGTCAGGTAGAGGTCGAGGTGAATTGATGCCGAGGCGATAAGAAGAACCGCCCCGGCGATCGCGTATAGCGATCGCCGGGACAGTGACGCCCCCCTTGTGCTCCCCACAACCTTGATCACGCGAAGACGGGCGTCCCGGTTCAGGGACATTGGTAACAAAACGGTAGAGCTAACCGGCGTATTCGGCATAGGCCCGCTCCAGTCCGGCGATGTCGAACTTGGTCATGCCGAACATGGCCTGCATCACCCGGCCGACCCGCTCAGGGTCGGCGTCGGCGATCATGCCGAAGAACGCCTTGGGCACGATCTGCCAGCGCAGGCCGAACTTGTCCGACAGCCACCCGCACACGTTCTCCTGGCCGCCACCGGCCAGGAGGCTGTCCCAGTAGTAGTCCACCTCGGCCTGGTCCGCGCATGGCACCACGATCGAGACGGACTCATTGAACTTGTGCTGCGGCCCGCCGTTCAGGCCGGAGAACTTCTGGCCGTTGAGCTCGAACTCCACCAGAATGGCCGATCCGGCCGGGCCGGGGCCCGCATCGGTGTGCCGGTAGACATTGCCCAGCCGTGAGTCCTTGAAGATGCTGGTGTAGAAGGTGGCGGCCTCTTCGGCCTCGGTGTCGAACCACAAGCAGGTGATCAGATCGCTGTCGCTCATCGACTCTCCTCCGTCGCTCTGTTGGCAGGCTAATGGTGTAACGACGGGTGGCGGCGGAACTCATCGCCGGGGCGTGATACGACAGGCAGGTGGCAGCCAGGCGGCAGGTCCTCAAGGCGATGGCCATCATCTCCAGACCCCGGGACGGGGCACTGCTGGTATCGGAGTACACGGACCCGGCCTCACCGGACGAGGTCTTCCAGCGGCCGCTCGGCGGCCACGTTGAGTTCGGCGAGTACGCGGCCGATACGGTGCACCGGGAGTTCACCGAGGAGCTCGGGCAGGCGCTGACCGGCGTTACCCGGCTCGACGTGCTGGAGAACATCTTCAGCTGGCACGGGCACATCGAGCACGAGGTGGTGTTCGTCTTTGCCGCGGCCTTCATAGACCCGGCGGCCTACGAGGTCTCCGAGCAGCTGATCCTGGACAACGCCGGGCGGCGGGTGATCTGGCGGCCTGCGGACACGACCAGCCCGCCGCTGTATCCTGCGGGGCTGCCTGAGCTGATCGCGCGTTCGGCGGTCTAAGCGCGCTGGGGTTCGGCCTGCTCGATAATCTGGGGCTGGGGCTGGGGCTGGGGCTGGGGCTGGCGGGCGGCGGCGCGGCGATCGATCCGGGTCAGGGCGGGTAGGGCCAGGATGCCGCAGATCAACGTGGGCAGGCCGCCGATAACCAGGGACCAGCGGGCACCGATCTCCTGGCCGATCCAGCCCACGATTGGGCCGCCGATGGGAGTCGATCCGAGCCAGGCCAGCGCCCACAGCGCCATCACCCGGCCGCGCATCTCGGGCTTGGCCGCCAGCTGCAGGGTGGTCTTGGCCAGCGAGTTGAACGTGATGCTGCCGTAGCCGACAAAAACCATAGCGGCCAGTTCGAGGATCAGGTTCGGTGCGACTGCCGCGGCCAGGATGGCGATGCCCCAGCCGATAGCGGCCAGGCACAGGGCACGGGCACGCGGCCGGGCCCTGGCGGCCGAGATCAGGCCGCCGACGACCGCGCCGGCGCCCATGACGGAGGCCATCACGCCGTAGGCCGCCGCTCCCCCGCCGAAAACCTTGCTGGCCATCAGCGGCAGCGTCACCTGGAACTCCCAGGCCAGCGTGCCGACCACGGCGATCATGATGAGCGGGATGAGCAGCTCAGGAGTGCGGCGGACGTAGCTGAGCCCCTGCCGGACCTGGCGCTTCTTGCGACCGACGCGTTTGGCCGGGAACAGCTCGGACCGGCGCATCGCAGCCAGGGAGGTCAGCACGGCGACGAATGAGACCGCGTTACACGCGAAGCACAGCGCCAGGCCGATGGCCGCGGCGAGCACACCACCCAGCGCGGCGCCGAAGACCCGGGCCATGTTCATGGACACCGAGTTCAATGTCACGGCGTTTGGCATGTCCTTCGCCGACACCATCTCGGAGATGAAGCTCTGCCGGGCGGGGTTGTCGAAGACGTTGACGAACCCCAGCGCGATCGCGAGCAGGTAGATGATCCACAGCCGGATCGAGCCGGTGGCGATCAGGATCGAGAACGCCGCGGCCAGCAGCCCGGACGCCGACTGGGTGACGTACAGCACCCGCCGCTTATCCAGCCGGTCCGCGAACACTCCGCCCAGCGGGCCGAACAGGAACATCGGCAGGAACCTTGCCGCGGTGGTCAGGCCAAGCTGGGTGCCGCTATGGGTGAGGTCGAGGACGACAAAGGACTGCGCGACCGTCTGCATCCAGGTCCCGATGACCGAGATGAGCTGGCCGAAGAAGAACAGCCGGTAATTGCGCTGCCGCAGCGACGAGATCATCTGCCGCGGCTGGAACCGCGGCCGGCCATCGCGAGAGGCGAGATACACGGGCTCCCCATCGACGATCCTGAGCTTCGCTAATCAGTATATCATTAGCTCTGCTAAGGAGATTGATTCGGAGAGCGAAGGCCGGATGGCATGCTGCCTTGCTGGGCGGCACGCTGCTTTCGGTGGTGCATGAATCGGGTTGCGATTTGCGGGACGCCGGACCGGTCATTCCCGTGCTGGTGGTCCGTGGCTGTGGAGGATGGTCTTGCGGTCCGGGCTGATGGCGGTGGTGGTCCCGTCGGGGTGTGGGATGATCTGCCAGCCCATCTTGTGGATCATGACCTGGTGGTGCAGGAAGCAGTAGAGCTTGCATCCGGCCACGCTGGTGGGGCCGCCGTGGGCCTGGTGGGTCA
>Ga0213875_10001783_pt1 | contig 13448 bp, 16 predicted proteins | sample BarmaccomBMRX_R8_FD_160105 | JGI IMG/M metagenome (GOLD analysis project Ga0213875, IMG submission 160105) | Root-associated microbial communities from Barbacenia macrantha in rupestrian grasslands, the National Park of Serra do Cipo, Brazil - RX_R8 | ecosystem: Host-associated > Plants > Roots... | reverse complement strand
AACCAGCCGCTTCTCGCAGCGGCATGATCACCTGCTGGCGATCCACTTAACGAGCCCGCGAGACCGTTCAGACAAACCGAGCCACCTCTATACTGGCCGGAGACAGGGTACTGACGCGGAGTGGTTGGATTTGGTCGGCGACGTTATCTCCGGCGGTTGTGAGGGTAGCTGGTCAGGCGGCGAGGTCAACCGATTGGCGGGCGGGTTCGGCGAGGCTTTACCAACCATCGACCTTGCGCATGGTGGTTTGACCTGACGCGACCAGGGGCCCAGAACAGCATGGCGGCGGTGCCGGCACAGGGCAGCACGGTTTGGGTCTTGATCCGGCGCTTGAACTCCTTGTGGAGGCGCTTGATGGCGTTGCTGGTGCGTGTTGATTTCCATTGGCTCGGCGGCAGACGGGTGAAGGCGAAGAGCTTATCGCCGGCTTCCTCCAGGCTGCCGGCGACGGCGCGGCACTTCAGCCCCCATTTGGCGAGGAACAGCTTACGTCGCTTGGCGACCTCGGCGGTGGTCTCGGCGTAGATCATGTCGGTATAATCGGCCGACAGCTCCTCGTGCAGGCGCTTGGGGGCATGCGCCAAAAGATTGCGGTGCTTGTGCACGGTGCAGCGCTGCGTCGGCACCTTCGGCCACAGCGCGGCGAGCGCCTTCTCGAGCCGGGACTCTCGAGCCCGGCTGCGCCATCGACGATCAGGAACTCCGGCGTCCGCAGCCCGCGCGCGACGAGGTCGTCGAAGGACGCTGCGCCAGGCAGTCTCGCTCTCGCCGCCGAGGTCGCGAACCGACAAGAGCAGCTTCTGCCCGTCACGCCGGACGCCGAGCACGACCAGCAGCGAGATGCTGGTTGCCTTGCGATCGAGCCTGACGCGCACGACCGTGCCGTCGAGGACGAGACGGACGATATCCTCCTCGGCCAGCGAGCGTCGGCACCAAGCCCCAGTCGACCTTCACCTTCCGCCAGGTGCGGCTAACGTTGTCCTTCGAGATCGCGCCGGCGAACAGCGCTGCAGCGCGCGACGGACTCGCGGCGTGTTGGTGCCGGCCAGATACGCGCTCGCGATCAGCGCCTCGACCTCCCGCGTGCGCCGGGTATAGCGCGGCAGCGCCTGGCTGCGCCACTCCTTGGTCGCGCCGACCATGCGGGCGCGCGGCACCGCGATCTCTACCGTGCCGAACGAGCCCGTGATCTGGCGAGAACGATGGCCAGGCCGGTGGCCAGCGGCCGGTGCAGGGCTTGGCTCCATGACCTCGTCAGCTGACGCTTGCGCGCGCCGCTGGTAGCGGCCGCGGCCAAGCGCCGCCGTCAGCTCCTCCTCGACCAGATCCTCGATGAAGCCGCGAACCCGATCGCGCAGGCTCGCCTCAATCGGATCAAACCAACCCTCGCCCAAAAACAGCGTCGCGTCGCATGATGGTGTCGTGGTATTGCTGTCCCATGGCGTGATCTCCGCCGGCGCTCCCACGCCGGAATGGCTGTCGACAAGCCGGAGATTACCCCGCCTTCAAAATGCTACCACCTTCGCGACGGTACCGCCATCGGTCCCTGCTTCGGTCTCGCCCCGGAAATCCAATTTGGCGAGATAGACCGAAATGGCGGCATCAGCCGCGCCGGCGATCCAGCCGTGAGGGTGGCGCTGTTTGAACGCGTGCGGCGAAATGGTCGACGGTCAGAGCCTGGGCGATGAATGTCGTCAAGCGGCGGGGTGCAAAACGCGCCAAGGTCGCGCTTGCCCGCAAGGTATCCATCATCCTGCACCGGATGTGGATCGACGAAGCCGATTTCCGGTACGGCCAGCCAGCCTAACCGCATGAGGTAAAATGCAAAAACTTTTAGCTACGTAGAGGTCCCTCGGGATGACCGGCACGGGGACGCTGGTCAGGGTCAAGCCGCTAAACGCTTTGGCGATCAACGCCGTTTTCGAGATCGGCTGCCCTGATCTTCCGACCGCATCATGTGACGACCTCCGCGTCGATCACGGACAGAAGCATGAACCCCGAGCCGATCTGCCGCCCAGAAGCTTGTAGACCAGCACCCAATGACAGAAGGCGCCCGGGAGGCATCGTCGAAATCAGCCGACCGGGACCGGCTGCGGCACGGTATCCGCAGCCGCGCTGCGCATCGAAAGCATCAGCAGCGCGGCAACGATCGAGGCGGCGATCATCAGCACGAAGACGAGCTGATAATTGCCGTTCATGTCGAACAGACAGCCCGCGAACCATCCGCCGAAACCGATCGCGACGGCCAGGATGCCATACAGCACCCCGAGGACGAAGCCGTAATGCCGGACCGGAAAATAATAGCCGCCGACGAACGAAAGGGCGTTGACTGGCGCGCTGAGCGCTGCGCCGGCCAAGATGCCGAGCGTCGCGGCGAGAACGAATGATCCGTTGAACTCCATCAGTAGCGCGCTGGCCAGCGCGGGCAGCAAATAGGCGCCAGCTGCGACCAGCTTCGGGCTGACCCGATCGAACAAAAGGCCGCTGAACAGCGAGCCGAGGATGAAGGTGGCTCCCAGGAACAGCATCACCTTTGCAGCCGCTGCCGGTGTCAATCCACCGTCCGTCAGCATCGGCTGGAAATGGACGGAAAAGACTCCGATGCACATCGACGTAAGCGCAACCGCCAACGCCACCCGCCAGAAGCGCGATCCGAGCAGCAGCGCACGGCGCTCGTTGCGGTCGATGGCTAGCGGTGGAACCTCGTCCTCGCCATGCTTGCCGCCAAGGTGGCGCGGGATGCAGAACAGCGCGAAGGGGAAGGTCAAGCAAAACGCGCCGATGGCCAGCGCAAAGTAAGTGCCGCGCACGCCGTAGGCGGCGTCGAGATGCAACACGATCGTCGGTATCAGCGCCGTCAGTACGCCCGAGCCGCAGAGCGATAGCGATAGCGCCAAACCACGTCGACGGTCGAAGCTGCGAGCGATCGCGTTTAGCCAAACGAAGGCCGTGCACGGCACGATCATCATGCTGAACAGAGCGTAAGCGAGATACCAGGTCCAGAGCGCCGGGCCAGCGAAACCGAGCAGCGCGACGCCGGCGCTGAAGATGATCGATCCGGGCACCAGAATCGGCCTCGGGCCGACCTTGTCGAGCAGGATCCCGACGGGCACGTGGACGATCGACATGATGACGGTCGCGAGCGTGAGCGCGAATGCGATGTCGCCGCGGCTCCATCCATAGGCGGCGTGCAGCGGCTTCATCATCACGCTCACGACGATGAAGTGAACCCCCGTGACCGCAACGCCGAGCGCGCCGGCAAGCAGGATCGGCCATCCGTCACGGAATTCGGATCGCGGCGGACGGGATGCGACGTGCACGGCCGCGTCTGTCATGGCTATCCTCTCGCTGGGCCCGGCCGGCGGTGTTCGTTCGCCGTGTCGCGGAAGGTCACCGCCATAGCCGCCCCAACAGCGTTCGGAAATAGCCTTCCCGGCCAGGGTAAGCATTGAAGTGTCGGCGCGATTTAGGTTCGCGCCGACCGCTTTGCTAGCCTTGCGGATTCCGGGATGATGGCGATCAGGGTGGGACGGCGTCGCCGGGGCAGTCCGGTCGTCACAGGCTGCCTCCTTTTTCGAAGGTGTCGATGCCGACGGAGCGAATGGCCGATGCCCAACCTGCGCGAGATTTTGCGGCTGGCTCCGCGCATACGGGCTGCGTACGTCAGGGGTTTGATCCTTCCCGCTTTTTGCGGCCGACCTGGAGGTGTTGGGACGAAAGGCGGCGCCTCCCCCGTACTTCGCGCGGGCCTCCTTGCCTCCGAGCGGTCGAACAGAGGGCTATGCAAGGGGCCGCGATCACGCTTTACCTAACGGGTAAAACCTGCTACTGCTAAGCATGATCTTGAGCTATGCCTAAACGGGCATGCGACTTCGCGGCAGGCTAACACATCCCGGCCTTACCGGGTCCGGCGCCCCCGTGACAAGGCGTTGGACAGGCTCAACGCGGCGGCCTCGATCAAAGACTTGCTGACGCCCGGCCTCAATTCCGGGAAGCTGAAGGCGACCAGCAGGGCCATATTCGCACTAACCGCCAGTGACGGATTTGTTCCAGTGGCCAGAAGGATCACCCGGCGACGTAATAACGATCATATTGGGAAGGCCCTGGCATGATCACGATTGAGTTCGATGAGTTGAAATGCATCGTTCGAGTGACATCTAGCGGGATGATTTCTATAAACGAAGCGAAGCGCTTTGCTCAGCAGATCAACAATATCGCTGAGAAGGCCCGGCGCGCATGCGGCCGAGTGCGTATTCTCGTCAAGGCTGACGGAACAATTCAACAAAGCGCCGTCGTGGATGTCTTCTCCGGCATGGACCGGCCGGTCAAGCATCCAACTGATCGCATGGCCGTTATTGTTTCTTCAAGCTTAGCCAAGATTCAAGCGCGTCGAGGATTTAAGTCAGATCTCGAGCAAGCATTTCTTTCGGAAGGCGCCGCCTTGAAATGGCTCTCGGCGTAATCGGTGGCCCGTTTTCATTGGCACCTCAACCGGTGGTCTTTTTGCCCGCGTTGTAGCGTTTGTCGCCCCTTTTGGTCGGTGGCGCGGACCGACTGGCTGTCGAAGATCGCCGCCGAGGGGGGGGGTTCCCGGCCGCAGCGTTCGCGGTCGGCGAGCACGAGCGTGTGGTGAACGTTCTGCCACACGCTCTCCTTCCGCTCGCAGGAAGTAGAGGATCGCGTTGACGAACTCGCGCGAGCTTGCCTTCTGAGGCCGGCCGCCGGCCCGACATGCGGTATCATCGGCGCGATCAGCTCCCACTGCACATCGGTAAAGTCGGCATCGTAGCGCTGCCTCGTAGGCGGCTTCCTCCTCGGCATCGGGCGTTGGCTCGCGTCGTTGATCCGACACCCTATGAATCACGCCAAAGCCGCCTTGGGAATCTGGAGGGTTCCGTGAGGTCGCGCTGCGCTGCGCTGCGCGTCGATCTTGGCGCCGTGCGCGACGTCATTGAAGCCGGATTGAGCGAACCCGCTGACGCGGGCCACGCTATGGGGTTACTACCACGCCGGACGTCTGCTACCGACGTTGTAGCCGCCGCTGATGCCACGAATGCGGGTTTGGCAGGCGACATTGGGGAGCGCGAAGCCTTCCCGGTTTCCCATCATCGCGAATGTCTCGCTTCAGCGTCCATTCAGCACTGCCGCCGTGATACTTGTTGAACAAGCCGGTGGCACAGACGATGTTCAGCCCGGCGCGTGCGCCAAGTTCCGCGCAAAGCTCAAGATCGCGGCCCATGTCGCCGGGTGCCGGATCGACGATCGTCGAAACACCTCGCGCTTTGATTTCGGCAACCCAGTCGAGGGTTCGCGCCACCATCTCCGTCCTCTTTGGTCCTGGATGCAGCGTGTTCGCTTCTGAACCCGCCATCTTCAGGGTAACATGCTCCTGCATCAGCGTGCAGCCGAGATCCTCGACGGAGACGGGACCTGCTGCTGTGGATACATGGATCATCGCATTATCCTCTCAAATGATTTTCTGCAGGCTCCGATTCTTGCTGCGGGTGGCGAGATTGAAAACTGACAGGTCGCAGGGGCAATGCCGATTTGCGGGCTGACATCTGTTGCGGACAGACACAGGTTGAAGGATGCTTCTTCGGCCGCGGTGGAGAAGCGCGGTCGCCATTGTCCGCCCGGTGGGGGATCAACGTGAGGGGGCAGCACCGCGATGAAGGTCATTCAATGGTATACGGGCTCCATGGGCGCGATCCAGGTCGAACTGCTTCGCCGTGACAGGAAGCACGATCTCGTCGGCGTGGTCGCTTATTCGCCTGATAAGGTCGGGCTCGACGCTGGCGAGGTGACGGGCATCGGGGCGATCGGTCTACCGATCGTGGACGCCGAAGCGGGCCTCGCCATCGACTCCGACGTCGTGCTGATGAACGGCAACACGCTGCAACCCGATCTGGTCGATCGTATCCTGCGTTCGGGGAAAAACGTCATCACCATCTCCGGCGCCTACGAGATGACGGGCGAGCCGGAATATGCGCAGCTCGAAGCAGCCGCGCAGGCGGGCGGGGTCACGCTTACCGGTGGCGGCAACATGCCGGGCCTCCTCAACGACGTGCTGCCGCTGTTTATGAGCGGCTACACCAGCAACGTCACGCGCATCTGGACGCGCGAACGCAACTGCCACGCCGACTATCGATCTCGGACGACGATGGCGATGTTCTACGGCCACCCGATGCCGCTGCCGGAGCAGGTCGAGGCCATGATCGGAAGCTCGTCGCGCACCGGCATCTACTATCAGTCCGCCAAGATCTGCGCGAAAGCGTTCGGGCTGGAGCTCAGCGACTTCCGCCTCACCAATTACGAGGTGGCGCCGGCGCCTGAGGATTTCACCATGCCCGGCACGGGCGTGTTCGTGGCGAAGGGAACGGTCGCCGCAAGCCGCTACGAGTTCACGGGCTTCGTGGATGGCCAGCCCTGGCATACCGTCGAGATGGAATTCACCGCGCGCCTCGGCCTCGGCCCGCAATGGCGTTCGAGTATGGACGAATCCGAATTCTTCGTCGCGGTCGATGGCGATCCGCCGCTCCGCGTGACTTGGGGTTGCGGCGGTCTGCTGAACCTCATCCGCCTCAACGCCGCACGTATGATCAACCTGATCGAGCCGACGGTCGCGGCGCCGCCCGGTTGCCGGTCGATCCTCGAACTCCCCTGCGGTGCGGCAGGGGTCCTGGCAGGCAAAGCAACCGCTCCCACGCGCAATATGGCAACAATGAGAGGTGGCTGGGAATTCGCGATCTAACCTCAGCAGCCAGTCACATCGCGCGGGCGAGAGGAAGGGCAGCCGGCTCGATCGAAATCGTAAGCGAAGTGGTAAGCGAGAGCCAAGCAGCCGCAGCCGCAGCCGCAGCCGCAGCCGCGCTGGACGCTGGCGTGGCGCTCCAAACCGGTCGGGCCGTTATTCACCCATTTTCAGCATGGCTACAGGTGGTTTGCTCTCACTTCACAAGCTTGGACCACTCAGGTTCCGACCGACCGACCAGCTGACGCCTTTCTCGCCCATCACTCCCGAGAGAGCCCGTCCAAGCTGCCGCTCCAGCGTCGGCCGCCAGGGCACGAGCGTGAACTCGCGCGATGTCTCAACGAGCGCGAACTTGCCACTGAGCATGTCGACCGGGCGCCGCAACGTTCCTTCGATCCGCTCACCCCTTTTCAGTTCGGCGAACGGCAACTTCAGCTCATCGGCGAGCTGGGCCGCCACGCGCAGCAGCTCGCGCCGCCTCAGGGCGGCAAGCGCGCCGGTGCGCAGCCGGACGACCCCCTCTCGCTCGTCCGCCAGACCCTGGTCGAGCAGCCACTGTCGCCGCTGCATCTCGGCGTGCCGGATCTCGCGTCCAAAGCCAGCGTCGCGGATTGGCGCTACCTCCTCACCGGCGATGCGCCGATCAAGCCAGGTCGGGGCATCGGCGCTCGCAAGCCGCTCGAGCGGCAGCGGCGAGATCATCTCGACTGCCACTGGGCGGTCACGACGCAGCCTCGCTTCATATGCGTCGACGCGGGCGAGATGATCGGGTGCAATCGTCCAGCTGCCATCCGGCTCGCGTACGGCGCCGCCGGTCAGTCGCCGGATGGCTTCCAAGCGGCGGACGTGCATCTCGGCGAATGCTTCGCTCGCCGCGGGATCGTGGCGAAGGTGCAGATCGACGGAATAGCGGCCGCCGTTTGCCGCCGCGACGTCTGCGATGGTCCGATCGACTTCACGCACGCCGCCGCGTGCGGCAACCACGCGCACGATCGAGCTCTCAGGCGTGACCTCGACCCTATCGCCGCGCCCAATGTCAACATAGTGGCTGCAACCGTCGGTGCCGTCGACGAGCAGATAGTGGCGATCGTGGAGCTCGTCGGCGAGCCCACGCGCGATGACCCGTCCGAGCAGCGGAACAACATCCTGTGCGCCCGGATCAAAGATATGCTGCTCGACGCCACCGCGACTGCGCGCGGTCATCTCGCGTTGCATGGTCCGGATGATGTCGCCGCGCTCGCCGACACGCCGCAGCGTATCCTCAAAACCATCAACGAGCCGCCAGCGGCCACCGCCGATCGGCTCGGCAAGCCCCATCTCCTCGAGCTTGCGCAGCCGTCCGATGCGGAGCGCCTGCTGAAACGGATCACGCATCGATTGCCTCACCTCGCGGACCTCATCCATGTCGCGAGCCATCCGCCGATCGATCGGCGTCAACCGCTCGGCGTCGACGTCATGGCGCAACCGCTCCTCGATCTCGAGCGTCGTGCGCGGACCCAGATCGAGCGTCACCAGCTCGGCGGCGCGCTCGCGCAAGCCATGGCTGATATATTCCCGCGCAATGACGAGATTGTCGCCGCGCTCGTCGCGGCCGCGCACGACGATGTGGGTGTGAGGACGACCCGTGTCGAAGTGATCGGCCGCCACCCAGTCAAGCTTGGTGCCGAGATCCTGCTCCATCTGCGCCATCAGCCGGCGAGTCAGCGGCTTCAGATCGTCATACTGATCGCCGTCCTCTGCCGAGACGATGAAGCGGAACTGATGGCGATCCTCGGCGGCGCGGTCCATGAACGTGCGACCGTCGGCATCATCCGAGCCTGCAGAATAGAGCGAGCCCGGCGCACCGTCGCGGGTCGCGCCATCGCGCTGCATGTAGCGAAGGTGGACACGCGCCGCAGACAGCTTCGCCGCACCCAGCCGCACGAAGCGCGCCTTCACGACCGCGCGCCTGCTGCGAAGGCCGGCAAGCCGGTCTCGTCCGGAGAGCACGCGTCCCATGCTCGCGCCACGACCGATCCGGCTGCCGTCGAACCGCCGCGCCCGGATGCCGGACGTTGCGCCGGTCCGGGCCGCTGCGCCAACGACCGCGCCCAGATATTTGCGCAGCTTGGCCTTGCCACCTGCGCGCGGCTTGCCGAGCTTGGGTGTGAACTCGTCGTCCTCGCTCATCGGCAGCCACCGGCGATGACGATGGCGAGCGCGAGGCGGCAGCCTCCGCCCCAGGAGGCGCAGCCTCCTGAAAAAGGGATGTGCAGACCGCAACTTAGCAGTGCCCCGGAGGCACTGCCTTTATCTTGCAAACGCTCCCTGCCCCCCTGTTCTGTCCTGCTCGGCTCAAAAAAGGGAGAGACGGCGTCGGTGTGACGCCGCCTCTCCGATGCTTGCCGCTGCCGCTCAATGCGCATCGGCAAAAGCCTCCCGCGCCGTGTTTGCGCTCTTGAAGTCGCGCCGGCCGAGCATTCCGTGCGCGTGCCCTTCGCCATCGACGATAAGCTGCGCGACGAACCAGCGGCCCTTCATCCGACCGAGAATTGCGACCCGATCCAGCTCGAAATCATCATCTTCGACGCTCTCATACGCGCCGAGCCAGCGCTCTTCGACGCGTGCGTCCCAGATGAAATCGGTCTCTTCCGCTGCCAGAAAACGTGCTGCCAAAGCCTCGCCCGCGCCGCGTCCAAACTCGAGTTCGAGCCCCGCAATGAGCGCCGCCGTCACGCGATCTGTGGCTTTGGCCGACACCGCTTCGAGCTGCGAAACATAAGCCATGATGATGTGTCTCCCGTCCGTGCTGTCCTCCTCATCGAGGACACCTCCGACGAGACGAGCCCCTCCCCCGCCCGCCACTAGCGTTGCCCTCTCAGGATCGCGAACATCCCATCGCTTGCCGGGCGTGCAATTGGAGGCTGATCCTGCTTGGCAAGATCGTGACGCAGCACGAACAGGAGCTGGCGCGGTGACGTTGTGGGGATCACAGCAGCGGCGCCAGGTTCGCCTGTGATGGCGCCCAAATAGGCCACCGTCTCGCGCGGCAGCCGCGACTGGCCGGCGAGGTAGGCAGCATAGCGTGCCGCCCCGGCATTGTACGCCGCGAACATACCAGGATAGCCGAACCGGTCGCGCATCATCGCCAAAAAGGCTGCTCCAGCGATGATGTTGTCGTGGGGATCGTCTGGGTTGGTGCCGAGATGATAGGTGTTCCGCATCGCCGTCCATGTTGCCGGCATGAGCTGCATCAGCCCCATCGCACCGGCTTTTGACCGGATTGGGCGGCCATGTAGCGTCGTCAGTCCGAAGCTCTCGGCGCGCATGACATGCTCGATCCACTCTGCCGGCACGGCGAAGCGGGAGGATGCTTCGGCGATGTACGGCCGCCAGCGTGCGACATGATCGGCGGCCGGCTGCGCGCCGGTCGCGGCGGGCGCGACCAGCAGCGCGAACGCTGCAAGCGACCTCAGCGCGTCCATAGCGGCCTCGCAGTACCGATGATGTCAGCACGCGGACTGACGCCAAAGTAGCGACCGTCGAACGACGCCGGCACGCCACCCGAGAGCAGGAAAATGTCGCTCGGCCCAAGCAGCCGACAGCCGCGCCACCACGGCAACACCCGGCCAATCGCGTCCACTCGGCGCCGGATGGCTACGACCTTGCCGTCGATGATGATCGTGTTTCCGACCGCGCAGACGGTGTCGCCGACCAAGCCGCCGACATGCTTCACGAGCGGAACGTCGGCCGGAATATAGCGCCGCGATGCGGCCAAAGCGCGCACCGCCGTCGCCACGCGGGCGATCACGATATCGCCACGTCGCGGGCGACCGCCGGGCGTGACGAAGTAGAGCCCGATCGGTGCGCTGGCGCTCGCATTCCACACGAGACGGGGGAGCGGCGGCACCGCCGCCGACAGCGTGACGGCGCTCGCGAGCACGGCGACGAGCCCCACACGGCGGTGCAAGCGACGGCGTTCGACATCGCGCTGAAGCCGCGCGTCGCCCCACACAAAGAGGGGCAGATCGCTGGGATTCGGGTTCCGCCGCGTCATGATTGGGCCTCGCGCGCGCGGGCATCGGCGCGCGATCGCGACCAGGCTTCGAGGTCGTCGATATGGTAGAGGACCATGCGCGCATGGCGCCGCACGGTCGGGCCTTTGCCGCTGGCGCGGAGCCGCTGGAGCGAGCGCGGCGACATCTTGAGGAAGAAGGCCGCCTGCCGCGCATTCAAATAGGGGCTGCCGTGCCGCGCGACATCGGCGCGGTCGGTATGGTCGACCATATTGCTGTTCCGGTTGGGCGACGCGTGGCTGCGTCTGGCGTCAGAACATGCCGCTATGGCCGCCGCTGTCCGAGTGTCGAAAATCGATGTCGCAAAATCGACACAGCTGGCGTGTCGGCGCCGCTCGCGTCATCGAAGACGAGAGGTCATTGACCGAGAAGGTTGAGACCAGACCCGCTCCGCACCTCCTTCCAGGGCCGTACCTGCTGCCCAACCAGCAGAAAGCCCCGCCCGGGGGTGTCCCGGGCGGGGCTTGTCGGGGCTCTCAATCGGCGCGCTTGCCGTTCGGCCGCGACCAGATCAGCGAGTAGCTATCGCCGCCCTCGTCGTCGAACAGATTGGCGTAAATCGGAGCGGTGAAGCTAACGTCGTCGAGCTTCAGACCGAGATAGTCGCGCCCTTCGTTCGAGCGTTTCGCCCATCCTGCACCGATCTCGGCCTTGCCGACGAACACCCTGTGCGAGGGCGCGCTGTCGTTGCCGCGGGCGCTCTCGGGGACGATGCGGACGCCCTTCGCCTGGACTGAGAGGGTGGTGATGTCGCCGACATATTCGCCGTTCGCGGACTTCTTGAAGGTGCCGATGGTGGCCATGATCACGTCTCCTTGGCTATCGAGAACCCGCGCCTATCGCGGTCTCGATGGCCGTGACCGGGACGCGGGGAGGCGCCGCCGCACCCCGCCGGCGTCAGCCGGTGAGCAGGGCCGAAGCGTGAGCGGAGGACGGAGCGAAGCGGCTTTCTTGGTTCGCGAGGAATGCCGGGCCGAGGCCCGGCAGGGGAAGAAAGTCGCGTCCGCCCCGTTGCGGCAGAGGCGCGGACCCGCGGCCATACGGCCATTGCGAGAGACCGAGTGGGCACGGGAGCGGCAGGTCCGCCGGAGTAATGACGATGCGACCTGCCGGACCATCAAAGCTCCGACGAGCGACTCGATGGCACCGTTTGCCGATCGCCAGTCAGCTAAGGTGCCCGCGCTCCTGGGTCGCCGCCGCCGGCCATCGCGGCGTTCCATCGACGCGGTTTAGGCCGGCCAGATCTGCCAGTCGTGTGGGCTTGCCGAGTGTAGAGGCGCCCCCGATCAGGTGCTGAAGCGATGCCCAGCCAACCCCGATTGCGCCGCCGGCCCCGGCGACCAGGCGCGCGAGCTGCGAGCCGCTGGTCAGCGACACGATGCCCCCAGCGACGTGATAACCGGCAATGGCCGCCGGAATGACGAAGACGGCGGCGACTGCGGCGCGCAGCCCGAGCGACCGGTTTTGCGCGAACGCGGCCCGTCCGGCGATGAGGGTCAGCGCCCCGAGCAGAAGGGCGATGGCGATTGCGAGGAGCGGATCGACGTCGCAGTGCAGAGCCGCGAAGAGACTGACAAGTCCGACCCAGCAAGGGAGCGCGATTTCTGCGAGGCGAACGATGAACATGGTAAGGGCGGCGGTCGCGCAGACCGCGCCGAGCAGGCCGATGACGAACATGGGATATGCCTTTCCATAGCGACAGGTGGAGACGATCGCGCCTCCACCACCGCCACGGCGCGACTGGGAATATACGCCGGAAGTGACATCGCCGCCAGTGTTAGCAGGACGCCGGACGGCGCTCACACAGCGTTGCGTCGGAAGTCGAACAGCGGAATGCCGAGCTTACGCGCCTTGTCGGCGAGGTTGTCCTGGATGCCCGACCCGGGGAAGACGACGACGCCGATCGGCAGATTTTCGAGCATGGCGTCGTTGCGCTTGAACGGAGCTGCCTTGGCGTGCCGGGTCCAGTCGGGCTTAAACGCGATCTGGGTCACCTGGCGGTGATCGGCCCAGCGCGCAGCGAGGAGCTCGGCGCCCTTGGGGCCCCCGCCATGCAGCAGCACCATGTCGGGATGCTTGGCGCGGCAACGGTCGAGGGCTGCCCATATCGCGATGTGATCGGCGCAGTCGAGGCCGCCAGTGAAGGCGATGCGAGGTCCGGCAGGGAGCAGCATCGCAGCGTCGCCGCGCGCGCGCGCGGCGATGAAGTCGCGGCTGTCGATGAGGCTTGAGGTTAGGGTCCGGCGGTGGACCAGCGAGCCGTGATGCGGCCGCCACGGCTTGCGGCAATGCGCTTCATAGGCTGCCGCGGCGCACTCGCGGAACGCTTCGAGCGCGTTGCGGCGTTCGATCAGGCTGATCCCTTGCGCGATCAGCCGTTCGAGCTCGACCGACTTGACCTCAGATCCGTCCTGCTCGCGCTGGAGACGCTTTTGCGCCTGCTCATTGTCGTCGAGCAGCCGCTCGAACCGAGTTTCGGTGCGGTGAAATAGATTGACCTGCGCCCAGAGAATGTCGTCGAGATCCGGCTCCATGCGCGTATCGGCGAGCGCGACGATCAGCGCATCGAAGATGTCGGCAACCGCGCCTTGCACCAGATGATCTTCGGGGAGCGGACGCGGGTCGAGCGCATCGTCAAATGG
>Ga0213875_10001782_pt1 | contig 13452 bp, 16 predicted proteins | sample BarmaccomBMRX_R8_FD_160105 | JGI IMG/M metagenome (GOLD analysis project Ga0213875, IMG submission 160105) | Root-associated microbial communities from Barbacenia macrantha in rupestrian grasslands, the National Park of Serra do Cipo, Brazil - RX_R8 | ecosystem: Host-associated > Plants > Roots... | reverse complement strand
CGCTCCGGGCCGTTGAAGTCGTGATAGGAGATCCGCGTATAGAACCGCGTCGCGGTCTGCGTCAGCGGCAGCAGGCCGCATTCCAGCGCGGAGATCGCCATTCCCGCGACGGTGTGGGTGTGCATCGCCGCCATGATGTCAGCGCGGGCACGGTAAAGCGCGCTGTGGATGACGAAGCCGGCGGGATGCAGGCCGTACGGGCTGTCGGGCTGGCTGGTCACCACCTGCCCCTCGAGATCGACGGTCAGCAGCGAGGACGCGGTGATCTCGGAGAACAGCATGCCGTGGGCGTTCAGCAGGAAGCGCTCCGGCCGGTCGGGCACCCGCGCGCTGATATGGGTGTAGATCAGGTCCGACATGCCGTAGAGGTCGCAGAGGCGGAAGGCCGCGGCGAGGTCGACGCGCGCCTGCCACTCGGCCTCGCTGATCGTCTGGCGCAGCGGCTTGATCGGGGTGACGGCGGTGCTCATGGGCGGTCCTCCTCCGGGCGCCCGATGCTACCAGGGGATCTCCTGGTTCCGGTAGTCGACGAAAGCGTGGCCGCCGGAGCCGTGCCGCCGCTCCAGCATGTCGGTCATGCCCCGCGTGCTGGTCTCGACATCGAGCGGCGCGCCCTCGCCGCCCATGTCGGTGCGCACCCAGCCCGGATGCACCGAGAGAACGGTGCGCCGCGCATCGGCGTGGCGGGCGACGAAGCTGCGGGCCAGCGTGTTCAGCGCCGCCTTGCTGGCACGATACAGCTCCGTGCCGCCCTTGGTGTTGGCGGCGACGCTGCCGAGGATGGAGCTCATGAAGGCGATCGTGCCGTCGGGTGCCACGAGGTCGTACAGCCGGTCGGCGAGGCGGATCGGGCTGACCGCGTTGGTGTTGAACACCCGGTTGATCTCCTCGACGGGGACGTCGCCGATCGGCGTCTCGCGCGGACCCGACACCCCGGCATTGACGAACAGCAGGTCGAAGCGGCGGCCCTGCAGCCGCCCGGCCAGCGCCTCGATCTGCTCGCGCCGGTCCATGTCGAGGGTCTCGATCTCCAGCTCACCGCCGAGTGCCGCCAGCGCATCGGACGGCGTGCGCACGGTGGCGGTGACGTGCCAGCCGCGCGCCAGGTGCTGGCGCACCAAGCCCAGCCCGAGGCCGCGCGAGGCGCCGATGATCAATGCGTTTCGCCGAGTCTCGCTCATGTCCAGCCTCCCGATGCCGCCGCCCGCCTCGTGAACTGCGCTTCCTTCCATTCGACAGCGAGGCCAGCCGCTCAGCGGGATGCGCCGAGCAGATCGAGGCCCAGCCTGCCCGCCGCCACGCGTAGCGGCCGGTCCAGGGTGCCAAGGGGGAGAAGCCTTCGCCTGGCAAGTTCGAGATAGGCCGCGTCATACAGCGTCAGCCGGAAGCGATCCGCCAGATGCAATATGCTGGTCCAGGCATGCGTGTCGGTTTCGGCGTCGACCGTGATCGGCATGCGTGCCAGCTGATCGAGCGCGTTGTCGCGAAACGCCGGGGTGAGACGCCTGCGCCGCACCGAGACCTGAAGTCCGTTGGCCACTTCCAGCCGCCATAAGGCCGGCACCACCGCGCCCTGCTCGGCGACCTGATCGAGTACGCTGTCCGCTTCCGGGGTGCGCTCGTCCTCGAAATACCAGCTCAGCGTCAGCGAGGCATCGAGAACCAGGCTCACCCACGGCCTTCATTGATCAGGTCCTTGATCTTCAGGCCGCCAAGCGTCACGCCCTTGCTCATCTCGCGGATTCTCCGCGCCGCGTCCCGCGCGTCCTCACGGCTTGCTCCCGGCCGGCTCGATATCAGGCGGGCAACTGCCTTCCCTCGGCGGGTAATGACGATCTCTTCCCCCCGCTCCACCCAGTCGAGCAGGGTGCCGAGCCGGTTCTTGGCCTCGAAGGCGCCGATCTCCTTCACAGTTCCCCCGTACAAGCTGGTCGGTAAGCTAGACTGCAGGCGGGCCGACCGCAAGCCAGAAGGCTCACGGCGCGATCGGCGGCGCATCCGTCGCTAACAGCGCGAGACAGGCCGCTTCGGCCTCATCGACACCTAGCGCCTCCATCGTCGACCCCTGGGCGAGCGCCCAGACGGCGCGGCGGCCGGCCGGTACCATCTCCTCGGCGCGGTCGCTGGTCGTGCCGCACAGCCCGACGGTGGGCGTGCCGGCGGCGGCCGCGAGATGCGTCAGGCCGCTGTCGTTGCCGACATAAAGCGCGCATCGCTGGATGCAGGCAGCCGCTTCCGGGATCGTGAGCCTGCCGCACAAATCGATGGCCCCGGGCAGAGCGTCGAGCAAGGGCTGCGCCATGCCGCGCTCCCGGTCGCCCGGCCCGGCAAGAACCACGGCGCGGGCGCCGGGCAGAGCGGTCGCCGCGAGGCGATGGAACAAGGCGGCGAAACGCTCGGCGGGCCAGATCTTCCCCGTCCAATTCGCCGTCGCGCCCAGCCCGATATAGGGGCCACCTTCCGGCAGCAATTCGGCGGCGCGCGCTCGGTCGGCCGCTGCGGTCCAGACCACCGGCAGCGGCGGCGGCGAAATGCCGAGCATGCCCGCGTATTGCTCGTACATCCGCCCCGGCAGACGGCGCCGAATGACCCGGCGGCGGGCCGGCAGGAAGTAGCCGAGCGCCGAGCCGCGAATGTCCACGACCAGGTCCCAGAAGGTGAAGGCGGTCTGCCGCCAGAGCGCGAGCCAGTGCAGGTCCCACCGCCGCTTTTCAAAGCTGATCGTGCGCTCGCGGTTCGGCATGCGCGCGAACACCTCCACCGCAGCGGGGCCGCAGGCGATGGTGATGCGGCACTCCGGATGCGTGCGGATGAGGTGGTCGAGAACGCCGCAGGTGATGACGGCGTCGCCGATACGGTTCGAGGAGACGAAGAGGATGCGCATTGGAGGAAGGCGAGGGGCTCCGCCCCCAAACGCTGAAGTGTGGGACCCGCTGGGGCCGCGGGCCCCAGACCCCATTACTTAAGTAAGGGGTTCGAAGGGCATTGCCCTTCGTGGGGGTCGAGGGGGCGAAGCGGGCGAAGGTTCCGCCGGCGCAGCCGGCGGAATTGCCCGCGGAGGGGAAGCCCCCCGCCTTATCTCTGCATCGGCTGATCGGGACCCGGATGCTGGTAGTCCTGGTTGCGGCTGTCGTACTGGTTCTGCCGCGCCCGGCTTGCCTCGTGATGGCCGATGACGCAGCCCGCTGCCGCGCCCAGCACGGCGTGATGCCCGGCATAGTGCCCGGCCACCCCGCCGATCGCGGCACCCTTGAGGCAGCCGGCGGCTTGCGCCGAACCGGCGCCGGCGATCAGCGCCAGGCCGAGGAAAGCGGGGATCAGCATCGATTTCATGGAGCAACTCCCTTCGGGTCAGCAGGTAACAACGCACGCCGGCGGCACGCGATCCCTAGAGCATTTTCGTGCTGATAGGTGCACCAAAAATGCTCTGCCTCTTTGTTCGAGCGAGCAACATCCGATCGGGTGATTTCACCCGATCGGATGTTGCTCTAAGCTTTGGGCAGGCGCACGACGAAGCGCGCGCCCACGATATGGCCGCTCTCGTCGCGCCGGTTCTCGGCGCTGATCCGGCCTTTCAGCGCCTCGACGATCTGGCGGCTGATCGACAGCCCCAGCCCGGAATGCTGGCCGAAGCGCTCGCCGCTCGGCCGCTCGGAATAGAAGCGGTCGAAGACGTGCTCGAGCTTGGCCTCGGGAATGCCGGGGCCCTCATCCTCCACCCCCACCTCGACAACTCCCCCGGTCTCGCGGGCACGCAGCGTGATGTGGCCCTCCCGCGGGCTGAAGCTGCTGGCATTGGCGATCAGGTTGCGCAGCACCTGCACCAGGCGGTCCTCGACGCCGCGCACCACCAGGCCGGTCTCCGGCGCCTCGACATCGAGATGCGGGTCCCCGTCGCGGCGGGTGGCGTCCTGGATCTCCGCCAGGGTGGAGAGGATCGGCGCCATGTCCACCTGCTCGGTGGCGATGCGCGACAGCTCGGCGTCCACCCGGCTGGCGTCGCTGATGTCGCTGATCAGCCGGTCCAGCCGCATCACGTCGTCGCCGATGATGCTGAGCAGGCGCCGGCGCTGGTTCGGGTCCTCGATGCGCCGCAATGTCTCGATGGCGCTGCGTATCGAGGAGAGCGGGTTCTTGATCTCGTGCGCCACATCGGCGGCGAAGCGCTCGATTGCGTCCATGCGCGCCCACAAGGCGGTGGCACTCTCGGCGAGGGCGTGCGCCAGCTCGCCGATCTCATCGCCCCGGGCGAGCAGCCGCGGCGACGGCGCGGCACGGCGGCCACCGCCCTCGCGCATCTCCTCGGCCACCCCGGCGAGCTGCAGGATCGGCCGGGCGATGGTGCGCGAGAGATACCAGGACATGATCACGGTCAGACCGAGGGCGAGGCCGAACAGCGCCAGGATCGACATGCGCACGGCGAACAGGCTGTCGTCCACCTCGCGCGCCTCGCGGGTCAGCAGGATGATGCCGACGGTGTGGCGGGCGCGCTGCACCGGCTCGGCCACCGTCACCAGCAGCCGGTTGTCCTCGGTGCGGCGGATATAGGGCGGCATCTCCCGGCTCTGGTTGGAGCTGTTCATGCGCAGCTCCTCCTTCACGTCGGGCTGCCAGTCGATGCCGGCGCCATTGGGGCCGAACTGCACCACCGGTGTCGAGGCTTGGTGGGGCAGCAGCGCCAGGATCCAGTCATAGATCCAGCCGACCGCGCCGAGCAGCCAGCCGCGATCGGCCGCCGGCGGCAGCGGCTCGGTGGTGACCGATCCGCCGGTGCCCTCGCGCACGCGGCTATCGGCGACCAGCGTGCCGTCGGGGGCGTAGAGCCTGGCCTGGGCGCTCGGCGTCGGCTCGGTGAGCCGGCGCAGCAGCGGGCGTGCCAGCTCCGCCACCAGCTTCGGGTTGTCCGGGTCCTGGTCGCGCACCGCGGTCTCGCCGAGCGCGCCGGCATAGATGCGGGCCTGCTCGCGCAGGGTGGTCACTTCGGCTTCCAGCAGCCCGTTCTGGTACTGATCGAGATAGAGCAGGGCGGCGACCAGCAGGACCAGCGGCAGGGCATTGACCAGCAGGATGCGCCGCAACAGCGGCGAGACCCAGCGCGGCCGCCCCGGCGCCCGCGTCGCCGCGGCCGGGGTCTCGATCAGGGGGGTGCCGCTGGCGTCCGGCATGAACCTTCAGTGTTCCCCTGTCTCAGTGTTCTTTGTAGCGGTAGCCGATGCCGTACAGCGTCTCGATATGGTTGAAGCTGTCGTCCACCGTGCGGAACTTCTTGCGGATGCGCTTGACGTGGCTGTCGATGGTCCGGTCGTCAACATAGATGTTGTCGCCGTAGGCGGCGTCGATCAGCTGGTCGCGCGACTTCACCATGCCCGGCCGCGCCGCCAGCGCCTTGACCAGCAGGAACTCGGTCACCGTGAGCTGGATGTCCTGGCCGCGCCAGATGCACTGGTGCTTGGTCTCGTCGAGCGTCAGCTCGCCGCGGACGAGCACGCCGGTGGGCGCGGCGCCGGAGCCCTCGGCCCGGCTCGTTTCGTTGCGGCGCAGCAAGGCGCGGATGCGCTCGATGAGCAGGCGCTGGCTGAACGGCTTGGTGATGTAGTCGTCGGCTCCCAGGCGCAGGCCCATCAGCTCGTCCACCTCCTCGTCCTTGCTGGTGAGGAAGATCACCGGCAGCGCGGTGCGGGCGCGCAGCCGCTGCAGCAGCTCCATGCCGTCCATCCGGGGCATCTTGATGTCGAGCACGGCGAGATCGACCGGGCGTGAGGTCAGCCCCTGCAGCGCGCTTTCGCCGTCGGTGTAGGTGCGGACCTGGAAGCCCTCCTGCTCGAGTGTCATGGAGACCGAGGTCAGGATGTTGCGGTCGTCGTCGACCAGGGCGATCGTCTGCTTCATCTCGCGTCTCCGGGTGAAATCGGGCGAGGTCAGAGTGCTCGCTGATTGTGGCGCAATGTAGGGGAATGGAGAACGAATCGTGGCACAGGGTAGCCGAGCCGCATGAGCCAGCCGGAATGGCAGGCGCGCCGGTTGCTGCGGGCGGCGCGCCTGGCGAGCCTGGCGACCGTGGCGGAGGGGCAGCCGCACGCCTCGCTCGTGACGCCGGCCATCGCGGCGGATCTGTCGCCCCTGCTGCTGCTGTCGGAGCTATCGGCGCATACCGGCCAGCTGCGATCCGAGCCGCGCTGCGCGCTGCTGGTCGTCGGCACCCCGGCCGAGGTCAACCCGCAGACCGCGCCGCGGGTCAGCCTGACCTGCGTGGCCGAGCCCGACCCCGATCCCGGGCTGCGGGCGCGCTATCTGGCGATCCACCCTTACGCCGCGCTCTACGCCGATTTCGCCGACTTCGCGGTGTGGCGGCTGCGCCCGACCGGCGGGACGCTGGTCGGCGGCTTCGCCCGCGCGCACCGGCTGCGCCCGGACCGGCTGCTGCCCGACGCGGCTGACGTGGCGGCCATCGAGACGGCCTCCCCCGGCATCCTCGCCCATTGCAACGCCGACCACGCCGACGCGCTGGCGGCGCTCGCCGGCGCACCGGGCGCATGGCGGATCGCGGCGGTGGATGTCGATGGCTGCGACCTCGCTTCGGGGGAGACGGTGCGGCGGGTCGACTGGTCGGCGCCGGTGGCCGACGCCGGCGGGGTGCGGCGCGAGCTGATCGCCCTGGTGCGGGCGGCCCGTGATAGAATCGATCGGATCGCCGGAAGAGGCGATCGGGCTGGACGGGCCGAAGGCGGCGCCGCTACAGTTTTCTCGGACGACCCTGCCGCCTGATCCGCGGGCGCGGGGAGAGCTGCGACGCCTGCGCGTCGCGGCGCCCGGAGGAATTGCGTGAACCAGCCCGACGCTCCCATGCCGAACCTTCATGCGCCGAATGCCGCCGGCCCGTCCCCGCTCGGCGGCACGGGGGTGCGCGCGGGCCGCGCGCTGCACGCCAACCTGATGCCGCCGCAGCTGGTCGCGCACGCCATCCGCCGGGGCGAAGGCCGGCTGTCCGTGGACGGCGCGCTGATCGTGCGGACCGGCGTACACACCGGACGCTCGGCCCAGGACAAGTTCGTGGTCGACGAGGCTTCGGTCACCGACGATGTATGGTGGGGCCGCGTCAATCAAAAGATGCAGCCCTCCGCCTTCGCCACGCTGAAGGCGCGGGTGCAGGCCTATCTGCAGGGGCAGGAGCTGTTCACCCAGGACCTCTTTGCCGGGGCGGATCCGGCGCGCCGGGTGCGGGTGCGCCTGGTTTCGACCGGCGCCTGGCAAACGTTATTTGCCCGTAACATGTTCATCCGTCCGAAGCCGCAGGAGCTGCCGGGTTTCGTGCCCGACTACGTCATCCTGCATGCGCCGGAGTTCGACGTCGATCCCGCCGTGGACGGCGTGCGCAGCTCGACGGCGGTGGCGCTTTCTTTCGCGCAGAAGACCATCGTCATCGCCGGCACGCTGTATGGCGGGGAGATCAAGAAGGCGATCTTCACGGTAATGAACTGGCTTTTGCCGGAGGCCGGCGTGCTGCCGATGCATTGCAGCGCCAATGTCGGGCGCGACGGCGACGTGGCGCTGTTCTTCGGCCTGTCCGGCACCGGCAAGACGACGCTGTCCTCCGATCCGCAGCGCAAGCTGATCGGCGACGACGAGCATGGCTGGGGTCCGGACGGCGTGTTCAACTTCGAAGGCGGTTGCTACGCGAAAGTAATAAATTTGTCGGCGGAAGCGGAGCCGGAGATCTGGGCGGCGACGCATCGCTTCGGCACGGTGCTGGAGAACGTGGTGGCCGATCCCTGCGGCCGGCTCGATCTCACGGACAAGACCTATACCGAGAACACGCGCAGCTGCTATCCCGTCGAATACATTCCGAATGCGGAACTGTCCGGCCGCGGCGGCCAGCCGCGCAACGTGGTGATGCTGACCGCCGATGCGTTCGGCGTGCTGCCGCCGATCGCCAGGCTCAGCCCGGCGCAGGCGATGTATCACTTCCTCTCCGGCTACACTGCGCGCGTCGCCGGCACCGAGAAGGGGCTGGGCAGCGAGCCGCAGGCGACCTTCTCCACGTGTTTCGGCGCGCCCTTCCTGCCGCGGCGGCCGGAGGTGTATGGCCGCATGCTGGAGGCGCTGATCCGCGAGCACGGGGCGGATTGCTGGCTGGTCAACACCGGCTGGTCCGGCGGCCAGTATGGTGTCGGCAAGCGCATGGCGATCGGCCATACCAGGGCGCTGCTGGCGGCGGCGCTGGACGGCAGCCTGGCGCGCGGATCGTTCCGGCGCGACCCGTTCTTCGGGCTGATGATCCCGGAGAGCGTTCCCGGCCTGCCCCCGGAGGTGCTGGACCCGCGCAGCGCCTGGGCGGACAAGGCCGCCTATGACCGGACCGCGAGGGAGCTGGTTGCGCGCTTCGAGAGGAATTTCGAGGCGTTTGCCGAGCAGGTGGGCGAGGAGGTGCGGGCCGCCGCGATCCGTCCGGCTGCCTGAGCTCAGGAGATACGGGCGGCCATGCGGCGGTTGCCGGTGCAGCGCGAGAAGCTGCGGCCGGTGATGTACCAGTGGACCAGCGTCGCCTCCCACAGCAGGCGGGGCAGCCCGCTCAGGGTGGCCGACCAGCGCGCCTCGGCGGCGCAGGGAATGACCTCGAGGCCGAGGCCCTGAGCCATCAGCACGGCGCGCGCGAGGTGGAAGCGGCTGGTGATGAGCACGGGCCGCTCGCGGCAGGGCGGGAAGTGGGCGCGGTAGTGGCGCAGGTTTTCCAGCGTATGGCGGGAGCCGTCCTCGATGCGGGTGCGCTCGGCGGCGAGCCCGCGCGCGCGCAGATAGGCGCGGCCGGCCTCGGCCTCGCTGGGGCCGGCACCGGTTTGCCCCCCGAGCAGGAAGACGAGCGCGTCCGGCGCAGCTTGCAGCAGCGCGAGCGCCCGGTCGAGGCGCTGCCGATACACCGCGGTCGGCGCGCCGTCCGCCTCCAGGCGCATGCCGAGCACGAGGACGCGGCCGGCGCGTGCGGCGGTGGCCGGCGCGGTGGCGCCGAGGCGCAGAACGTAGGCGAGCGCCAGCAGCAGGCTGGTGCCGAGCGAGGCCGCGATGACCAGACAGGATAGGCCCAGCATGGCGAACCCGTCGGGGCCGATGTCTATGCCTTGTCTCAAGTAAAGGGGTCTGGGGCCCGCGGCCCCAGCGGGGTCGCCAACCCTCAAGTTGGGGGGCAGAGCCCCTGGCCTTCCTTTCTTTTGGTTGTCGCCCAGCGCTACCGCTCCTGCTCCCGCTTCACGCGCCATTATGTGCGGGCGAAGCTAGCGCGCGACCCCGTGCACCGCGACATTCTGGCGCTGGCCGCCGAAGAGAAATTCGGCCGGGTGGTGGATGTCGGCTGCGGGCGCGGGCAGCTCTCGGTGGCGCTGCTGCAGGCGGGCTTGGCCGATGCGGCTCTCGGCCTGGATTGCAATGTCGACCGGCTGGTCGAGGCGGCGCGCGCGGGGGCGGGCCTGAACTTCGCGACGCGCGCGCAGGATTTCGTCGTGGACCCGTCGATCCCGGAAGCGGATACGGTGCTGCTGGTGGACGTGCTGTATCAGCTCGCGCCGGCGGCGCAGGCAGCGCTGCTGGACTCTGCCGCGCATGCCGCGACCTCCCGCATTCTGATCCGCACGCTCGACCCGGAGCGCGGCGCACGCAGTTGGATCACGCGGGGTGTCGAGCGGCTGTTCCGGCGTGTGCTGCCCAATTCCGGCGCCCTGGTGCAGCCGCAACCCGTGGCGTGGCTGCGCGAGGTGCTGGAGGAGCGGGGATTTGCGGTTGCCGTCGTGCCCTGCTGGCGCGGCACGGTGCTGGCGAATGTGCTACTGGTGGCGCGGCGCTCCGGAATGGTCGGATCGAGTTGATCGGCCGATCTTCCAGCCCGAGAGTCACCCGTCATCAATCAACAGAAATCAATTGCGAATCGGTCGGACGCTTCTGTAATGCGGGCCTGCTCCCTGGCGTTCGGTGCTACGAGTGTCGGCTTAGCCGGCGCGAGGTGGACCGGATGCAGCGGCACGGCGGCGGCGTCTCTTGTCACCGGGCACGTTCGGATTGGACCGTTAGGCACCTCCGCAGGGAACAGACAGCGCGTCGGCGGGTAGGGTGAACCACAGGACCCGGAAGACGCGTGGCGACGGCTCTCATCAAGAACGTTCGCACCCTTCGATCCCTCGAAGCGGCTTGGCGAAATGTGCGCTCGAACGGCTTCTCGTCGAAGTCTCCGGATATCCAGAAGCAGATTCGCCAGTTCGACGAAGATGCTTACGGCAAATTGCGTTCGCTCCAGGCGCGGCTTGTCCATAACAGTTTCAAGTTTCCACCAGCCCGGGGCGTCCCGGTCGCGAAATCCAACAAAATAGGCATCCGCCCGCTTGTCATTACTGACATCGAAACCCGGATCGTTCAGCGAGCGATCCTCGACACGATGCAGGGCCTGGTGCCTTTACAGCCGTTCTTCCGAAATCCCTATAGCTTCGGGGGAATCAAGCGGGGCCAAGAGGATGAGATGGCTGCGGTGCCCGCGGCCATCAAGGCAGTTCTCGATGCCATCAGCGCCGGCAGTCGCTACGTTGCCTGCGCTGATATCACTGCTTTCTTCACGCGTATCTCGAAAAGCGCGGTTGCGGATCTCGTCGCCGAGGCGGTCGATGATCCCGACTTCATGGCACTCTTTCATCGGGCGATCCACGTCGAGCTCTCGAATTTGCAGGCTCTGCGCGGCCATGCTGATCGCTTTCCTACCGAGGATATTGGTGTCGCACAGGGGAGCGCCCTGTCGCCGATGCTCGGCAACATCACCCTCGCGAAATTTGATCTGCACATGAATGAGGGTGATTGCCGATGCCTGCGCTACATCGATGATTTTATCGTGCTTGGGTATTCAGCGGCGAGCGTCATGGATCGGTTGCAGCTGGCCAAGGACATCCTTGGCCGCCTTGGAATGCAGCTCTCGTCCGAGAAGACCTCTGCGCACGCCATCTCGGTATCAAAGGGCTTTGAGTTTCTTGGCATCGAGCTGAACAACGGCTTGATTCGGCCGGCGCAGAAAGCGCGGGAGAAGTTTCTTGCAGACGTGCGCGAGACGTTCTCTCGCGGCCGAAAAGCCCTTATTGCTTACCGCAACGGACAGCCATTGCCGAAATCCGTGGCGCTCCTGGGCACACTGAGGCGTGTTGATGGTTTGGTCCAGGGCTGGGGAAAACATTATCGCTTCTGCAATGATGAGCGTTGCTTCAGTAATCTCGACACGGAGTTGCAGAGGCTCATCGGTGACTATCTAGGCTTCTATGCTCATAGCCGGCGAGGGGTTAGGCAGGAGCGAGCGCCCGCGATGCTCGGCCTTGAGCTACTCAGCATGCAGGAACGCGATCCGTTCATCTGGCCAAAGACTCTGGCCAAAGCGGCATGATTGCCGCGCGAAGTGAATCTTTCAACCGAAGCCCGAGGTAATGCGCACCGTGTGCCTGGCCCGCGTCCCCAGCGGCCGCAGCACGATGCCCGCGTCCTGCGCCGGCCCGGCGGCCAGCGCCGGGATCAGCATCGTGCCATAGCCGGCGGCCACCATGTTGAGCAGCGTCAAGAGGCTCGCGGGCGCGGAGCGTAATGCCCAGGCCGCCGTTGCGGCCACAGGCGGCCAGCCCGCCCGGCAGCACCAGAACATTGTCGAGGAGGTCCTTTCCGGCCACCACGGCGTGACAGCCGGTGCTATGATGCCTCCATGGACCGAGACGTCGTCATTGCCAGCCTGAAGGCGCACAAAGCCGAATTGCGACGGCTCGGCGTGCAGCATCTTTTTCTGTTCGGCTCGACGGCCCGCGACGAAGCCGGCGCGGAGTCCGACGTCGATCTGTTCTTCGATTACGAGCGCGGTAAGCTCGGCCTCTATGAACTGATGGACGTGAAAGAGGCGGCAGGGGAAATTCTCGGCGGGAAGGCCGACATCATGACGCGCGACAGCTTGCACCGAACCCTGCGCGAGATCATCGAGTCGGAGGCCGTCCAGGTGTTTTGATGCCGGCGCGTTCACCGATGCCGCCGCTGGCGAATATCGTTGAGGCATGCGCGCTGATACGCAGCGACATGTGGGGCGTCACGCTCGATGCGTTCGAAGCCGATATACGAAAGCGCTGGCTGGTCGAGCGGGGCCTCGAAATTATTTCCGAAGCCAGCCGCCGGCTGCCCGACGACCTGAAGGCGCGCCATCCGGAGATTCCTTGGCCGAAGGTTGCCGGTATCGGCAACGTTCTGCGCCACGAGTACGAGCATGTCGCCGCACCTATCCTCTGGAAACTGGTGCACGACGATCTGCCAGTGCTTGAAGCTGCGTGCCTTGCCGAAATAGCCGCGACGGGAACCGGGTAACCAGCGACCTGCCCACCTTATATCACCCCCGCCGCTGCGCCCTCGGCGAAGCCGCGCAGGCGGGTGGCGATGACCTCGCCCACCGCCTCCACCGCGGCGCGGCGCGGGAAGTGCGTGCGCCAGGCGATGCGGATGGTTCGTCCGGCGCGCGTGGCCAGGGGGCGCAGGACGATGCCGGCGTCCTGCGCAGGGCCGGCGGCGAGGGCCGGGATCAGGGTCGTGCCGTAGCCGGCGGCCACCATGTTGAGCAGCGTCGAGAGGCTCGCCGCGCGCAAGGTGCCGCCCAGGCCGCCGTTGCGGCCGCAGGCGGCCAGGGCCTGGTCGCGCAGGCAGTGGCCGTCGGCCAGGACGAGAATGTCCTCGGCCAGATCCTCCTCGGCCACCACCGCCCGCCCGGCGAGCGGATGCTCGGGCGGCAGGGCGGCGAAGAACGGTTCGGCAAACAGTCGGCGGCTGGCGAGGTCCGGCCCGTCCGGCTCGGTCGCCAGCAGCGCCGCGTCCAGCTCATGCGCGCGCAGGCGGTCGAGCAGCGCCGCGGTCTGGTCCTCCCAGGGCTCCAGCTCCAGCGCCGGCAGCGCCTCGCGCAGCGGGGCGAAGACCAGCGGCAGAAGATAGGGTGCGAGGGTCGGCACGATGCCCAGCCGCAAGCGGCCGGCCAGCGGGTCGCGCAGGGCGCGGGCGATGTCGAGGATGGCGTCCATCTCCGCGACGGCCGCGCGGACATGGCCGATCAGCCGCTCGCAGGCGGCGGTTGGCGCGACGGTCCTGCTCGTCCGCTCGAACAGCGCCACGCCGAGCTGCTCCTCCAGCCGGCGAACCTGGACGGAGAGCGTCGGCTGGCTGATGCGGCAGGCCTCGGCGGCGCGGCCGAAATTGCGGTGCTCGGCGACGGCGAGCAGGTAGCGGAAGTCGCGGAGGTTCATGGGGTGAGCATAGGTGCCGTCTATCGCCTTTATCGGGCTGGGAGGCTTTCCTCTATCCTCGCCTGTCTGCTACTCCTTGCGCAACGGCACCACCATGATGGGGGAAGACATGGACGGATCGAGCGGCCCGGGCACCAGCGCGTGCCCGATGGGACATGGCGGGCCACATGGGCAG
>Ga0213875_10001781_pt1 | contig 13457 bp, 13 predicted proteins | sample BarmaccomBMRX_R8_FD_160105 | JGI IMG/M metagenome (GOLD analysis project Ga0213875, IMG submission 160105) | Root-associated microbial communities from Barbacenia macrantha in rupestrian grasslands, the National Park of Serra do Cipo, Brazil - RX_R8 | ecosystem: Host-associated > Plants > Roots... | reverse complement strand
CCCCGAGTCAGCTCCGCACCGGAACAGCGCCCACGACGCCCCTAGGAGTCCGCCAGCCACGAAAGGAAACGCCCCCGCGACCAGCAGCGGCCGACGCCTTCAGCGTGCAATTCCGAATGGCCGAACAGCGTTACCCCGACAATGCTGTGCCCAGAGGCCCGTCGGTCGCCGAAGGTCGGCACCGCGGGCGCGACCCCGACCCCCTCCACCGACACCCACGTCACCGCCCGCCCGGTCGCCGCCTCATCCAGGCGCTGCAGGAAGCGCAGCCGGCTCTCGAGCGAAAAAGGCGACAGCGCCCACGTCGTGATCACCACGGGCAGGGCATCGGCCGGCACCCGCGCCAGCGCGCCGGGCAGCACCTCGACGGCGTCGCCCGACACCAGCAGCGGCGGGGCCGCCGTCGCCAGCGCCAGCTCCGCCTCGAGCCTGGCGGCCCGCTCCGGCCGGTCCGGCTCCAGGCAGGCGCGCAGCCATCGCGCCTGCTCCGGGTCGGTCACGTCGACCGGATCGTGGTCCACGACGATCCGGGTCACGACCCGCGGTATCGCCCGCTCCGGGATACGCCGGTCGCCCACGACCGAAGCCGTCAGCTGCACGGCAGACGACGGATCGCCCAGCGTCTGCCCGTTGCTGTAGGTGACGCCGACGCGATCGACACCCAGATTGAGCCCGGCCGGACACCCCACGTCTACCAGCCCCACCGAGTCCGCGCCTGCCCGGCGCGCCGCCTCGGCGATGGCCGGGTACAGCACCGCGCCGCGCCCGTCACATCCAAAAGCCCTCGGCGGCCGCCGCCCGGCGATGGCCACGACCGCACCGGTCATCCCGAGCAGCGTGTCGATCGCCGCGGCCGCGGCGGCGTCACCGTCCGCGGCGGCGTAGGCCGCGGCCAGCGCCGGGGCGCGCCCGGCCAGGGCGAGATCGTGCAGCGCGGCGAGGATCACCGCGGGGTGCCGCCCGCGCGCCGGCGCCGTCTCGATGGCGCGCAGCGCCTCGCCCGATTCGCTCAGCGCGCCGGCGACCCGCTGGTACAGGGGTGACGGCCCGAAGCGCCGGTACACGTCAGCGAGGGTGCGGGCCTGGGCCACCGAACGATCCTATTCGCCGCCCTCGCGAAAAACCGATCGCCCGGCCGCCGGCGGCCGTCCTAGCGTACGGAACATGACCGATGAGATCCTCGACGGGCACTCCTACTATCAGGACTCCCCGGGGTTCTTCGCGCGCCTGCGCCAGTCCCGCCCGGTCGCCCAGGTACGGATGCCGGACGGCCAGCGAGCATGGCTCATCACCCGGTACGCGGACGTGCGGGCAGCCCTGGCCGACCCCCGGCTGGCCAACGACGTCCTGCGCTGGCCGGGCGGCGGCAGATCCTGGCCGACCGAGGCGGGCGTCCACGAGCACGTGCTCAACAGCGACCCGCCCGAGCACACCTCCAGGTGCCGCCCCGTGCAGAAGGGCTTCACGCCAAGCCGCGTCGCGCAGCTTCGCCCGCGCACCGAACAGATCGCCGCGAGCCTGCTGGCGGCGATGGCGGCGATGGCGGCGACGGCGGCGCGCTTCGACCCCGTCGATCTGCTCGCCGGCTACGCCCGGCCCCTCCCGATCACGGTGATCTGCGAGCTGCTCGGCGTCCCGGCCGCGGACCGCGAGCGAATCCGGGCCATCGTGGCCGACTACGACCAGGGCGGTGAGCAGCTCAAGCGCGTACCTGAAGAGCTGGGCGCCTACTTCACCGCCCTGATCGCCGCCAAGCGCGCCGACCCCGGACCCGGCCTGCTTTCCGAGCTCGCCGCAGATGACACCCTCACCCGAACCGAGCTGCTCTCCGCGGCCTTCCACCTGGTCATGGCGGGCTTCGACACCACCGTCAACCTGATCGCCTCCGGCACCATGGCGCTGCTGACGCACCCCGGAGAGCTGGCGCGGCTGCGGCAGGACCCGTCGCTGCTCCCAGGAGCCGTCGAGGAACTGCTCCGGTTCGCCAACCCGGTGAACCACGCGACCCCCAGGTTCACCATCGAGGAGCTGCCCATCGGCGGCGTGGTGATCCCGCCGGGGGAGTGGGTCCTCGTCGCGACCAGTTCCGCCAACCGGGATCCGGCCCAGTTCCCCGATCCGGACCGCCTCGACCTCGGCCGCGACACCGGCGGCCACGTCGCGTTCGGCCACGGCATCCACTACTGCCTGGGCGCCCCGCTGGCCCGGATGGAGGCCGAGGTCGCCCTCGGCGCCTTGCTGACCCGCTGCCCCCAGATCGAGCTCGCGGTCCCGCCCGCGGAACTCCGCTGGCGCCCCGTCAGCCTGATGAACGGCCTGGAGGCGCTGCCCGTCCACCTGGGGCCCGTCCACCTGGGGCCGGCCCAGCAAACCGCTCAGCCGTAGTACGCGAGCTTCTCGTTGAGCTCGGCGGCGGCGTCGAGGATCGCGGCCAGCAGGTTCTCGCGGCGCCCGGGCTCCAGCCGGTATTCGGGCAGCGCCACCGAGATGGCGTGCAGCCGGTCCGGCCCCTCGGAAACCGGGGCCGCCACCGCCCAGATGCCCCGGTCCACCTCGGCGGTGCTCTCGGCCCAGCCCTGGTCGCGGATGCGGGCCAGCTCCTCGCGCAGCCGGGTGCGGGCCGGGGCCGGGACGCTCCGCGAGATGTACCGGTCCCGCAGGTCCTCAGGCGAGTAGGCCAGGATGACCTTGGCGCCCGCCCCGGCGTGCAGCGGCATGGTCCGGCCCACCTCGAACGACAGCCGCACCGGGTGGTCGCACTCGACCCGGTCGATGCAGACGGCGCTGTTGCCGACGCGCCGCATGACCAGCGCCGTCTCCGAGGTGGCCGCCGCGAGCGCGGTCAGCGCGGGGCGCCAGATGCCGGCCACGCCGGTCACCGAACGCGCGACGTACCCCATCGTGATCGCGCGCGGTCCCAGCTGGTAGCGGTTGTCGCCGGCCTGCTCGACCAGCTCGTGCGCGCGGAGCAGTGTCAGCAGCCGGTAGACGGTGCTGCGCGGCACGTCGGACAGCCGGCTGAGCTCGTCGACGGTGTGCGTCGGCTTCTCGGCGGTGAACTGATTCAGGAGCAGCAGCGCCCGCTGGACGCTCTGCATGCTGGCGGCGGCCTTCTCGACCGACGGTGGCCTGATTCCGTCCGCCCGTTCGGCAGTCACCGTTGCCCCCCGACGGTAAACGACATGCAAAATCCTTGCGACCGGAGTCTAGTTCTGGGGACGGTCTTGACATTCCGTCCCATCCCTGGACATTATCACAGTATAGGTATCTGTTCTCATTTTATAAGAACGGAATGTTACATGGGCGGCGTGCGGGTTTACTTGCTCGACACAGGGACCCTGGTCATCGACGGGTACCACCTGTACTGGAACGCCGGGCCCGGCGGCGAGGTGCGCTTCCCCTGCTACGGGGTGCTGGTCGACCACCGCGAGGGCCGCTTCCTCTTCGACACCGGCTACGACCTGGAACACGTGCTCAAGGTCCTGCCCTTCGAGAAGCCGCACCAGGCCCCGGAGCAGACGATCCCGGCCCAGCTGGCCCAGATCGGCTTCACCCCCGACGACGTCACCCACGTGATCAACTCGCATTACCACTTCGACCACGTCGGCGGGAACCGCTACTTCGCCGGCGCGACGACGATCGCGCACAAGAAGGAGCTCGAGCAGAGCCATCACTGCCAGCCGTTCGAGAAGCTCGGCTATTCGGACCTGAGCTTCGACGCGATCGGCCCCCGCTACGAGCTGATCGAGGGCGACACGGAGCTCGCCAGGGGCGTGCGGCTGTTCGAGACCCCCGGTCACACCGCGGGGCACATGAGCCTGCTCGTCGAGCTGGGGAACCGGCGCCCCATGCTGTTCACCGGCGACGCCGCCTACACCAGGCGGAGCATCGAGCAGACCATCATCTCCGGGTTCCACCTCGACCCGACCGCCAGCGTGCGGTCGCTGCGGCGGCTGGCGGCGCTGGCGGAGGAGCACGACGCGGAGATCTTCTACTCCCACGACTCCGAGGCGTTCGCCGGCTGGCAGAAGGCACCCGCCTATTACCAGTGAGACCCGATCCCAGCGGAGGCAGTGACGTAAGCAGTGAACGGAGTGGAGACGGCGGCCCAGCGGTTCGAGCTCGGCAGCGTGTCGCTGTGGACGAAGGTCACCGGCGCGGGCCGGCCGGTCGTCCTGCTGCACGGCATCACCGCCAGCGCCTACGTCTGGGACCCGGTCGCTCAGCTCCTGGCGGACTCCGGTGGCCTCCGCGCCGTCGCCGTCGACCAGCGGGGACACGGCCGTACCGGCCCGGCCGCCGACGGGAACTACTCCGCTGACGGGTTCGCCCACGACGTCGCAGCCCTCGCGGACCAGCTCGGCGAGCCGGTTATCGTGGCCGGCCACTCGCTGGGGGCGCGTAACGCGATCGTCGCGGCCGCCCAGTATCCCGGCTCGGTCGCGGGCGTGGTGGCGATCGACTTCACCCCGTACATCGAGCCGCCCGTGCTGGCGGCGGTCGGCGCCCGGGTCAACGGCGGCTACCGGGCCTTTGCGGACCTCGACGAGGTCCGCGGCTACCTGCGGCAGCGCTACCAGCACCTGCCGGAGGACGCCATCGAGCGCCGCGCCCGCCACGGCTACCACCAGCCAGACCCCACCAAAAAAAGCTACTGGCCGCTGGCCGACCCGGACGCCATGCGCCTGGCCGCGGCCGGCCTCAGCGCCGACCTGGCCGAACCCCTGGCCAAGGTCACCGTGCCGACCTGCCTGGTCCGCGGGTCCGACAGCACCCTCGTCTCGCCCGAAGCGTTCCGCCGCACCCGCGAGCTGCGTCCCGACCTGCCCGCGCTCGAGATCGCCGGCGCCGACCACTACGTACCCGAGGAACAGCCCGCCGCCGTCGCCGACGTCATCCTCCGCCTCACCGGAAGGAGCTAGTCCCATCAGCGAAACCAGCAGCACCATCGACATCGTCTCCGCGCTGGAAGACCTGGCCCGCGCGCACCGCATCCTCGACGTCGAGGGCCACAACGACATGTCCCTCGGCCACCTGTCGTGGCGTGACCCGCTCGGCCGCGGCCTGTGGCTCAAGCGCGGCAACATCGGCCTGGAGGAGGTCACCGCCCGCGACTTCGTCCTGCTGTCCTTCGACGGCGAGGTGCTCGAGGGCGACGGGATCCGGCACCTGGAGTGGCCGATCCACTCCGAGATCCTGCTGGCCAGGCCCGACGTCAACGTCGTCGCCCACACCCACCCGTTCCACGCCACCGTGCTGTCCGCCACCGACACCGAGATCGGCCCGTACTCCAACGAGGGCGTCTGGTTCGAGACCGGTGTCCGCCACTTCAAGCTGACCAGCGACCTGGTGAACACGGTCGAGCTCGGCCGGGAGCTGGCCCAGGCCCTGGACGGCACCGAGGCCGTGCTGCTGAAGAATCACGGCGCCGCGTTCGTCGGCACGTCGGTCAAGGAAGCGACCCTGGCCGGGGTGTTCCTCGAGCGCGCGGCCCGGGTGCAGCTCGCGCTGGCCTCCTCGGGCCTGCCGCACCACCACTCCGACGCCGCCGAGATCAAGCAGAAGAAGCAGACCATCTACCCGCCGCGGGCGGTGGAGAACTTCTGGCAGTACTACAACCGCAAGCTGGACCGGCTGGAAGGCGCACAGTGATGCTGGAAAGCGCACAGCGATGACGGTACAGCGATGACGGCGCAGGTCGCGATCGTCGGCATGGGCACCATGGGCCCGGGGATGGCCGCCACGATGGCCCGGGCCGGCCTCGCCGTCCGCTGCTACGACACCAGCGACGCGGCCCGGGAGCGGATCCTCCCGGACACCGCCACCGCGGCCACCGTGCTCGACCGCATCCACGGCGGCCCGGCCCAGACCCCCGGCCAGGTCACTGTCCACACCAGCCTGCCCGAGGCCGTCACCGACGCCGAGCTGGTCATCGAGTCCGTGCCGGAGAACCTCGACGTCAAGGCGGCGGTCTTCGCCGACCTGGAGAAGCACGCACCGGCCGACGCCATCCTGACCACGAACACCTCCGGCATCCCGGTCAGCACAATCGCCGCGCCGCTGCGGAACCCGGCCCGGGTGGCCGGCATGCACTGGTCCAACCCGCCGCACATCATCCCCGTGGTCGAGGTTATCGCGGGCGAGCAGACCTCGGCCCAGACCACCGAGGCGGTGCGGGCCCTGGTCATCGAGCTGGGCCTGAAGCCGATCCGCGTGCTCAAGGACGTCCCGGGTTTCGTGGAGAACCGGGTCCTGTACGCGATCATGCGTGAGTGCCTGTCGCTGGTGGACAGCGGCGTGGCCACGGCCGAGGACCTCGACGCCTGCGTGCAGTGGGGGATCGGCTTCAAGCTCTCGGTCATCCCGCCGCTGCAGCTCCTGGACGTGGCCGGGCTGGACATCTACCACGCCGTGGCCAGCTACCTGAACCGCGACCTCGACCGCCGGTCAGACGTCAGCCCAGCGATCACCGAACGCGTCGACGCCGGCCACCTCGGCATGAAGACCGGCGAGGGCATGTTCGGCTACACCCCCGAGCAGGCCGCCGAGCTGCGCGCGGCCCGCGCCCGCGCGCTCGTCGCCGTCCGCCAGGCCATCACCCAGCAGCGCTAGCCCAGCATCGCTAGCCCAGCCCAGCTAGCAGAGAGGAACCAGCCATGGCGCTCAACGAGCAGGAGACACAACCCGGACTGAACGTCCTGGAATCACCACGCGCCGGAGTCGAAGCCCACCACATCGACATCATTCCCCTCTCCGAGCGCCACGGGAAGCCGCGTGACCAGTTCACGCTGTGGTTCGCCGCCAACGCCAACGTGGTCAACTTCGTGCTCGGCGGGCTGGGCATCGCATTCGGCCTGAACCTGTTCTGGGCCATCGTCGCGGTGGTCGTCGGTACCGCGCTCGGCATGCTGCTGACCGCGCTGCACGCCTGGCAGGGCCCCCGGCTCGGCGTCCCGCAGATGATCCAGAGCCGCGGCCAGTTCGGCTTCTACGGCGCCAACTTCATCCTGCTCGCGTCCATCCTGCTCGACGTCGGCTACCTGGCCGCGCAGCAGGTGCTGCAGGGCAAGGCGATGAACCTGCTCGTCCCCTCGCTGAACATCCCCGCGTGGATCATCATCGTGACGCTGCCCGCGGTCGCGCTGGCCATCTTCGGCTACCGCTGGATCCACGGCATCCAGAAGATCCTCACCGTCGTGTTCGTCGGCGTCATCATCGCCGCCGTGGCCGAGGCGGCCGCGTTCGGCACGGTCGCGCACAAGTACGTGGGCTGGCACCTGTCCAGCGGCCCGATCTTCATCGCGGTCGTGGGCCTGTGGTTCATGAACATGCTCAGCTGGGCCCCGTACGTGTCGGACTACTCCCGCTACCTGCCGCCGAACGTGAGCTTCTCGCGCACGTTCTGGGCCATCTTCTCGGGTAACGCCCTCGCGTCCTGCCTGTTCGCGGGGCTGGGCGCGTGGGTCACCACGATGGTGCCGAGCGCGGCCGACAACCCGCTGGGCGCCCTGTCCGGGCTGACCGGCGCCTGGGTGCTGTTCTTCATGGCGCTCAGCCAGCTGCCCGGCGACACGCTCAACGCCTACACCGGGATGATGGCCGTCGTCAGTCTGGGCAGCCACATCCGCGGCGTCGTCGAGGGCCGCGGCCGCCAGGCCTGGCGGATCGGCGGCATCCTCCTGCTGTTCGTCATCGGCACGGTGCTGGCCCTGCTCGGCTACAAGTCGTTCCTGACCTCGTTCGAGAACTTCATCGACGTGCTGCTGTTCTTCTTCGTCCCGTGGAGCGCCATCAACCTGGTCGACTACTACCTGGTCCGGCACGGCCACTACGACGTCAGGTCCTTCTTCGACCGGCACGGTGTGTACGGCGCGGTCCGCTGGCCGGCCTGCATCATCTACGTGCTCACGCTGGCCATCCAGGTGCCGTTCCTGGACCAGACCTTCTACACCGGGCCGTTCGTGGCCGACCTGGGCGGCGCCGACATCTCCTGGATCGTCGGGTTCTTCTTCGCCAGCGTCGCCTACCTGGTCATCAGCAAGGTCACCAGGTCCGCCGACCCCGCCGCTGCGGCCCCGGCCCCCCCGGCTCAGGCACCCGACGAGGCCGAAGGCCCAGCTTGATCACCGACGTCCACACGCACTTCTGGACGCCCGGGCACCAGGGACCGCCCTGGTCCGACGGCATCGGCCGGGTGTCCCGCACGCTCGCGTCCGACCAGCTGGACCACGTCACCGCCGAGTCCTACACCGCGAACGTCGCGCCCGCGGAACGCAGCATCGTCTTCGGGCTGCAGGCGCACGCCGCGGGGATCGTGGTCCCCAACGACGAGGTGGCCGCGTTCGTGCGCAAGGTCGGCGCCCTCAGTACCGGCCGGCGCACGGTCGGCTTCATGTCGGTCGACCCCACCCAGCACGGCGCGGTCGCCGAGATCGAGCGCTGCCACGCCGACCTCGGCCTGCGCGGGATCAAGCTCGGGCCGGTCTACCAGGGCACCTCACCGCTGCACCCGCAGACGCTGCGCGTCTTCAAAACCGCCGAGCGGCTGGGGCTGCCGGTGATGATCCACCAGGGCGCCATCTTCGCCAACGCCGGCCGGCTGGCGGACTCGGTCCCGCTGCTGCTCGACGACGTCGCGATCGCCTTCCCCAACCTGCGGATCGTGGTGGCGCACATGGGGCACCCGTGGGTCTACGAGACGGCTGTGGTCATGCGGCGGCACGCCAACGTGTACGCCGACACCTCGGCCATCCCGAGCCGGCCGACCGTGCTCGCCACCGCCCTGGCCGCGGCCAAGGAGTACGGCGTGCTGCCCAAGGTGCTGTTCGGCAGCGACTCGCCGATGGTGACCACCCAGGGCGCGATCGACGGCCTGCGGGCGGTGGTGGCCCGGATGCAATTGGTCGCGTACACCCCCCTGACCGACGAGGAGCTGAACGACCTTCTGCACCGCCCCTCGTTTGAGCTGCTCGGCATCGATGAGTGAAAAGAGAGTCCATGACCACTTTGCAAGATCTATTTCGCGAAGGCTTCTGGCGCGACGCCGAAGCCGTCCGGCACGGCCCGCTGCCCACCCAGGTCTCGATGGCCCCGGTCACCAGCGGCGCCCCGTTCGCCTACGAGGACGTCATCGCCGACACCGGGCGTGAGTTCTTCGCCGTGTGGGCGTGCGACCCGGGCGTCTACCCCCGGGTCAAGGACAAGCGCGGCTCGTTCATGTACCTGCTGGACGGCGCGGGGCAGATCGTCGACGACGACGGCACCGCGCACGAGCTGGCGCCGGAGGCCATCTTGATCCTGCCGTTCGGCTGGCGGGGCCACTGGAACATCACCTCGACCGTCCGCAAGGTCTACCTGCACACCACCCCGGAGCCGCCCTTCAAGGTGGGCGTTCAGTCCTCGTGTTTCGTGCCTGCCGCCCAGCTCAGCTCCGGTGACCTGGCCGTCTTCGACGGCCCTGACGGCCGGTGTACGGTGCGCACCACCGCGCCAGGCACCTACCCCGGCGACGGCCCCCGGTTCAGCTACGTCATGGCCGGCGAGGCCAGCGTGACCGGCGCCGGCGCCGGCGGCGGCACCGCCGAGCTCACGGCGGGCAGCGCGATCGCGTTCCCGGACGGCTGGTCCGGCAGCTGGCACGTGCGGACCCCGCTGCGCACCTTCGACGTGCTAGCCGCCCGGCCGGAGGGGAGCGAGTAATGCCCGAGCCGACCCGGCACGCCGAGGTCGCCGGCGGCGGCTTCGCCGGCCTGACCACGAGCATCGCGCTGGCCCGCAAGGGCTGGAGCGTCCGGCTGCACGAGCAGAACGGCGACCTGCGCGACTTCGGCGCCGGCATCTTGATGTGGCGCAACGCCATGCTCGCGCTCGACGTGATCGGCGTCGCGGACACGATCAAGGAGCAGGGACAGCTGCCGGAGGTGTACGAGACCACCCTGAACGGCGAGTCGGTCTCGGCCGAGCTGCCCGGCTTCCCGTACTGGGCGATCGCCCGGTCGCGGCTGCACGCCCTGCTGGCCAGCGCCACCAGGGATGCCGGGGTCGAGATCGTCACCGGCTCACGCGCGGTCGGCGCCGACCCAGCCGGGGCGCTGCTGCTGGCGGACGGCTCCCGGCTGGAGGCCGACCTGGTGGTCGGCGCGGACGGCGCCGGCTCGGCGGTGCGGAACTCGCTGCCCAGCCTGAAGCAGGAGCGCAAGCGGTACTCCGACGGTGTCTGCCGGCTGCTGATCCCGCGCCCGGAGGAGTTCGCCGGGCGCGAGTGGAACCGGGTCGTGGACTTCTGGACCCTGGAGCCGGACGCGATGCGGATCCTGTTCATCACCACCGACCCCGAGCACATCTACATGGGCCTGATGGCCTCCACCGGCAACGAGCGGGCCTCCCGGATCCCGATCGATGTGGACATCTGGTCCGAGCGCTTCCCGCACCTGGCGCCCGCGGTCAAGCTGGCCGGCAAGGCCGAGGGCGGCCGGCACGACTCCTACCAGACCAACAAGGTGACCCCCTGGTCCGACGGCCGCGTGGTCGTGGTCGGCGACGCCGCGCACGCGATGTGCCCGGCCCTCGGGCAGGGTGCCAGCGTCGGCATCGTGAACGGCGTGGAACTGGCTCACACCCTGGACCAATACGACAGCCTGACCGAAGGGCTGGCCGCGTGGGAGGGCCGCCAGCGGGCCATGACCGACGCCGCTCAGGCCCGCAGCGCCTTCATGGCCGAGACCCGTACCATGGCCAAAGGCAACGGCTTCAGCCGCGAGGTGATGGAAACGGCCAACTTCGAGCTCTCCGCGGCGACCCCGGACACGCTGGCCCGCTTCCCGATCCCGCCCGGATCCCAGCCTTGACCCTGCCAGCTGTAACGGGGCCGGCCGTGACCAGCCCGCCCGGCGACGAGTACGACGTCGTCGTGGTCGGGGCGGGCACCGCCGGCTGCATCCTGGCGGCGCGGCTGAGCGAGGACGGCCGGATGCGGGTCCTGCTGGTCGAGGCCGGCCCGGTCGACACCAGCAGCCGGGTCATCGAGAAGACCTGGGCGTGGCCCGCCCTCAGCGGCTCGGACCTGGACTGGAAGTTCCAGTCCGAGCCGCAGAAGGAAACCGGCCACGTGCACGACATTCCCCGCGGGAAGGTCGTCGGCGGCTCTGGCGCCATCAACGCGATGGCGTTCCTGCGCGGCGACCCGAGCGACTTCGACACCTGGGCCTACCTCGGCTGCACCGGCTGGGACTACGCGTCGGTCCTGCCGTACTTCAAGCGGTCCGAGACCTCCGTGCACGCGGCCGCCGACCCGGTGCACCGGGGCGCGGAGGGCCCGCTGCGGCCAATGCCGTCGCCGAAACTGCACCCCCTGTCGCAGGCCTACCTGGAGGCGGCGGAGCAGGCGGGATACCCGCGGACCGACGACCTCAACGGGCCTCGGCTGCGCGGCGCGAGCAGCCACGACCTGCTGATCGTGGACGGCAAGCGGCAGACCACCGCGGCGGCCTACCTGGATCCGGCCCTGGCCCGCGGTTCCAATCTGAGCGTGCTCACGGATGCGTTCGTCACCTCGCTCGTCCTGGACGGCGACCGGTGTACCGGCCTGGACCTGGTCGCCGGGGGAGCCCGCCGCCGGATACGAGCCGGCCAGACGGTGCTGGCCGCCGGGGCGATCGGCTCCCCGCACCTGCTGATGGTCTCCGGGATCGGCCCGGCGCAGCAGCTGGCGGACGCGGGTGTCGCCGTCCGCCACGACCTGCCCGGGGTCGGCCAGGATCTCCAGGACCACATCATCTTGTGCGGGCTCACCCCCGAGGCGTCCGGCCCGCTGCCCCCGCCGTCGGCGAACCTGGGCGAGGTCACCCTGTTCACCGACAGCGAGCCGGGCCGGGTCGGCGCCGACCTGCAGCTCGTGTTCATCCACGGCAAGCTGGTCAACCCCTGGCAGAGGCCGCCCGAGTTCGGTTACACGTTCGGGGTCGGGCACATGCGCCCGGCCAGCCGCGGCGTGCTGTCCCTGCGCAGCGCCGACCCGGCGGTGCCGCCCCGGCTGGACTACGGGTACCTCACCGAGCCGGCCGACGTGCGCGCGCTGACCTCCGGGGTCCGGCAGGCGCTGGAGATCAGCACCCAGGCCGCCTTCGCGTCCTGGCGGGCCGGCCCGCACCCGCTGCTCGGCGCGGACGACGCGGCCATCCGGGCGTTCATCCGCGAGGGGGTCAAGTCCTACGGCCATTCGGCCGGGACCTGCCGGATGGGTGTCGACGCGTCCGCGGTCGTCGATCCGCACCTGCGGGTGCGCGGTCTCGACGGCCTCTGGATCGCCGACACCTCGATCATGCCGATCATCGTCTCGACCAACACCAACGCCGCGACCGTCATGATCGCGGAGAAGGCGTCAGACCTGATCAAGGCGGGGTTAGGTCCTCGGGGCCACCGAACGGAGCGGGTGCCTCGATCCGCAGCCCCGGGTCGTCCGGCGCGACCCCGGTCAGGGTGAAACCGAACGGTGTGAGGTACTCGGTCTCGCCGCCGGCCAGCCGGAACGGCCGGTCGTGGCCCGGGTAGACCAGGTCGGCCAGGTCCGCGAGCCGGGCCGCGCTGGCCGCGGCCTGATCGAGGTCCCAGAACACCAGCCTGGCCTGACGGAGCCGGGCCGCGTCCGCGGTCGGCAGCGCGTCGCCGGAGATGACCGTCGTGCCGCCGGCCTGCCCGACGGCATAGGCGACGCTGCCCGCGGAGTGCCCAGGGACCGCCACCACACTCAGCCCGGGCAGCACCTCGTCCCCGTCGGCGACCGCCCGGATCCGGCGCTCGGCGAACAGGTACTTGGTCCACGCGGGAGTAGCGAAGTCCCGGGCGTGCGGTCGCTCGATGTAGGCCAGTTCGGCCGCGCTGACCACGATCTCGGCCGCCGGGAACACGTCCACGTTCTGGCTGTGGTCCCAGTGGGCGTGGGTCAGCGCCACCACGTCGATGTCTTCCGGGCTCAGCCCGGCCTCCGCCAGCGCCGCCTGCAGCCGCCGCCGGGTGCCGATGTGCCCGGTGTCGACGACCACCCGCCGCAGCTGGCCGTCCCGGTCGGCGGCTTCCACCAGCACGACGCCGCAGAAGGCGAACCCACCGCGGTCGGAGTTGAGCGAGGCGCCCTCGAGCAGCGGCCGCACCCGCGGCTCAGCCGGCGGCATGGCCTGCTCCCTCGCCCGCAGCCCCGAGCTGTGTACTACCGAGCTGGGCGCCGCCGAGCAGCTCGGTGAACCGGGCGATCTCGGTGTGATCGAGCCCCGGCCCGAGCGCGCCGGCCGCGCTGGCCCACAGCTGCTGGCACAGCGCGGCGAACGGGGTGGCGGTGCCGGTGTCCCGGCCGACCTCCAGCGCGATACCCAGGTCCTTGACCATCAGGTCGAGCCCGAAGCCGGAGTCGAAGCGGCGGGACAGCACGAACGGGACGATCTTGGACTTGGTCGTGTTGTTCA
>Ga0213875_10001780_pt1 | contig 13463 bp, 10 predicted proteins | sample BarmaccomBMRX_R8_FD_160105 | JGI IMG/M metagenome (GOLD analysis project Ga0213875, IMG submission 160105) | Root-associated microbial communities from Barbacenia macrantha in rupestrian grasslands, the National Park of Serra do Cipo, Brazil - RX_R8 | ecosystem: Host-associated > Plants > Roots... | reverse complement strand
GATTCCGCGTCCCCGATATCATCTTGACGCGCGGAAAACCGGAAGAGCAAATACTTACTAAACCTCCATTGCTCAGTATCGAGGTTCTGTCTTCGGAAGACACCGTATCGCGTCTGAATGCTCGCGTCCGTGACTATCTCGATTTCGGCGTCCCTGCCGTTTGGGTAATCGATCCTCGCGAACGGAGGATTTGGATTTATCGACCGACCGGCATGGAAGAGGCAACCGGCGGATCAGTGAAACTTGATGGCACTGATATAGAGGTGCCATTCGCTGAGATTTTCGATTGAGCGACGCCGGATGCGTCTCCCGGAGCACAAAGCTCCGGGAGCTCGGGATCCGGTTAACTCTTGTTCTACGCTCCGACGGCTTCGCGAACTTGTTTCCGCGCGTATTCCTCGAGCTTACGGGCGTCGGCGTAAAACTTGCGAATTCCTTCGCTCAGTTTGTCGTTTGCCATCGCATCTTCGTTGTGCATCCAGCGGAAGGTCTTCTCGTCGAGGTGAATTCGTTCGTCCGAACTTGCCTTTGCGTTTTCTGGCGTAAGACCAGGCTTGATTTCGCCCTGAGTCTGGGCCATCTTATCCAGCAAGTCAGGACTGATCGTGAGCAGGTCCGAACCGGCGAGTCGGGTGATCTGCTCCACCTTGCGGAAGCTAGCGCCCATGACCTGCGTCTTATATCCGTACTTCTTGAAGTAATTGTAAATGCGGGTCACCGAGGCAACACCCGGGTCTTTTTCGATCGGTATATCTGCGCCACCGCCTTCCTTCTTGTACCAATCGTAGATACGACCCACAAAAGGCGATATCAGCGTAACGCCCGCCTCGGCGCAGGCTACCGCCTGGGCAAAGCTGAATAGCAGGGTCAGATTGCAATGGATGCCGGCCCGCTCGAGTTGCTCAGCGGCTCGGATTCCTTCCCAAGTACTTGCAATCTTGATGAGAACGCGCTTTCGATCCGTGCCCTCCTTTTCGTACATCTCAATCAGGTGGTGGGCTTTTGCAAGCGTGGCCTCGGTATCGAAACTCAATCCCGCGTCGACTTCTGTTGAGACGCGACCTGGAATGACTTTTAGAATTTCCGTACCGAAACTCACGAACAGTTTGTCCATGAAAGCCTCGGCTTGCGCTTTTTCGTCGCCGCCTTCTTGATCCGCATGTTCGGTCGCCGCCTCGACCAGATGCTGGTACTCAGGCCGTTGTGCGGCGGTGTAGAGCAAGGAAGGATTGGTCGTAGCATCCTGGGGCTTAAGACGCGCGATCGCCTCAATGTCGCCCGTGTCCGCCACGACAACGCTGTATTTCTTCAAGGATTCAAGCAGTGTCATTGTGAATGCTCCTCTTCGCGAATTCCGCGACTGTGACTCAACCTTATCAGATTGGCAGCTTTCTGGATGGCCGTGTCCCCCAGCATCCTCACGCCGCTGCCGTGCCCGCCGTTTCCAGCCAGTTCCGCATCTGTTGACGCCGCGCCAGACCGGCCTGCTGCAACACAACCCCGCCGTTTCGAAAAACGACGAAGTTGGGAATGCTGGATACGGAAGCGCGCGGCCAACTCCTGGTTAGCGTCGGTATCGACTTTCAAGACCAAAGCTCGCCCAGCCATTTCTCGCGCCAACTCGTGTACCTCAGGCGCCGCGGCGCGGCAAGGGCCACACCAGGCAGCCCAGAAATCGACGAGAACGGGAACACGCGCGGCGCTTATGATCTCGTCGAAAGACGACGTGTCGACCTCAATCGGTTCGGCGGACGCCGGGAGGACCGCCTTACAGGAGCCGCAACGTCCGCTATCCGCCAGATGCTTCGGGGAAACTCGATTCTTTGTCCCACAGGCGCTGCAAACCCGAATCACGGATAAAGCCTCCAGCGGTTTGACACCTCGTGCGAGAGAATTGGAACGAAAATCATCAACGCAAAACGTTTATCCTGCTAAGGTGCTGAAATTTCGGTCCCTTTTGCTATTCTCGTTGGGCCTGCCGGCTCTCGCCCAGCAATTCGATACTGCCATCGTGAACGGGCGAGTTCTGGATCCAGAGTCGGGATTTGATGGCATTCGCAGCATTGGGATTCGAAGCGGCCGTATTTCGGCGATCTCACCCGATCCTCTACATGGCACTACGGTGATTGACGCTCGCGGCCTGGTGGTGGCGCCGGGTTTTATCGACCTACACCAGCATGGGCAGACGCCGGAGAATTATCGTTTCAAGGCGCATGATGGGGTGACGACTGCGCTCGAACTCGAAGTGGGTGTTTGGCCTCTGCGCCAGTGGTACGCGGCGCGGGAAGGTAAGGCGCTGATCAATTTCGGCGCGAGCAGCGGCGAAATACCGGCAGCGATGGCAGTGATGCACGATCCCGGTACGCTGTTGCCCCGAGGCGAAGCCGCCCAACGCGGTCCGACGCCCGAGGAGCAGCGGGAAATAATCGCTCACATCAAAGAGGGACTCGATCAAGGCGCCCTCGGCGTGGGTCTCGGCATCGCGTACGTGCCGAAGACCAGCCGGGAGCAGATCCTCCAAGTTTTTCAAATCGCAGCCCCGTACAAGGCGCCCTGTTTCGTTCATATGCGCAATGGTGGACCGGTCGAGCCGGGAGTTCTCGACGCTTTGCAGGAGGTTCTGGCCGATTCTGCCGTAACCGGAACACCGCTGCATGTCGTTCACATCACCAGCATGGCGTTAGCGGAAACGCCTTTGGCTCTGGCGATTATTCGGGGTGCCCGGGAGCGCGGTCTCGACATAACGGTCGAAGCCTATCCTTACACGGCCGGCATGACTGACCTTAGCTCGGCCATTTTCGAACCCGGATGGCAGGCGCATCAGGGCGGCATCACATATCACGACTTGCAATGGATCGCCACAGGCGAGCGCCTGACCGAAGAAAGCTTCTTGCGCTATCGCAAGCAGGGCGGGATGGTCGCGGTACATAGCATTCCGGAGGCGATGGTGCGACTTGCGATGGCCGATCCGATGGTTATGATCGCGAGCGACGGCATTTTAGACAACGGCAAAGGCCATCCACGAGCGGCTGGATGTTACGCGCGCGTTTTGGGTCGTTACGTGCGAGAGGAGCGCGCGCTTTCTTTGATGGAGGCGCTCCGCAAGATGACGCTCATGCCGGCCGAGAGGGTTGGTTTACAGAATAAAGGCCGAATCAAGATCGGCGCGGATGCCGACGTCACGATTTTCGACCCAGCTCGGGTTATCGATCGGGCCACTTATGAAAACCCTGCGCAGTATTCGGAAGGGATCGAGTACGTTCTCGTAAACGGTATTTCCGTTGTGAAACAGGGAGTTTTACAGGAGAACGTGGCGCCGGGCCGCGGTGTCTTACGCAACCGCTGATCTCGCGATCGCGCTATTCGGAAAATTCGTAGTTCATCCCAAAACGACCGATTTGAATAACGGCTTTTTCAGCGGGAGGCGCGATTCGGAATGATTCGATTTTCCCGAGCCGATTCAAGCGACGGGCCTCCACGTCGCCCAGAAGTTTCCCGGATTGAGCATCATAGAACTTTACGTCCAGAGCATCATCGTTCTTTCGCCTCCAGCCAAAAACGTACTCTCCAGCGCGCAAGGCAAGATCGCCGACTTTGATCGGAACCTGGGTAATGAAGAAGTTCGTGTACTTTCCTTCCGCGGCATAGCCTGCTGTAATCAAGACCACGCCGGCAATGTACTTCCCTTTCCCATCGGTGATTCCTGAGGCTGTCCGGAACTCAGTTTCGATATGCTCTTTCTCGACAGGCGCACGGGCCGGAATCAAAGTCTTGAGTTCACTGTCATTCGCCGCTCTCCAGTTCGATCCGTTTTGCGCGGCTGCCATGATCATCACCCCCGCCGCCATTAGTGCTAAATACTTCATGAGTCCGCCTCCAGGTAATCTGCTATTGAAAATGAACGATGCCACGCTGTATGGCCGTCGTTGCCGCTTGGGTCCGATCCGTGACCCCAAGCTTACTCAGGATATTGTTGACGTGAGTTTTAACGGTTGCCTCCGAGATGTTGAGGCTTGTACCGATTTCTTTATTACTCTTGCCTGCGACGATCAGCTCGAGAACCTCCTGCTCGCGCGCGGTCAATGCCGGGCCCCCCATACGCTCGGCCAGCCGTTCCGCCACTTGCGGTGGGATGCGTGATTTTCCTGCGTAAACAGCGCGAATCGCGTCCATCAGTTCCTCACCAAACATTCCTTTTAAAAGATATGCGCGGGCGCCGGCCTGCAAGGCTCGATAAATATCTTCATCGCCATCGAACGTAGTCAGGACAATGATGCGGGCGGCCGGAAATTCTTTGCGGATCTGCGTGACTGCTTCTACGCCGCCCATGGTGGGGAGGCGCAGATCCATCAGCGTGACGTCAGGTTGATGCCGGCGGAACAGATCAATCGCCTCGCGCCCGTCAGCGCTCTCGGCCACAACGGTCATATCCGGCACGGTATTGAGCAACGCAATTAGACCTTGGCGAACGATGTGGTGATCCTCGACCACCATGATTCGAATTTGTCCGGTCAATGGATCACCTTCGCCACAGATACCTGTGTTCCTTCTCCTGGCGCACTTGTCACTATTAGCTCAGCGCCGATCTGTTCGGCGCGTTCGCGCATTCCTTGCAAACCGAAATGCCCATCGGGTCCCGAAGAAATAGGCGTACTCTCAAATCCGCGACCATCATCGGCAATGGTCATCCGCAGCTTTTTCGCTTCGAAATTCAAATCAATTTTGACGTGCTTGGCCTCGGCATGACGAACGGCATTTCTAACGGCCTCCTGTCCAATGCTCAACAGTTCATTTTCGACAGCACGGGGAAGAGGCCGGTAAGTCCCAATTACTTCGAACTGCACTCGAACCGGTGTCGCCGAGGTCACCTGGGACGCCATCTTAGATAAGCGCGAGGCCAGATCTTCATTTTGCGGCCCTTGTGAACGAAGCTCCCAAATCGAGCGGCGCGCTTCCGAAAGGCCTTCTTGAACCAAGGTCCGGGCTTGTTTCAAGTGCTCCTGTGCGGATTCCACCGATGTCGACAGCATTCGGGCTACTACTTCCAATTGGACAGAAACGGCGACAAAACCCTGGGCGAGCGTGTCGTGAATCTCGCGGGCGATCCGATTACGCTCCGCAAGAACAGCACTAAATCGCTCTTCAACCTGATTTACTCGAAACCGATACAGTTCATACGCGCCAGCAGCTATGGCAAGAAACAGCAGCAAATCAAACCAATACGTCTGATAAAAGCGCGGTTGTAATCGAAAGGCAAATGAGGCGCCGCTCTCATTCCACACGCCATCGTTGTTGCGCGCCAGCACTCGGAATCTATATCTTCCTGGCGAAATATTGGTGTAGAAGGCGGTTCTACGCGTTCCCGCATCCACCCAATCATGATCGAAACCTTCCAATTTGTATTTGAACCGTACTTTGTGGGGTGCAATAAAACTTAGACCCGCATACTCGAACGCAAATCTCGAGTGGCCAGGCGGCACTGTCGCCACTCGCTCAGGATTGATCGTCTGGTCGTCTATGGTGACCGACTCGAGCACGACGGGCGGCGGAATGCGGTTTGTTGGGGCGCGCTGCGGATCGATCATAGCGACGCCCTTTAGAGTGGAGAACCAAAGAGTGCCATCGCTCATCTTCCAGGCAGCGGGATGGCCGCCGCCAGTGCATTCACTCACCCTCAAGCCATCCGCGGTTCCATACGAGACCACTGCAATCGAAGTGGTCAGCCCATTTGCGGCAGCGTTCAAATCTTTTTTACTGACGCGGAAGATACCCGCCTTCGAGCCGATCCAAAGTTGTTGACTCGCGTCTTCGAGTATTCCGTAGATCACATCCGGCAAGTCGGCGGTTGAAGAAAAGTGCGAAATTTTTTCATCAGCCAAGCGGTTCAATCCCCCGCCCTGGGTGCCGATCCACAGGATGCCGTCGTGATCCTCATAAAGCGCGGTGATCACGTTACTGGAGAGGCCATCTTTTGTCGTGTAGTTCTTGAATTGGCCGGCTCTGAAGCGCGTGAGCCCCTGCAATGTGGCAATCCATAAACTGCCGTGAGTATCACGAAGCAGTGCGCCCACGAACTCGCTGGCTAGCCCATCGGCTCGGGTGTAGGTTTTGAAATTTCCCCTCTGCCAGTGTGAAAGTCCTCCGCGGGTTCCGATCCAGATCGAACCGTCGGTGTCTCTATAGATAGATCGCACGAAATCGTCGGCCAGTCCGTCCGCCGACGTAAGCACGGTCGCCCGCCCGTTCCGCAGCGGATTCAATCCGTCCGGCGTGCCTGCCAGTAGATTGCCGTTCGCATCTTCCGTCAAAGCGAATATCACGTTACTGGATAGACCGTCTTTCGCTGTAGTGCTGGAAAAATTATGATCTCGGAGGCGGTTCAATCCTCCACCGTTCGTTCCTACCCAGATGTCACCATTCCGGTCTTGAAAAATGCAGCGCGCCAGATCGTCCGAGAGACCTTCTTTGGTCGTGTAAGTCGTGAACTTCTCGTCACGAAGGACCGTTACTCCATCCGATTCAGTACCGAGCCAGAGACTACCCTCCCGATCTTCAAAAATAGACAGAACTATAGCACTCGATAACGAATCGTTGGGAGGGAACCGTTCGATCTTACCGTCGATCATGCGAGCAAGCCCGAGATCGGTGCCGATCCACAGGGTCCCTTCTTTGTCCTCATACAAAGCAGAGATTCTGTTGCCCGGCAGTCCGTCCTTGGTCGTATAGCTTTTCTCTTGATCGCCGTGATGGACGATCAGGCCCTGTGATGTGCCAGTCCACCTGCCGCCCGAGCGGTCAAGGATAGCGACTTGGGCGCTGTTTGAGAGATCCCCGGACGAGCGATACGCTTTAAACCGATTGCTTTGGAACTCAGCCGGACCCTCCGAGGTCATCACCGAGAGTCGGCCGTCTGGATCCTGATAGATCGACCAGATGCTGTTCCCGGGTAAGCCCTGATCTGTGGTGAAGGTCGAAATTTTGGAATCTTTGAATCGAGTGAGCCCGTCCGCAGTGCCCATCCAAAGCGCATGGTCTCGGTCTTCAAAAAGGCTGCGAACGTTGTTGCTCCTCAGTTGTGGGGTGTTCTGCGAATCATAGACCGCGAACTTCATGCCATCAAAACGGACCACGCCGCCTTCGGTCGCAAGCCATATGTAGCCGTCGTGAGTTTGCAGAATTGCGTGGACCGTATTCTGCGGTAATCCGCTTTCAGTTTGCCAGGTTTGACGGCCATATCTGGTCAGGCCGGTGGTTCTGTCGAGCGCAACTAACGGCCAGGCGACGAGAATAGCGCACGAGAAGAGAACGGTGTGAACCGCGCCATGGAGGTACCGGCGAGAATAACGCATCAAAACTGGGCTTGACTGTCTTATACCAGATCGTTGCGCATATACAAAGGCCAGACTCGAGCGAGTCTGGCCCTGGAACTTACTGTAATTTGTTCGGACTTACTTTGAATGATCTTTGGTGTCTTTGGTTTCCTTCGATTCCGAACGCGGCGCAGGAGGTGTTCCGTGTTCCGGCTTAGTTGGCTTTGATTCGGTCCGCGCAGGCGGCGTCGTCGGCCTGGCTTCCGGTTCCCGCCGCGGGGCGGGTGCTGGCCGTTCAGGCTGGGGAGCAGCCGGTCGTTCTGCGGGACGAGCTGCTGGCTCGGGCGCAGGTCGCTCCGCCGGACGAGCTGCCGGTTGCGCTGGCGCCGGTCGCTCGGCAGGACGGGCTGCTGGCTGTGCTGGCGCGGGTCGCGTATTCGGAGGAGTTCCGTGCGTTGCGGGTGCCGGTGTCGGACGCGCTGCGGGTTCTGTGGGGGCGGGCCGAGCGGCTGGCGCGGGCGTTGGACGAGCCGCTGGAGCTGGAGCTGGGGTCGGGCGATTTGCCGGAGCTGGAGCAGGCGTCGGGCGAGCGGCTGGAGCTGGAGCAGGCGTCGGGCGAGCGGCTGGAGCCGGAGCTGGCGTCGGACGGGCTGCTGGAGCTGGGGCCGGGGTCGGGCGATTCGTCGGAGCCGCAGCTGGCGTGGGACGAGCTGCAGGGGCCGGCGCGGGCGTCGGACGAGTAGCCGGGGCGGCGTTGGCAGCCGGTCGCGGTGCCACCGCGCGCAATGCTGCGGCATTGCCAACGACCTGACCTGGATGCACTTGAACGGGCCGTGCCGGAGGCGCCTGCCGCACAACGGTAGCCGCAGCGGGTCGCGCGGGCGCAACAGCTTGATGCAAAGCAGCGGTATTCAGCGGTTGTCCGGCGTGCTGCTGAAGATACGTCTGTTTGGCCGCAAAAGAGGCTGGCGGAGGCGGAGGCGTATTCTTCGCGACCACTTGCCGTTGCATGACCTGTGCTGCTGGGCGAGGCGCTGGACGTGATCCAGCTGTAGGCATCAACGCTTCACGGGTCGGGGCGACAGGCGGCGCAACCACAGCGGCCGATGCCACTTGAATTCTAGCGACCTGAGCTGCGGGAACTGGTCTCGCCACCTCTGCCACGGGGCGGCCGCTGGCGAATGCGCTCTGCGGCATGGCCATCACGGCATTGGGCGCCCTCATGTTCGCGTAAGTGACATTTGTTACGTTGACCGTCTTATTCACGTACGTGGTGTTGTAAACGTTCGTGATGTTCACGGTTTTGTTGATGGTTGTATTTGATACGTTTACGTTTCGGAAGTAGTTTTGGCTCACCTGATAAGGAGGCGAATAAACCTCGCCGAAGCCAAGTGGAACCCATCCCATGCTGACACCACCGCCGAAACCTCCCCCGAAACCAACAGAGATACTGGCACTGAAACCGGAACCGCCAAAGAAGGCCACCAGGGCTGGCGCGTAGTAAGGTCGGACATAGCCGCCCCCGTAACCCACTCCGACATTCACTCCGACGCTGACTCCCACGCCAACTGCCATCGGTCCTGGGCACCATCCCCACCTGCTGCCTACGTAAGCCCAGCGTCCGTAATGGAAGGGCGCGAAGCCCCAGGGAGAATCATCCACCCACGTGTAACCCCACGGTTCCATCCAGGCCCAGTGGCCCCTGTGATAGGGTGCCCAGCCAACCTCGACCTGTCTCGGATACCAGACTGCGCCATAGGTGGGCGCCTGCTGCCATCCGCCGTAATCATCGAGATCCTCATACCCGATTACCGTCGGGGGCAAATAGCGGGCCGTCACCAGGCGAGCCTCGTGATTATCTCTTTGCACGCACCACTCGTCAAACTGATCGGGCGCAGGTACTGTCTCGACGTCGTAGGACAACTCGTCTGTCCCGGTGAGGGTCGCGCTTTGTCCGTAGCCCAGATTGAACGCCTGGCCGCCTCCGGTGATCTCAGCTTGACCGTTCCGAATAGCGATATAGCTCATATTGCCGTTGGGATCGACGCGAAAACGGTACACGCCATTGCTCAACAACGTAACCGCCGCATTGGGTGTGTCGACTTCGAATACCTGTCCCTGGCCGAAGTTCCGGACCCGGATATACATGTCGCCTTCGGACAATTTGATTTGAACGGTCCCGTCGTTTACATTTAGAAATCCGAAGCTGGTCTGTTGTCCCATTCGCATCACGGCGACATCCATATGCAGCTCGGCCTGCGAACCTTGATCTGTGTACAAGTAATCGCCGGTGGTGAACGGCCGGTTGATGGTTGCGGGTACCCAATCATCTGCGCCCGCGGGCTCCATCGAAACATTCCCGCTCATGTAGTTGAGGCGCGCCACGCGAGCCGGAGGATCATCCTGCGCTGAAGCTCCAAATGCAACGAGCCCTACGAAAGCTGCAAAAACCGCTGTTTTTCTCATTTTTTTCCCAAGTGCCTGCATATAGTTGGGTGCCTCCCTGGCTGGATAGATGTGATGCTTCATCCCATCGTTACCACAGGCGCTCGGATTAGTACGGGTTCTAAACCAAAATTAATGGCTTGCCACAAACGTCAGCTGACAACCGGCCCGGATTGGCCGCTTAATCAGTCAAAAACGCCGTTGTCTTCACCCCGGAGATCTCAAACGTTTTCCGGCAGCGCTGATTTTTGCACGAAGCCTTATCGTCTACCAGCACCATGTAACTTGCGGCTTTCGAGAATTTGGCTCGATCACGCTCGTCAGCGTTTCGCGGCAGCCTGTCTATCTTCCGCCGCAAGAGCCAGCGCAGATCGTACGAGTTGGAAGTCCGGCAAAAAGGGCAATTCAGGGTGGCTGGTTTTACAACTTGCGATTCGCGATAAAAGGCGCGCTCATCCACAATCGTGCATCCAGAGTTGTATTAGCGATTCGAGAAACGGAAATTCGAGACCGTTATCTCATCACTTCCAGGAATAAGAAAACCAACCTTATTTTGCGTGAAGTCGCGCCCATCGCTCTCGACCGTACCGATGTCGTCCCATCCCGTATCAGGGGTCCTCAATCGCGCGTCAATTAAATTCGGCCTCACAATCAGGTCTACTTGCACCCATTCATTGGATTCAGCGCTGAAGGGAATCCGGCTGACTTCTCTCTGTTTCCCGTCGCGAATTTCGCGTATACTCGCGTGCTTGCCATCCACCGTGAACAGAATATAGTTCTGGCTATCCTGAAATCCGGCGTACCACTGTAGTTTGGAGTGCTTCAGAAAACCGCCGACTTGGCCTCGCGCCGCAAAGCTGTAGTGACCGGCCACCCTCGGGACGTGATAGTGAACAAACCCGCCGCCATGGCGAACTTGCGAGCCTTCTATTTCCATCGCGTAATTCGGCTTCACGGCAGGAGGCGGCGGTGGAGGAGGCGCCGGCTTGGTGTCCGCGACAACCTTTTCGAGCGTTACATCAGCACCGGAGAGCACAATCACATCGCCAGTCTTGAAGCTGCGCTGGAATTTTTTTGACAGCGCCTGTTCCCTACGCAACTCAACAATGTGCTCGCCGGGTTTCACATTGGAGATGTCCGTGTTTCCGTCGGGGCCCGTCACCGCAGCCAACTCGTCGTCCACATAAATCATGGTGGCGGGCAAAGCGCCCCGAATCTGTAGCGTGGCAATCTGCGGAACCGGCAGCAAACGAAACTCCACAGCGGTTTCTTCAGCTTTCTTGACTTCTACTGTTTCCGGCGGCGGGTCGATGAATCCCGCCTTATGTACCCGAATCATGTATTGGCCGACCTTTAGTGGAATTCGCACCTGGCCGCGATCGGTTTTTCGCCGGTATGGCTTATCGTTGACAAACACATCGGCTCCGTCCTGACCTGCCATCACCACCACAGTTCCAGCATTCGGATCAGATTTCACATAGACGGTCAGAGCGGGCGCGGGCGTGTAGGTGAGAACGAACCGCTGGCGGTCTTTGGCTTGCGTCACCTGTATGTCGTGATCAGATTTGCCCAGATTGTCGAGCGCCAATCCATCCGGCCCCACTTCGCCTGCAGGTTTGCCGTCGAGTGAAACTTCGGAATGCTCCGCATTCGTTACCAGATGGCCCTTGCCGTCCTCTTCGGATATCAGAACCGCCATAACGTTCGAAGCGGAAGGCAGGCCCACCACGCGTGGCGCAGCTTTCTCCGAGACATCGTAACTGAACGCGGCGTCACCGCTATGGCCGGTCACTTTGATGGAATGCTGGCCAGGCTGCAGAGTATCGAGCACCAACTCGCCATCTTTCAGATCCTGTGGCGGACCCTCATCAATTGAGACCGTGCCCGGCACCAAGTCCGTATAGAGACGCAATGTCGGACGAATCGGGGTGGGCGGCTGCGTACTCGCTGCGTTCTGCGCCGGGGCGGTTTTCGCATTTGTAGCAGGCTGGGTGGCATGCGCAGTTGCCTCCGGCTGCGGCATGTTGATTCGTCGAGCGGTCTGAATCAAATAAAAAAACGCCGCGCAGATAATGAGCGTAAAAAACAGCGCGAGATAGGTTGCTCGCTGCCAGGTTTTCGTATCGATCCGAGGCACTTCGGGTGAGGTCTCGGCGTTTTCCGAGCTCTCATCCTGGAGCGCCGCTTGGGCCGGCACATGCTTCGGCGCCTCGCCAGCCAAAAAGGAGTTACGCGGTACTTCGAGCTGACGCGCTCGCTCGATGATCTGCTCCTGCACGTCCGCAATCTGCAATTGAAGATCGAAATCCTCGAGATGCGTACGTCGCAGGCTTTGCAGGCGTTCGAAGCATTGGCGCAAATCTTCGCGCGAGACGGATTGGCGTGCTTCGATCCGGATCTGGCTCAATTCATCTACTGCGGAGTCTGTGTAGTGAGACGGATCCACCGAAGGATAATGCTCTCCAGTCGATTATATCTACAATGAAAGGGTTATTCGGCGCGATTCGCGTAGTTCAATTCGTAAAAATGCCGGTATTCTCCGCTTTTTACGCGCTGCACCCAATCTCGATTCCGTTCATACCAGTCGATGGTTGAAGCGAGACCGTCATCGAAACGCATTTGAGGCTGCCAGCCCGTCTCTCGGGTGAGCTTCTCGTTGGTGAGCGCATATCGGCGATCATGCCCGGGGCGGTCGGTTACCCGTGTGATCAGACTTTCCGGCTTTCCGGTCGCCTTTAAGATGCGCCGGATGACTTCGAGATTGGGAAGAGAGCAATTGCCGCCTATGTTATAAATCTGCCCCGCACGGCCTTTCTCCAACACCGCCCGAATCGCATTGCAGTGATCTTCGACATAAAGCCAGTCGCGCACTTGTTGCCCATCACCATAAACCGGAAGTGGTTTTTCTTCCAATGCATTCGAGATCATCAGCGGAATTAGTTTCTCAGGAAATTGATAGGGCCCGTAGTTATTGGAAGCTCGCGTAACGGATATGTTGAGCTTGTAAGTAGTGTAATAGGACAGCGCCAAAAGGTCAGATCCCGCTTTCGATGCGGAGTAAGGGCTACTCGCACGTAAGGGAAATTCTTCGTCCGCTTCCTGTGGCGGCTCTATGCTTCCATATACTTCATCGGTCGAAACATGGATGAAGCGTGGTATTTGGTTCCGGCGCGCGGCTTCGAGCAGTGTAAACGTGCCGTTCAGGTTTGTCGTAATTACGGGAGCAGGCGAATGGATGCTTCGATCGACGTGCGATTCGGCTGCGAAGTGAATCACCGCATCGGGCATTTCGCTCCTAAAGAGATTTTCTACTCCGCTGTTGTCGCATATGTCTATTTCGACAAAGCGATAACCGGGATGGCCGGCGATGGGTAGGAGGTTTTCCAAATTACCTGCGTAGGTCAGCTTATCAAGATTCACCACCTGCTCCGCCCAACGCTTCTGGAGGGCCATGCGGACAAAACAGGAGCCGATGAAACCGGCGCCGCCAGTAACCAGCAGCTTCATTTGTGTTGCAGCTCCCAATCGTAGGCGATATCAGGATCGTTATAAGCGATGCGCCCTTCGTCGCTGGGATCGTAAGTGCGATCCGTAACATACACCAAGACGGAGGGTTGCTCGCCAATAACTTTGTAACCGTGCCCCACCCCAGGCGGTATCAGCAGCTGCCAAGGCCGTAGAGCGCCAACATAGAAGGTATTTTTAAGC
>Ga0213875_10001779_pt1 | contig 13466 bp, 12 predicted proteins | sample BarmaccomBMRX_R8_FD_160105 | JGI IMG/M metagenome (GOLD analysis project Ga0213875, IMG submission 160105) | Root-associated microbial communities from Barbacenia macrantha in rupestrian grasslands, the National Park of Serra do Cipo, Brazil - RX_R8 | ecosystem: Host-associated > Plants > Roots... | reverse complement strand
TGCGCGTCAGCGGCGTGCGTGTACCACGGCCGGTTACAGATGAAGCCGAGCATCGGCCGCGGCTGGTCGGTCTCGTTGACGGTGCCGCGGTGCCACATCCGGGTGTCGCGGATCGTGACCGCGCCGGCGGGCAGCACCACCCGCTGGCCAGGGATCGACTCAGAAAACCGGCCCAGGGCGGAGGCACGCTGCGCATCGATGTCCACGAACCGGTTGTGCTCCGCATAGACCTGCGGATCGCTGATGAGGTGCGTCCCGAACGGCCAGATCTCGACCGGCCCGTTCTGCTCGGTCGAGTCGACGATGTGGACGTTCACCATGTAGGCGAACGGCGGGACGGCGACGTCCTGGCCCGGGTACAACGGATCGGCGTCCGAGTGCGGGTGCTGCAGGTAGGAGCCGGGCATGGCGTTGTCTGAGGTGAAGAAGGTGCAGATCACCTCCTCGCCGAGCAACTGGTGGAGGATTTTCATGACGATCGGGTTGGCCACGACCCACGGCTCGGAGAACGGCTTCTGAAAAGGAAGCAGCACTCCGTAGCGATTCGGGCCCCGGTTCGGTGGGTTCTCGGCCGCGAAGTCGTTGAGGATCGGCAGGAACGCGTCGTGCAGTTGCTGGACCCACGTCTCGGACATGAGGTTCTCGAAGGCACAGAAACCGCGGACCTTGAGCTCCATCACCGCATTGGTGAGGTGTTCCTCGGTGAGCTCGCCATTCTCAATCTCTTCATCCGTCAGGCGCATGCCTCTCCTACCCACAAGGAAAATTAACGAAAACCTTTACGAAGGCTATTTCCGCACTTCGCAGGCTGTCAAGGGGTGGCAGTCGTGGCCGGCAAGAAACACGCTTCAGGTTGGCGCGCCGGCGAACGCCGGTGTGCCTGGTGAACGGCGGAAGGCCGTATGACGTTAGGAGCCGACGGTTACGCGGGTGGATTCCCGGACGATGAGACTCGGAGCCACCAGCCGTCGTCCTTCCACGGCCTGACCTTCGATGGCGGCCAGCAGCAGCTCGGCCGCCAGGCGGCCGACTTGCGGGAGATTCAGGTCCACCGTCGTCAGCGGCGGCCTGCTGGCCTCCGCGACCACCTTCCAGTTGTCTATACCGACGACCGCGATGTCTTCGGGCACCCGGCGGCCGAGCGCCTGGACGCCGTCAACCACACCGCGGGCGATCTGATCGCTCCCGCAGAAGATACCGTCGACGGAGTCGCAGGTCCGGAGCACGATGTGGGCCGCCTGGTAGCCCCATTCCTCGGACCACACGCCGAAGAACGGGTTACGGCCGACCATGGGCAACTCGGCGTCATCAAGCGCCTTCAGCGCACCCGACGAGCGCTCCCTGGCCGCGCGGAGGTCGGTCCCACCGGAAATATGGGCGATGTTACGGCGCCCCATGGCGAGCAGGTGCTCGACCGCCAGCCGCGCGGCCCGCTCGTCGTCGGTGACGATCGAGACATCACGGGGATCTTGCGACTCGCAGTTCGCATAGACGACCGGAACCGGATAGCTGAGCTTGATCGGGCGCCGCGGATCGGTGACCTTGCCGGTCACGATGATGCCATCTACGCGGCGGCCGAGCAGCGTACGTACGTAGTAGTCCTCGCGGATCGGATCGTCGCGGCCGTCGCACAGGAAGATAGCGATCTTCCCTGCTTCCAGGGCGTCCTCCGCCCCCAGCATGACCGGCATGGCGAAGCGCCCGTAGCTGTCGTTGGTGATGAGCCCGACGGTGAAGCTGCGTCCGGTAACCAGGTTGGCGGCCAGCTGGTTCGAGCGGAACCGCAGCTTGTCTGCCGCTTCAAGAACCCGCCTCCGGGTGACGGCGCTGACCCCGGACTTCCCGTTCATGGCCTTGGACGCGGTGGCGATGGAAACACCCGCCAGCGAGGCGACATCGGTGATGGTGGAGACGGCTCGCTCTTGGCCGGCTGGCGGTGGAGTACTGGTGAGCCCGGTGTCGGTGGATAGCTCAGGCGTTTCAGGCATCATCCGCACTAGGATCTCGAGTCGGCGGCAACCGGTCGTGCGCACCGTCGAAAACTACGTTTCGCCAAATGATAGTGGCTTTTCATGGCCAAGTTGATGAGCCTGCCCGGGTGAGGCGCTGGCGCCTCACCCGGGCCTGGAGCTCCCCGGAGCCGGCTCAGCTCTTGAGAGCGGCCTGGACTTGCTTCTGGGCCGCGTCAAGGGCCTGCTGAGGCGACTGAGTCCCGCTCAGCGCTGCTTGGATCGCGTTCGTGAGGGCCTGGGCGATGGCGTCGTAGTGGACGCCGACGTCGGTGGTCCGGGAACGGCCGGTCTCGGTACTCTTCGCGAACAGAGCGATGGCTGGATGCGTCTGGACCAGCGCCGCGTCCAGGCTCTGCAGCGACGGCACGTCATCGTTGGCCACGGCGAATGTGGTGACGTTGGCCGGCTTCAGCAGCCAGCTGACGAATTTCCAGGCTGCCTTCTCCTGATCCGGTGAGCCCTTGGCGACCGCCCACGGCGGGCCGCCGACCGGCGAGACCGCCTGCATTCCGGCGTGCGGAACCGGCATCGTCTCGGCGCCCCAGGCCACCTTGGTGAACGATGGGATCTCCCACGGGCCGATGTCGACCATGGCCAGCTTGCCGTTCGCGAACTCCGCAGCCGCCTCCGACTGGGTCCAGTTGACGACCGACTTCGGCATTCCGCCGCTCTGCTCCAACTGGGTGAGATAGGTGAGCGCCGCCACGCCGCCCGCGTTGTTCACATGGGTGAGCGATCCTCCCGCCGTCCAGAAGAACGGCTCGAACTGCCAGTCCGCGGGCGCGCCCTCAGCGGCCCCCATCCCGAATCCGTACACGCCGTGGCCGGTGAGCGCCTTGGCGTCGGCCAGCATCTCCGCCCAGGTCGTGGGGGGCTGCAGGTGCGCCCGGGCGAACATCGTCTTGTTGTAGACCAGGCCGAGGGAGTTGTTTCCGGTCGACGCGCCGTACAGGACACCCTGATACTTCCCGACCGCACGCGCGCCGCTGTTCAGGGCCGCGCCGGAGAAGCCGAACTTCGACAGCGGGACGAGAACGCCGCCGGCGGCCATTTCCGGTAGCCACGGCTCATCGACCATGAGGACCGACGGCAGGCTGTTGCTCGACGCCTGGTGCAGCATTTTGGTCAGGTCGTCCTCGTATGGCACGACCGTCCGGTGCACCTTGTATCCGGGATTCTGCTTTTCGAACTGCGAGACCAGCTGGTCCATCACGGTGCTGGCCGGGTAGGTGTACGCGTCCTCTTCGGTGATCGTGACGGTACCGGAGTGCCCGCCCGAGTCCCCGCCAGCCGAGCTGCTACAGCCCGCGACGGCAAGCCCGCAGGCCGCCAGGCCCGCGAAGAGAACACTCGCACGTGTTCTCAAGCCGATTTTTCTTGGCATTCTCTTCGTTCCTCCTGAATTCATCGCCATCGATGTCTTTCCGTGCGGGATTCAGCCCTTGAGGCCCGTACTGACCAGCCCGCCTTTCACCACGCGCTGGACGACCACGAGGAAGACCGCGGCTGGGACGGCCGCGAACAGCGATGCGGCCATGACCAAGGGCCAGTTCTGGATGCTCACGCCGAGGTAGGAGTAGATGCTGAGCGTTACCGGCACGATGGCGCTCGTCGTCGTGAGGGTCAGTGCGAACAAGAAGTCCCCCCAGGCGAAAAGGAACGCGAACAACGTCACGGACAGCAGTCCCGGCTTACTGAGCGGGATGATCACGCGGAAGAAGCGGCGCAGCTCACCCGCGCCGTCGATCGCCGCAGCCTCGAGCAGCTCGGTCGGGATGCCGATCAGGAAGGCCCGGAGCACCAAGATCGCGAAGGGGACCGCGTACGTCGAGTCAGCGAGGATCAGGCCCGGGTAGGAGTTGAGCAGCCCGGTGTGCGTGTAGGTCTTGTAGAGCGACGTCCCGATGACGATCGTCGGCACCATCTGGGCTGCGAGCATCCCCAGGATGACGACGCCCGTGATGCGAAAGCGGAAGTGGGCCAGCGCGTAGGCCGCTGGCGTGGCGATGATCAGCGTCAGGATCGCGGTCCCGAAGGCGATCAGCAGACTGGTCAGCAGCGCGTGTCCCTGCGTCTGGACGACGTGGGCGTACGCATGGAAGTTCGGCGTCGGTGGCAGCAGCGCCGCCGGGGTGGCGTAGGCCTGGTTCTGGGTCTTCAGCGAGGTCACGGCGGCCCAGTACAAGGGCGACAGCAGGACCAGGACAATGATGATCGCGGCCGTCAGGTTGAGCCACGGTGCGGCGCGGCGGCGGAATCGTTTGACGGCGGTCATGAGAGGGTTCCCGCCCGTCCGTAGAGGCGGACGTAGATCAAGGCGCAGACGAGTGAGACCGCCATCAGCATGTTGCCGACCGCGGCGCCCTGACCGAAGTTGAGGTTGGTGAAGGACAGGACGTACGACCAGGTGGACAGGACCTGCGTCCCGTTCGCCGGTCCCCCGCCGGTCATGACATAGATCTGGTCGAACGCCTTCAGCGTGTAGATGATGCCGAGCAGGACGACGACCGACGACACGTTGCGCAGCATGGGAAACGCGATGTAGCGGAACGTACGGAACGGGCCGGCCCCGTCGACGCGCGCAGCCTCGAACAGCTGGCGCGGTATCTCCTGGTAACCGCCATAGAGCAGCACCATGTTGAAGGGGATGCCGATCCAGATGCTGGCGATGATCACTGTGACCAGCGCCATGTGCGGCGACGACAGCCAGTCGACCGGATGGGAGACCAGCCCGGTGCCGGTCAGGACGCGATTGATCAATCCGCTCTGCGTGTCGAACATGAAGGTGAGGATCGTTCCGCTCACCACGGGCGGCAGCAGCCAGGGGATCAGGATCAGCGACCTCAGGAAGGCGTTCGCCGGGAACCGGCGGGAGAAGAAGACCGCCAGCGCGAGGCCGATGCCGTACTGGAAGACGAGGGAGACACCGACGAACAGCAGGGTGTTGATCAGGACGTGGCCAATCGTCGGGCTCGCGCTGTTCACGACGGCGCGATAATTGACCAGCCCGTTGAACTGCCCGCTGTTCTGGATGAAGCTGACCGCCGAGTACCGCTGCACGCTGATGAAAACGTTGTAGATGATCGGATAAAGGAACAGGGCCAGCAGGTACAGCACGGCCGGGAGCAGGAACAGCGACCGGACCAGGAGGCGCCGGCGCCGGGCCTTGTGACCGCCGGCCCCCGTGGTACGCGCGCGGTAAAACGACCGCGGTGCGACTGGACGCTTCTTGCCCGCCTTGGCTCGCTGAGCGATGTCCTCGCCCGGCAGCGTGAATCCCATATGCCGTCCCGATTCCGGTACCCGGCCGGCAGCAGCCGACCGTTATGACCTGCGGCGCCGCGCCGCGCACGCGGGCCTGTCTGCGGGGCGACCACTGGTTCCAGTTGCACACGGTCGCCACCGGCCGGGTTCTACGGGCCAGCCGCGAACCCGGAGGCAGAACTCCCGTCTTTCGCCTTATAGAAAACCTTTTCTGTCCTGGAAACGTAGCGAGTTCTGCTCCATCGGTCAACCACCCCGTCTTAATTTCCGAGGTAGTTCGGCCCTTCTCGCTTTCTGGCCGTTCACCACCAGGCTCATCGGTGAACGGTCAGCGAAAACCAGCGATGGCACGTGCGACGTACGATTTTCGATCGCGGGTGCCCTGACAAGGGCGGCAGCCGGCACTGCGAGATCTCATCCAGCAAGGCGAGGCCAAGCTCTCGCTCTCGTCTCGCACGAGCTCTCAGTCGACGCCGGAGCCGGCCAGGCCGCGGACAAACGAACGCTGGGCGATCAGAAAGACCACCACCATGGGGAGGGTGGTGATGACGGTCGCGGCGAAGGCGACGTTTTCCGGGATCTGCGAGCCGTAGGTGGACGAGGCCAGCGGGGCCAAGGTCTGCGGGAGCACCTGGACGGACGGCGTGTTGGCCACCACCAGCGGCCACAGGTACATGTTCCAGGCGGTGACGCCCGCCAGCGCACAGTAGGCGCCGCTCATCGGCTTGGCCAGCGGGACCACCACCCGGATCAGGACTGTCGTCCAGTGCGCCCCGTCCAGCCGGGCCGCAGCGATCAGCTCATCCGGCAGGCTGACGATGAACTGGCGGAACAAGATCGTGCCGAACCCGGTCTGAGCCACGATCGGGATGATCAGGCCTGGGTAAGTGTTCACCAGGTGCAGCTTCTCGGCCACGATGAACGTCGGCACCAGCGTGGTGACGGCGGGCACGAACAGCGACAGGCCGAGCGAGCCCATGATCAGGTTCTTGTGCCGGAACTGCATCTTGGCCAGCGCGAACCCGCCCATGATGCAGAGCGCCCATTGCAGGCCCACCACCGCCACCGTGAACACCACGGAGTTGATCACCGACCGGACCTGAACGTACTGCCAGGCCGCGGAGAAGTTGTTCAGGTGCAGTCCGCTGGGGAAGATCTGCGGCGGGAACGAGGTCAGCTGCGCGGTCGACATCACTGACCCCAGCAGCAGATAGATCAGGGGGAAGGCCAGCACCAGGCCGAAGACGGTGACGAAGGTAAGCCGCAACGCCAAGCGGCCCCGTTTCCAGACGCGTCTCATCGGGCCGCCGCCTTCCTGGCCGCTGCGAGCAGGCCGAGCAGGACACCGAACATCGCCACCTGCAGGACCGACAGGGCCGCCGCGTAGCCGACCTGCACGGTGTCGAACGCGACGTAGTAGATGTAGTAGATCAGCGTGGTGGTGGCGTTGACCGGGCCGCCCTGAGTCAGGATCTTGACCAGGTCGAACGACCCGTTGGTAAAGGCCAGCGTGCTGACGATGACCACGATCACGGTGATGTTCCGCACCCCGGGCCAGATGATGTACCGGAGCCGCCGGAACGGGCCGGCGCCGTCCAGGGTGGCCGCCTCGATTATCGACTCGGGAATGCGCTGCAACGCCGCCAGGTACAGCAGGATGGCGACCGGTAGCTCCATCCAGATGCCCACGATGTCCAACGCCAGCAGCGCGGTGTGACCATTGCTGAGCCAGGCCGGCCCGGTGATGCCGACCTGCTGGAGCAGGTAGTCCAGGATGCCCTGGCCGGGCCGGTAGATCCACTGCCACAGCACGGCCGAGGCCGCGAACGAGACCACGGCCGGCACGAAGTACAGGGTCCTGATCACCCCGATGAATGGGACCTTCGTGTTCAGCAGTACCGCGATGGCCAGGCCGAGGACGACCGTGGGCACGGTGCCGATGACCAGGAACACGAACGTGGTCTTGATCGCCTCCGGGACCATGGGGTCCCGGAACAGCTGCGCGTAGTTGGCCAGGCCGACGAATTTCGGCGCCCCCACCAGGTTCCAGCTGGTGAAGCTGAGCAGCACGGCCAGCACAATGGGGACGACGATGAACAGCGCGTAAAGGAAGAGGTTGGGCGTCAGCAGGAGCAGGGCCCAGGGCCGGTCCGGGTGGGACCGGCCCTGGGGTTTCCTGGTGAGCGCGGCCGGGGGCCCGGTGCTGGTGAGATCCTCGACGCGCCGCTCGGTCGCGCTCTCCGCCATCTCAGCCGCCGTTGCTCGAGTAGGCCGCGTTGACGGTCGTGTTCAGCTGGCCGAAGGCCTGCGCGTAAGACTCGTGGTTGTCGACCACGGCCTGAATGGCCTTGGGCACGTTGGTCAGGACCAGGTTGTACACAGCGTTGGGTGTCTGCGGGGCAATGATCCCGGTCTTGGCTGCGGTGATGAACGCCTGGTTGTTGGCCGGCGGCGGCGGCAGGTGCTGCCACAGCGCCGACGGCTCCAAGGCGGCGGAGGTAGCCGGGATGACCCCGTAGCCCTTCTCCAGCAGCGACTGGCCCTGGGAGCTGACCAGGAACTTCAGGAAGGCCAGGGCCAGCGGCACGTGCTTGGACTGGGTGGTGATGCCCCACCCGATGCTCCCGGCGCCGGTGGGCCGGACCGCGCCGTTGACACCGTTGACGAACGGCATCGGGGCGGCGTTGAAGGTGAACTTGCCCTTGGCCGCGGGCTGGATGACCGGCGTGGTGTTGCGCGGGTCGACCAGCATGGCTGCCTGGCCCGAGTTGAACAGGGTCGAGCAGTTCGACGCGGCCGACAGGTAGGTCGAGTACGGGACCGCGGTGCCGTCGGTGGTGGGCTGGATCAGCATCTTCCAGGCCTTCAGCGCGGCCGGGGAGGCCAGGTCGGCCTTGGTCTCGGTGAGCGAGGAAGCCCCGAACACCTTCATCAGCGGGTTGTACATGGCCTGCCAGTCGGGCGCGTCGCAGATGCCCCACTGGGTCTGCACGCCGTGGCTGACCTTCTTCAGCTTGGCCGCGTCGGCCATCATCTGGTCCCAGGTCCAGTTGTCCTGGGGGAACGGGACACCCGCGGCCTTGAACTCGTTCTCGTTGTAGTAGACGACGACCGCGTCGGCCTCGTCGGGCAGCGCCATGACCTGACCTTTGTACTGCCCGACCTCCGGGATGTAGGAGGAGAGGATGTTGGGCAGGAAGTAACTCTGGGCCGGCAGCTTGCCGTCCTTCATGGACGGGGTCAGGCTCTGGGTGATCCCGTCCGCGGCCAGCGTGGGCGACAGCACATCCTGCGGCTCCACGATGTCCGGCAGGTTGCCCGACATCTTCTGGGTCAGCAGCGTGGTCAGGTACGTGGTGCCCGCGGCGCTGACCACCGACTCCTGGATCTTGACGCCGGGGTGCAGTTTCTGGAATGCGTCCACGGCGGGCTTGATGATGGGGGGCGCGTAGCTCTGCAGCGAGATGGTCAGGGTGCCGTGGTAGATGTTCTGCCCGCTGGACGAGCCCGAACTGCCGCAGGCGGCGGCGGTCAGTCCGAGGGCTGCGGCTACGGCCGCGAGCCCGATGCGGTGGTATCTGGATCGTCGGTTGGTCATGCGGTGTTCCTCATCTTTCAGAAGGTCCGGACGTCCGGACGCGCACGATGTCGGGAAGCAGTTCATGGCGCGGTTCAAGGCCCGCGAAGACGCGCAGGCACTCGTCGACCATGAGCGAGAAGAAGCGGCGCCGGCTCTCTTCCGTGACGCCACCGATGTGGGGCGACAGGAAGACGTTCTCCAGGTCCAGCAGGGCGGAATCGGCCGGGATCGGCTCGGGGTCGAAGACGTCCAGGCAGGCGAGGATGTCGCCCGGCTGGAGGCGGGTGATCAGGGCGGTGCTGTCCACCACCGGACCACGGGAGACGTTGACGAAGACGCAGCCCGGCCGGAGCTGGTTCAGTTCGGACGAGCCGAGCAGGCCCCGGGTCAGCGGAGTCAGCGGCACCAGGCAGAACACGACCTCCTGGGCCAGCGCGGCCGACAGCGGGCCGAACGTGACGTCGTAGGCCTCGGCCAGGTCGCGGGACGCGAACGGGTCATAGGCCACGATGCCGGCCCCGAATGGGCGCAGCAGCTCGGTCAGGCGCCGGGCGAGCCGGCCGAAGCCGATCATCCCCACCCGCCGGCCGGCCAGCTCGGCCCGGTCGTATCCGGGTCCGGAGCGGGGCCGGGCCCCGCCGTCGAAGGCAGGCTGGTGGGCGGTCAGACGGCGGAACCAGGACCCGGCGTTGCGCAGCCCGATCAGCGCCAGGGCCAGGGCCCACTCGGCCGTCGGCCAGGACGAGCCGTGACTGGTGTCCACCACCCGGATGTCCCGAGCCTGCGCCGCGCTGACGTCGATGTGATAGCCGAACCGGTCTCCCTCCAGCTCGCCGACCAGGGCCAGCTCCGGTGCCCGGCCCAGCACCTCGCCGCTGACGAACGGCGCACCGTGGCAGACCAGCAGCGCGTCGAGCGGCGCCGCGAACTCGGCCAGGGCGCGCTCGGTGCGCAGATCTCGGGGCGCGGGCCCGGCCAGGCTGGACGACCCGGAAAAGCACCGGTAAGAAAAGTCCGCGACCGCGTCCAGGCGCTGCAGGTCGGCGGCGTCGATGTACCGGGCGTAGGTGTCCTCGTCGCAGGCCAGCCCGACCTTCTTCCGGGCTCCGGTCATCGGATGGCCACCGCCAGATCCTCCCGGCGCGCGGTGTGGGTGAAGTCGCTGGGCCGGGCGGCGTGCCGGGCCAGGCCCGCGTCGTCGAGCTCGATGCCCAGGCCGGGGCGGTCGGGCGCCAGCAGGTAGCCGTCCCGGACCTCGATCACCTGGTCCACCACGTCGGCCGACTCCGGGGTGGTCTGCGGACGGTGCTCCTGCAGCTCCCAGTTCGGCGTGCACAGCCCCACCTGGACCGCGGCGGCGGTGGCCACCGGCCCGGAGGGGACGGCGTGCGGCAGCACGTCGGCGTGGAAGGCTTCGGCCAGCGCGCAGATCTTCCGCACGTGGGTGATGCCGCCGGCGATACCGACGTCAGGACGGACGAAGTCCACACCCGGCCGCTCCACGTACTCGGCAAACTCCCAGATCGTGGTGTTCCGCTCCCCCGCCGCCACCGGCACGCCGACTTTGGCCGCGAACGCGCGCAGGCCGTGCACGCTGTCCGGGGGGATCGGGTCCTCGACGAACAGCGGGCGCAGCGGGGCCAGCTCGCTGCACAGCAGGACGGCGTTGCCGGTGGACATGTTGCGGTGCAGCTCGACCCCGAGGTCGATGTCCCAGCCGACGGTTTCCCGGATGGCTGCGAACCGGGCCACCAGGTCCGCGATCCGGGCCGCTTGCCGCATCTGGTGGTGCTCGTCCTGGAACAGCAGGATTTTCAGCGCGGTGTAGCCGTCGTCCTCGACCGCGGTCCGGGCCGCCTTGACCACCTCGTCGGTGGTGCCGGTGTCGACCACGCGCATGGCGCGGACGGCGCGGCGCACCCGCCCGCCCAGCAGCTGCCACACCGGGACCCCGAACCGCTTGCCCTTCAGGTCCCACAGCGCCTGGTCCACCGCGGCGAGCGCCCCGGTCACGGCCATGCCGCGGAAGCTGTAGGCCCGGTACAGGGTGAGCCAGTGGTCCTCGACGTCCAGCGGGTCCTTGCCCTGCAGGTAGCCGGCGAAGGTCCGGACCACCTCGGCCACGGCCGTGGGCCAGGCGAAAAACGTGGACTCCCCGACGCCGGACAGGCCGTCATCGGTGGTGATCCGGGCGTAGCACGCCCCGCCGGACGCGAAGGCCTCGACTGATTCAATGCGCATGGTGGTCCGTTCTCTAGGCCGGGTACTCGAACTCGGGCGGGATCCGCACCCGGGGGGCGTCGATCAGCTCGACCACGGTGGGGACGCCCGGGGCGGTGAAGTAGGCGAACGCGCCGTCACCTTCGGCGCCGAAGCCGCGGGCGCTCTGCAGCGGCTCGTACCCCTCATGCAGTGCGGCCCGGACGGCGGCGGCGTGGTCAGCGACGTAGGTGCCCAGGTGGTGCAGTCCCGGTCCGTGCCGCTTCAGGTGATCGGCGAAGATGCTGGGCCCGGTCAGCGGCTGGACCAGCTCGAACTGGACCTGGTCGTTCTGCCAGGCCAGCGCGTGCCGGAAAGCGAACTCGGCAGGCGCGCCCCCGTAGACCATCTCGCGGAGGTTGTGCGGGCCGAGCGACCAGGCCCGCCAGGGCCCGATACCGAAATTGGCGTGGAATGACCGCACGGCCTCGTCGAGGTCTTCGACGACAAACGCAATTTGCTTGAATTGCGGGAAACGCTCCATTGTGATTCCCAATCAATTAGTCAGTAATTCAATGAGCCGCAGCGACCGTCAGTACATGGTCGATCCGGCGGTCACATTCCAGTCCTCGCCAGTGATGTCGTCGGCGGCACTGGAGGCCAGGAACATCACCAGGCGGGAGACGTCGGCCTCGGTCACCGCGCGGCCGAAGGCCGTTTCCTGCGTGTATTCCTGCCAGAGCGCTTCGGTGGATATTCCGCGCGCCGCCGCCATGGTGGCGATCACCCCGTCGAGCCTGGCGTTGTGCACCAGAAACGGGGAGATGGTGTTGACGCTTATCCCGTCGGGACCAAGCTCGTGGGCCAACGTGCGGGTCAGCCCGACCAAGCCGAGCTTGGCCGCGGCGTAGGACGCCCGGTTGACCAGCGGGCGCTTACCGGTGGCCGACCCGATGTTGACGATCTTGCCGTGCCCGGCCCGGCCCAGGAACGGGATGGCCTCCCGGCAGGTGAGGAACACGCCGGTCAGGTTGGTATCGATGGTTTCGTGCCAGTCGCTCAGCGGCAGATCCCGCAGGGGCGTGGTCGGCCCGGGCGTGCCAGCGTTGTTGACCAGGATGTGGATCACCCCGTCCGCCCCAGCGGCCCGGTGGATCAGCGCGGCCACGTGGTCCGGATCGGTGACGCTGCCCGGCACCGGCTCGGCGCAGCCGCCGGCCGCGGTGATGTCCGCGCACAGGGCTTCGAGCGGGCCGGGTCGCCGGCCGGTGACCACGACCCGGGCGCCGCTGGCCGCCAGGTCCCGCGCGATGGCCGCGCCGATCCCGCTGCCCGCGCCGGTGACCACCGCCACCGCGCCGGTGAAGTCCGGGTTCCGGAACACTCCCGGCCGCTCAGTCACGGGACTCACTCCCGGCCAGCCCGGCCTGGCCCGCGACGCGAGCCGGCTGGAGCAGTTCCAGCGTGACCCCGTCGGGATCGTGCAGGTAGAGCGCCTTACCGCCGCGGTTGATGCCGGCGGTGATCTCGTTCGGCTCGCTCAGCGGCTGGGCCCCGAGCGCGGTCAGCCGGGCGGCCACGCCCTCGATGTCGTCGACCAGGAAGGCCAGGTGACCCGCGCCGAGCGTGTTGCGCTCCGGGTCACTGGGTCCGCCTTCCGGCCACTGGTACTCGATCAGCTCCAGCACGTGGCCGGACGGGGGCGGGTCGCCCTCCGGCAACTGGAACTGGGCGATGCGCAGGCAGGCGTCCGGGTACCCGACCAGCCGGCGCGTGTAGTCGTTGTCCTGAACCTGCTGGTGCCGCAGCCGCAGGCCGAGTCCCTCGGTGTAGAACTTGATGCTGGCGTCGAGGTCGCGGACCACGAAGCCGACGTGAAATATGGATCGGACAGCCATTTCAGCCTCCATGTCAGGCGATCCCCTCGAGCGCCGGGTCGAGCAGCGCACCGGCGGCGTCGAGGATGGCCTGGACACCTGGGATGACGGCCTGCTGAAGCGCGGGAGCCGCCGGCACCCGGATGTCCGGCGCGGCCACCCGCCGCACCGGCGCGGCCAGGTCACGCAGGTGCCGCTCGGTGATCCGGGCCGCGACCTCAGCCCCGAACCCGCCGGTGAGGTTGGCTTCGTGGGCCACGATCACCCGGCCGCCGCAGGCCCGGACCACTTCGTCGATGGCCGCGTCGTCCAGCGGGCGCAGCCAGCGCAGGTCCAGCACGGACACGTGCTGGCCCCGTTCAGCCAACTGGTCCGCTGCCGCGAGGACCCGGGACAGCATCGGCCCCCAGGTGATGACGGCCAGCGCGTCACCGGCGCGATGGCACCGGGCCCCGGCCGCCGCCTCGACCGGCGCGTCCAGCTGGACCTCGCCGCTGACCTGGTAGAGCTCCCGGGCTTCGGCCAGCACGCACG
>Ga0213875_10001778_pt1 | contig 13467 bp, 11 predicted proteins | sample BarmaccomBMRX_R8_FD_160105 | JGI IMG/M metagenome (GOLD analysis project Ga0213875, IMG submission 160105) | Root-associated microbial communities from Barbacenia macrantha in rupestrian grasslands, the National Park of Serra do Cipo, Brazil - RX_R8 | ecosystem: Host-associated > Plants > Roots... | reverse complement strand
TTAAGCCGCCGCAGTGCAAGCTGTTCGGGACGGAATGCAATCCGGAGCATCCCGTCGGCGCGCTGATGGTGTCGAGTGAAGGCGCGTGCGCGGCGTACTACCGCTACGCGCGCGTCGAAGAGACGGTGCTTGCCTGAGCGCGCGGCATGATCGCTGACGTTCCCGCGCGTCCGCGCGTGCGGTTCACGGACGCGCAGATCGAGATGGCGCACGGCGCGGGCGGCAAAGCGTCGCGGCGTCTCGTCGAAGGCCTGATCGCCCCGGCCTTCGCGAATCCGGTCCTCGCGCAGCTCGCCGATGCGGCGACGTTCGACGTCGGCGGCACGCGCGTCGCGACGACCGCGGACGGCTTCGTCGTGCGGCCGCTCCGGTTTCCCGGGGGATCGATCGGCGAGCTCGCGGTGAACGGCACCGTGAACGATCTCGCCGTCTCCGGCGCGCGCGCGACGGCGCTGATGGCGTCGTTCATTCTCGAGGCGGGGCTTCCGGCGGAGACGCTGCGCGCCGAGGTCGACGCGATGGCCGGTGCCGCGGCGCGCGCCGGCGTGCCGATCGTCGGCGGCGACACGAAGGTCGTCGAGCACGGCGCGTGCGACGGCATGTACGTCGCCACGTTCGGCATCGGCGCGCTCGACGCGCGCGTCGCGCTCGACCCGCACGCCGTGCGGCCCGGCGACCGCGTGCTGCTCAGCGGGCCGGTCGGCGACCACGGCATCACGATCCTGCTCGCGCGCGGCGAGCTCGACCTCGAAGCCGACATTCGCTCGGACACGCGCCCGGTGTGGCCGTTCGTCGACGCGCTGATCGGCGCGTGCGGCGGCGCGCTGCGCTGGATGCGCGATCCGACGCGCGGCGGCGTCGCAACGGCGCTCAACGAGCTCGCACGTGAGTGCGGGCTCGGAATCGTGCTGCACGAGGACGACGTGCCGGTGCGGCGTGAGGTGCGCGGCGCGTGCGAGGTGCTCGGGCTCGACCCGTTGCACATCGCGAACGAAGGACAGATGCTCGCGGTCGTGGATGCGGCGCAGGCCGACGACGCGCTCGCCGCGATGCGCGGCGTGCCGGGCGGCGAGGACGCGCGCATCATCGGCGAGATCGCCGCCCAGCACGGCGGGACGGTGCTCGGGCGCACGCCGTACGGTGGAACGCGCGTGATCGACATGCTCGTCGGCGATCCGCTGCCGCGCATATGCTGACGGCCGGCGCGCTGTCCGATCGCGTCGCCGCTCGGCTGCGTGGACGCGCCGACGTGATGCGCGCGTTCGTCGCGCGCGAGGCGCGCCCGCTCGCGCGCGCCGCGCAGGCGATGGCCGAGCGCTTCGCACGCGGCGGACGGCTCTTCGCGTTCGGCCGCGGCCCCTACGCGACCGACGCGGCGCACGTGTCGGTCGAGTTCATCCACCCGGTGATCGTCGGGAAGCGCGCGCTGCCCGGCATCGACGCGAGCGCCGCGCCGGCGGCGATGCTGCAGGCGCTCGCGGGTTCGGACGACATGGCGATCGCGTTCGGACCGCCCGCGGGAGATCCCGACGTGCTGCGCGCGCTCGACGGCGCGCGGCGCGCGGGCGCGTTCACGGCGGCGTGGCCGGGCGATGCGGCCGACTATGCGGTACGCTCGCCGAGCGACGACGCGCACCTGCACCAAGAAGCGTTCGAGCTGCTCGGCCACACGCTGTACGAAAGCGTGCACGTGTTCCTCGAGCACACGAGCGCGCTCGACGGCGAGGCCGGCGCGGCCTCGTTCCTGTATCCGTATCTCGGCGGCGAGGCGGCGGACACGGGCGCGCTCGTCGAGGACGTCGCGGCGTCGATCATCGAGAAGGCGGACGACGCCGAACGGCTGCGCGAGCGCGTCGCCACCGAGGAGAGCGACGCGATCGCGAGCGCGATTCGCGGCATGCGCGCGCGCCTCGATCGCGGCGGACGACTGCTGACGTTCGGGAACGGCGGTTCCGCGACCGACGCGACGGACTTCGCGCTGGACTGCGTGCTCGGCGACGACGGAGCGCCGCCGATCCCGGCGTTGTCGCTCGCGGCCGAGCCGGCGACGTTGACCGCGATCGCGAACGACGTCGGCGTCGAGCTGTCGTTCCTGCGGCAGCTCGTCGCACAGGCGCGCCCGGACGACGTCGCGTTCGCGCTCTCGACGAGCGGCGGCTCGAAGAACGTCGTCGCCGCGCTGGCGGAGGCGCGCAAGCGCGGCCTGCTCACGATCGCGCTGCTCGGATACGACGGCGGCGAGGTCGTACGCGGGAACGTCGCGGACGTCCCGATCGTCGTGCGGTCGGACTACGTTCCGCGCATCCAGGAGGCGCAGGCGGCGGTGTACCACGTCATGCGCGCCGCGCTGAGCGAGCCGCTCGATGCGTGAGCCGCGCGATGCTTGAGCTGTTCGGCACGGCGTCGTGCCCGTACACCGCGGAGGTGCGCGACGACCTGACGTTCCGCGGGCGCGACTTCGTCGAGTTCGACGTCGAGCGCGATGCCGACGCGCTCGCACGCATGGTCGCGCTGACCGGTGCCGGGGCCGTCCCCGTGCTCGTCGACGACGGCCGCGTCGTGCAGGTCGGATACGGCGGCCGCTCGTGCTACGTCGCGGCGAACGGCGGCAGCGCGATACCGTGACCGGCGCGCGCGTCGCGGCGCGCGAGCTTCGCATCCGCGGCATCGTGCAAGGCGTCGGATTCCGTCCGTTCGTCTACCGGCTCGCACACCGCTACGACGTTCGCGGCTGGGTGATGAACACGCCGAGCGGCGTGACCGTGCACGCCGAGGGCGACGCGAGCGTGCTGGACGCGTTCGTCGCCGCCGTCGTGGACGAAGCGCCCGCGATCGCGCGCGTCGACGCGTGCGAGTCGTCCGACGCGCCGATCGAAGGACACGCCGCGTTCGCGATTCGCGGCAGCAGCACGGCGGGCGCGACGACGGCGCGCATCGCACCGGACATGCCGGTGTGCGATGCGTGCCTGCGCGAGCTGTTCGATCCGGCCGACCGCCGCTATCGCTATCCGTACGTCACGTGCACGAACTGCGGGCCGCGCTACAGCATCGTGACGGGCCTGCCGTACGACCGGCCGTTCACGACGATGGCCGACTGGCCGATGTGCGTCGCGTGCTCGCGAGAGTACCACGACCCGAACGATCGTCGCTTTCACGCACAACCGCTGGCGTGCCCGGCGTGCGGGCCGACGTACGTGTTCCGTGACGCGACGAACGACGGCGCGCGCGCGGACCAGCGCGGCTGGGACGCGTTCGTCGCGGCGGCCGAGCTGCTGCGCGCCGGCGGCATCGTCGCCGTCAAGGGGATCGGCGGCTATCACCTCGCGTGCGACGCCGCGAACGCCGGCGCCGTCGAAGCTCTGCGCGCGCGCAAGTATCGCAAGGAGCGGCCATTCGCGGTGATGGCGCGCGATGCCGGCGTGGCGGAGCTGCTGATCGAGACGACGCCCGGCGCGCGCGCGGCGCTCACGTCCGCTGCTCGGCCCATCGCGCTCGCGCCGGCGCGCGCGTCGCTTGCGGGCGTCGCGCCGCACAATCGCGATCTCGGCGTGATGCTGCCCTACACGCCGGCGCAGCATCTGCTGTTCGCGGCCGGCGCGCCGCCGGCGCTCGTGATGACGAGCGCGAACCGCTCCTCGGAGCCGATGGCATACGAGGACGCCGATGCGTTGGCGAGCCTGTCCGGCATCGCCGACGGCTTCCTCGTCGGCGAGCGCCGCATCGCACGGCGCATCGACGACTCGGTCGTCGCCGGTGCGACGACGCCGACCATCCTTCGCCGGGCGCGCGGCTACGCACCGCAGGCCGTCGCGCGCGTGCCCGCGGCGCGCTCGATCCTCGCCACGGGCGGCGACCTGAAGAACGCCGTCGCGCTCGCCGTCGACGGGCAGGTGTTCGTGAGCCAGCACGTCGGCGATCTCGAGCACCACTCGGCGCGCGTCGCATTCGAGTCGGCGATCGACGATCTCTGCGCGATCTACGGCGTTCGCGCGGCCGACTGCGTGCTCGCGTGCGATGCGCATCCCGAGTACGTCAGCAGCCGGCACGCGGAGACGCTGAGCGACGACGTCGTCCGCGTGCAGCACCATCGCGCGCACGTGGCGAGCGTGCTCGCCGAACGCTGCGCATGGGACGACGAGGTCGTCGCCTTCGCGTTCGACGGCACCGGCTACGGCGACGACGGATCGATCTGGGGCGGCGAAGCGTTCACCGGCAGCGTGCGGCACGGCTTCACGCGCGTCGCGCACCTCGCGCCGGCACCGTTGCCGGGCGGCGATGCCGCGGCACGTCATCCCGTGCAAGCAGCGGCCGGATTCCTGTACGCGGTCGACGAGCTGCCCGATCTGTCGTTGCCGCCGTTCGACTTTCCGCCGCGTTACCGGCAGGCACGCGAGATGATTCGGCGCGGCGTCCGGACGTTCCGGACGAGCTCGATGGGACGGCTGTTCGACGCCGTGGCCGCGCTATGCGGGTTTACGCGCGAGGTGACGTTCGAGGGTCAAGCGGCGATGTGGCTGGAGCACCTCGCCGCCGCGGCGCCGACGGCCGCGCCGTATGCGTTCGCGTGCGCCGGCGACACGATCGACTATCGCGGCGTGCTCGCGCGAATCGCGTTCGATCGCCGTGCAGGATGCGACGTCCGCGCGCTCGCGCGCGGCTTTCACGAGGCCGTGTGCGACGCGATCGCGACGGTCGCGCAGCGGTATCCGGATCGCCCGATCGTCGTGTCGGGCGGGTCGTTTCAAAACCGTCTGCTGCTCGACGGTTTGCGCGCACGGCACGGCACGCGGCTTTGGGCCAACGGCGTCGTGCCGCCGAACGACGGCGGACTGTGCTTGGGGCAGATCGCGCTCGCGTCGATGTGACGCGTGCTCGCGGCGGACGCCGTCGTACCCGGCTCCGCGCCGCGGCGGTCAGCCGCCGAGCCGTGCGAGCTGCGCCCGCGCATCGTCCGCGAATACGGGCGCGAACGCGGGATTCAGCGCGAGCGCATGCTCGTAGTCACGCAGCGCGTCGGCACGCCGCCCGTCGTGCTGCGCGATCACGGCGGCGTGATACCAGATGCGCGGGTCCGCGGTGTGCCACGCGATCGCCTTCGAGGCCGCGCGGCGCGCGAGGTTCCAACGCCCGGCGCGTGCGGCCGCCCACGCCAGCGTGTCCTCGGTGAAGACGTCGTCGCGAACGCCGCGGTCGCGCACGGCGATCGCGACCGCGTCGTCGAGCCGGATCCGGTGGTCCGCGTCGTACAGGGCCAGAAGCCGGTCGACGAGGTGCTGCGCGTTGCCGACGCGCTCCACGGCGACGATCTCGTCGCGCGTCGCGGCCGCGTCGCGCGCGTCACCCAGACGATCGTCCGCGTCGGCGAGAAGGCCGAGGTTTTCCGGCGACGGCGTCACGTCGACCGCGTGCCGCGCGAACGCGCGCGCATCGGTCCACGCGCCTGCCGCTTCCGAGAAGCGCGCGGCATCCGTCAGCGCGATCAGGTCGTTCGGGAAGCGCTCCAGGGCCGTGCGTTCGTCGGCGATCGCCGCGGACGCGTCGCCCGCCTCGAACGCGAGCTCGCCGCGCCGCGCGAAAAACCACGCACGGCGTTCGTTCGGCACGCCGTACATCGCGTCGGTGCGCACCAGCGCGCGCGTGAGGAGCGTTCGCGCGCGCGGCAGATCGCCCGTCAGCTCCGCGACACGCGCGCCGATCGTCTCCGTGCTCTCGGAGTCGCGGCCGACGCGCTCGACGAGGCGCCGGGCCGAATCGACGTCGCCCAGCTCGAGATCGAGCGAGGCTTCGCTCATCGCGAGGCTCGGATCCGATGACGCGAGGCGGCGCGCGCTGCGCACCGTCGCGAGCGCGTCGCGAAACCGGTGGAGCGTGAGCTGCGCATCCGCGAGCGCCTGCAGCGCCGCGACGTTGCCGTGCGGCTGCGCGCGCAGCGACCGGCGCGCCTGCGCCTCCGCGCGAAGCACGTCGCCGACGTCGCCGGTCTCGCGGTATCGCTGCAGATACTGCGCGGCGAGCATGCGCGGCGTGATCTGATCCTGCGCGTCGAGACGTACGCGCGACTCTTCGAATGCGATCGTGCGCGCGCGGATCGCCGCGTCGTCGAGCAGCGGAGCGGGCGTCGGTACCGCCTGCGTTCCCGCGTGCGACACGACGGCCGGAAACGCGCACAGCGCCACGATCGCGCTCGCGAACACGGCGACCGTGGCGCGCGTGCTGTACGCGAGGCTCAGCGTACCGGCGCTCCGATGTACGGAAACGACGTGGTGACGTGCCGAACCGGCGTGCCGACGTGGTCGCTCGTGAGGCACGGCATCTCCTTGCCGTCGTCCGGTGCGAGGCCGAGCTTCGGAATCAGGCTGCCGTAGATCGCACCGAGCGAGAGATCGATGACCGGGCTGTACGGATCGCGCCCGCCGAACTTGCGCGCGTTGTCGCCGATCGCTTTCTTCAAGCCTTCGATGCCGCCGGCCGGAACGGCGCGCACCGCACCGACGGGCAGACCGCTCTTCCCGTTCGTCTCGACCGCAAGGTAGTCGGCGTGTCCCTGCGCGGCGAGGTTCGCCTGGATCTCGTCCGGGATCAGCACCTTGACCATCGCGCTCGCGACGGCGGCGGAACGCCCGGCGCCTGCCGGCAGCGGACGCATCATGTAGTCGTGGATCGACCGCGCGAGCGCGGTGTCGCCGCCCCACGGCGCGGCGCGATTCGTCACGTCGTGCAGGCGGAACGGCTCGAACGCTTCTTTGACGGCCGGCCGGCCGAGACGCTCGACCTGCGTCCACGTCCCGCCTTGCTCGACGGACGTCGTTGCCCACACCCGGACGACTCCGAGGGTTCCGGAGCCGTTCGCGAGCATCGTGCGCGGCATCTCGACGATCAGCGAGAGCACGTCGTACCCGCGGAAGAAATCACGTCCCGGCGTCCGGAAGCAGCGCGCCGACGGCGCCGGCGGACGCGGTTGGTTCTTGTAGTTGCGGTCCGGATCGATCTTGAAGAACTGCGTGAGATCGAACGCGAACGGCTCCTCGCGCGCCCCCGCATACACGCGCACGCCGCCGGACACCATCGCCGCGCGATTTAGCGCGACGCTGCCGAGCCGCTCCGTCATCGTCGCGGTCGTGCCCGGCGTATCCGGCGCGCCCGCGTACACGCCGATGCGCTGCGCGTCCCCCGTGCCCTCCGCCTTGAACTGGATCACGTGCGACTCGCGGAACGACGGCGCGTCGGCGACCTTCAGCTGGTAGAGCACGCCCGGATCGAATGCCGTCGACGTTGCGAGCGACGGCACGATCAGCGGGTGCACGTCCATCGCGAGCACGACGTTGCGCGGGTTCGCCGCGGGAAACACGTAGACGTCGGTGATGTCCGCGCCCGGGCGCTGCTGCGCGAGGTAGAGCGTGTCCTGATGGTCGGACGCGGACGATCTTGCGCCGGCGTAGACGAACGCCGCGCACGCGACGAGCGCCAGCGAGGCGATTCGAAGAAGACGCATGCCGTCTCGCTGCTCTCGAATCGACGCCGTGAAACGCACCGGCCGCCCGGTTACACGGTCGATGCGGCGGCGTCCGACGGTGCCGCGCGCGCCCGTCGCGTGCGCAGCACGACGTAGCCGAACACGCACCCGAGCGCGCCGACGAGCACGCCGCTCACGCCGAGGTCGCCGATCGGCGACGTCCAACCGAAGAGCTGCGCCGCCTCGTATGCGGCGACGCCGACCGCGAGAACCGTCACGGATGCGATCCACACGCGCATGACCGACGGAACCGCGACCGAACGGTACGCGAGCAGGCGGTGCACCAGCAGCGAGTCGAGCGTATCGGTGCAGACCATGCCGACGCAGAACATCGCGCCGATCAGCAGCGCGCCGGCCACACCGGACTGCGTGCCGAACGCAACCGTGTACGCGGCGATCTGGCTCGACGTCTCGAACCCGAAGCCGAACAGAAATCCGATCGGCAGCGCGAGCAGCACGTTCTCGCTTTCGCGCAGGCGGCGCGGCACGAGGCGCGCGCGCAAGCTGCTCGGACGGTCGCCGCCGGCGCGCAGCTGCGCGAGGTTGGCCGCGGCGATCGCGAGCAGGACGACGATCGAGATCGCCGTTCCCGCGGTCTCGATCTGCGCGCCGTAGCGACCGAAATGCGTGCCGGCGAGCCCGACCAGCGCCGAGATCGCGAGCACCATCACCGAATGGCCCCCGGCGAACAGCGTGCCGACGAACCGGCTGAGACGCGGCGAACGGACGTATGCGTTGCGCGTGACGTTGTCGATCGCGGCGAGGTGGTCCGGGTCGGCGCCGTGCCGCAGCCCCAGCGCGAAGACCGCAAACGCTCCGGCGGCGATCATGCGTGCCCGTGCGCGGCGTCGTGATGGCTCGCCGTTCCCGACAACGCGTAGCCGGCGACGGCGGCCAGCGCCAGCGCGGCGACGACGAGCGTCGACGATCCGAACCCTTGAGCGACGAAGCCTTGCGCGAGCATGACCGCGCCGACGATCGCGATCGCTGCCGCGCTCACGAGCGACGCGTTGCGCGAGATCGCGTCGAACGTGCTGTGCTTCGCGATGATCCGCCCGGCGTGGACGACCGCGAATCCGACGCCCGTCAGCACGCTCGCAAGACCGAGCCCGAACGCGACGATCAGCACCATGCCGTACGCCACCGCATGCAGCTGAAGCGCCGCGAGCAGCACCACGAGCGCGGCCGGACACGGCGCGATGTTCCCCGTCGACGCGGCCACCACCGCAGCGCCGAAGCTCAGGGGCGCCGTTCCGGGGAGCGCGTGCGCGCGCGCGTGGGCGAGGTCGTCGTGGGCGTGATCGCCGCCGTGCGCGTGATCGTGATCGTGATCGTGATCGTGTGCGTGACCGTGCGCATCGGCATGCACGTGGCCGTGCGCGCGGACATGCGCGCGGCGCCGCACCTCGCGCGCGAGCGCGCGCGCGCCGAGCGCCGCGACGACGGCGCCGGACCCGACGGTGATCCACGGATAGACCGTCTCGGGAACGATGTAACGCGCGGCAACGACGAGAACGGCGCCGAGCGCGAAGACGCCGATCGTGTGCGCGACCGTGAGCGCGCCCGCGAGGATTATCGCCTGCCCGGGCGTCGCGCGCGCGCCGACGAGCGAGATCGCGAGCAGCGTCTTGCCGTGGCCCGGTTCGAGCGCGTGCAGCGCTCCGAGCGCGAAGGCGAGGAGCAGCGCGCCGATCACGATCGCCGGGTCGCTCGCACCGCGCGCGAGCGCGTCGGACAGCGCGTTCATCCGGTTGAGCGGCGCGACGCCGGCGGCGTCGGCCGTCGTCGCGGACGCATCGGTGCGCACGAGACGCCCCGCCACAAGCGTCGCCGCGACCGTCGTGCGGTCGCGCGGCGAGCCCAGCAGGGCGTTCGGATACGCGCGCAGCTCGTTCGTCGGCTCGCGCTCGCCGGCGAGCACGGCGTCCTTCCAGCCGAGACGCCCCGACTCGGTTCGGTCCGTCAACGTAACCGCGTGCGTGTCGCTCGGCAGCGTGGCGGCGTAGTCCGCGACGAGGTACAGCGTCGGCAGGCCGCCCGCGCCCGGACGCTGCGCGACGGTGGTGCGCACAGGATCGAGCGCGACCGCCGTTTCGTTCGCGCGCACGACGAGGTCCGGCGCGATCGCACGCGCATGGTCGGCGGCCCACCGCTCGAGGGCGGCGTGTGACGGCGTACCGTTCGGGTCCAGCGAGCGATCGAGCGCGAACGTGGGGATCTCCGCCTGGTCGAGCACGTATCGCACGCTCACGCGGCCGCCGTCGACGCCGAGCCGCGTCAGGTGGTTGACCGTGAAGTTGCCGAGCGGATGCGCTTCGGCCCGCGCGACCGTACCCGCCACGATGACGAGCGCGGCGAGCGCGAGGCGCGTGAGCCGAAGAGCTGTTCTCAGAACTGAATCCCCAGTCCGACGTACGGTCCTTGGTGGTTGAAGCCGACGGGCGCGTCCGTTCGCACGGTGGACTTGTCGCCCAGGAAGCCGGCGTCGAGGAATACGGGCGAATGGTTCGGTTGGATGGACGCTCCGATCAGATATCGCACGACCCGATAGGACAACCCGTAGCTTCCGGCCCCCGCGAGCGCGTACGGGCCGCCGACGTTGGGATAGTAGAACACGCTTCCGTGCAGCGAGAAGTTCTGGTCGACGTCGGCCAGCTTCTCGATGCCGTATCCGATACCCCGGACGCGCGGCTCGTCGTTCGTCGTCCCGCGCAGCAGGTACGACACGGCGCCGTACAGCCGCGGCCCGGCGACCTTGATGCCGGCGCGCACGTCCTCGTCGTAGTCGGTCGCGGCGAACGACGGGAGCGGCCCGCGTCCCGCCATTCCGATGCCCGTCACGAAGCCGGCCGTCGTCGGGTACACCCACTTCCGCGCATCCGCGCCGACGTAGACGTCGTACTGCCCGAGCGGCAGCTCGAACACGGCGCGTCCGGCGTACGAGCGTCCGTCGAAGCCCTTCTCGCCCGTCGAGAACGCGTCGTAGACGATCGGCGGCGCGATGATGTCGCCCGCGATGTAGTGCACCGTGCGGTTGAGCGCGCGTCCGAGCTTTTGCTGCGGGCCGAGCGGCGGCGACTGCGTGTCGTTGTTCGCGGGGTCGGGATACGGCGCCGGCGCCGGCAGCGAGCCGGGCGACGGCAGCGTCGTCGGGCCGCCGGGTCCCTGCACGGTCGACGGTCGCGCTTCGGCGGCGCCGGCGTTCGGCGGCGTTTGCGGTTGCGTCGTCGTCTGCGCGGCGGCAGGCCCGGCGACGGCGAGAAATGACGTGACGACGGCGAGCGCTGCGCGGCGAATCATCGCGGATCTCCGATGTAGGGGAAGCCGCGCAGGAAGTGCTTCCCAGCGGGCGTCGTGTTGTCGCTGGTGAGGCACGGCGTCTCGCGGTCGTCGTCCGGCGCGAGGCCGAGCTTCGGAATGAGGCTGCCGTAGATCGCGCCGAGCGAGAGATCGATCACGGGGCTCCCGAGATCGCGTCCGCCGAAATGCCGGTACGGATCGCCGAGTGCTTTCTTCACGCCTTCGATGCCGTCGGGCGGCACGGTGCGCACGATTTGCAGCGGCAGCCCGCTCTTGCCGTTCGTTTCCACGGCGAGGTAACGCGCGGGGCCGCTCTCCGACAGATCGGCTTCGATGTGGTCGGGGATCAGAACTTTTACGGCCGCGTCCGCGACCGCCTCGGACCGTCCCGCGGTGTGGATCATGTACTCGCGAATCGAACGCGCGAGAACGCCGTCGTCGGTGAGCGCGCTGCGGTTCGTCACGTCGTGGTTGCGAAACGCCTCGGTCGCTTCTTTGACGGCGGGGCGACCGAGGCGCTCGACCTGCGTCCACGTCCCGCTCGCGTCGGTCGCGCCGCCGAAGCGCGAGTCGATGTTGCGCACCACGTCGGCCAGCATCGCGACCGGCGACTGCGGCGACGCATCGGAATCGGTCTCCTTGAGCGACGTCGTCGCCCAGACGTTGATGCGCCCGAGCACACCGCCGTCCGCGAGCCGTGCACGCGGCACTTCGATCACGAGCGAGAGCACGTCGTATCCCGCGAGAAAGTCGTGCGCGTCCTTCCGGAAGCACGTCGCCGAGTTGCGCGGCGGGTTCGGCTGGTTCGCGAAGTTGCGGTCCGGCTCGAGCCGATAGAACTGCGAGAGGTCGAAGTAGAACGGGTCTTCGCGCGGGCCTGCGAACGCCATGACGCCGTTGCCGAGGTCAGTCGGCTTGTTGTAGGGGATGACGCCGGTCTGCGTCGCGAGGACCGTGTTGCGCGTCCCGACCGTGTTCGGGCGCGCGGGACCGTACATCGTGACCGTCTGACTCGCGCCGACGCCGTTGGGCTTGAACTGCACGACGAGATCCTCGCTCGCATCCGAGCCGAGGCCGATCTTCAGCTGGTACAGGACGCCGGGGTCGAAGTACGTCGAGGTCCCGAGGCCCGGCGGGATGAGCGGCCACACGTCCATTGCGAGCACGACCTTCGAGGGGTCGTTCGCCGGAAAGACGTACACGTCGGTGATGTCGGCGCCTGGACGCGCCACGGTGAGCGGCGAGTCCTGGTGGTCCGACGCTCGCGCGTGTGGCGTGAGATAAAGCAGCCCCGCGATCGCGAAAAGCGCGACGCCGAGCAGGGGAAACGTAAAGCCGCGCACGAGCGACCTCCTTGGACGGGTTCGTGCAATGGTGCGTACCCGGCGTGCCGGCGGATACAGGTTCAGACCGCCCGCTTGCGCGCTCGCACGTTTCGCGCGTGTCTCCGGGCGGTCTCTTGGCATAGCGCGCGACTTGTCCGGCAATCCGCCCGTCACGACAGCCCGTTCAAGCACACACGAATCGGCCTCACTACATTCTCGAGCGAGGGCTCCTGCATGCACTTCGTGCGAAACGCCGCCGGCGTCGCGATCTTTGCGATGGTCGCCGCGGCCGCAGTGCTGTACACCTCACCAGCGGTGCGCAGCTCCGACCATCAAGACACGTTCAATCTCGCGACGCGCTCCAACACGTCCGCGGACATCACCGACGTGTTCGTCTTCCCGTCGCCGACGAACGCGAACAACGTCGTCCTGGCGATGAACGTCTCGCCGCTGATCCCGGCCGGCATGGGACCGTCCACGTTCTTCGACCCGACCCTGATGTGGCAGTTCAAGATCGCGCACGGGAGCACGTCTCCCGAAGACCAGGTCATCCAGTTCGGCGTGACCGGCACCGGAGCGAATCAGGTCATCACGATGTACGGACCGGCGCGTCCGAACGAAGTCGGGACGTCGAACACGTTCGTCGCCGCCGCGGGATCGTTCACGTACAACGTTCCGACGCAGCTCGGAAACGGCGTCAAGGCGTTCGCGGGTCCTCGCGCCGACCCGTTCTTCTTCGATCTCTTCGCGTTCTTCACGTTCCTCGGCGATCGCAACTGGGCGACGCACTCCTCGCAGACCGACCCGGGCCCGGAGACGCAAGGCCCGCTCTACAACGGCGACAACGCCGGTGCGGCCGCGAAGTACGCACCCGGATACGACAAGACCGCGAATCCAGCGCAGCCGTCGTTCAACGGGTTCGCCGCCGGTACGATGTCCGGCGCGACGTCGCCGCTCGGCAACTACGCGTGCAGCACCCAGCCCGTAACGGACACGCTAGCGGACGTCGGCGGCGGGTTCAACGTTCTCTCGTTCGTCGTCGAAGTGCCGCGCTCGATGCTCACCACCGGCTACAGCAACAGTTTGATTCACGTGTGGGCGACGGTCAACTCGTCGACCGGCGCGTAGGAGACGCTCATGCATCGATTCGTTCCCGTTTGCGCCGCGTGCACGATGCTCGCGATGGCGATCACGTCGTGCAACTCGTCGAACTCGACGTCCATCCCAAGTTTCGGCAGCGGCGGAAGCGGCGGGCTCGCGACGCCCGTTCCGAACCCGCCTGCGAGTACCGCGTCATTCGTTCAGATCGAGCTGTTGTCGCGGCCGGCG
>Ga0213875_10001777_pt1 | contig 13479 bp, 7 predicted proteins | sample BarmaccomBMRX_R8_FD_160105 | JGI IMG/M metagenome (GOLD analysis project Ga0213875, IMG submission 160105) | Root-associated microbial communities from Barbacenia macrantha in rupestrian grasslands, the National Park of Serra do Cipo, Brazil - RX_R8 | ecosystem: Host-associated > Plants > Roots... | reverse complement strand
GAGCTGGGCGCTGCGCCCCGCACCGGGCCGCTGATCGTGCAGGAATACGACGCCACCTGCCTGGTCCCGCCCGGCGCCAGCGCCCGCCTCGACGGGTTCGGCAACATTCTGCTTCACATCCCACGGGCTGGGGTCCGCTGACCTCGCGCGGCTGAGGTCGTCCTCGGCGCGAAACACCGGTACAACCGCGCCGGCCCGGCGCTATAGTCTGACGTGGCATGCGGAGGCGCGGCGATGAACATCACCATTCTCGGCGGCGGCGGCTTCCTCGGGCGGCGGATCGCCGCCACTCTGGCGAAGCACGGCAAGCTGGGCGGCAAGGATGTCACCCGCCTGACCCTGTTCGACATCGAGCATCCGCCGGTGCCCCAAGCGCCGTTCCCGGTGCGCACGGTGGCCGGCGACATCGTGTCGCTGCCGGCCGACGCCATCCCCGAGGACACGGACGTGGTGTTCCACCTGGCGGCGGTGGTCAGCGCGGCCGCCGAGGCCGATTACGACCTCGGCCGGCGGGTCAATGTGCGGGGCACCGACGCGGTGATCGACGCCTGCCGCGCGCTGCCCCGGGCGCCGCGCGTGGTCTTCGCCAGCTCGGTCGCCAGCTTCAGCGGCGGGCAGGACGCGGTCCTGCCGGACGAAGCCCGCCAGGTCCCCGCCAACAGCTACGGCGCGCAGAAGGCGGCGGCCGAGCTGATGCTGGCCGATGCCTCGCGCCGCGGCTTCCTCGATGCGGTGTCGCTGCGGCTGCCGACGGTGATCGTGCGGCCCGGCCGGCCCAACAAGGCGGCCAGCAGCTTCGTCTCGGCGATCCTGCGCGAGCCGCTGCTGGGCTTGCCTGCCGATCTGCCGGTGACCGAGGATTTCGCGGTGTGGGTGTGCAGCCCGCGCCGCGCCACGTCGTGGTTCCTGCATGCGGCGACGCTCGACACGACGCCGATGGGCCTCGACCGGAGCGTCAATCCGCCAGGGATGAGTGTCACCGTGGCGCACATGCTGCAAGCGCTCGAGGAAGTACGGCCGGGTGCCGCAGCGCTGGTACGGCGCGTGCAGGATCCGGCGATCGCATCGATCGTCGGCAGCTGGCCGGCGGCGTTCGAGCCGCTGCGCGCGAAGACGCTGGGTTTCGAATCCCACGAGCCGCTGGTCGAGGTCGTGCGCGCCTTCGTACAGGACGATCTGGAGGCGACGCGTCGCGAGCGGGCCGGTGATCCGGCGAGCTGACGCGCAGTCCCGCCAAACCGGCTCGCGAAGACCGTCCCACTTCTTCTATCGACCGCCGCGGTTTTTTGATTGTCGGCGGCGGCGCGATGCCTTGAAACCGCCGGATTTCACGGCAACGGTCGGACCGCGGCAATCCGGTCACGCTTTGCTCACGTAATTCTGCCATGCCGTAACTTCGTGACGTTCGCCGGCGCCACGTCGCGCAGGTGGCGGTATAATCGTTGACGGGATCGGGACCGCTGCACGGCAGCGGTCCGGCGTTGTACTTTCGGCCGGTTTGGACGTTCGATATGGCGAGTTTTCCTGGCACTCCGAGCGTGGTCGGCGGACCTTCCGCCGAAAACCGCACGGCCCAGGACCGCACGATCCCGGACCGCACGATCCCGGACCGCACGATCCAGGACCGGGTCATCCAGGACCGTACGGTCCAGGCGCGCACGACGCCGGCCCGCACCCCGGCCCCGGCGACCGTCGCGCCGAAACCCGAGAGCGTCCGCACCCGGCCGGTCCACCGGCATCGCCGCCCATTCGGCGACATGGTGCTGCATGCGCCGCAGACGCTGCGCGCCCTGGTGCGTGCCGACGAGATCTGGCTGGTGGTGCTGGCCGCCTGCGTCGGCCTCGGCGCCGGGCTGCTGGTGGTGGCGATGAACCTCATCGCCGGCGTGCTGCACCACTACATCTATCAGCTCACCGGCACGCAGCAGCTGAGCGGCATGGTGTCGCTGGACCCGCTGCGCTCGGTGCTGGGACCGAGCATCGGCGGCCTGGCGCTCGGCCTGCTCGGCCTCGGCGTGGCGCGCTGGTGGCCGCGGCGCGCCGTCGACCCGATCGAGGCCAACGCGCTCTACGGCGGGCGCATGTCGCTCAACGACAGCCTGATCGTCACCGCGCAGACGGTACTGTCGAACGGCGTCGGCGCGTCGGTCGGGCTGGAGGCCGGCTACACGCAGATCGGCTCTGCCGTCGCTTCGCGCCTCGGGCGCAGCTTCCGGGTGCGGCGCAACGATCTGCGCCTCCTGGTCGGGTGCGGCGCGGCCGGGGCGATCGGCGCCGCGTTCAACGCGCCGCTCACCGGCGCCTTCTATGCCTTCGAGCTGGTGATCGGCACCTACTCGCTGGCCAACCTGGCGCCGGTGATCATGGCGGCGATCGTGGCGATCGCCGTGGATCGCGGGCTCACCGGCGGCAGCGAGGGGTTCGAACTGCTGGTGCCGAGCGCCATTGCACCGGTGGACTACGTGCCGGTGCTGGCGCTCGGCGTGCTCTGTGCGCTGGGCGGGATTGCCATCATGCGCGGCGTGACCTTGACGGAGGAGCTGTTCCGCCGCAGCGGCGTGCCGGTCTGGCTGCGCCCGGCGCTCGGCGGGCTGGTGGTCGGCGGGCTGGCGCTGGTGACGCCGCAGGTGCTCTCATCCGGCCACTCGGCGCTGCATGTCGGACTGGATGCGCCCTACTCGATCAGCCACGTGGCGCTCCTGCTGCTGCTCAAGTCCGTGGCCTCGGCGGTGTCGATCGGCTCGGGATTCCGCGGCGGGCTGTTCTTCGCCTCGCTGTTCCTCGGCGCGATGCTGGGCAAGCTGTTCGCCGCGGTGCTGGCGATGGTGACCGTCACGCAGGCTTTGCCGGCGGTGATCTGCGCCGTGGTCGGCATGAGCGCGCTGGCGGTCGCCGTAGTCGGCGGCCCGCTTACCATGTCGTTCCTGGCGCTGGAGAGCACCGGCAGCCTGCCGCTGACCATCGCCGTGCTGGCCGCCTCCGTGGTGTCGTCGCTGACGGTGCGGCGCACCTTCGGCTACTCCTTCGCGACCTGGCGCTTCCATCTGCGCGGCGAGGCGATCCGCAGTGCCGTGGATATCGGCTGGATGCGCAACCTGACGGTCGGGCGGATGATGCGGCGCGAGATCCGCACGATCGGCGAGGACACGCCGATCAGCAATCTGCGGCGCGATTTCCCGCTCGGCGCGGCGCAGCGGGTGGTCGTGGTGGACGCGGCGGACCGCTACGCCGGCATCGTCTTCCTGTCGGAGGCGCACGCGGCGGACATCGAGGCCGCCCGGATCTCGGAAATGCTGCACTATCCCGACACGGTGCTGTTGCCGCAGATGACGATCAAGGAGGCGATCGCCGCGTTCGAGGCGGCCGAGAGCGACGCGCTGGCGGTGGTGGACAGCCGCGAGACGCGCAAGGTGATCGGGCTGCTGACCGAGCAGTACGCGCTGCGCCGCTACAGCGACGAGCTGGACCGCCGGCGCCGGGAGCTTTCCGGCGAGTAGTCTCGGCTCGGGGGTCCGCGCCGATCGTCATCGCGTGCGGGAGGGCCGCCACCGACCGGCGCGCCGGGAGACCTGCACGCGCCGCGCCTGTCGCCGCGGTCGGGCACCGGCATCATGCCACGCCCCGAGAATTGGGTGCGCAGAGACGGCGGCGGAGAATTCCGAAGAGTTGGCTCGGGTGATCGAGTCCGAGGCGGATGGCACAACAGCAGCCGCCATGAGAGCGGTGGCTGGCGCGGCGCGCAATCGCATGCTGCGCAACCATGCAACACGGGTCAGCAGCATCTGCAGCGCGTTTGCGCATAGCGAGCTCCTAACTGTTAGTTTAATGCACATGCCCTGCCGTCTCATAGGCAGCCACAGGCTTGAGCTCGCTCAGCGTTCGAATTATGCGATCAAACTCGCTGCGCTGCGCTTCAAAACGGGAGTCCGTTGTGAGGATCACGACGTGAACGATGAACGCTCCAGTGTCTGCGAAGGTGTGCACGATATGGAGACGGACACCTCGGAGTGTCCCGGCCACCTCGTAGCGGAACGCCGCGTATCCCTCGATTGAAAGTGCCCTGATTTGTCCGAAGACCGGATCGCCGACCTGAGTAAGGGGATTGTGGTATTTCGCCTGGACAAATGCTTGAAGATCTGGAATGTCCTCTTTAGGCGTCTCTTCCACACCCAATACAGCGTCGATGCTCGGTTGGCGCGCAAAGATTACAAAATCTGACTCGGTATCTGGTGGATCGGAGCGCACCCACCCTGGCGGTAGCACAATTTGAATTCGCCTGTCCTTGCTCATGGCTGCGAACGGGTAAGACGAGGCTCCCGTAGTTTGTGTAATTGGCTGCGCTGACCCGGCCGTCCGTGGCTGGTCTGCGATTCGCCATCCGGAAGCTTCCATGCAATCGTTGAAGTCCTGCTGAGCGCGAAACGCCTCCCCGATTGCGTTTCCAAGGGCAGCTGCCGCGACATATCTCGGAGAGCCAGCCGCCGCGAAGCCGCTGCCGCCGTGCCGCGCGATATAGGAGCATCGGGCCTTCTCTGGCCCCAAGTCTTCCGCGTTCATGCCGGGTCCTGGTACCCAGGTATGAGCACAGGCAGATAGAAAAAATGTAATAGGCAGCAGAACGGTGACGAGAAAGCGATGAACGTGGTGCATTGAAGGGTGACCTCCCTCCGCAGCTTGGTCACTGGAGCACTAAGATAAAGGAAACAGCGAGCGCCATCCGGCACAGCCCCGGAGCGATGATCGGCGCGCTGGCATCCGAGCGCCCGTCCGTGCCGCCGTGCATCAGGATGCAGGGCTCTCCTCCGGGCCAGTATCTCGCGGTACACCGCACCGCCTCCGTCGCCGTGTGCGGCTTGCAAGAAAGGACGTTCAAGTTTTATCGGATGAACGGAAATGGCCCTGTCCGCTGAGTTGTTGCGCTGGTTGGCCCTTGCGCTGCTCGGCGTCATGATGGCGGCGTCCGCCTGTGCACAGCCTAACTCGAGGGACTTCGATCTAGGAGCGATTGTGCCCACACCGGTCGCTGTCGGAGAGGCAATCCAGCGCGCCAGAGCGGCGCATTGCGGGAGGGCTGATTGCCTCGCGCTCTACACAATCTTTGGAACATACCGAGTAATCGGCGACTCCACGGCAACGCCGATGGGTATGGGCGGGTGGACGCCGACGACTGCGAGAGAAGCTTTCTTGCTGACCCGGCCCGCAACGATCAACCGACGGCTACGAGCGACGCTGCTCAGCCATCCCGACCTGTTCCCCGCAATCCGCGCGCGAGCCGAAAATCTGGCCGCGCACTACGACAGCGATGCTGACGTCAAGTCTGGAGATGAGTACTTTTTCGTCAACAGCCTGATCCAGATGGTCATGCTGATCGACACGAGAAGTCCCGACCACTGCCTGCCGAAGGTCCTAGGTGCTTTGCTCGTACCTCGGTTGCCGATCAATTAGTCCGCAGTGCGCGTGATTTTTGCGTCCGCGCACAATGGCGCAGCGGCTCCTGCAACCGGATCAGGCGATAGAGCGTGATGACCGAAGGTGGATGACCGCAGGTCTGATACGAGGTCGCACGGAGCGCCACCCGTTATCGTCACCCCCGCGAAAGCGGGGGTCCACGCGGCACATGGATTCCCGCTTCGCTGATATGACGGCCATGAGTCGGCGCTTACGAGAACTCGTATCAATCGCGCTCTCTAAATAACCAGCGAGAGCGGGATGACTTCGCCTATCAGAAGGTATCCCGCTCCAGCAGGCCGCGTCACTTGATCCTGACGCCGGCATGCGCCGCTGCCCCGTCGGCGTCGAGCACCGTCAGCCGATAGAACCCCGGCCCCGGCGGGCTCCATTCGGCGGTGCGGCGGACCGGCTCGGCCGGCACCCGGACCCCGTCCACCAGAAAGGCCAGCGGGCGGCGGCCGCCCATCGCGCGCAAGGTCACCGGCCCGTCGGCCGAGAGCGTCGCCGCGTCCGGCGGGAACAGCAGCCGCAAGGCGTCCGCGGCCGCCGGCGCCGCGGCGGCCTCCTGCTCGATCGTCGGCTCCGGCCGCGGCGCCGGCGGCAGCAGGTCGAACAGATGCGCCAGGATCGGCAAGGCCAGCGCCGTGCCGGTGGCGCCGGGGAGCGGCGTGCCGTCTGGCCGCCCGACCCAGACCCCGGCGACATGCGCTGCATCGAAGCCGAGCGCCCAGGCATCGCGGCCGCCCCAGCTGGTCCCGGTCTTCCAGGCGACGCCGGGCGGTCCGCCATCGGGGAAGGGCGTGGTCAGCGGGCCGGCGATGGTGCGCGCCGCCCGCGCCTCCAGGAACGGCCGCCGCATCACCGGCTCCGCCGCGAGCAGCCGGAGCCGGGTCGCGCTGCCGTCGCCGGCGAGCGCCGTGTAGAGCGTCGCGGCGTCGCGCAGGCTGATCCCGCCGCCGCCCAGCGCCAGCGGCAGCGACGCCTCCGCGCCCGCGGGCAGCGCTAGAGGCACGCCGGCGGCACGCAGCGTCTCGGCGTAGCGCAGCGGCCCGATCCGGTCGAGCAGCGCCACGGCCGGCAGGTTCAGCGACCGGCGCAGCGCCTCGGCAAACGTCACCGATCCCGCGAAGCCGCGATCGAAATCCTCCGGCGCATATCCGCCGAACCGGCGCGGCAAGTCGACCAGCCTGGTCTGCGGGCCGGCGATCCCGTCCTCCAGCGCCATGGCGTAGATGAAGGGCTTCAGCGCCGAACCCGGCGAGCGCACCGCGCGGGTCAGGTCCACCGCACCGGCCCGCGCCTCGTTTCCCCAGTCTCCGGCGGTCAGCGCGCGGATCTCGCGCGTGCGCAGATCGCCGATCAGCAGGGCCAGCGAGGCGCGCGGCGGAAGCTCGACCAGCCGCTCCGCCGCCAGCCGCTCGAGTGCGGCCTGCAGCGGCAGGTCCAGGGTCGTCGCCACCACCGGCGCCCGTGGCACGGCCGCCAGCACCTGCGGCGCATGCAGCGGCAGCGCCCGGCGCCGGAGCGGCAAATCCTCCGGCGCGGCCGCCGCGAACAGGCCGGCTCGCACTCCCTGCGCCAGCACCCGGTCGCGCAGCAGCCTCGCCTGTTCGGGATGCCGGTCCGGACGCAGCGCTTCCGGCCGCCGCGGCAGGGCCACCAGCAGCGCCTGCTGGGCCGGATCGAGCGCCTGCGGCCGCACGCCGAACCAGGCGAAGGAGGCCGCCCGCACCCCCTCCAGATTGCCGCCGAACGGCGCCAGGCTCAGCCAGATGCCCAGAATCTCGCGCTTGGAATAGTGCGCTTCCAGCTGCAGCGCCCGCAGCGCCTCGATGATTTTCGAGCGCAGCGTGCGCGGCCTGGGCTCCAGCAGACGCGCTGCCTGCATCGTCAAGGTCGAACCGCCGGAGACCACGCGCCCGGCCCGCAGCCACTGCACTGTCGCGCGGACCAGCGCCACCGGGTCGACCCCGGGGTGATACCAGAAGCGCCGATCCTCCACGGTCACCAGCAGGTCGAGGAATTGCCGGGGCACCTCGTCGGCAGACGTGCGGAAACGCCACACCCCGCCGGGGGCGGGAAGCAGTGCAACCGTGCGTCCCTCGCGGTCCACCACCTCGGTTCCTACCGAGGCCAGGCGGTCGAGCGGCAGGGGATACAAGCGGTCGGCCAGCAGCAACGAACCGCATGACAGAGCCAAGGCCAGGAGCGCTGCCCGCAGCCTTCTCATCGGACGCGCCGGGACGATGTCCCGGGCCCCCTCAGTCGGATGGTCATTCCGCGGCTTGCACGCTGATCCGGCCGGCGGCCTGCCGGGCGTAGAGCGCGGGACGATACATGTCCGCGACTTCCGCGCCGGGCAGCTCGAAGGTGCCGGGAGTGACCGCCCGCAGCTTGATCGCCACGCGGAAGGACGGCTTCTCCCCGGTCAGGTCCACCACCGCGGCAAAGCGGTCATCGCCCGCCGGCTGCGCCTCGGTCTCCGACAGATCCTTGAGCCACGAGAGGCCCGGCGCATCGCCGGCACCGAAGCGTCCGGCGATCTCCCACCCCGCGGGCAGGCCGTGCAGCACCATCGCCCGGTGCTCCTGCCCGTCCTCGGCCCGCCCCTCCAGCACCAGCACGAACACCGTGTTCTGCCGGAGATGATCGAGATCCAGGGGACTGCCGTCCATGGCCAGGAAGCGCCGCGTGATCCGCATCTGGCTGCGCGCAGCCGGCGGGGCCTCCCGCGGCACGCCGGTCACCGACAGGCTCTCCCAGACCGGCCGGTCGCCGGCGTTGCGCGCCTGCATGTCCCGGCTCAGCGCCACCGTCACCACCGGCGCCGCCGCAAGGGGCTGGCCGTCGAGCACGATCCGGGCGGGCTGGCCGCCCCGGCCCAGCACAGCGGCGGCGGCGGCGGCCCAGGCCTGTTCCTGGGTGTCCAGCGACTTCGGATCGAGATCGGCACCCGGCAGCGCCGCGATCAGCGATGCCAGGCGATCCGGCAGCAACCCGCTCTCCCGGAGCAGCACGGCGATCGCCGCCTGGTCGCGCAACGCGGTGCCGTAGTCCGCCATCCACCATTTGCGCGCCGGCGCCTCCAGCGCCGCGGCAAAGGCCGCCTCCGCCCGCGGCTGGTCGTGCGCCAGCGCCAGCGCCGCCCCGAGCTGCGCGCGCGCCAGCGGCGTCGGCAGCTTGTCGAGATGCTCGGCCAGCACCCGCGCCGCTCCGGGCCGGCCGCTGCCGGCGCGCGCCAGATCGTACAGCCGATACACCCCGGCGGCCATTTCCTCGGGCTTGGCGGTGCCGTCATAGACGGCGTCGTCCTCGTCGGCGCGATCGCTCAAATAGCTGACGGCGTCCTTCAGCGCCTGCTCGGGGACCGGCGCGCCGGCGTCGCGGGCGCGCAGCAGGAACTCCGTCGCATAGGCGGACAGCCAGGGATCCGCATCGTCGGAGGCCGACCACAGCCCGAAGCCGCCGTCATAGCGCTGCCGATCGAGCACCGCTTCCAATGCCCGCTGCAACTGCCCGTTCGGCGCCGCCCCGTCCGGCAGCATCACCAGCGGAAACCCCTTGCTGGTCGCCTGCTCCAGGCAGTTCAGCGGATAGTCCTCGAGCGCCCGCACCAGTGCCGTCGGATCATACCGGACCGGCCCGCCGAAGCGGGCGGCCGCGCTCCAGGTGCCCGGCACATAGCGATCGGGCTGCAGCGCCAGCGCCGCCTGCGCGCCCGGTGCCAGCTCGGCGCCCGAGGCGGTGACCACGGCGCCGCGTGCCGGCCGCACGATGATCGCGCTCTCATGCTGGACGTGAAAGCCGGATGGGCCGGCGACGTCGAGACGGATCACTCCCCTGCCCACTCCGGTCGCGGTCAGCACGGTGTTCGGCACGGCTTGCACCCCGGCCGCCAGCGTCGCCGCGAGATGCGTCGCCCCGGTGATCTGCAGCGGGCCCTCGGTGGTCAGGTCCACCGTCGCCTGGCCGGCCGGCAGGTCCAGATCGTGCAGCAGCACGCCGAGCCGCGCCTGGTCGCCCGGCGCCAGGAAGCGCGGCAGCAGCGCCTCGGCGACCAGGGGATCGCGGACGATGATGTCGGCCTGGCCGGCGCCGACCCGGTTGCCCTGCCAAGCCACCGCCATCAGCCGGATCTGGCCGTTGAAGTCCGGCAGGTCGAGCGGTACCTGCACCACCCCATCCGCCCCCGCTTGCATCGGTGACGTGAACAGGGCGACCACCTTCTGCGGGATCTCCGGCAGCACGAAGCTAGCGTCCCCACCCTGGCGCAGCGCCGTGGCGGCGCCCTCGGCCGGCGGGATCAGCCGGCCCCATTGGTCGCGGATATCGAGGGCGAGCGTCCGCCGGCCGAGGAAATGCGGCCCCGGGTCGGGGCTCTGGAACCCGGTCAGCCGCAGCACGCCCTCGTCCACCGCGGCGAGGCTGATCCAGCTCCCCGGCGCGGTGCGCACCGGGATGGTCACCCGGCCGCGCGGCGCATAGCGCTCCGCCGCGTCCACCTTCACGTCCAGCCGGCGGGTCGCCGGGTCGATGCCCAGCCAGGCGACGCCGATCGCGCGGCCCGGCCTGGCATTCGGGTCGGCGGCGAGTTGGCCGGGGCGGAACACGTGCACCAGCGCATAGGCACCCGGGCCCCAGGCCGCATCGACGGGCAGGTCGACATCGGTGCCGGAGGCGGCGACGGGGAGCGAGCGCACGCTGAACACGCGGCTGCCTGCCACCAGCACCGTCGCCTCGCCGGCGAAGGGCGCGGCGATGTGGATGCGCGCCGTGTCGCCCGGGGTATAGGCGCGCCGGTCGGCCGAGACGTCGGCCTTGTCCGGCACGTCCGGGTCGTTCGACACCGCCCAGCCCGAACGGAAGCGCACCGAGGTGGCGGCGAGCCCGCCCGCCTCCGTCACCTCCAGCCGGTAGCGGCCGAACTCCAGGGACTTGGCATAGTGCAGCGGCGCGCCGGCCGGGATGGCGATCTCCGCGGTCTCCAGCGGCTCATCGCGCCACACCGTCTCGTAGCTCGCGAGCTGGCCGTGGATCACCAGCCGCCAGTCCGGCCGCTCGCGCACCAGCCGCAGCTTTGCCGGCGTGCCGACGCGCTGCCCGTCCGCGTCGACCGCGACAATGTCGAACCCGGCCGGCGCCCCGGCATCGACCGCACCGTCGGCAAAGCCCGGCTTGATCCCGAGCAGGTGGCCGGCCGGGCGTATCGGGATGGTCGTGCGGGCGCGCGACCCCCGGCCGGACGGGTCGTCCACCGTCACCTCGATCTCGGCCTTCAGCGGATGGGTGGTGTCGGGCACGCGGGCCAGGGCGATGCGCAGCGCCGCGTGACCCTGCGCGTCGGTATCCGGCAGATCGAGGTCGCGGCGATCCGGCGCGTAGGCCTCGCCGGCCAGGCCCACGGCATAGCCGGCCAGCGCAGGAAACGGTGCGTCGTCGAACAGCAGTTGCAGGCTGGCCTTGCCCGACAGCCCGGCTCCCGGCGCGCCATAGAGGAAGCGCGCGGCGACCGGCAGGTCATAGGGCGTGCCGGCGACGATCGGGCCCTTGGCCGGGCCGAGATCGACCGCCATCCGATCGGGCACGAAGGCGTCCACCCGGAAGCCGCCGCTGCCGACCGGATCCTTCGCCGCCGGGTCGGTCCTGACCTCGAGCGTCCAGCTGCCGGCGGGAGCGGTCGGCGAAAGGGCGACCGCCAGATGCAGCGAGGCGTCGGGCGTGCGCTCCGCCGGTGAGGTCAGGTACACCTGCCCGTTCGGCCGCCGCACCGTCACCTGGACGGGAAGCTCCAACGGATTGCCGGTGCCGTCGCGCAGCAGCGCCATCAGCTGCACGGTCTCCCCGGGTCGATAGATGCCGCGGTCGGTCCAGAGATAGGCGTCCTGCGGCCCGGGATCAGCCTGCCCCTCGGTGCCGCGATCCGACAGATCGAAGGCGGCCGTGGTCAGGTCGATCGTCGTGAAATCCCCGCCTTTGCCGTCTGGGTCGGGCACGAAGGCGTGCACCGCCTGCGGCGCCATCGGACCCTTGCCGCGCAGCAGCGGGGCGGCGAAGCGCGCCATGCCGTCGGCATCGGTGGTGGCGGAGGCGAGAATATCGTTGTCGTGCGCCAGCAGCTGCAACTGCACTCCCGGCTTGGGCCGCGCATCGGCAAAGCCGCGGATCTGCAGGGTCAGCCCATCCGCGCCTCGCCACACCGTCGGCGCGAGATCGGTGCGCAGGATCATCTGCACCGCCGTCCGGCTGTCGCTGTCGCCGGGTGTGCCGTCGCCGGGTGCCGCTCGCAGCGCGTAGAGGCCGGGCCCGGCGCTCTGCAGGGCGTCCGGCAGCGGCAGCGCGATCCGCACCAGCTGGTTCGGCTGCCAGCCCGGAATGTCGGCGCCGCCCTCCCACACCGTTTCGCCCAACAGATTGTCGGCGGCGTAGCCGTTGACGGGCTGGCCGAGCGGGTTCTCCGCCGTGAAGCCGACCGTGTTGCGTTCGGTCAACCGCACCAACTTGAGCTTCACCGAGGACAGGTTGACCGTCGTCATGGTGAGTTTAGTCGCGGCATAGCGCGGCAGCACGAACAGGCGCGAGTCGAAGATGATGCGCGGCTGCCGGTTCGCCATCGCCACCGCCAGCGTGGTCTCGCGCAACAGGCTCAGCCCGTCTTCCGCCGGCATGCCGGCGCGCAGCGTGATGCGGGTGGTGGCACCGGAGGGCAGCCCGGAAACGCAGATCTGGTCGCCCTCGCGGGTGACCGCGGCGCCCGGGATCGCCGGGTCGAGGCGAACCCAGTCCTGCGGGTGGAAATCGTCGCGGCGCACCGGCGCGACCGTGAACTCGAGGCAGGCACGCGGCGGCACCGCCTCCGGCTCGGATTGCACGCGCCGGACCAGCAGGCCGGTGGCGCGCCGCGCATCGGCCAGCATGCGCCGATAGTCCGCGTTGTCCGGTGCCCGCTCGAGCACCGCCTCCAGCGTCTGCACCATCTGCGCGGGACGGTCGAGCAGGCGCAGGGCGTCCGTCATCACCAGCAGGCTGGGGATTTCCGGGGCTCCGGCATCCGCCGCCTGGAAATTCTGCCAAGCCGCCGCCAGCGCCTTCTTCGGGTCCGGCGGGCTGCGGCGGAGCTGCGCCTGGGCCAGCTGCAGCCACTGGTCGGGCGTCGCTTCGCCGGCGGCGACCCGCGCCTCGAGCGCGGCGGCGGCGGCATTCCAGTCCTTGCGGCGGATGGCGTCGGCGGCCTGCGTCTCGGCCTGCCGGCGCTGCTGTGGCGTGCCGCCGGCGGGGTTGCGCCCGGTCAGGCTGGAAGCATAGGCGTCGCTGTCGGCCTGCAGCCCGGGAAGCTCGAAATCATCGGCGAGCGCCGCCCGGAGCGGAGCGGCGAGCACCAGCAGCAGCACGAGGAACCATCGCAAACGCATCGGGACATCCCTGGGGTTTGCCGGGGCTCGTTCCCCCGGGCTCAGGTCCGGTCTCAGCTGCGCGTGCGCAGCAGGTCGCGTATTTCGCCGAGCAGCAGTTCAGATTTGGTGGGCGCCGGTGCCGCGTCCTCGCGCAGATGCAGGCGGCTGAGCAGCCTGATCAGCCAGAAGATCGCGAAGCTCACGATGAGGAACTGGATCACCGCGTTCAGGAACAGCCCGACATTGAGCGTCACCGCGCCGGCATTGCGCGCCGCTTCGAGCGTCGGCTGATGCGGGCCGCGGAGCGTGATGAAGATGTTGGAAAAATCGATGCCGCCGACCAGCAGCCCAATGACCGGGTTCAGCAGATCCTTGACCAGGCTGTTGACGATCGTCGTGAAGGCGGCACCGATGACGATGCCGACCGCGAGATCGACGACATTGCCGCGCATGATGAAGGCGCGGAATTCCTGCGCCCAGCCGGGAGCTCTCAGCCGCACGTCGCGCCTCGGACCTGTTGCCGGACCAGACTAGCGGCAAGGCTCGGCTCACGAAACCGCGATCTTCGCCGGACGCCGCCTTGCTCCGCTCGCGTCAAGCGGCGCCGGCGACGTAGGCCTTCAGGCTGTCGACCTCG
>Ga0213875_10001776_pt1 | contig 13496 bp, 9 predicted proteins | sample BarmaccomBMRX_R8_FD_160105 | JGI IMG/M metagenome (GOLD analysis project Ga0213875, IMG submission 160105) | Root-associated microbial communities from Barbacenia macrantha in rupestrian grasslands, the National Park of Serra do Cipo, Brazil - RX_R8 | ecosystem: Host-associated > Plants > Roots... | reverse complement strand
GCTCAGGGTGGTCCGCGCGCCCAGGGTGACCGTGCTCAGGGTGGTCCGCGCGCCCAGGGTGACCGTGCTCAGGGTGGTCCGCGCGCCCAGGGTGACCGTGCTCAGGGTGGTCCGCGCGCCCAGGGTGGTACGCGGACGCAGCCGGATCGGCGGGCGGCGGCGGGCGGCCGGGCCCAGCCCGGCCCGCGGGTCCCGGCCGGCGCCCGTTCCCAGGGAGCTTCCCGGACCCAGGCCGCCCCCCGGACGGCGAGCGGTGCCGGTACCCGGAATCGGCCCGCGCCGCGGACCACGTCCCGGCCGGGTGGCCCGCGGACCGGTCAGCCACCGGGCGCCAGCGGCCGGACCGGTACCCGGACGGCGGTGCCACCGCGGATCCCGGCCCGGCCGGTTTCCCCGCCCCGGCCGCCCGCCCCGCCGCGGCCCGAGACTCCGGACCGGACCGGTACCGCGCCGCCGAGCGTCGCGCCCCGCGGGGCCGGCCGGGGAGCGGCCCGGCGGCGGATGCCGTTCCTGTTCATGGTGGTCGGGATGCTGGCCGGCGCGCTGATCTGCATGCTGGTGATCAGCACCACCCTGGCGACCGGCTCGTTCCGCATCCCCACCCTGGAGAAGCAGAACGCGGCCCTGGCCAGGCAGCAGCAGGAGCTGCAGCAGCAGGTGTCGCAGGATCAGGTGCCGAGCGTGATCGCCCAGCGGGCGCAGCAGCTCGGCATGAAGCCGGTGCAGCAACTGGAGTTCCTCAACGTGAAGACGGGCAAGATCTCCAGCAACGCGGCCACCGGGTCGACCGCGCAGATCGATGTCCCTGGTTACACCCCATGACCTTGCGCGGCGGGGGACGCGACCCGCGCGGCGGATCGGGCAGCGGCCGTGGTGGCCTGGGTCCCGGCCGCCCCGGGCCGGTGCGCGGGGGCGGGCCGGCCTCCCGCCGCCCGGGTGACGAACGGCGGCTGCGCCCGGTGAGCCAGAACGGCGGGCCCGGCTCGCCGCGCGGGCCCCGGAGCCAGCCGCCGCGGGGGAAGCCGCAGGCTCCCAAGCCGCAGCCGCCCCGGTCGCAGAACCGCACCGGCCAGCCGCCGCACGGCCCGGGTGGCCACGGACCGGGTCACGGACCGGCGGGCCGCCCCGGCCTGACCCGCAACGGCCGCCCGCCGCACCCGCCGCGCCGCAGCGTGGTGCGCCGGGTGCTGCGCCCGCGGGCCGACCCGGCCCGGCGGCTCGGCATCACCCTGCTGGCCATCGCGTTCGTGATTTCGCTGTTCGCGGGCCGGCTGGTGCAGCTGCAGGGTTTCCAGTCCAGCACCTACAAGCAGCTGGCGGACAAGCAGCGGCTGCAGACCGAGACCACCCCGGCCATGCGCGGTGAGATCACCGCCGCCAACGGCCAGGTGCTGGCCATGACCGTGCAGACCTACCTGGTGTACGCGGACCCGGCCGAGATGACCCAGGCGGAGCTGCCGCAGGTCGCCAGCCAGCTCGCGACCCCGCTGGGGATGGACTCGAGCGCGGTGCTGAACCTGCTGCAGAACCCGACCTCGCCGCAGTACGTGGTGCTGAAGAAGGGCGTCAGCCAGGCCGACGCCAACCAGATCAAGTCGATGAGCCTGGCCGGCGACCCGCAAGCGGCCAAGTTGGCAGGCCAGACCAACGGGTCGGTCACGTTCAGCGGGCTGCCCGGCATCTCGATGACCGGCAGCTACGCCCGCGTCTACCCGGACGGCGCCTCGACCTCGAACCTGCTCGGGATCACCAGCACCACCGCCGCGGGCGGCCTCAACGGCGCGGCCGGCCTGGAGCTGAGCGACAACGCGCTGCTGGCCGGCAAGGCGGGCCAGGAGCAGTTCCAGGTGTCCACCAACGGGGAGCAGATCCCGCTGGCGGGGGCCAAGAACACCCCGGCCGTCAACGGCAGCAACCTGCAGCTGACGATCGTGCCCACCCTGCAGTGGGAGGCCCAGCAGGCCTGCCAGCAGCAGGTGGAGAAGACCGACGCGGACAGCTGCACGGTGGTCATCGAGCAGCCCAAGACCGGCAAGATCCTGGCCATGGCCCAGTGGCCGGCCTACTCGGCCACCGGGGCGGCCGGATCCACCAGCGAAAACCTGGCCGTCCAGGACGTGTTCGAGCCGGGCAGCACGGCCAAGGTCATCACCGCCGCGGCCGCGATGGAAAAGGGCGGCCAGAAGATCACCAGCACCTACACGGTGCCCGATTCGATCGTCGAGGACGGCTTCAGCTTCCACGACGCCGAGACCCACCCGACCATGCGCTGGACCATCGCCGGCATCCTGGCCAACTCCAGCAACGACGGCATGGTCCAGGTGGTCAAGCACGTGCCCCCGCAGACCCAGTACCAGTACCTGCGGAACTTCGGGATCGGCTCGGTGACCGGCCTGAACCTGCCGGGGGAGAGCCAGGGCATCCTGCCCGCGCCCTCGGCGTGGTGGGGCAACGAGCGGTTCACGCTGTCGTTCGGCCAGGGTGTGGACGCCGACGCGGTGCAGATGGCCAGCATCTACTCGACCATCGCCAACGGGGGCGTGCGGGTCCAGCCGACCCTGGTCCAGGGCACCACCAGCAGCTCGGGGGCCTACCACGCGGCGGCCGCCGCTCCGACCCGGCGGGTCATCCAGCCGAGCACCGCCAAGTCCCTGATCGCGGCGATGCAGCAGGTTCCGGCCGTCGACCAGGAAGCCAACGAGCCGTGGGGGATCATCCCCGGCTACGCGATCGCGGCCAAGACCGGTACCTCCCAGGAGTGGGACGCGGCCCAGAAGTGCCTGTGCAAGTACGGGGCCAGCTACATCGGCATGGCCCCGGGCGACAACCCGTCGCTGGTGGTCGCGGTCAACGTGCAGAACCCCAAGAAGGGCGGATACTTCGGCGACGTGGTGGCCGGGCCGGTCTTCTACAAGGTGATGGAATTCGCCCTGCAGACCATGAAGATCCCGCCGGACGGGGCCAAGCCTGCCGACGTGCCGCTCACGGGGCCCTGAGAGAGGTAACCTCTGCGCGTGTCCGTGGCCATCCGTCCCTCTCACCCGGACCCCCGCCCACTCTCCGGTCTGGGGTTGCTGCTCGGCGTCAGATTGACCGCTGACGCTGATGACTTTCCCTTCCCGCCGGACGATTCGGCGGCGGTGACCGGTGTCACCCACGACTCCCGGGCGGTGCGGCCCGGGGACCTGTACGCGGCGCTGCCCGGCAGCCGGGTGCACGGGGCCGAGTTCTGCGCGGCCGCGGTGGCGGCCGGGGCGGTCGCGGTGCTGACCGACCCGGGCGGCCGGGACAAGGCGGCCGCCAGCGGGGTCCCGGTGTTCGTGGTCAACGACCCGCGGGCCCGGCTCGGCGAGGTGGCCTGCTGGGTGTACGGCGACCCGTCCCGGCGGCTGCGGCTGATCGGCGTGACCGGCACCAGCGGCAAGACCACCACCAGCTACCTGGTCGAGGCCGGGCTGCGGCGGGCAGGCCACGTGACCGGGCTGATCGGCGGGGTGGAGACCCGGATCGGCCCCGAGCTGCTGGCCAGCGAGCTGACCACCCCGGAGGCGACCGATCTGCAGGCGCTGCTGGCCACCATGGTCAAGCGGGACGTGACCGCCGCCGCCATGGAGGTGTCCAGCCACGCGCTGGCGCTCGGCCGGGTGGCGGGCACCCACTACGACGTCGCCATCTTCACCAACCTGTCCCAGGACCACCTGGACTTCCACGCCGACCTGGAGGACTACTTCCAGGCCAAGGCCCGGCTATTCACCCCCGAGTACGCCGAGGCGGCGGTGGTGAACATCGACGACGGGCACGGACGGCGGCTGGCGGCCAGCGCCCCGATCCCGGTCACCACGTTCTCGGCCAGCGGTAACCGGGAGGCGGACTGGCGGGCGGAGAACGTCCGGGTCGGCGCGGACGGCAGCACGTTCCGGGTCATCGGCCCGGGCGGGGTGGAAGCCGACGCCCAGCTGGCCCTGGTCGGGCCGTTCAACGTGGCCAACGCCCTGGGCGCGATCGTGGCGCTGGTCGAGGCGGGCATCGGCCTGGACGACGCGGTGGCCGGGGTCGGCTCCTGCCCGGGGGTGCCCGGCCGCCTCGAGCGGGTCGACACCACCGGCATCGACCCCGACCTGACCGTGCTGGTCGACTACTCGCACAAGCCCGGCGCGGTCGAGGCGGTGCTGGGCGCGCTGCGCCCGGTGACCCAGGGCCGGCTGATCATCGTGCTCGGCTGCGGCGGCGACCGCGACCGGGCCAAGCGCCCGCTGATGGGCGCGGCCGCGGCCGACCTGGCCGATGTGGCCGTCTTCACCAGCGACAACCCGCGCAGCGAAGACCCGCTGGCCATCCTGGCGGCGATGCTGGACGGGGCGATCGAGGTGCCGGAGCGGCGCCGGGCGCACGTGATCATGGAACCCGACCGGGCGGCCGCGATCGGCCTGGCCGTCGCCATGGCCGGCAAGGGCGACGTGGTGCTGGTGGCGGGCAAGGGCCACGAACGCGGCCAGTACGGGCAGGGCACCGTGCTCCCGTTCGACGATCGTGAGGTCACCGCCGAGGCACTGCGGCGCCGGGCCCAGGCGGCCCGGCCGAGGGGAGAACTGTGATCCCGCTCTCGCTCGACGAGATCGCCCGGGCGACCGGGGCGCGGCTGGACGGCGGGGCCGACCCGGCCGCGGTGGTGACCGGCCCGGTGGTGATCGACTCGCGCCGGGTGAGCCCCGGCGGCCTGTTCGCCGCGGTCGAAGGGGAGCGGGTGGACGGGCACGACTACGCCGCCACCGCCCGCGCGGCCGGCGCGGTCGCCATGCTCGGCACCCGCCCGGCCGGGGTGCCCGCGCTGATCGTCGACGACGTGCCGGGCGCGCTGGCCAAGCTGGCCCAGGAAGCGGTGGCCCGGCTGCCGCAGGTGACGATCGCCGGCCTGACCGGCTCGGCCGGCAAGACCTCGACCAAGGACCTGACCGCCCAGCTGGTCGAGCGGCTCGGCCCGACGATCTCGCCCGAGGGCTCCTACAACAACGAGTTCGGGTTCCCGCTGACCGTGCTGCGGGCCGACGAGCAGACCCGGTTCATGGTGCTGGAGCTGGCCGCCCGCGGGCCCGGGCACATCGCGTTCCTGTGCGAGATCGCCCCGCCCCGGGTCGGCGCGGTGCTCAACGTCGGGCACGCCCACACCGGCGAGTTCGGCGGCATCGAGCAGGTCGCCCGGGCCAAGGGGGAGCTGCCGGCCGCGCTGCCGGCGGCGACGGCCGGCGGGGTCGCCATCCTCAACGCCGACGACCACCGGGTGCGGGCGATGGCCAGCCGGACCGAGGCCCGGATCGTCACGTTCGGCCTCGACGGGGCCGACTTCACCGCCACCGGGGTCCGGCTGGACGAGCTCGGCCGCCCGTCGTTCACGCTCATCACCCCCGCTGGGTCGGCGCCGGTGCAGATGCAGCTGCACGGCGCTCACCAGGTGCCGAACGCGCTGGCGGCGGCCGCGATCGCGGCCGAGCTGGGGCTGGACCCCGGCGGCATCGCCGACGGCCTGTCGACCGCGACCGCCCGCAGCCGGTGGCGGATGGAGGTCCAGCAGGCCCCCGGCGGGGTGACCGTGATCAACGACGCCTACAACGCCAACCCCGAGTCGGTCCGGGCGGCGCTGGACGCGCTCGGGCACCTGGCCCGCGGCCGGCGGTCGTTCGCGGTGCTGGGCCAGATGGCCGAGCTGGGTGAGGAGTCACGCGACAGCCACCTGGAAGCCGGCGAGCACGCGGCGGGAACTGGCGTGGCTGGTCTTATCGTTGTCGGCAAGGAAGCTGAACCCATCCTGGACGGGGCCCTGGCCACCTCGGGCTGGCACGGCGAGGCGATCGGCGTGCCCGACATCCCGGCGGCGATCGCGGCGCTGCGCGGCCGGCTCAACGCCGGCGACGTCGTGCTGGTCAAGGCCTCCCGCGCGGCCGGGCTGGAACGCGTCGCCGCCGAGCTGCTGTCGCAGCCGCCCAGCGAAAAGGAGACGGCCCAGTGAAGGCCCTTCTGATCTCGGCCGCGGTGTCGATGGCGGTGGCGCTGCTCGGCACCCCCATCGCCATCCGGGTGTTCACCCGGCAGGGCTACGGGCAGCCGATCCGCGAGGAGGGCCCGGCCGGGCACTCCTCCAAGCGGGGCACGCCGACCATGGGCGGCACGGTGATGATCATCGCCACCCTGATCGGCTACTTCGCCGGGCATCTGGCCACCGGCGAGCCGGTCTCGGTGTCCGGCCTGCTGGTGCTGTTCCTGATGACCGGGCTGGGCGCGGTCGGGTTCGCGGACGACTTCATCAAGCTGTACAAGCAGCGCAGCCTGGGCCTGCGCAGCGGGGCCAAGCTGGCCGGCCAGGTCATCGTCGGGGTGGTGTTCGCCGTGCTGGCGCTGCACTTCCCGGACGGCTACGACCTGACCCCGGCCTCCAGCCACCTGTCGTTCCTGGCCGACTTCGGCATCTCGATCGGGCCGGTCTTCTTCGTCGCGTTCGTGGTGGCGATGGTGGCGGGGACGTCAAACGCGGTCAACCTGACCGACGGGCTGGACGGGCTGGCGACCGGGGCCACGATCCTGGTGCTGGTCGCCTACGTCATCATCGGTAACTGGCAGCTCCGCAACGACTGCACGTCCGGACTGGCCCCCAACTGCTACGACGTCCGGGACCCGCTGGACCTGGCGGTGGTCGCGGCCGCGCTGATGGCGGCCTGCGTCGGGTTCCTGTGGTGGAACGCCCCGCCGGCCCGGATCTTCATGGGCGACACCGGCTCGCTGGCCATCGGCGGCGCGCTGGCCGGGCTGGCTGTCACCACCCGCACCGAGCTGCTGCTGCTCATCCTGGGCGGCCTGTTCGTGATCGTCACGCTGTCGGTCATCATCCAGGTCGGGTCGTTCAAGATGACCGGTAAACGGGTGTTCCGGATGGCCCCGCTGCAACACCACTTCGAGTTGCTGGGCTGGGCCGAGACCACGATCGTGGTCAGATTCTGGGTCATCTCCGGCATGTTCGTCGCGCTCGGCCTGGGTGTCTTCTACGTGGGCTGGTTCCCCAAGTAGGACCCGGCCAAAGTAGGAGCAGATTGCGCGACACGCGCCGGATCTCCCCGGTATCGGCGGCCTGTCCGCCGAGACTGAGACCATGGTGGAGCGTGTGGTTGATGCCCGGGCGGGCCTGGGCGGGCCGGCCAACGGTGCGGCGGACCCGGCGGGCGAAGGTGGCCTGACCGGACTCGGCTCGTCGTCGGTGACCGCGGCCTGGGACCGGCTGACCACCTGGCGGGCGCTACTCGACCGGCCGCTGACCTCGTACTACCTGATCATCGGGATCACCGGGCTGCTGCTCGGGCTGGGCCTGGTGATGGTGCTGTCGACCTCCTCGGTGCAGGACCTGGCCGAGGGCCTGCCGCCCTACTCCGACTTCAAGAAGCAGCTGCTGGGCGCCCTGATCGGGCTGCCGGTCATGTACCTGGCAGCCCGGTCGTCGCCCCGGCTGTTCCGGGCGGCCGCCTACCCGCTGCTGGGGGTGTCGATCGTCGGCCTCGGGCTGACCCTGATCCCCTCGGTGGGCCGGTCGGCCTACGGCGCGTCCCGCTGGATCGCGGTCGGGCCGCTGCAGCTGCAGCCGTCCGAGTTCGCCAAGCTGGCGCTGGTGCTGTGGGGGGCGGACCTGCTGGCACGCAAGGAACGGCTGCGCCAGCTGGAAGACTGGCGGCACCTGCTGATCCCGCTGCTGCCCGGCGCCGGGCTGCTGTCGATGCTGGTCATGGCCGGTGACGACCTCGGCACCACGTTCGTGCTGCTGGTCATCTTCATCACCCTGCTGTGGGTGATCGGCACCCCGGGTCGCATCTTCGGCGGCATGCTGGCGCTGATGGCCCTGGTCATGGTGCTGCTGGCGGTCACCTCCTCCTACCGGCTGAAGCGGCTGACCGGGTTCGTGAACCCGGTCGGCGGCCCGATGGGCCCCGACATGCAGGGCATCCAGGGCAAGTACGCGGTGGGCTCGGGCGGCTTGTTCGGGGTCGGTCTCGGGGCCAGCGGGGAGAAGTGGGGCTACGTGCCCGAGTCGACCTCCGACTTCATCTTCGCGATCATCGGGGAAGAGCTCGGCCTGGTGGGCACGCTCTGTGTCTGCCTGCTCTACGGAGGGCTGGCGTTCGCGGGACTGCGGGTGGCCCGCCGGGTGCAGGACACCTTCTCCCGCTTGGGTGCGGCCGCCATTACCGCCTGGATCGTCATGCAGGCTGTGGTAAATATCGGTGCGGTAATAGGAGTGTTGCCAATTACCGGTGTGCCCCTCCCGCTGGTCTCGGCCGGCCTATCCTCGCTATTGGTCACGATGGTCGCTCTCGGCATGCTCATGTCGTTCGCTCGGCGCGAGCCCGGGGCACGGGAGGCACTGGCGGCACGCGGCCCGGCGTTGCCGTTGCGTCTTCTAAGCTGGCTTGGCCTGACGCAGCGATCTGACTGAACGAAAGGCCCAGCGATGAGGGTTGTACTCGCCGGCGGCGGATCCGCCGGTCATATCGAACCGGCTCTCGCGGTCGCGGACGCGCTGCGGCGCGCCGACCCGCGCGCCATGATCATCTGCCTGGGCACCGAACGAGGACTCGAGGGCCGACTGGTCCCGATGCGCGGTTACGAGCTGGCGATGATCCCGGCCGTGCCGATGCCCCGGTCCGTCACCCCCCGCCTGCTGGCGGTGCCGGGCAAGCTGGCGGGCGCGGTCAGCGCCGCGGCCGGGGTGCTGGACCGGATGAAGGCCGACGTGCTGGTGGGGTTCGGCGGTTACGTGTCCACCCCCGGCTACCTGGCCGCCCGCCGCCGCCACGTGCCGATCGTGGTGCACGAGGCCAACCCGCGGCCGGGACTGGCCAACAAGCTGGGGGCACGGCTGACCGAGAACGTGTTCACCGGCCACCCCGCTACCCAGCTGGCGCACGCCACCTACCTGGGCATCCCGATCCGGCGGGAGATCGCCGACCTGGACCGGCTGGGGCTGGGCGACAAGGCCCGGGCCCACTTCGGGCTGCGCCCGGACCTGCCGGTGCTGCTGGTGACCGGCGGATCGCAGGGAGCCAGGTCGCTGAACAGCGCGCTGTACGGCGCGCTGGACTGGCTGCGCTCGGCCGGGGTGCAGGTGCTGCACGTGACCGGCCCCCGCAACGAGTCCGAGGCGCCGCCGCCGAACGGGGCACCGTACGTGGCGGTGCCGTACGTGGACCGGATGGACCTGGCCTACGCGGCAGCCGATTTCGCGCTGTGCCGGGCCGGCGCCATGACCTGCGCCGAGCTGACCGCGGTGGGCCTGCCCGCCGCCTACGTACCGCTGCCGCACGGCAACGGCGAGCAGCACCTGAACGCCGAGCCCATCGTGTCGGGCGGCGGCGGGCTGCTGGTCGAGGACGCGGAGCTGACCCCGGAGTGGATCCGCGACGTGCTGCTGCCGGTGCTGCTCGACATCGACCGGGTCGCGAACATGTCCGAGGCGGCGGCCGCGCTCGGCCGCAAGGACGCCGACCGGGCGATGGCCGAGGCGATCATCGACGTGATCCGCCGGTCCCGCGAGCAGGGGACGCCCACCGGTTACGCAGGGCCCGGCGATCAGGCCGGACCGGACTTCCAGAACGCACCGGGCCAGCAGGCCCCCGGCCAGCCGGTGCCGCCGCGGCCGCCGGCCGGGGCTCAGCCCGGACCGGGCCAGCCGGTTCCCGGGCCGCCGGGGCCGGGCCAGCCGGTGGACGCGTTCCAGCCCGCACCAGGTGTGCGGCGCTCACCGAGCGCGCAGGGTACGCCGCGGTTCGAGCCCGCTCCGGGCCTGCAGCCGATGCCGACCCGGCCGCCAGCGCCGGGACCAGCACCGATGCCCACGCGCCAGCCCATGCCCGATGCCCAGCCGATGGCGGGCGGGCAGCCGATGCCAGGCGGGCAGCCGATGCCCGGGCAGGCCATGCCCGGCCAGCAGCCGCCGCGACCCGTACCTCGCCCGGCCCCCGGCCCCGCGCAGGCGGGGCCGCCGGCCGCGGCCGGTCCCGCCCCGGCTGACCCCGCGGGTCCCGGACGGCGTGAGCAGTGGCTCGAGCCGCGGACCCGGCGGGCGGCCGAGGTGTGGGGGAGCACCGACCCGGCCGCCGCGCCCCGCCCGGCCGGCCCCCAACCGTCACCGAGTCCGGCCGGGCCGCCGCCGGCCGCGGCCGGGGGGCAGTACGCGCCGCCGCCGGACGCCGCTCCCGGCCCGCCTTGGGCCGAGGCCGAGCCGGCGCCCCAGCCGGAGCAGCGGCGGCCCGCGTCCCGTCGCGGCCAGCCCCGGCACGGCCGCCACCGCTGACGCGGCCCGCCGCTGAACTGGCGGGACACCAACCTGAGGGGGACCTGACCCGGGTCCCGGGAGACGGGCCACCGGTGCGGCCAGCGGCTCGTTGATCAGCTGGACCGGCCTCGGCGTGGCGGCTGGCCTGGTGCGTGTCACCCGGCAGAATGAACAACAGGAGGACATCCCCATGGCCCTGGTGACCCCGGTCGACACCGTGCCGGTGGACCAGCTCGGCCGCGTGCACTTCATCGGCATCGGCGGCGCGGGCATGTCGGGGATCGCGCGGGTCATGCTGGCCCGCGGGGTTCCGGTCTCCGGTAGCGACGCCGGGTCGGCCCACGTGCTAGCGGAGCTGGCCGCCCTCGGCGCCGACGTGCACGCCGGTCACGATGCCGCTCACCTGGGCGAGGCCGACACCGTGGTGGTGTCGAGCGCGATCCGGCCCAGCAACCCCGAGCTGGCGGCGGCCCGCGAGCGGGACCTGCGGGTGCTGCCGCGGGCGGCGGCGCTGGCCTCGATCATGATCGGCCGCCGGGCCACCGCGGTGGCCGGCACCCACGGCAAGACCACCACCACCTCGATGCTGACCACGATCCTGCGTGAGTGCGGGGCCGAGCCCGGCTACGTGATCGGCGGCGTGCTGGCCGGGACCGGCCGCGGCGCCGAGGACGGGACCGGCCCCGACCTGGTGGTCGAGGCGGACGAGAGCGACGGGTCGTTCCTGATGCTCTCGCCCCAGGTGGCGGTGATCACCAACGTCGAGGCCGACCACCTGGACAACTACTCCGGGCTGGACGAGATCCGGGCCGCGTTCGAGGCGTTCACCGGCCGGATCACCCCCGGTGGGGCTCTGATCAGCTGCGCCGACGACGCCGGGGCGCGCGCGGTGGCCGCCGCCGCCCGCGGGCTGGACATCCGGGTCCGCAGCTACGGGGTGGCGGCCGACGCGGACTACCGGGTGACGGAGGTGACCCCGCGGGGGATGAGCAGCACGTTCGTGCTGACGGCCGGCCCGCAGACCACCGACCCGTTCGCGAGCACGGTCACGGTCGCGGTCCCCGGTCGGCACAACGTGCTGAACGCGGCCGCTGCCATCGCCGCCGCCACCGAGCTGGGCATCCCCGGCCCGCAGGCGGCGGCCGCGCTGGCCGCCTACCGGGGCGCCCACCGGCGGATGGAGCCCAAGGGCGACGGCGACGGCGTGCGGGTGCTGGACAGCTACGCCCACCACCCGACCGAGGTGGCGGCCGACCTGGCCGCCGCCCGCGACCTAGCCGACGGGGGCCGGGTGCTGGCGGTGTTCCAGCCGCACCTGTTCAGCCGGACCCGGATCTTCGCGTCCGAGCTGGGCGCCGCCCTCGGGCTGGCCGACGAGGCGGTGGTGCTGGACATCTACGCCGCCCGGGAAGACCCCGAGCCGGGCGTGACCGGGCGGCTGGTGGCCGACGCGGTCCCGGCCGGGCGCGGCCACTTCCGGCCCGGCCCGCTGGCGGCGGTGCCGGCCGTGATCGCCGACCTGGCCAAGCCCGGCGACCTGGTGCTGACGATGGGGGCCGGGGATGTGACCACGCTCGGCCCGGCGATCGTCGCGGCGCTGCAGGCCCGTGGCGGCCAGCCGCTCCGGCCAGCCACGGAGGAGACCAGCGGGTGACCAGACCACCGCGGCCGGGCGGTGAGCCCGGCTCGGCGCCGGCGTCGGTAGCCGAACCGTCCGAACCGTCCGGACCGCCCGGGCGCGGCCCCGGCCACCGGCCGGACGGAGGTCCCCGGCCGGATGGCGGCCAGCGGCCGCCCCGGCCATCGCTGGCCCGGGCCCGCAGCCCGTGGCGGACCGCGTTCTTCGCGGGGATAGCGGTGATCGTGCTGGCGATCGGCTTCGGCTGGGTGCTGTTCGGTTCCAGCTTGATCGTGGTCAAGTCGGTCGTGGTCACCGGCAACCACCTGGTGTCCGCCAATCAGGTCAGGAGCGCGGCCGGCATCAGCACCGGAGCCAAGATGATCCGGGTCGACACCGGGGCGGCCGCGCACCGGGTCGAGGGCATCAACCAGGTCCAGTCGGCCACCGTGAGCAAGTCGTGGCCGGACCGCATCGTCATCACCGTGCACGAGCGGACGCCGGCGCTGGCGGTGGCCGAGGGCGCGCAAGGAGACCAGTCCGCCGGCTACGACCTGGTCGACCAGGGCGGGGTGGTGGTCGAGTCGGTCAAGACCCGGCCGCCCGGCCTGCCCTTCTACCAGACGTCGGCGGCGGCCAGCTCGCTGCGGGGCGACCCGTCGGTGGCGGCCGCGGTCACCGTGCTGCACGAGGTCCCGGTGGCGGTGAAGCGGGCGGTGATCGCGGTCTCGGCCACTGACCCCGGCAACGTCCAGCTGTCACTGTCCAACGGGGTGACGGTTGTATGGGGCGACACCAGCCGCGCTCAGCAGAAGGCCACCGAACTCACGGCCCTCATGCGTACGCACGCGAGTTACTACGACGTGAGCGCGCCGGGAACCGCGGTGACGAAATGACAACAGGGGCGGGACGGCCAGGTCGGCGGGTGTCGCGGAAACCAGAGCCGGGCCTGGATCAACGGCGCACGACACGCCGCTGGCGCATCCGCGTGGTTAGTTGACCCTGATGACCTGCGACCCTACTGTCCCTACCAATTGCCGGGCAGACAAAACTCTAAATCTCAACCTGAAGGTGAAACCTGATGGCAGGCCAGCTGGTGAACACCAAAACGGCTAATGCCATAGACCGCGAATTCCGCTTCGCGGTCCGGGTTTCCCGAGCCCAGCGCCACGTTCGGCCGGAATAGGCGCCCGGGAACGCAGCAGAGTTATTGACGAGCGGAAAGGTACCCTCCTCGTGGCAGCACCGCAGAACTACCTGGCGGTCATCAAGGTCGTCGGAATCGGCGGCGGTGGCGTTAATGCCGTTAATCGAATGATCGAAGAGGGGCTCAAGGGCGTCGAGTTCATCGCGATCAACACGGACGCGCAAGCGCTGCTGATGAGCGATGCCGACGTCAAGCTGGACGTGGGCCGGGAACTCACCCGTGGCCTGGGGGCCGGCGCCAACCCCGACGTCGGCATGAAGGCCGCCGAGGACCACCGCGAAGAGATCGAAGAGGTGCTCAAGGGCGCCGACATGGTCTTCGTGACCGCGGGCGAGGGCGGCGGCACCGGCACCGGCGGCGCG
>Ga0213875_10001775_pt1 | contig 13499 bp, 9 predicted proteins | sample BarmaccomBMRX_R8_FD_160105 | JGI IMG/M metagenome (GOLD analysis project Ga0213875, IMG submission 160105) | Root-associated microbial communities from Barbacenia macrantha in rupestrian grasslands, the National Park of Serra do Cipo, Brazil - RX_R8 | ecosystem: Host-associated > Plants > Roots... | reverse complement strand
CGAGGTGGCCCTCAAAGTCCTGAACAAGGACATTCACGGGGATTTACCCGCGGCACGGAATCTGCTCCAAGAAGCACGCGCCTCTTCCTCGCTTTCCCATCCCAACATTTGCACCATTTACGAAGTCGGAGACGAGGCCGGCGAGCTTTACATAGTAATGGAATTGATCGATGGCAAGACACTGCGCGCGATGAGCGCCGAGGGAGGACTCGCGCCCGAGCTGGTGCTCCGATACGGTGCCCAGATCACGAGCGCTTTGGCGCGCGCTCACGACCGCGGAATCGTGCATGGCGATTTGAAGACATCGAACGTTGTCGTCACTAGCGAGGGCCTGGTGAAAGTCCTCGATTTCGGTTTAGCCAGGCGCATTGGCGGCACGGGGGATGCGCGCTCTCGGTCGGAAACACTTCCGCAAGAACCATCCACCCTCAGCGGCACGCTCGAGTATATGGCCCCCGAGTTACTCCGAGGCGAAACGGGCGATTATCGCAGCGATTTGTGGGCGCTCGGTGTGGTGCTCTATGAAGCCGTGTCCGGGCGACTGCCCTTCCAAGGACGCACCACGTTCGAGCTCAGCTCAGCAATTATGCATGAGAGTCCCAGCGCGCTCGGTCCTCCCGTCTGGCCCGGGATGTGGGCCATCATTCAACGCTGTTTGGCGAAGGACCCGATACAGAGGTATCAACGGGCGGCTGAAGTCCAGGCCGCTCTCGAAACTGTTCAGTCCGGAGCGATTATCGCCGCGAAACCTTCCGATCAGCCTCAACAACCCAGGATTACCGTCTTACACAGCGTTCAGCACGTTCCTGTCAGAAAAGGCGACTTCCTTCTGCTCGTGGGTACAACTAAAGGAGCCTTCATTTTTCGCTCGAATGCTCAGCGCAAGCGCTTTGATGTCGGCGGACCCTACTTTCACGGCCACAACGTCTACTCCCTCGCTTATGACAAGCGAGCAGCCAGGCATCGCATCTGGGCGTCCACGCAGAGTTATTGGGGCACCATGCTCCGATCGAGCGATGATTTCGGAAAGAGCTGGACCAACCCGGAACAGGGACCCATTCGATTCCCTCCAGATACGGGCGTTTCGCTGAAGAACATCTGGCAAATCGCCCTCGGCGCGCCTGAAGAACCCAATGTCCTCTATTGCGGTGTGGAACCCGCCGCGCTGTTCAAAACCGAAGATGGCGGCGAAAGCTGGTCCCTCATGCGGGGTTTGTTTGACCATCCGCATCGCCCACGCTGGATGCCCGGCAATGGAGGCCTGGCCCTGCACACCATCGTGCTCGACCCCATCAACCGGAGCCGCATGTACGTGGGCATTTCCGCCGGAGGTGTTTACAGAACAGCCGATGCAGGACTCACCTGGACAGCGCAGAATCGGGGAATCCGCGTCACCTATCAGCCCGATCAGTATCCCGAGTTCGGTCAATGTGTGCATAAAATCGCATTACATCCCGATCGCCCCGAGAGACTTTTCCTCCAGAGCCATTGGGGAATTTATCGTTCAGACGATTGTGCCGAATCTTGGACTGACATAGGCAGCGGCCTGCCTTCCGATTTCGGTTTTCCCGTTGTGATGCACCCGAGGAACCCTGACTACGTCTATATAGTTCCGGTGGAGTCGGACATATTTCGCTGCGCCTGCGACGGTCGCCTCCGCGTCTATCGAACGCGGAATGCGGGCGAGTCCTGGGAGCCTCTCGCACGCAACCTGCCCCAAAAACGCGCTTACGAAACCGTTCTCCGCGACGCCATGACTGCCGACTCGCTCGATCCCGCAGGTCTTTACTTTGGAACCAGAAGCGGACAGCTATTCGGCTCCTCCGACGAAGGACGAACTTGGCAAAGAATACACGAGGGCCTGCCATCGGTGGTCTGTGTGCGCTGCGCGGTCGTCGAAGACACTCCCGGCCTGATAAAGCCGCATCCCCACACGCGAAAGCGCTCCCCGCCCCCACTGGACACAAAGAGAAAGCAAACGCGCCGCAGGAAGAATTAATCGCGATGAGCGTCATCTTCCACATCCCCGGCCCTTTACGGGAATTCACGTCCGGCCAAAGCCAGGTGGATATCGGCGATTCCCCGGCAACCCTGGGTCAAGCACTTTCGATCCTATGGACGATGTACCCGGGCGTCCGCGATCGTATTGCAACCGAGCAGGAACAGATCCGCGAACACATTCACATCTTTGTCGGCAACGAACACATGCGATACACCGGCGGACTCGCAACGCGTGTTCCTCCTGATTCTACGATCTCGATTGTGGCCGCGGTAAGTGGTGGTAGCCGGTCCGTGTCGCGGGCTCGCTCCCGCGCGCAGCCCGACGGCCGTTTGCGCAGATAAATCAAATTACGACTGGCGTCTTAGGCGCCGGTTGCGTTACGCACCAGCTAATCACGGGTGAGAGCGCAAGATCCTCCGCTTGTTCGACTGCAAGGAAGCCGCCGACCAGATCCAGCATGCAAGTTGAGTCATCCATGAACGTCACCTTCACCGGAACACTGGAGAGGCCCGAGGGAAAGCTGTTCGTTCCAACGCCTTTTTCCGCTCCTGCTTCGGAAACCGTCGGGTGCGTTTGAACCCCTTTGTCCACGGGCACAGCCCAATTCTCGCGCTTATGCTCGAAGATGTGGTTACGCCGGCGCGCAGGCGCATCGCCCAAATACGGGAACAGATCGGCAATCCAACCCGTCACCGAACTAACTCCGTAGGCTTTCTTTGGCTTATAGATGGCTTGCCAGAATTCCGCTGCGGGACGGCCCTTCACGGTTTGTATGAACTCGTCCAGAATGGGACGCAGCCGACCCACCCACCACTCCAAATCAAAAGTTCCCAGCACCTCGATCCGGGCGCGAATGCGCTCCCAATCCACCAGCGACCCGGTGATCGCGATTCTCGGTATTCCGCAGATACACCGCATGTCGTATTGAAAGTAACTCGAATAACTATCCATAAGCACAACTTCGCTGGCAGTCCGAATCGGCTGCGTCGTTGTAGAAAAGTCGCACACCAGGGTTTCGTGTAATACCGGGTCGGATGCCCTCCGAATCTGCGACGAAAATTCGCTAATGGCGCCTTCGAAGCTACTTAACGTCAGGTCATTTACTGAGGCAGTTAATTGGCTGCGCCCCTCGTGACGAACCATGCGGTGACGCAAACTCTCTGCGTTTTCGCTGATGTGATGGCTAAAGCCCTGCGCGATGGTTAGCCAGATCGAGTCGGGAGAAAGTCTCAAAGGGCGGTGCTGGCCAAATGCGGTACCTACGGCATCAATAAGCGGATGGCATCTGCTCGCCGTGACATTCAATATGCGCGCGCGCTCTTTCTCAGGTCTCGATTCGATCTTGGACGCCCCAAAGGAGTCGATTCCCGCATTCACGACCGCCTTGTTGCGTTCCGGCAGCGCAAGGATCTTACGCCGAAAACGATGAGTAACACTCTCCGCCAATGAATGGGTCCAAATTGGCTTGTCCGCGGACCTAACATCGTCAACAGAAAACGAAGTGCCGGAGCGTTCTTGCTCGTCAGCGGAAGATTTACGAAAGAGTTCGTGCAACATGTCTACTCCGAGTCTCTGTTTCAGACGGTAACGTCCTAATTCACGTTCCGAGGTTCTTCAGCGCCGTGTCATCCGGATAACAGGCTGCATGCTAGGTCCCCTATTAAGCTACTCATGCCGAAGCGCCTGCAGCGGGTCAACGCGAGCTGCCCGAATCGCCGGCCACGTAATCGAAACCACCAGAATTCCGAGAAGCCCCGCGCCGGCCATACCGAACGTCAGGACGTCCAGCCCGCGAATTCCGTACAACATGCTCTGAATCCACCGCTGTGCGTACGCCGCCAGAAATATGCCGATAACGATACCCAGCACACCCGAACGCATCCCCTGCCCCAAAAAACTCCATAGGATTTGCTCCCGGCGCGCACCCAGCGCCATGCGAACGCCAATTTCCTGCGTGCGCTCCGCAACAATTTGCGCAATCACCCCGTACACTCCAATCCCGGCCAGCAAAAGGGTGATGCCGCCGAATATGGATAACAGACCCACCACTACGCGCCGAATTCCGAGTGTTTGATCGACGCGCTCCCGCATCGTCTCAATGTCGAATACAGCCGCCGCGCCCGAGCTGCGCCGCACAGCAGCCCGAATCAACGGTCCAGCACGAACGGGCGAGCGAACGATCACGCCGGTTTGCGAGAAAAACGGCATTTGTGCAAGTGGATAGTACACGCTCGGATGAGATCGCGCCTCGAGCGTGGTCCCGCGAATGGTGCCCACAACTCCAACGATCCGCGCCGGTCCTCTATACATACTGATCGACTCGCCGATCGGATCGCGCCCTGAAAAGAAACGCTCCGCGAGCTGTGCATCGATGACGCACACCAGAGGCGCCGTCGTTTGCGAATCGGTTGCCGCAAGGCTGCGGCCCCGCAATAATGGCACTCGAAGCGTCTCGAAGTAATTCGGCGAAACCATGAACGCCTCGCCGTGCCACTCCGGTTCCCCCGGCATTCGTTTGCGACCTGAAATCTCGAAAGTGCTAGTCAAAGATTCTCCCGAGAACGGCACCGGATAACCGAGCGCTGCCGATTGGACGCCGGGAGCAGAGGCCAGCGCGGCTTGCACGCGATCGAGAAAACCCGGGTCGTTCGCAGGCTTCATCACGAATGCCGTGGTGAGATCCTGAGTATCGAACCCCGGTTGGAGGTCTTCAACGCGCATCAAACTACGCAACAAAAGCGCAGTAATCACCACGAACACAAAAGCCGCCGCTACCTGAGCCCTCGTGAACGTGTACTGGAACCAGCTTCGGCGGCTCCGCGCCATACCTTGCGTGTGAGCATCGCGAAAAAGCTCCATTGCAGGAGCGAATCCAAACAGCAACCCACTGCCAAGTGCGAGTGCGAAACCGTACAGAAGCATCGTCGGATCGAGTGAAACCAATCCCAAAACTTCCTTATCTGGAATCGCAACGCGCGTCAGAAGCGTCAATCCAGCCCGCGCGATCACAAGTCCGCTGATGCCGCCAATCGCGCCCAGCATCAAGCTTTCCAATAGCAGTTGACGCAGAATTTGCCATCGCGATCCGCCTACCGAGATGCGAATCGCAATCTCCCGCCGCCGTGCATTAGTGCGCGTGAGCAGCAGGCCCGCTACGTTTGCACATCCGGCCAGCAGCACAAGTATCGCCGCAACCCACAACAGCACCAACGGACGGCGAAGATCACCCGCAACATAGTTTGCGAAACTATCGAGGTCAATGTAATACCCGAGCCGGGCCAGATCTTTGCCATCGGCTTCGGATTTCACGCCCGCCACATACCGCTCCATTCGATCCCGTGCTTGGGCAGCGCTAACGCCTGGCTTCAACCTGGCAAGCACGGTGAGGTCCATGTCATAGCCGCGCCGAAACCGCTGCGGAGGAAGAACCAGCGGAGTCCACGCTTGCACATTCGCGGGAAATCTAAATCCGGGCTTCGCCACGCCTACAACAGGATGCGGTTTCCCATCCAGGATGAGAACACGCCCGAGCACTCGCGGGTCAGCTCCAAATGCCGCGCGCCAGAAGCCGTCTGACAGGACCAGACTGTCCCTGTCCTCACCCGTGAAAAATCGGCCAAGTTCCGGCTGTTGATCAAACACACGGAAGAATTCAGGAGTCACGGACTGCCCGACGAGCCGATTCGCTTCGCCGCCCATCTCCGATACCCAGGCATGCCCTTCCCCCGCCGCGACGGACGAGAACGTCTCGGTCATAGCGTGAATATCTCGGAACTCGACCGCAGAAGCCGCCGCGCCGCGCATGTTGAAGCGATCGATCCGGATCGTTGGAACCAAAACGCGATCCGTATGCCCAAGCCCGAGCGGGTTCAGCAACACCGTCTCAATCACGCTGACGACCGCGGTGTTTGCGCCCACCCCAAACGCAACCGTCAACGCAGCAGCGATGGTCAGAACAGGCTGCCCCCTGGTGAGCCTCCAAGCGAAACGAAGATCGTTAAGGATGCCGGACATGATAAGGAAAAGACGAAGGAGGCCGCCGATTCGTTCGTTCACAAAACCGCGCACTTCTCCAAAATTTTCCTATCCCCTCCCTCTTCACGCACTTACCCTCAACTCCCCCTCGCGTCCAAACCTCGTTCCCACGCATCCCCTTGCTACCGTGGCTCAGGCTCACCAACCACAACAGCCTCTCTCGTGAGCCATTTCTATCTAAGGAGCCGAATCATGTTGACCGCTGCCCAAATTTCCGCTAATCAAAAGAACGCACAGTTATCCACAGGCCCCACCTCCGAAACCGGTAAAGCCAAATCTTCCTTGAACGCCGTCAAAACCGGTCTAACCGGCCGCACCGTCCTGCTCCCCGGCGACGATGCCGCTCTCTACGAATGTCACGTCTCGCAATTCGTGAAGCGCTTCGAACCCGCCAGTGAAGCAGAACAAAACTTGGTCCAATCTCTAGCCGATACCGAATGGCGCTTGCTCCGCATTCCGTCGCTCGAAATGGGCATCTACGCTCTCGGCCGCCTCGAATTCGCCGAGCTGTTCCCCAACGAAGACCCATCCGTTCGCAACCAGCTCATCGAAGCCAAAATTTTTCTGACCTACCAGCGCCAGCTCAACAATCTCAGCGTCCAGGAAAATCGCCTTCGCCGCCAGCGCGAGAAAGACACCGCTGCCTTACGCGAACTTCAGAATGCGCGCAAGCAGCAGATCCAGGCGCGCTTGGACACAGCCGCCCGCCAGTACATCCAAGCCGTTCACAACGGAACCTACCACGCCTTCGATCCCGCTAAAATTGGCTTCGAATTTTCACTCGGCGAAATTGAGGTTCGCGCCATGCAGATCAAGCCCGATCTCTTCGCCAAACCATCCGTTCAAAACGCCGCGTAATCGTAGGTCTGCCAGTATCTCTTATTTCCGGTACACCACGCCGCCCTTCATGACGAACCGCACTTTCTCCAAAACACCGATATCCTGCAGTGGATCACCGGGCGCCGCGATCACGTCAGCCAAATAGTTCGCCTTTAACTTGCCGATCTGCTCTTCCCATCCCAGCAGTTTGGCGCCATTCAGGAAATCAGCTTGAAGCACTGCCAGCGGTTTCATTCCATACTTCACCATCAGCACGAATTCTCGCGCTTGCGTTCCGTGCGGAAACGGACCTACATCGGACCCCACCGCCATGGGCACTCCGGCCGCAACCTGTTTCCGAAAGCCTTCCACTTTCATATCGAACATGCGGTGCAAACGCGCTCCCTCCTCGGGCGAGGCCGCGCGATCTGCAAAGTATTCGAAAATCGTGAACGTCGGAACAGCCGGAATCTGCTTCTCGCGCATCAGCCGCATCGTCTCCTCGCCCAGTTGGTTCGCATGATCGATCGATTCCGCTCCCGCCTGTGCCGCATACAGCGTCCCCGGCTCGCCTGTGGCATGCACCGCGACTCGCTTACCGACTCGCGCTGCTTCCTGCACCGCCGCGCTCAATTGAGCCGCCGAGTATTGGTACGGCGTGTGAAACTCGTTATCCCTAATAAAATCCGCGCCTGTCTCGTAAATTTTTATGAAGTCTGCGCCTTCCTTCAATTGCTCGCGAATCGCCGACACCAGTTCCTCGGCATTGTTGGCATAGGTCGCATTCGACAGTACGTGCTGCGCTGGATTGAACTTGATTGCGTCTTCATGCCCGCCCAGTATGTCGATGGCGTTACCGCTGACCCGCAGGCGCGGGCCCGGAATCTGGCCGGCATCAATCGCATTCCGCACCGCCGTGTCCGCCGACCCTGCGCCCTCGGTCCCCATGTCCCGCTCCGCCGTAAACCCCGCCATCAAATCGTCCCGAGCCGCGAGCACCGCCATGATCGTCCGTTGCGGTACCGACTCTTGAACCGTTTGCAAATCCTCTGCGCCAGGATGGAGAAATAGATGCACGTGCGCATCAATCAGACCCGGCAACAACGTGCTGTCTCCCAAGTCGATGACCTCGGCGCCCGCTGGATGCGTCACGCTCGAACCGGCTTCCACAATTCGCTCCCCTCTCACCAACACCTCGCCAGGTGTGATCAGCCGTCCTGCTTCGATATCGAGCAATCTCGCGGCATGCAGAATCATGACCCGCGTTGGAGGCGCCCCTGGTTGCGCCGCAGAAGCCGATTCCGCGACCACAATCGCACAAACAGCAACCATCAGAATCGTGCAGCAGCGTTTACCGCAGCTTCCAGGAATAGAAGAGGATTTCATCGTATTACGTTTAGCAAAACTCTCGCCGGCTACCAGCAAACTTACCAGTGCGGATGAGTCTGGCCGATCCGATCTCATTCATAAAGCTCATGCCTATTCGAACTCTGATCCCGCTTCTAAAGAAGACTTATCAGAATTGGAGCGATCACAACGCGCCCCGCCTGGGGGCGTCCGTGGCCTTCTACACCTTGCTCTCGTTTGCCCCACTTCTGCTTTTCACGGTGGCTGTGGTGGCCTTGGTTTTCGATCAGCAAAAAGCCCAGAACGGCTTGATTGATCAAGCGCGACAAATGATCGGCGATCGCGGAGCCGACACGGTGAAGTCTCTCCTCGCGAGCGCTCAAAAACGTTCCTCCGGAGTACTGGCAACTGTAATCGCTTTTGTCACGTTACTGTTTGGAGCATCCGGAGTATTTTCCGAACTGCGGGATGCTCTCAACACCATTTGGGACGCCAAGCCCAAGGACCAGTCCGGATTAGCCGGCATGCTCAAACAGCGCCTGTTTTCATTCGGTATGGTTCTTTCCGTAGGGTTTCTGTTGCTCGTTTCGTTGGTCATCAGCGCGGCTTTGGCATTTCTCGGTAAGTTCTTCGGGCAAATGATCCCTGTCCCGCCTTTTGTCTTTGAGATGATCAATTTTGTGATATCGTTCGGCGTCATTACTCTGCTGTTTGCACTGATGTTCAAGTTTGTTCCTGCCCGAAAGATCTCATGGCGAAATGTCGGTTTCGGAGCTGTCGGAACGGCTCTTTTATTCACCATAGGCAAGATGCTCCTCGGCCTCTACATCGGAAAGGCCAGCGTGGGATCGACTTACGGCGCCGCAGGTTCACTCGTTGCCGTAATTGTGTGGGTCTATTACTCGGCCCAAATCTTCTTCTTCGGCGCCGAGTTCACACGTGTGCACGCAGACGCGCATGAGAGCGCCGAATCCGTCCCGGAACCCGCTAAGCAACCGGTCGCCAGCGAACCACCTAAGATCGAAAAGGCCGCGCCAGTGATCCAGGTGAGCACCCCGATTCGCTCCCCAGCTCCGCAGCCGTTACACTATGCAAGGCCACCTTACCGCGAGAAATCGATTCAACCAAAATCGCGAGCGTCGCTTCTCATGGCTGCTGCCGTAGGCTTCCTCTTCGGAAGCGCCTTCGCAACCCGGAGCGGACGCCGGCGGTCTCGTGGCGGTAGCGCTTAGTGAGCCGGGCGGGAATCGAACCCGCGACCACCGCATTAAAAGTGCGATGCTCTACCAACTGAGCTACCGGCCCGTGTTTCGTGACACAACTTCTGTCTCAGCTTAGCATTGGGATCGCGCGTTGGAGCTTGTTGCCGCCCATCACGGATCCGAACTTTTTCGGTGTGAGTTGCACGAAACGTTTGGAGCCCAGCGCTATCTTCTTAAGTGCTCTGTTCATGAATCTGCTCACGAAGAAAATCTCCAAGATCCGCGCCAGCCTTCCCTGGCTTGCGGTAACAGGAATCTCGGCTGCCGCTGCCGTCGCAGCGACAAAGCTGGTGCGAGGATCGCGTCCCACGTTGGACCTCAGAGGCAAAGTTGCTTTGATCACCGGGGGATCTCGCGGCCTCGGGTTCGCGTTGGCGCAAGAATTGGGCGAGCAAGGATGCCGGCTCGCTTTGTGCGCGCGAAATGCCGCGGAACTGGAGGAAGCATGCGGCCGCCTTCGGAAGAAGAGCATCGAGGCGACGCCTTTTACTTGTGACATTAGTGACAAGTCCGATGCCGAGACTTTGATCAATCGCGTGCTTGACGAACTCGGCGCCATTGACATTCTCATCAATAACGCCGGCCATATCACCGTGGGTCCGCTCGAAGCATTCGATCACTCCGATTTCGAGCGCGCTATGAACGTAATGTTTTGGGGTCCATTGAATCTCACGTTCGCCGTGCTCCCTCACATGAAGAGTCGGCGCCGTGGTCACATCGTCAATATCACGTCTGTTGGAGGGCGTGTCAGCATTCCTCATCTGCTGCCCTATAGTTGCGCGAAATTCGCGCTGGTCGGGTTTTCAACTGGTCTAAGCACCGAATTACGCTCGCAGGGTATTCATGTACTCACAGCCGTGCCCGGACTCATGCGCACGGGATCTTACCTGAACGCCGAATTCAAGGGCGATGCCAGGAATGAATTTGCCTGGTTCGCTTTGCTCGGAAATCTGCCCGGTTTCTCTGTAGCAACTAGATACGCAGCCCGCTGCATTCGCACCGCGCTGATACAGCAAAAGCGCGTCTGCACGATCTCGATTCCGGCGAAAATCCTCATCGCGAAGGAGGCATTAACACCGGAAATCATGAGAGCCACGCTTCAATTCGTAAATCGCGCTATTCTTCCCAGCTATAATGGGAGCAGTCGCACTTTCACCGGCAAACATTTGAGTCCATCTTTCTCAGGATTGTTCAAAGGACTTACTCACCTAGGAAAGTTAGCGGCGCGGGAATTCAACGAATGAATAACTTCGCAATTCCCTAACTGGTGAAAATACGGGGTTTTGAAACAAAACCTGCGTAATTTGATCCATATAGCACGGGGTATTTTCGCTTTGCCCTGCGCACAACGAGGAACTGTCTCTATTGTCGAAGTAGATCACCGGTCAGCGAGTTAGCGTTTTCGCTCTCGCTGTAAATCACTCACGAGGAATACGGTTGTCAACTGAATATTCTATGTTTCGAAGCTTTGTTCAAGCGGGATTTGAGTGCTCTACCCACAAAATTCGAAATGGCAAACGGCTCGACCTGATCAGGTCCACACAACACGACCGCTTTGCCCGTGAGGACTATCGGCGTCTTCGCGATTTTGGAATCCATACGGCGCGTATAGGCGCCAGATGGCACCTGATCGAAGACTCTCCAGGCATCTACAATTTCGAGTCGCTCGCGGTGCTTCTGGATGCTGCGAACGCGATTGGAATTGAGGTTCTTCTCGATTTGATGCACTTCGGCTGGCCGGAGCATGTTCAGGTGTTAGAGCCTTCCTTCGTGAGCTCGTTCGGCCGCTTTACTCACGCGCTGGCGCGATTTTTGAAGCGGAGGCGCGATCTTTGCCGGATATTCGCTCCAATGAACGAGATCTCGTTTCTCTCGTGGGCGGGGGGCGACGTTGCAGCCCTAAATCCACATACGAGAGGGCGCGGTAACGAGCTTAAACGAAATTTGGTCCGAGCAGCGATTTTAGCGAGCGATATCTTACTCAACGAGCTTAACGACGTACGACTGTTTTGGCCGGAACCCGTCATTCACATCGTCGGCAATCCCGCAATTATCGGGGATGAAATTGAGGCAGAAAAACATCGACTTGCGCAATTTGAGGCGTGGGATATGTTGTGTGGCCGGCTTGCGCCCGAACTGGGCGGTAAGCCTGAATATCTGGATGTGCTGGGACTCAATTTTTACGATCGCAATCAATGGCTGAACAATTCGACGATTCTTCATCGCGGGAATCCAAGTTACCGGCCTTTTCACCAAATTATCGAAGAGATTTGGCGCCGTTATCGCCGGCCTATGTTCGTCTCCGAAACGGGGACTGAAGACTGCAGACGCGCCGAATGGTTTAACTATATCTGTGAGGAAGTTCTAACTGCACATTCGGCAAATATCCCTGTTCACGGCATCTGTTTATACCCGATCCTGAATCACCCAGGGTGGGATGACGATCGCCATTGCCATAACGGCCTCTTTGATTACGCCGACGAGTCAGGCAATCGTGAGATTTACTGGCCGTTGGCACAGTCGCTCCTCAATAATCACGAGAAACTCGCCCGGAGTAACCAATTTACAAATGATTCCACACGATATCGACCTGATCTGTTTTTCACACCTACGGTGGGGCTTCGTCTTCCAGCGTCCTCAACATCTGATGAACCGCTTCGCGCGCACCAGGAGAGTTTTCTTTCTTGAAGAGCCGCTCTTCGAAAATGCCGCGCCACATCTGCGGTCTTTCATCTGTTCAAAGAGTGGCGTACGCGTCCAAACACCCGTATTGCCAATTGGCAGCACACCCGACCAGGTTGCGCAACCGCAGCATCAATTACTTGCGGCATTGCTCGTAGAGCAACAGATAAGCAGCTCCATAGCGTGGTATTACACGCCAATGGCCAAGGAATTTACTTCCGACCTGGACGCAAGTGTGACCATTTACGATTGCATGGATGAACTTTCAGCATTCGCCGGCGCCCCACCGGCAATGCGAATCAACGAGCAGATCCTATTCGCAGATGCCGATCTTGTATTTACCGGCGGAGCTACGTTATTCGAATCGAAGCGCAAGCAGCATCAATCAGTGCATCTGTTTCCCAGCAGTGTGGACGTGGCACACTTCAGGCAGGCGCGGTCTATAAAAGGCGATCCTGCAGACCAAACGCAACTGCCGCGGCCACGCTTGGGCTACGCGGGCGTAATCGATGAGCGAATGGATCTGAACCTCATACGTGAAATCGCTGCAAAACGACCGAGTTGGCAGATCGTCCTTCTCGGCCCTGTAGTCAAAATCGATCCGGGTTCGCTGCCTCGGGCTGCGAACATTCACTATCTCGGAATGAAAGATTACAACGACCTGCCGGCTTACTTTTCAGGCTGGGATCTCGGAATGCTTCCTTTTGCGCTGAATGAATCCACGCGATTCATAAGTCCGACTAAGACGCCGGAGTATTTAGCCGCAGGCCTCCCGGTCATCTCCACGCCGATTCGCGATGTGGTTACTCCCTACGGCGATTTAGGTCTGGTGGGGATTGCGGATTCCGTGAATAACTTCCTCGAAGTTGCGGAATCTCTGTTGCAGAATCCCCCCGATGCAACATTTCATGACCGCGTGGACCGATTTATCTCCCAATCTTCTTGGGACAACACCTGGAGCAAAATGAACGAACTTATAGAAACTGCGTACGCGTTGAAATACCTGTCCCCTGCAGAACGGCTGGCGGCGCCAGCCTCAAGCATTGCTACAAAGGCCGCCCATGTTTGATTTCTTGGTAGTTGGCGCGGGATTCGCAGGGGCCGTTGTCGCCGAGAGAATGGCCAGATGCTATGGGAAAAAAGTTCTGGTTATCGACCGTCGCGACCACGTTGGCGGAAACGCTTATGATCACTGCAATAAGGAAGGAATTCTAGTACACCGCTACGGACCTCATATCTTTCATACAAATGCCGATCAGGTCTTCCAGTACCTTTCACAATTCACATCGTGGCGGCCTTATGAACATCGAGTGTTGGCCTCGGTAGACGGAAAACTTGTCCCCGTTCCCATT
>Ga0213875_10001774_pt1 | contig 13500 bp, 10 predicted proteins | sample BarmaccomBMRX_R8_FD_160105 | JGI IMG/M metagenome (GOLD analysis project Ga0213875, IMG submission 160105) | Root-associated microbial communities from Barbacenia macrantha in rupestrian grasslands, the National Park of Serra do Cipo, Brazil - RX_R8 | ecosystem: Host-associated > Plants > Roots... | reverse complement strand
AGCGGGTGAATGCCGTGCTGGTGGTGTCCTCGCAACCCCGGTACATCGCCGACGCCCAGCGCTTCTTCCGACTGGCCGGACAGGTCGAGAACGCGACCGCGCGGACCTGGCACGTCTATTACGTGCAGAACGGGCAGAGCGCCGATCTCGAAAACATCCTGCAGCGCGCCTTCACGCCGCGCAACGTCACCAGCAGCGGCGAGCCCGGCAGCACGACGCCCGCGGCCCAGCAGGCGACGATGAACGCCGGGCGCACCGCCGCCGCCGGCACCACGGGCGGGTTGCTGGGCGGCGGCAATGCCGGCACCGCTGCGCCGGGGCTCGGCGCCGCGGCGGGGGCAGGCGCCGCGACCCCGGCGGCGGCGACGGCGCGCGCCAACCAGAACCCCGCCGCCGAGTCGTTGTCCAACGAGGGCGATACCGGCGGCAACGGCACCCCGGACCGCATCCGCATCATCGCGAACCGGCGCAACAACGCGCTGCTGATCTATGCCACTCCGAACGAGTACTCGGTGATCGAAGGGATGCTGCGCAAGATCGACATCATCCCGCTGCAGGTCCTGATCGAAGCGACGATTGCGGAAGTTACCTTGAACGACCAGCTGGCCTACGGCACCCAGTTCTTTCTCGGCGGCAAGGTGGCCGGCACCCTTGGTTTCAACAATCTGTCCACCGCGGCAGGCTCGACCTCGACCACCACCGGCGCCACGACCACTGCCGGGACCACCGCGGCCACCACCTCGACCCTGACCGGCAACGCCCTCCTCGCGGCCAACGCCGCGGGCGCGATTGCCAACAACTTTCCCGGCTTCGTGCTGAATTACGGCTCGCGTGCCGCGATCAACGCGCTGTCGCAGGTGACGCAGCTCAAGGTGCTGTCCTCGCCGCAGGTGATGGTGCTCGACAACGAGCCGGCGCGGCTGCAGGTCGGCAACCTGGTCCCGATCATCACCGGCAGCTCGCAAAGCACGCTGACGAGCGGCGCGCCGATCGTGAACAACGTCGATTACCGCGAAACCGGCGTCATCATGCAAGTGACGCCGAGGGTCAATTCCGGGGGCCTCGTCACGCTCGACATTGCGCAGGAAGTCAGCGACGTCCTGAACACGACCAGCTCGACTATCAACTCGCCGACCTTCGACGAGAGGCTGATCCGCACCCGCGTCGCGGTGCAGGACGGTCAGACCGTCGGCATGGCCGGCCTGATCCGCGACAGCGACACCGAAAGCAACGCCGGCATCCCCTGGCTCAAGGACATCCCGCTGCTCGGCATCCTCGGCTCCAGTCAGAACAACAACCGGGCTCGTACCGAGCTGCTCGTGCTGATCACGCCGCATATCGTGCACGATCAGCGCGATGCGCTGTCGCTGACCGAGGATCTGCGCACGCAGCTGATCAATGCCGGGCTGGTGCCGCAGGATCTCGCCCACCGGCCGCTGTCCGGCTCCGCCAACCCGAATGGCTGGTAGCGGTGCGCCATTGCCGCAAACAGCGCGGCTCGGAGCCCGACAGGGGCGGCGAGGCAGCCCCGGCTTCGCCCTGATCCTCGTCTTGTGGATGCTGGTGCTGATCGGCTTTATCGCGCTGCACCTGAGCGCAACCGGCAGGACCGAGACCCGCATCGCCGGCAATCTCAAGGCGAACGCGGTCGCGGCGGCGGCAGCGGATGGCGCGATCTTTCGCGCCATCTTCAACCTGAGCGACCCGCAGCAGGACCGGCGGTGGGCGCTCGACGGCAGCGATCATGTGCTGCAGGTCGGCGGCCTGCGGACGACGGTGAGCCTCGAAGACGAGAGCGCGCGCATCAACCCCGACACGGCGCCGCCCGCCCTTGTCGAAGGGTTGCTGCGGGCCACCGGCAGCGATGGCGGCACGGCCGCGCGGCTCGCCGCAGCGATCGCCGACTGGGTTGGAAACACGCCGGTTGCTCCACAGGCAGGCGAATTGCAGGAACAGTACCGCGCCGCCGGGCTCGACTACACGCCGCCGGGAAGCCCGCTCGAAAGCATCGACGAACTCGGGCATGTACTCGGCATGACTCCCGAGATCCTGGCGGCGATCCGGCCGCACCTGACCCTGTTCGGCCCCGCCTCGCCGACCCCGGATCGGGCCGATCCGATGGTGATCGCGGCCATTGCCTTTGCCAGCCGCAGCCAGGCGCTGAGCGCCCCGAACGCCGCCCCCGCCTTGCCGCCGAATGGCGATGTCATCGCCAGGATCACGGCGATCGCCACCAGCGCCGCCAAGGCCCGCGTCGTTCGCGTCGCGGTCGTGCGCGCCGGCGCACCGCAACCGATGCTGCCGCGCGGCTATGCCGTTCTGGCTTGGACCAGCGGCTGGCAAGATTCCGACTGATCAGCGCTGCGGGCGCAAGCTCGGACGGCGCCGATCCATGCCGTCAAGCGCGGACACGATTCGGTTTGGCGGCGCGGCATCATTCCGCGCGAAAGCGATCGATCGCGTGCTGGTCGAAGGCAAGGCCAATGCCGGGCGCGGTCGGCATCAGCAAGTCGCCCTGCTGCGGCTGCGGCACCTGCTGCCAAATCGGAAACAGGCGCGGCATATATTCGGCGGTCAGCCCGTTCGGCGCGGCGCCGACCAGGTGCACGTGGATTTCCGGCACCCCATGGCTGACCACCGGGAGGTTGAACGCCTCGGCCATGCCGGCGATCTTGAGCCACGGCGTGATGCCGCCGGCCCGCACCTGGTCGATCATGACGATATCGACCGAGCGCGCTTCGAGCATGTGGCGGAACGGGACGATGCCGTACAGGTACTCGCCGCCGGCGACCGGGGTCGCGAGCGCCGCGGCGACGCGCGCCAGCCCGGCATAATCGTCGTGCGCGGTGACGTCTTCGAGCCAGTACAGCCCGACCCCGGCTTCCTCGACCCGCCGGCCGATGTCGATCGCCTGATCGACCCGCCAGCGCTGGTTGATGTCGCACATCAGGTCGATGTCGGGGCCGATCGCCTGGCGGATCAGCCTTGCCTGCTCGATTTCGCGCGCCGGCGAGGTCTCGCCGCGCAAACCGAGCTGCATCTTGGCCTGGCGATAGCCCTTTTCGCGCAGCCGCCCGGCCGCCGTCACCGCCTCGTCGAGAGTCAGGCCGCGGCGCAGTGCGCCGCTGGCATAGGTGGCGATGCGGTCGCGGCCGCCGCCGAGCAATTGCCACAGCGGCAGGTTCAGCGCCTTGCCCTTGATGTCCCACAGCGCGACATCGATCGCCGACAAAGCCATCAGGAAGATGCCGGCGGGCCCGGCCGAGCCAGCGGCGTCGCGCAGCTTGTGCGCGATCCGCTCGACCCGCAGCGGGTCCTCGCCGATGGTCAATGCCCCGAGCTCATCGACCGCGCGGCGCAGGCTGCGCGTCAGCGCGCCGCCGAAATAGGTGACGCCAAGCCCTTCGATGCCGTCATCGGTGCGCAGCCGCAAGGCCACGATCGGGTTGGTCGCGTTCGGGTTCTCGGAGAAGCCCGCCAGCGGCTCGTCATTCGGCAACAGCACGATATCGGTGTGCAGAGACGCGATCCGCATCGGAATTCTCCCTTGCAGCGAGCCCTCGCCCGACACCCGCCGCGGCGATCATAGCGGAGGCTGTCCGAGCCGTACCATCGCGCAGCGGGTCTGTTCCCGAAGCGGCCGCGTGGGATAAAACGGGGTGATCCCGGGAGGAGATTGCCGGCCCATGAACACCAGACCGCTTCGCGTTGCGGTAATTGGCGCCGGCATCGGCGGCCTGACCGCAGCGCTGTCATTGCGCCAGGCCGGGTTCGCGGTCGATGTCTACGAGCAGGCGCCGGAGCTGACCGAGGTTGGCGGCGGTATCAACATGGGTCCCAATGCGGTGCGGGTGCTGCGCCGCCTCGGCTTGCAGCCCGGGCTGGACCGCGACGGCGTGCAGCCCTGCGAAACGCACCAGCGCCGCTGGGACGACGGCCGCACCCTGCAGCGCGCACCGCTAAACCCGCTCTGCGAGCAGCTGTACGGCGCGCCGCATATGACCCTGCACCGTGCCGACCTGCTGGCGGTCATTGCCGCCGGGTTCCCGGCCGGGCATATCCATCTCGACCATCGTCTGGTCGGCTTCGAAGCGACCGGCGTCGGCGTCACCGCGCGTTTCGACAACGGCGCGCAAATCGCGGCAGATGTGCTGATCGGCGCCGATGGCATCCACTCGACCGTACGTGCCCTTCTGTTCGGCGACGAGGCGCCGGCCTTTGCCGGCTGCGTCGCCTATCGCGGGCTGGTGCCGGTCGAGCGCATCGCCGATCTTGAGCTGCCGCCAGGCAACCAATCCTGGCTCGGCCCCGGCGCCCACCTCGTGCACTATTTCGTGTCGCGACGGCGCTTGTTGAATTTCGTCGGGTGGACCGAGCACGACAGCTGGAACCGCGAGGATTGGACCGACCGCGCCACGATCGAGCGCGCCCTCGCGGCGTTCGAGGGCTGGCACCCGCAGATCCGCCGCATTATCGCTGCCGCGGACACCTGCTTCATCTGGGCCTTGTTCGATCGCGACCCGCTGCCGCGCTGGTCACTCGGCCGCGTCACGTTGCTGGGCGATGCCTGCCACCCGATGTACCCGTTCATGGGCCAGGGCGCGGCGCAGGCGATCGAGGACGGGGCGGCGCTGGCCGCCTGTCTCGCGGCCGCCCCCGGGGAGCCGGCGCAGGCGCTCGCGCGTTACGAGCGGCTGCGGCTGCCGCGCGTCACCCGATTGCAGCAGATGTCGCGCGCCAACAAGATCCGCTTTCATCTGCCGGATGGGCCGGCGCAGCAGGCCCGCGACGCCGAATGGGCGCGCGCCGCCGACCGCTCGCCCGATGCGCTGCGCTGGCTCTACGCCCACGACCCGGCCGCTCTCGAACCCGCTCTGTCCTAACCGGGAGTGCCAGCATCACGGCCGCGGCGCGCCGGCGCGCGAAACCCACCACGTCGCGCAGAGCGATTTCCACCAGCGCCGACCCTGACATACTTTAACATTGCACAAACACCGAAACGGGACGTAGCATGGCCGGCAATGGCGCAGAACAGCCACCCTGCTAACAAGGGAGGTCGGCGATGGCGCAATATACTTTCGGAACACCTTATTGTTTCATCAATAACACCCGCGCGCTGATCAATGACACGCTCATCGCTTCCGCGGCGCTGCGGGTGATGAACGCGCAGGGCGCGTTGCATCAAGATTATCCTGCGACCGCAATATCGCTCGGAAATCACCACAGCCATGTAACGGTCGCACTGGATGCGTTGAACTTCTGGAATGTGGATGTTCCCGATCCGACGCCCGATCTGCCGGACGGCGGCGCGGCCTACTGGACTTTCGTTTTAACGAACTCCGGCAATACGGATTCGGCTTTCGATGACATCCTGAAGAAGGCGGTCGATGACTTTGCGCAGGGGGTGGCCGGTCAGATCGTATCCGACGGCGCAAGCTTCGCCACGATCCTGTCGTTGGCTGGATTGCTTGGTCTGCAAGAGTTGATCAACGTCCTCACGGCAGACTGCGACGGCATTGTCGGGGCGTTCGGGCTGGCCTTCACCGCGAAACAATTGGCGCAGATGACGTCGGATCCCGTCAAGATAAACTGTCCGGGGACCACGAGCCCGGTCGGTTGCGGCGCGAATTCGAACTACAACCTCTATTACTTCACCGCGCCGCCGCCACCCCCGCCGCCTCCCCCTGTCCTCGTCACCGTCCCCGACGTGGTGCGTCAGTCGCCAACCCAGGCGCGCGCCACGGCTGCGGCCGCGGGTTTGGGGCTGGTCGAAATCGGGTTCGACCAGATCCTGCCCCCAGGCTCGAACCCCTATGTCGAAAGCCAGAGCCCGGCGAGCGGCGCGCAGGCCGACAAGGGGAGCAACGTGAAAGTCTTCGTCGCTACCGCGCTGACCCGCGGACACCCGCCGCAGTAAACGGCGACTGTCGGCGGGAGTGCCTGAACCGGGGTCGCCAACGGTCTCCGGCACCGACAGCCCGGCGCTGTTGGGCGTGACGCCGATCGCTGGTTGCGCGCTCGAACCGGCGCAGTCCTAACCGGACGGGCACGACGGCTGACGCGACGAGGATTGCAATGGATTTCGGCTATTTCACGCTCAGCGACAATCATTATGAAAACAACCGGCGCAGCGCCAACGCGTTGATCGCCGATATCATCGACGAGGCAATCTATGCCGATGCGCTCGGGTACCGCTCGGCCTGGATCGGGGAGCATCATTTCAATTCGCTCGGCGTGTTGTCGTGCCCCGAGCTGGTGCTGACCTGGGTCGCCGCGCGCACCCGCAACATTCGCCTGTCGCCGGCGGTCACGGTATTGCCATTGCATCATCCGATCCGGGTCGCCGAGCAGTGGGCGACCCTCGACCTGTTGAGCGGCGGCCGCGTCGATTTCGCCGCCGGACGCGGCTATGACCGGCGTGAGTACCTGCCCTTTGGCATCTCGTTCGAGGACAATCAGGGCATTTTCGAGGAAGGCATGGACGTCGTGCGCCGCCTGTGGGAAGCGCCGGGGCGCATTTCCTATGATGGACGCCATTACCGCTTCGAGGATGTCGCGATCACACCGAAACCGCTGCAGCGCCCATTACCCGCCTATGTCGCCTCGTTCTCGAAGCCGTCGATCGAGCTTGCGGCTCGGCTCGGCTGCGGTCTGGCGGTGGCGCCGTTCGCGGCCGCGATTACCTATGGCGGCCTGAAACAGGTTGCCGAGCTGTATCATGAGAGCTGCGCCCAGGCAGGCAATTCCGCGGGCCGCCTGCTATGCAGCTACTTCATCCATTTCGCCGACAATGCCGCGGCCGAGAGTGCGGCGCGGGCGCGGCAGATCCGCTATTACCGGGAATGCGTGATCCCGGCCTTCCCGGGCGATCCGCAGACGGCGCCGCCGAGCTACCGCTATTTCATCGATATGGTCGATCGCCTGGCGAAGGTGCGGCCCGAAGACCTGACCGAGAACTCGGTGCTGCTCGGTTCGGCTGCCCATATCACAGAGGTGCTGGGCCGGGTCGCGGCGGCCGGCGTCGATGAGGTGATCCTCTACTTCAATGTCGGCATGAAGCCGCACGCGCAGGTCAAGGACGAGATGGCTCGCTTCATCGGCGAGATCGCCCCGGCTTTCATCGCACAAGATCCCGCGCACGGCTGATACGATCGTCTCCGGGTCGGCCGGGGCGGACCTCGACCCTCGCCGCGCCGGGTCGAGGAACGGCGATCAGGACGTCAGCCCGAGGGTCATGCCCGCGGGAAGTGATCGCTATTCGAAAGCCGATCCAACCTGATCGGATGACGACTTAGCCGCGGCCGACGAAAGGCATCTTTGTCGCCATCACCGTCAGAAACTGTACATTGGCCTCGGGCGTGACCGTGGCCATATAGACAATTGCGCGCGCCACATTCTGCACGTCCATCGTCGGCTCTTCGATAACCGTACCGTTGGCCTGGGGCACCCCGCGCTGCATGCGCTGGGTCATCTCGGTCAAGGCGTTCCCGACATCGATCTGGCCGCAAGCAATGTCGTATTTGCGGCCGTCGAGCGAGGTCGATTTGGTCAGGCCGGTGATCGCGTGCTTGGCCGAGGTATAGGCTGCCGAATTGGGCCGCGGCGCATGGGCCGAGATCGAGCCGTTGTTGATGATGCGGCCACCGCGCGGATTCTGATCCTTCATGATCTTGAAGGCTTCCTGCGTGCACAGGAACGCGCCGTGCAGGATGCTGTCGATGACCGCCTTCCAGCGCTCGAACGGCAATTCCTCGATCGGGGCCGCCGCGCCGAAGCCGGCATTGTTGAACAGCAAATCCAGTCGGCCGAAGGTCTCCTTCGTCCTGGCAAACAGGGCCCGCACCGAGTCGGGGCTGCCGACATCGGTCGGGACGCCGACTGCCTTGCCGCCGAAGCCCTCGATCTCCTGCGCGACCGCCTGCAGCGGTTCCGGGCGGCGGCCGGCGAGGACGAGGGAAAAGCCTTCTCTCGCCAGCGCAATCGCCGAGGCCTTGCCGATGCCGCTTCCCCCGCCGGTGACGAGCGCGACCTTCCCCTGTGAGTTCATGACCCCGGTCCTCTGCTGATGGCTGACGGCGGAGAAGACTACGCAGGATGCCACCGACTCGTCCACCGATGACGGCCAGGTTCGTCTCGAAGAACGCAGCGCCGCTGTGCCGCCGTGAACCGAGACACTACCCGGCCAAGTTCGTGTTCACTGCTTCCGATCTCTCCCGAACGCGCGCGGGTGTTGGCTGCGATCGTCACCGGCAATGCCCGATCCGGTTTGGCGCGGGCCGGTAGATTGCCGATCTGTCACGGTTCGGCTTCGATGCGTTCGAACTCGGCCCAGAATTCCTTGAACAGTTTCTCGCGGATCTTGGCTTCCAGGCCGGTGGCGCCGGCGCTGTCGGGATGGGTCAGGCGCGCTACCGCCTTCTTGGCGCGGCGGTATCTGTCGGCCGCGGCAAAGGAGCCGGCGGCCGGGCCGGTGAGACCGCGCATTTCGATCAGCTCGGCTTCGAGGTTTCGCGCCAGCCGCTCCCAGCGGTCGCGTTCGGCTTCGGCCTGGCGGCGTTTGTTGCGCAGGATCGTGACGGTCTCGTGCAGGCGGGCGACCTCGTTCTTCAACTCTTCGGGGCTGGCAGCGGGACGCGGCTGCCAGCGCCCGCGCCACGGGGGCGCCACCGGCTCGGTAGTGCGCCGCGGCGCGACCTCCTGCGCCTTCGGCGCGGCGCCGAGCCCGACGCAGAAATCCTCAAGCTGGCGCAGCAGATAGAAGCTGCGCTGGCGGCCGGTCGGGCGCTCGCTGACGACCACCCGGTCGGGGCGAATCACGACATCGTACCAGCGCCGGTCGATACGCGCCGTGATCATGCGCACGACGGCCAGCGTCTTAGGCTCGATCCAATCCCACACCATGTGCTTCGCGTCGCGCTGCCCCGGCGCTCGCAGCTTAACCCATGTCGGGGTGAAATGCGCCGATCCTCTGAGCGGCCCGGCGCAGGCGGCGGCCATCGGGTGCGGCAGCGCGGCGACTTCGCGGCTAATATGGCGAACCGTTCCGACTGGGCGCAGCCGGTCTTTTCGCGAGGCACCGCAATGGATTTCACGCTTCCGGAGGAGCTTGCGGCTCTCCAACAGCGCACCGAGCGCTTTGTTCGCGGCGAAATGATCCCGCGCGAGAACGACCCGAGACAGACGCCGCATGGTCCGAGCGAGGAATTCCGTCGCGAGCTGGTCGCGCTCGGCCGCGAGGCCGGGCTGCTGTCGCCGCATGTCGGACGCGAATGGGGCGGGCTCGGGCTCGATCACCGCGGCAAGGCGGTGGTGTTCGAGGCGGCGGGGTATTCACCGTTGGGGCCGATCGCACTGAACTGCTTCGCGCCCGACGAAGCCAACATGCATCTGCTGGAGCAGGTGGCCGAGGCGCGGCAGCAACAGGAATGGCTGCGCCCGCTGGCGGCGGGACAGATCCGTTCCTGCTTCATGATGACCGAGCCGGCGCCCGGCGCCGGCGCCGACCCCTCGATGCTGCTGACGACGGCGCGGCGCGACGGCCACGACTTCGTGATCAGCGGCACCAAGTGGCTGATCACTGGCGCGGTCGGGGCCGAGATGGCGATCATCATGGCGCGGACCGAGAGCGACGACCTCGGCCCGGCCGGCGCCACGATGTTTCTCGCCCCAATGAGCACCCCCGGCATCCATATCGAGCGCGTGCTCGACACTCTCGACCAGTACATGGCCGGCGGCCATGCGGTGGTTCGGCTGGAGGGAGTGCGGGTTCCCGAAAGCGCGGTGCTCGGCCGGGTCGGCGAAGGGTTCCGCTACGCCCAGGCGCGGCTGGCCCCGGCGCGGCTGACCCATTGCATGCGCTGGCTCGGCGCCGCACGCCGGGCGCACGACATCGCCGTCGACTATGCACGCCGCCGCAGCGCCTTCGGCAAACCCCTCGGGGAGCATGAAGGAGTCGGCTTCATGCTCGCCGACAGCGAGATGGATCTGCACACCAGCCGACTGACGATCTGGCATACCGCGTGGGTGCTCGACCAAGGCGCGCGCGGCCGCCACGAATCGAGCATGGCCAAGGTGATCTGCTCGGAAGCGATCTGGCGGGTCGTCGACCGCAGCATGCAGATCCTCGGCGGGCTCGGTATTACCGACGATACGATCGTCGCCCGCCTGTTTCGCGAAGCGCGGCCGTTCCGCATCTATGACGGCCCTTCCGAGGTCCATCGCTGGTCGATCGCCCGGCACGTGCTGCGAGCCCGCGCGGACGACTAGCGCACCTCCCCGGCTCGATTTCGGCCCGCCGCTAATTCAGCGCCACGGTGCCGATCGAGGCGTCAGCGGCAGCGTGATCGAGCCGTCATAGGTCTCATTCGGCCCACCCCGCAGCAATGTCCCGAAGCTCTGCTCGGGTTTTCGCGAGTGCACCGTTGCTACGGCCGGCGCGAAGCCGGTGCGGCTGCAGTTCACGGCGATGTCCTCCGGACCCGGCAACACCAGCGCGATCCCCGGCGTCGGATCGACGGTCGCGATCGGCTGGCCGGCGCGGATCAACGTGCACGCCGCCCCCGGCGGAACGGTTGCAACGAAGATTTCCACCTTTTCCGGACGGTCTGGCGAACACCCGGCCGCGACCGCGGCAAGCACAATCGCAGCCGCCATTCGCACCGAAGCTCCGGCATAAGACGAACCTCGGACCGCGCCGACGACTTCGGCTGCGGCGGCGCCGTTCCAGCCAGAGATCATCGGCGCGGTTTCTGGGCGCCGATCGACCGCAGCCGATACGAATTCGCCCCGGTACCGGAGCAATCCCGGTACGTGAATTGTGGCGGGCATCGCATTTTCGAATGTTGTTTCGTTCGGCACCATCGCTTCCATGTTACCCGTTCAGCCGTGCCTGGCAAAACCGATCGCCGGCACCTCCGATGCCGCGGCGACCTCCTGCACGAGCTTCCGCAGCATTGCCTCGGCGAAGCTACCGTAATCCTGCGCCACCAGCACGAACGCCGCCGGACCGCCGATCACGTTGTGCCGGTAATAATCTTCGAGCCATGGCTCCTCGCTGAGGATGGCGAGCCCGTTGACCGTGATGCCGGAGGCGACGAGGCGGTCGCGCGCGATCGCCGGCGACACCCCGAAATTGGCCATGCCGTCGCCGGAGAGGTCGATGGTGCGATGGGCTGCCGGCTCCGGCATGTGGTCGAAGGCGGCTCCGGCGGCGAGCAGCGCCGAGCCGATCGCGGTCAGGCCGAACGAGGTCCGCTCGGTATGGCGCACCAGGCTGGCGAAAGCCGCGGCGCCGGCCGGGTTGGCAATCCGGGTCCAGCTCACGGTCATCGCGATCTTGTCCGGGTCGGACCATTCGAGGACGAGAGCCTCGATACCCCCCGCCGTCGCGGTCACCGCGTCAACCAGCTGCGGCGTCTCGAAGGCACGGGCGATGCCCTCATGCTGCAACAGGTAGCGCTCGGTCGAGACGCTCTCGGACACGTCGATCGCCAGCACCAGCCCCAGCGCCGCGCCCTGCGCCGGAAGAGCGGCGAGTATAAAAGCCGCGAGCGCAATCGCGAAAACCCGCGGGAGGCGCAGGCAAGCCGCCACAGGCATCAGCCGGAAAAGCACGACGCACCAACCCTTTGTTCGAGGAATGCGGCGCGTTGACGCATCCAAACCTATGACCATGCCGCGTTGTGCCGGGCTCTCGCCGTTGGCCTGGCGAGAGGCCTGCGCCATTCGCCGGCCGGGGCGCCCTTGTGGCGTCGGCTCTCGTTCCGACGAACCCTTCGCGGCACCCAACCCCGAAATCGCGCGGCGGCACCCGAACGGAACGGCTTGCGACCGCCGCCCTCGATCGCGGCACGGGCCATCAAGCGAACGCCGCGACTGATCCGGCCGGGAGGCATCTTGAATTCAATCGTCACTTCCTTTAAACGTCCCAACTGCTGAATGCCTCTGTTCCAGTGCCGATCGTGTTTTGAAGAGACGCGGGGAATTCGGCTTGCTTAACGAAATGTACTTAAGGACCATTATCCGCTTCAATGCGATCGACTTCTGTGGGCGGCGGGATCGCGAAGCCCGCATCCGCCGACCGACAGCCTGCAGCCTGTTCGCCTGCAGGGGAACCCGCCCCGACCGTCTCCCGGCCAAAACTTTGTTCCTGCACCCTCAATGAGCATCTGGCAGCCAGTACCCAGCCGGCCGAGGAGCACGGTCGGCAATCGAACTGTTTCGCCCTCTTTCGCGCTGCTGCTCTGCCTCGGCGCTGCCATCGGTACCGTGGTGGCGCTCGGATTGTACGGTACGAAGCCGGTCTACGTGCTATTGTTGCCGGCGGCTCTGGCGGCAATACTGCCGAGCGTCTTTGTCAAGGATTTTCGTCTGTATTGGTTTGGCGTATTTCTGTTCTCGTTGCAGTTCGCGATCAGCAAAAACCTTAACGATGGTCTCGCGGTAATCAACGCGCTGCACATCGACTACACTATCTGGAACTTCACATTTGACATAACCGCAAGCGACTTGGCCCTTGTGGTTCTTGTGGCGATCTGGGCCAACGACATCATGTTTCACGGAAAGCCGGTGCGCTTTCCGCCGGTCACCTGGCTCGCCGTCGGATATCTCGGCATCTGCCTGCTGTCTACGATAGCGGCCCCATCGCCTTATCTCGGCTTTGTCGAGATCTGGCGGCAGATGAAGTTCTTCGTGGTGTATTTGTTTGCCGTCAATTGCCTGAACACCAAGAGCGCTGTGCGGGTGCTCGCGATGATCGGGGTGATCACCCTGGCGATTCAGGCTGGCACGACCATCGCGCGGTTCGAGACCGGATACTTGACTCCCTTCAGCTTTGGCCAAACCGAGACGGATTTATCCGCCATCAAACAGTACCTCGCGGTTGACCGCTCCGATGAGGGGTCTGTGGAGCGCGGCTATGGGACCTTGGAGTCGCCGGGCTCGACCGTGCGGCTTTGCATGATGGTTATCCCGTTCGCGCTGTTTCTGTGCGTTCCGAACGCGATGTTCAGAATGCGGCTGGCGTTTGCCGCTGCCACAATTTTCGGGTTGCTGGGGTTGGCGCTTTCATTCACCAGGGTGTATTATATAACAACGGCGGTTCAAATCGTACTCGCGTTTATGATCATGCTGCGAGACCGCATGGTGAAACGCGAAGAGGCGGTCGTCGCAGTGCTGCTCGGCGTGGCGACGCTGGCGATTGCAAGCCCCCAGCTCTATAAACAATTCACGGTGCGCGAAGATTCGGTATCGGTGCGTCTGCTGCAATACGAAACGACCATGAAGATGATCCTCGATCATCCGTTCCTTGGCGTGGGATTGAACAACGGCACCGGACAAAAGCCAAATTACGTCAACGTCACCTACAACCAGAATGACCCGGACACGCAGTTCTACATGGAGCCTACACACAACGTTTATCTCAGCATGGCGTCCGAGATCGGCATTCCGGGTGTCCTGTTTTTCGTCGCATTCTTCGCCAAAACGGCGCTGGCAGATCGG
>Ga0213875_10001773_pt1 | contig 13508 bp, 16 predicted proteins | sample BarmaccomBMRX_R8_FD_160105 | JGI IMG/M metagenome (GOLD analysis project Ga0213875, IMG submission 160105) | Root-associated microbial communities from Barbacenia macrantha in rupestrian grasslands, the National Park of Serra do Cipo, Brazil - RX_R8 | ecosystem: Host-associated > Plants > Roots... | reverse complement strand
TAGCAGCCTCGCGAGGACCTCGTATTCCTCGACCAGGCCGCAATCGGTCAGGTCGCCGGTAATCAGCAGCACATCCGGCCGCGGCTGCAGCCCCGCGATCGCCCGCAGCGCGCGCTCGGTCAGCATGTTGGTCTCGACAACCCGGTTGGCCGGCCTGCCGCGCGGGCGGACATGCAAATCGGTGATCTGGGCAATCAGCATTGTGGCGCTCTCCGCGGCCGCTCGATGCCGTCTTTGCGGTGCCGCAAAACGAGGGGGCGCCGAGAAGGCGGCTGGCGACCCCGGCAGGATTCGAACCTGCGACCACTCGCTTAGAAGGCGAGTGCTCTATCCGACTGAGCTACGGGGTCGGCGGCCCGGTTATCGCATCGCGCGCGCGGTTGCCGCAATGGCCGCCCGCCGCGCGGCTCAGATCCGGATGCGGTTGTAGCGGAAGTTGTCGGCGTAGCTTTTCGGCTTCTGCGCCCGCGTCTTCGGCTCGATGACGCTGTATTCGATGCCGTGCTTGTCGGCGAAGGCGACCGCCTCCTCGAAGGTGTCGAAGGTGACGCTGATTTCGTTGAGGGTGTCGCGCGCGCTATACCAGCCCATCAGCGGGTCGGGGTCGCGGCGGCTCGCCGGCTCGTATTCGAGCACCCATTTGCGGGTCCGCGCCGTGCCGGACTGCATCGCCGTCTTGCACGGCTTGAAAATACGCGCACGCGCCATTCGCCCTCGCTTCGCCTCGGCTGCCGCCGAGCGGCCCGCAGAGAGGGATGGTCGGGGCGAGAGGATTCGAACCTCCGACATCCTGCTCCCAAAGCAGGCGCTCTACCAGGCTGAGCCACGCCCCGATCCGTGCGAGCTTCTAGTCGCTTCGGCAGCGCGACTCAACCTCGCGCAACGGCGACGCGAGGGGCGCGGTTCCGACGCGGCGCGCTGGCTATTCGTCGCCGCGCCAGGCGGCGGGCCAGTGCCGCGGCAACGCGCGGGGCGCCACCAGCATGACGTCGAAGCGGAGCGTCAGGGCGGCCAGTTCCGGCCGGGTCAGCAGAAAGGCTTCGGCCGCGCGCACGATGCGGCGTCGCTGGCGCGGGCTCAGGGCCGTCGCGGCGCCGGCAAATTCGCCGCGCGACTTGACCTCGATGACTGCCAGAACCTTGCCGCGGCGCGCGAGAATATCGATTTCGCCGGACGGACATCGCCAATCCTGCGCGACGATACGCCAGCCGCGCAGCCGAAGGTGCCACCGGCACAAGCGCTCGGCGACGCGCCCCCGCCGTTCGGCCCGCCGGCGCCGATCGATCGCGTTCCGGGCGCCTCGGGTCATGGCCCGTCCGGTTCGGGATCGCGCATCGCGAGAGCGCGGCGATACGCCTCGCGGCGGGCGAGGCCGGTCTCGAAGGCGAGCTGCGCCGCCGCATCGCGCAAACTGCTGCCGCGCAGCAGCTCGCGCAGCCGCGCCTCGACATCAACCGACTCGGGTGCCCGCGGCTCCGGCGGGCCGACCACGATGACCGCCTCGCCGCGCGGCGCCCCGGCGTCCCGGTAATGCTCGGCCAATTCGGCGAGTCGGCCGCGCCGCACCTCCTCGTGCAATTTGGTCAGCTCGCGCGCCACCGCCGCGGCGCGGTCGCCGAGCAATTCGCACATATCCGCCAGGCTGGCGGCAACCCGCGACACCCCCTCAAAGAAGACCAGCGTCGCCGCGAGCGGCGCCCATTGCGCGAGCATGCGGCGCCGCGCCGGCCGTCGCGGCGGCAGGAACCCGGCGAACAGGAAGACGTCAGGCGGCAAGCCGGACAGGATCAGCGCGGTCAGTGCGGCGGACGGTCCGGGCGCGGCGGTGACCGGCAGGTTCTCCGCCGCCGCGGCGCGCACCAATTTGTAGCCTGGGTCCGACACCAGCGGGGTGCCCGCGTCGGACACCAGCGCCAGCCTCTCGCCGCGGCGCAGCGCTTGCAGGATGGCGGGGCGCACCCGGTCGGCATTGTGGTCATGATAGGGGTCGAGCGGCTTTGCAATGCCGTGCCGCGCGAGCAGCTTCGCGGTGACGCGGGTGTCCTCGCAGAGAATGCGGTCGACCCCGCGCAGGATTGCCAGCCCGCGCAACGTGATATCGGCGAGATTGCCGATTGGCGTCGCGACCAGATAAAGGCCTGCGGCGAGCGCGGCGGGTTCGTCGCGCGCGCCCTCCGCGTCGGCCGCGGCTGGCGGCACGCGGCGGTGAAAACGCGCCGCCGTCGCGCCGCCGGGTTTACTTGGCCCGAGCCCGCCGTTAGGGTCGCGCCTCCCGCTCGCGCCTGTGCCGGAGGTTGCCCGTGCCACCCTGGTGTCTCCCCCGGTTCGCCTCGCCTTGGGCGGCGCTCGCGCTGGTTGCGGCGCTCGCGGGATGCGTCGGCTCGTCGGGGATGGTACCGGCGCCGGTTACCGCCCCGCAATCCGCCTTTGCCCGGCCCATCGCGCCGCTGCCGGCGCCGGCCTTGCCGGCGGCGCCCGCCGCGCCGGTTGCGGCCGGGCCGGCCAAGGTCGCGCTGCTGGTGCCGCTGTCCGGCGCCAATGCCGAGCTTGGCAAGGCCATCCTCGAAGCCGCACAGCTGGCGCTGTTCGAAACCGGCGGGGACCGCCTGACACTCGTCCCGCGCGACACCGGCGGCACGGCCGATGGCGCGGCCAATGCGGCGCGCTCGGCGGTGACCGAGGGAGTGCGCCTGATCCTCGGGCCGCTGCTCGCCGCCGAGGTCGAGGCGGTAAAGCCGGTCGCACGCGAGGCCAATATCAATATGATCGCGTTTTCGACCGCGACGCAGCTGGCCGGCGGCAACACCTACCTGATGGGCTTTCTGCCGCGCCAGGAAGTGGTGCGCGAGGTCAGCTTCGCCCGCGAGCGCGGCCTCTCCCGCTTCGCGGCACTGGCGCCGAATTCGGCCTACGGTCATTTGATGACGGACGCGCTGCGCGACGTCGCCACGTCGGCCGGCGGCTTGGTCGCGCGGATCGAATATTACGAGCCGCGCGGCGCCGCCGACGTGACCGCGGCGATTCAGCGGCTTTTGCCGGGGAGCGCCGGCGCGGGTACCGCGGCGGGTTCGGGCGCCTCCGGCTTCGATGCCTTGCTGCTTCCCGAGGGCGGGGCGCGGTTGAAGCAGATCGGCCAGCAGCTCAGATCGGCCGGCCTCGATACGAGCCGGGCGCGGCTGCTCGGCAGCGGGCTGTGGGACGATCCGTCCAACGCCGGCGAGCCTGCGTTGTATGGCGGCTGGTTCGCCGCTTCGCCGCCCGAGGCGAGGCGCGATTTCGAGAACCATTACCAGGCGACCTACGGCCACGCCCCGCCGCGGCTCGCCTCGCTTGGCTTCGACGGCGCGGCATTGGCGGCGGTGCTCGCCCGCGGCGAAGGGGGCGAGCCGTTCTCGGCGCAGGCGATCCAGAACCCGAGCGGGTTCACCGGGGTCGACGGACTGTTCCGCTTCACTCCGACCGGGCTCGTCCAGCGCGGCCTCGCCGTTCTCGAAGTCGAGGCGCAAGGCAACGTCGTGGTCGGCTCCGCCCCGCAAACCTTCCAGGATCTGGCGTATTGAGGGCCGGCCCCGAATGACCTGAAATTTACGCCAACCTCACCCGACCAGCGCGGCCAGCACGGCGTTGAGGCGCTGGGCGCCGGCGGGCGTGGCGGCGAGGCGCTCCGCGTCGAGGGTCAGGAAGCCGCCCTCGATCAGGCCGGGCAGGGCGCGGCCGAAGCGGGTTTCGAGGCTCGCGCCGGCGGCGGCTTCGAGGCGGGCGCGCGGGATGCCTTCGATGAGACGCAGCCCCATCATCAGCATCTCCTCGAAGACGGCGTCGCGGTCGAGCGGCACCGACTCCTCGATCCCGGTGCCGTCGCTTTCGATTGCGGCAAGCCAGGCCTCGGGCAGGCGGCGCTGCCGTGTCGCATGCTTGACGCCGGCAAGCGTGATGCGGCCATGCGCACCGGGGCCGATGCCGAGGTAATCGCGGTAGCGCCAATAGGCGAGGTTGTGCCGGGATTCGGCGCCCGGCCGGGCATGGTTCGAGATCTCGTAAGCCGGCATCCCGTGGGCCGCGAGCCGCGCTTGCATCGCCTCGAACAGCTCGGCCGCCGCCTCCTCGTCGGGCGGCGTCAACCGGCCTTGCCGCGCGAGGGTCGCGAAGGCCGTGCCCGGCTCGATCGTCAGTTGATAGAGCGACAGATGCTCGCCGGCGAGAGCCAGCGCCTCGTCGAGCTCGTCCTGCCACGCCGCCAGGCTCTGGCCGGGGCGGGCATAGATCAGGTCGAAGGAGGTGCGCGGGAAGATTACGCGCGCCATTGCGATCGCATCCAACGCCTCCGCGCGGCCATGCGCGCGGCCGAGGAAGCGGAGCGCCGCCGGGTCGAGAGACTGGATGCCGAGCGACAGCCGGTCGATGCCGGCGCGGCGGAACGCCTCGAAACGCCGGGTCTCGGCCGAATTCGGGTTGGCTTCGAGCGTGACTTCCAGATCCCCGGCGGTCGGCCAGTGCCGGCGCACCCGCTCCAGCAATGCCGCCGCGGTTTCCGGCGGCATCAGCGACGGCGTGCCGCCGCCGAAGAACACCGAGACGACCTCGCGCTCCGGCACGAGCGCGGCCTGGCGATCGAGGTCGGACAGCAAGGCGCGCATCCATCGCTCGCCCTCGACCCGTCCGCGGACATGGCTGTTGAAGTCGCAATACGGGCATTTCGAACGGCAGAATGGCCAATGGATGTAGACCGCCAGCGGCTCCGGCCGGGGAAGGTGGCTGCTCATCCCGGCGCCAGGCGCGCGGCCACCAGCTTGGCGAAGGCGCGGGCGCGGTGGCTGATCGCATGCTTTTCGGCCGGGTCCATCTCGCCGAAGGTCTGCGCGCCTCCGCTCGGGATGAAGATCGGGTCATAGCCGAACCCGCGCTCGCCGCGTGGCGGGAAGACCAGCCGGCCGTGGACCTCGCCCCGATACGTCTCGACCTCGCCGGTGGGCCACCCCACCGCGAGCACGGCGACGAAATGCGCGGCCGGATCATGCCCGGCCAGCTCTCGCCATACCCGCTCCATCGCCGCGCCGAAATCCTTCCGGGGCCCCGCCCAGCGCGCCGAATAGATGCCGGGCGCGCCGCCGAGCGCCGGGACCACGAGCCCCGAATCGTCGGCCAGCGCCGCAAGCCCGCTGCCCTCCGCGGCGGCGCGCGCCTTCAGCGCGGCATTCGCCTCGAAGCTGTCGCCGGTCTCCTCGGGCTCGGCCAGGCCGAGCGCCGCGGCGGACACGGTTTCGATCCCGAATGGCATCAGCAGATCGCCGATCTCGACGATCTTGCCCGGGTTGTGGCTGGCGATGACCAGCCGGCCGCCGAGCGGGTCGGGCCGCATCAGCCGATCCCGAGCGCTGCCCGCTGTAGGCGGGTCAGCTCGGCGATCCCGGCCCGCGCCAATCCCAGCATTGCGGCGAAGGTCGCTTCGTCGAACGGCGCGCCCTCGGCGGTCGCCTGGATCTCGACGATGCCGCCGGTTCCGGTCAGCACGAAATTGGCGTCGGTCATCGCCTTCGAATCCTCGGCGTAATCGAGGTCGAGCACGGCTGCGCCGTCGAACACGCCGCAAGAGATCGCGGCGACGCTGTCGGCGAGCGGCATCGTCCCACCGGTGAACAGCGGCCCGAGCGCCTGGCGCAATGCGACGTAGCTGCCGGTGATCGCGGCGGTGCGGGTGCCGCCATCGGCCTGCAATACGTCGCAATCGATGCGGATCTGCCGCTCGCCGAGGCGGGCAAGGTCGGTCACGGCGCGCAGGCTGCGGCCGATCAGCCGCTGGATCTCCTGGGTGCGGCCGCTCTGCTTGCCGCGCGCGGCTTCGCGGTCGGTGCGGGTATGCGTCGAGCGCGGCAGCATGCCGTATTCGGCGGTGACCCAGCCGCGCCCGGTGTTGCGCAGAAAGGGCGGCACGCGCTCCTCCACGGTCGCGGTGCACAGCACATGCGTGTCGCCGAAGCGCGCCAGGCACGAGCCTTCGGCATATTTGGCGAGGCCAGGCTCGAGGGTGATCGGGCGCATCGCATCGGGGGCGCGTCCCGAAGGTCGCATGGGGCTCTCCGCTGTAGGGCTCCGGGGGAAGGGACGGGAGGCTGGCTCCGCTCCGGCTGCCGAGCGATGCGCCGCCTGTACATACCGGACAGAACTTGGCACAAAGCCGGCGCCGTTCAACGGGGGACGGCCCCGAACTCGGCTTGAGGCACGATATGGCGCGCCGACTGATCGATTTGTCGATCCCGATCGAGAACGATGTCGTCTCCGACCCGCCGGGCTACGGACCGCAGGTCGAGTACCTGACCCATCGCGACACGGCGAAGGACGTCGTCAAGTTCTTCCCCGGCCTTGCCGAGTCCGACCTGCCCGAAGCCGAGGGGTGGGCGATCGAGTGGATCCGCCTGATGACCCATAACGGGACGCATCTCGATGCCCCCTACCATTTCCACTCGACGATGAACCGTGGCGAGCGGGCGATCACGATCGACGAGGTGCCGCTCGATTGGTGCCTACAGCCCGGGGTCAAGCTCGATTTCCGCCACCTGCCGGACGGGCATGTCGTCGACGCGCAGGATGTCGCGGCCGAATTGCAGCGCATCGGACATGTCCTGCGGCCGCTCGAGATCGTCCTCGTCAACACGCGGGCGGGTGCCGCCTACGGGCAGCCGGATTACGTGTCGGCCGGGTGCGGCATGGGGCGCGCGGCGACTCTCTATCTGCTGGAGCGCGGCGTCAGGCTGACCGGCACCGACGGCTGGAGCTGGGACGCGCCCTTTATCCACACCAAGGACAAATATGCCGAGACCGGTGATGCCGGGCTGATCTGGGAAGGCCACAAGGCCGGCCGCGAGATCGGCTACTGCCACCTCGAAAAGCTGCACAATCTCGAAGCGCTGCCGGGGGACGGATTCACCGTCAGCTGCTTCCCGGTCAAGATCCGCGGCGCCTCCGCCGGCTGGACCCGCGCCGTCGCGATTATGGACGAGTGCGGCATCAGCCTTCCGAATGGCGTGCGCTAACTGCCTCGGCGCGGCGCCGTCTGCAGCAGCTCTTGCACCTGTGCCTTCCAGAATGTGGCCATGCCGGTCGTGCCGTGGCCGCGGGTCTCCGTGCTGGCCGGGATCAGGTAAAGCCTGCCATTGACGACATGCTTGAGTTCGCGATCCATAATCCCGGTTTCCGGCGGGTTGCGCTCGTCATCGGCGGAATTGATCGCCAGCAGGGCCGCCTGGATGCGCTCCAGGCCAGGCGAGGCGTCGTAGTCGCCCGACGCCTCCCACTGGTAGAGGTAGTCGTTCGCATCGTAGGGAAACGGCGCCGCCAGCCGCTCATCCAGCAGCTTGTCGGCGGCCGCGCGGGTGGGCGCCAGCTTTTGATAAGCCAGCGTCCCGCCGCTCGTCGCAACCCCGAAGAACACGCTGGCGAGCCGAAAGGCGCGCGGCTGGGTCAGGTAGTCCCCGTCATGCCACTCCGGATCGTCGCGGATCGAATCGATGATCAGCCGCCGCATCATCCAGTTGCGGCTCGCCATCGCGGTCGGTTGCGAGGCCATCGGCACCAATGCGTCCATGAAACCGGAATGGCTCTCTCCCCAGATCCAGGTCTCCATCCCGCCCATCGAATTGCCGATGATCAGGCGCAGGTGACGGATGCCCAATCCTTCGGTCAGCAGCCGATACTGGGCGGCGACCATGTCATCGTAATCGTAATGCGGGAATTTCGTTCGCAAGCCGTCCGAGGGCTTTGACGACCGGCCATGGCCGAGGGCGTCCGGCAGGATCAGGAAATACGTGCGGGCGTCGAGCGCGCCGCCCGGGCCGAACAGCTCGCCGGCGAAAGCGGGGGTCAACAAGGCGGCCCCGACTGGCTGGTGCCGTGCAACACCAGCACCGGCTCGCCGGAAGGGTCGCCGACCGTCAGATAGTGCAGCCGCAGCTCGGGCATCACCTCGCCGGTGTGGAACTTGAAATCGCGTGCCACCCAGTCACCGTCCTTGGGCGCGGGGTAACCCTCGGCGGCTGCAACGCCGCACCGGGAGGCCGCGCAAAGAAACAGGGCCGCGCCGATCGCGGCGCTCCGCGATCCTCCCCGGACCGCCATCGACGCCTCCCTTGCCGCTGCGCCGGACGAGCCGGCCGTCGCTCGCTGTTAACGGATTCCGGTCACCTTATGGGTTTGCAGGCTCAATTGCCATTGCGGGTGGGCAAGGCAGAAGGCGATCGCGAGTTCGGTGTTGCGGGCGAGGTCGGGCCCGTCCATCGGCTGGACCGAGAAGCGCTTGAAGGCGAGACCGGCAAAGGCGAGCGGGTCGAGGCCGGGCTGCGGCACCACGATCTTCAATTCGTCGCCGCGCTCGAGGAGGAGCGGCGCCCCGGCCTTCGGGCTGACGCAGACCCAATCGAGGCCGGGCGGCGGCGGGACCGTCCCGTTGGTCTCGACCGCCACGGCGAAGCCGCGCGCCTGCAAGGCGGCGATCAGGGGCGGGTCGAGCTGCAAGAGCGGCTCGCCGCCGGTGCAGACGACAAAGCGCGCACCCTGCCCCTCGGGCCATGATGCGGCGATGCGGTCGGCCAGCGCGGCGGGGCTCACATACCGGCCGCCCTCGGTCCCGTCGGTGCCGACAAAATCGGTGTCGCAGAAGGTGCAGATCGCGGCCGCGCGGTCGACCTCGCGGCCGGACCACAGGTTGCAGCCGGCGAAGCGGCAGAACACCGCCGGGCGCCCGGTCTGCCCGCCTTCGCCCTGCAAAGTGTAGAAGATCTCCTTAACCGCGTAGCTCACGCCGCCAGCCGGTCCGCAAAGGTCTCCCACCCGGCGCGGCGCAACGCGCAGGCCGGGCACTCGCCGCAGCCATAGCCCCAATCGTGCAAATGCGACCGATCGCCGAGATAGCAGCTATGGGTCTCGACCCGCAGCAACTCGACGAGCGCATCGCCGCCGAGCTCTCGCGCCAAGGCCCAGGTCGCCGCCTTGTCGCGCCACATCAACGGCGTGTGGATCGCAAAGCGATGGTCCATGCCAAGCGAGAGAGTAGCCTGCAACGCTTTCAGCGTGTCGTCGCGGCAATCGGGATAGCCGGAATAATCGGTCTCGCACATGCCCCCGACCAGATGGCGCATCCCGCGCCGGTAGCCGAGCGCCGCGGCTAAGGTGAAGAACACCAGATTGCGACCGGGCACGAAAGTGTTCGGCAGACTGCCTGCGGCAAAGACGATCGCCGCGTCGCGGGTCAGGGCCGTGTCGCTGATCTGCCCGAGCACGCCGAGATCGATCAGGTGGTCGTCGCCGAGCGTGACCCCCCAGGCCGGGAAGTCACGCCGCAATCGCTCGAGCAGGCGGCCGCGACACTCGAGTTCGACCCGGTGGCGCTGGCCGTAATCGAAGCCGACCGTCTCGACCGCGGCAAAGCGCGCCAAAGCCCAGGCCAGGCAAGTCGCCGAATCCTGCCCACCGGAGAACAGAACGAGCGCCTTGTCCGGCTGGGCGGGGTGGCTCATGCCAGGGATTTGGGCCTTGCTTCGGAGCCGGTCAACAACGCCGGCTCGGCACGGGGCGAGGGCCCGGTTTCAGTAAAGCGCGAGCCGGCAATTGTACTCCCTCGCCCTCCCCGTGGACGGAGAGGGGACGAGAGGGCGACCGGGTGTTTCGTCCTTCTCGGACGCCGGGTGCTAACTCACGCGCTCCAGCACCGTTGCGATGCCTTGGCCGACGCCGACGCACATCGCGACGAGGGCGTAACGACCGCCGGTGCGCTGCAATTGCCGCGCGGCGGTCAGCGCAATGCGCGGCCCCGAGGCGCCAAGCGGGTGGCCGATCGCGATCGCGCCGCCATTCGGATTGACGCGGCTGTCGTCGAACGGCACTTCGAGCCCGCGCAGGCAGGCCAATACCTGCGCCGCAAAGGCCTCGTTGATCTCGATCACGTCGGCATCCTTGATCGTGATGCCGGCGCGTTCGAGCGCCTTCTGCGCGGCCGGGACGGGGCCGTAGCCCATGATGCGCGGCGGCACGCCGGCGACGGCGCTCGACACCACGCGCACGATCGGCTCGGCGCCGGCCGCCTCGCCCGCCTTGCGGCTGGCGACAATCATCGCTACCGCGCCGTCGTTGATGCCGGACGCGTTGCCGGCGGTCGTGACGCCGCCCGAATTGAGCGGCTTCAATTTGGCGAGCGCGGCGAGGTCGGTCTGCGGCCGCGGGTGCTCGTCCTCGGCGACCTGCACCGGGCCGGCGCGCCCGCCCGGCACCTCGATCGGGATGATCTCGCCGGTGTAGAACCCGTCCGCCTTGGCGGCGGCGTATTTGCGCTGCGAAGCGGCAGCGAAGGTATCGGCCTCTTCGCGCGTGATCTGGTAGTCGCGCGCCAGATTGTCGGCGGTCTCCGGCATCGTGTCGCCGCCGTAGCGGCCCTCGACCTTGGGATTCGGGAAGCGGGCGCCGATCGTCGAGTCGAAAACGCGCGCCTCGCGGCTGAACGGGCTCTCCGCCTTGCCCATGACAAAGGGCGCCCGGCTCATGCTTTCGACCCCGCCGGCGAGCATGATGTCGCCCTCGCCGCAGGTGATCGCTTGCGCCGCGTTAGCGATCGCGTTGAGGCCGCTGCCGCAATTGCGCTGCAAGACCGAGCCCGGGATCTCGATCGGCAGCCCCGCGACCAGCGCGGCATGCCGCGCGACGCAGCGGCTGTCCTCGCCCGCCTGGTTGGCGCAGCCGACGACGACATCCTCGATCCGGGCGGCGTCGAAGCCGCTTTTCTCGACGACTGCCGCGATCACGCTCGCCAGCATGTCGTCGGGCCGCATCTTGGCGAGGCTGCCGGCGTGCCGGCCGAACGGGGTGCGCAGACCGGTATAGATATAGGCGTCGAGCATGGGTGAGATCCTCCTTGCCGCATCTCCGCTTGTGGGCGCGCCGCTGTCAAGCGCTTGCCTCAGAGCCCGTGGATCGCCTTACGCTCCAGCGCCGAGATGGGGGCTCTGAAAAAGGGGAGCGGATCGCCTCACAGCATAGGACCCCTGGGTTACTGTGTCTGTGATGATATTGTCCTTACATTCCTCAATCTACAATTAAATAGTAGTGGTTCCCGAAAATCTGGGAAGATCTGAATCCTGAAATCATCTTCTCCGGTTGGTCCTGCTCATCCCAAATAACAAAGCTATTGGCATTGAAAAATATGCTCCAGTCATCAACGATGATGGAATGTTTCCCTTCCAATTTCGCCTTCGCGACCACCGCGTCATAATGGTCCTTATGAATAAGGAACCTTAGCTCGTCGGTGGCCGACCTGATCATCTCCATCGAAGGGACGGTTGCTACAACCATCAGCGGGAATGCCGCCATTGAAAGAGCCCGTCGCCACTGTCCTCTGAACAGAGCCACGGAGCCGCACCAGATAACGGCACCCAGCAGCCCCAAAAGGAAAACTGGAAGAATGAGGAAAAGCACAAAAATCAATGGTAGCACCAGAATACCGGCAATACCGGCGATCGCAAAGGCAACGCTGGCGGACACAAGAACAGCAATACCCGAATAAAGCGGCCACCGGGCGAACTGGTCGAGGGCGCGGGGCGGCACGGTCGACTGATGGCTCTCGCTACGGGTCGCGGCGGAAGTCGCAGGACGACATTACCGCATCATTGGAGAAGGGGCGTTACCCACAATCGCCCGGCGGTATCAAAGCGAAGTGCGGGTTTGCGCGACTTGCCGGACTTTCTCCGGCAGGCGCGAAAAATCGACGAAATCGAAACTGTACAAGGTCGGGGCCTCTTCCAGATCGTCCTCGATCGCGGCAAGGATCGCGCTGGCGACGGGGGCGGGACCTTCGATCCCGATATCGATATCCGAGCGCTCATGCGCCGACCCGTCGGCTCGCGAGCCGAACAAAAAGACCTTGTAGGACGGGTCAGGGATATGCCGACGCACCACGCTCGCCGCGAAGCGGGCGGCTTCGAACGGTTCCGAGATCGTGTGCATCCCCGACACCTATCACGAACGCGAGCAAGTAGGGCGGAAAAGCGGAGTGCCTTCCGCCACCGCTGCCGTTCCTCGTGACATGGCGGAATGCGCTTGCGCTTTTCCGCCCTACGCTGATCGTGAAGGCGAGTTATGTTGAAACCAGGGCCGCATCGAGGCACGGGGCGCCCCCGACCAATCGAGGGCGAGCCAGACATTGCCGCGGGGCCGGCCGGTGACTAGGTTTGCAGCATGTCAAGGCGGGAGGAATGAGATGGGCGAGCGGGTTCAATTGCGCGAGGTCGGGTTGCGCGACGGCTTGCAGAGCATCGCCGAGATCATGTCCACCGAGGACAAGATCGCCTGGCTCGATGCCGAATACGCCGCCGGGCTGCGCTACGTCGAGGTCAGCTCCTTTGTGCCGCCCAAACTGCTGCCGCAGCTCGCCGACGCGGAGGCGATGGTGCGGCATGCGATGACGCTGCCGGGCCTCAATGTCGCTGCGCTGATCCCGAACCTGAAGGGGGCAGAGCGTGGCCTTGCCCTCGGCGTGCCAGAAATGAATTTCGTGCTGTCGGTCAGCGAGGGGCATAACCGCTCCAATGTGCGCCGCGGCACCGAGGAGTCGATCGAGGATTTCCGCCGCGTCGTCGCGCTGTGCGATACCGCGCCGGTCGAACGGCGCCCGAAGATCGCCTGCGGTCTCGCGACCTCCTTCGGCTGCACGATCGAGGGCCATGTCGACGAAGACCGCGTCGTGCGCATCGCCGAAGAGGTGGCCGAAGCTGGGGCGGACGGCATCATCCTCGCGGACACCGTCGGCTACGGGCAGCCGGCGGCGATCGAGCGGATCTTCCGTCGCGTGATCCCGGCGGTATCGCCGCTGCCGGTCGCCGCGCATTTCCATGACACCCGCGGGCTCGGGCTCGTCAATGTGATGGCGGCGTTCAACGCCGGCTGCCGCTTCTTCGACGCCTCCTTGGGCGGGCTCGGGGGCTGTCCCTATGCGCCGGGCGCGACCGGCAACATCGTCATGGAGGACACCGCCTTCCTGTTCGAGTCGATGGGCTGCGACACCGGCCTCGACCTCGACCGCCTCGTCGCCGTGCGCGAGATCGTCGCGCGCGCACTGCCCGATGTCGCCTTGCACGGCGCCATCGCCCAGGCCGGCCTGCCGCGCAACTTCCACCCGGTCGCCCGAGCGGCGTAGGCCTGAAGCATTACGCCGACGATGATTCCTTCAGCTTCCTCCTATAGCTTCTGAGCCCGTTCGTGCCTTGGCGGGAAGCGGCGCGTGGCCGGCGCTGCCGAGGTGACGATCGGGATGAGATCGGTTCAGGCGCGGGGGCGCGATGACGCGCAAGCTGTTCGGTACGGATGGGGTTCGCGGCACCGCGAATTCCGAGCCGATGACGCCCGAGACGGCGCTCAAGGTCGCAATGGCGGTCGGCGAGTTCTTCCATAACGGGGCGCACAAGCACCTCGTCGTGATCGGCAAGGATACGCGCCTGTCGGGCTACATGCTCGAACCGGCCCTGACCGCC
>Ga0213875_10001772_pt1 | contig 13522 bp, 11 predicted proteins | sample BarmaccomBMRX_R8_FD_160105 | JGI IMG/M metagenome (GOLD analysis project Ga0213875, IMG submission 160105) | Root-associated microbial communities from Barbacenia macrantha in rupestrian grasslands, the National Park of Serra do Cipo, Brazil - RX_R8 | ecosystem: Host-associated > Plants > Roots... | reverse complement strand
GTCCAACTCACCCGCGACCCCGACCCGAGCTTCGCCGAGCTGATCGCGGCGCGGCCGCATCTGGCGATGCATGCCATGGACGGGCTGCTGGCGGACGACGTGCCGCTCAACGCCATCGCCGACGCGGTCGGCACGCCGACCTGGGTGATCTCGGCTGGCAGCCTGCGGGCGCGACTGGCGCATCTGCAGCAGGCGCTCGCCGGGCTGCGGGCGCGGGTCCATTACGCGGTGAAGGCCAACGACCATCTCGCCGTGCTCCGGCTCATGGCGCAGGGCGGCGCCGGCGCCGACGTGGTCAGCGGCGGCGAGCTGAAGCGGGCGCTGCTGGCCGGGATCGCGCCGGAGCACGTCGTGTTCTCGGGCGTCGGCAAGGCGGAGTGGGAGCTGCGCCTCGCGCTCGAGACCGGGGTCGGCCAGATCAACGTCGAGAGCGCGGAAGAGCTGGCGATGCTCTCGGCGATCGCCGCCGGCATGGGCCGGACCGCCCCGGTCGCGCTGCGTATCAATCCGGACGTGGACGCGGGCACCCACGCCAAGATCACCACCGGCCGGGCCGAGAACAAGTTCGGCATCGCGCTCGAGGCCGCCGAGGCGCTCTACGCGCGGGCGGCCGGGCTGCCGGGGATCGAGCCGGTCGGGCTCGCGATGCACATCGGCAGCCAGATCCTCTCCGCCCGGCCGTTCCGCGCGGCCTATGCGCGGACCGCGGCGCTGGTGCGCCGGCTGCGGGCTGCGGGACACCGCGTGCAGACCGTGGATTGCGGCGGCGGGCTCGGGATCGGCTACCGCAACGAGCCTACGGTCCCGCCGCAAGCGCTGGCGGCTTCGATCGCGGCCTCTTTTGGCGGGCTCGACCTCGAGTTGGCGGTCGAGCCCGGCCGCTGGCTGGCCGGTCCGGCCGGGCTGCTGCTGACCGAGACGGTCCTGGTCAAGCAGACCGGGGACCGCCGCTTCGTCGTGCTCGACGCGGCGATGAACGACCTGCTGCGGCCCGCGATGTACGAGGCGTGGCACGGCGTCGTGCCCGTCTCGGCCGCTGACGCCGTGAGTGCGACCGCACCGGCCGACATCGTGGGCCCCGTGTGCGAAACCGGGGACACATTTGCGCGCGAACGAGCGCTCCCGCCGCTTCGGCCGCACGCGCGATTGGCGATCCTGGATGCGGGTGCCTATGGTTCGGTGATGAGTTCCACCTACAACGCGCGCCCGCTCGCCGCCGAGGTGATGGTGGATGGCGGGCGCTGGTCGGTGATTCGGCCGCGGCAGGAGCTGGAGGCGCTCTGGGCCGCCGAGCGCCTGCCGGACTGGCTCGCTTGAGCGAGACGCCCACCCCCGCCCTCCTCGCCCGCAAGCGCGCCGCCGCGCGCGCCGCGCTCTGGTTCGAGCAGCTTTGGCCCGCCGTCTGGCCGGCGCTGGGCATCCTCGGCGCTTATGCCTGCCTCACCTTGCTGGACGTGCCGGCGAGCCTGCCGCCTTGGCCGCGGCTGGGGCTGCTCACCGTCTCGCTGCTGGCCGCCGCCATCCTGCTCGCGCGCGGCCTGCGCCGAATCGTGCGGCCGAACCCGGCGTTGGCGGACCGGCGGCTGGAGACGGCCAGCGGGCTTCGGCATCGGCCATTGGCCGCACTCGGCGACCGGCCGGTCGAGCCCACGCCGGAGGCGGAGGCGCTCTGGCAGGTGCACCTCGCCCGGCTCGCGGCGCAAGTCTCGCGCCTGCGGGTCGGCCGGCCCAGGCCGGGGCTGGCCGCGCGCGACGGCTGGGCGCTGCGCGGCGGTCTGCTCGTGGCCCTGGTGGCCTGCTTCGTGGTGGCGGGGCCGGAGACCCTGCCGCGGCTCGAGCGCGGTGTCGTCCCGGTGCTGCCGGAGGGCCCGCCCGCGCCGAGCACGCAGGTGCAGGCCTGGGTGACGCCCCCGGCCTATACCGGCCTGCCCCCCGTGCTGCTGCAGACCACGGCGCCGACCGCCAGCGTGCCGGTGGGAGCGCACCTGACGGTCAGCGTGACCGGTGGTTCCGGCGAGCCCGAGCTGGAGGTGAACGGCGCCGGGGCGGCGTTCACCGCGCTCGACGCCGGGAGCTGGCAGGCGGAACGCGACCTGGGCAAGGAGCTGGGCACCACCGGCCGGGTCACGATCCGGCGCCGCGGCGACATGGTCGCGAGCTGGCTGCTGACCATCATCCCCGACCTGCCGCCGGTCGCCGCGTTCACCGATGCGCCGGGCCCGGCCAGCGTCGGCGGGCGCCCGACCACGCAGACCCGGCTCGCCTGGGAGGCAAGCGACGACTACGGCGTGGTCGGCGTGCAAGGCGAGCTGCGGCTGCGCGACCGGCCGGACGCGCCGCCGCTAATTGTCCCGGCGCCGCTCGCCGGCAGCCCCAAGACGGCGCACGGGGCGATCGTCCAGGACCTCACGGCCAACCCGTGGGCCGGCCTCCCGGTCGTCGGGCGCATGGTCGCCAAGGACGCGCTGGGGCAGACCGGGACCAGCGCCGAGGCCGAGTTCACCTTGCCGGAGCGCGAGTTCCAGCACCCGGTCGCCCGCGCCCTGATCGCAATCCGCAAGCAGCTCAGCCTGACGCCGGATGCCCGCCGCGACGCGCGCATGGCGGTGGACGCGCTCGCCGACATCCCGGACGCCTACGACAACGCGATCGGCATTATGCTGAACCTGCGCGCCCTTGGATCCCTGCTGGCGCGCGGGCATGGGCAGGAGGCGGTGGACGAGGCGCAGGCGCGCATGTGGGAGCTGGCGCTGGCGCTGGAGGAGGGACGGCCGGAGCGGACCGCCAAGGCGCTGGCGGAGGCGCGGCAGGCGTTGCGCGACACGCTGGACCCGAACCGCCCGACGCCAGCCGAGCAGGCCGAGATCGACCGCCGCATGCAGGAGCTGCGCGACGCGATCCAGAAGCACATCGAGGCGCTGGCCGAGGAGGCGCGGCGCGAAGGCACCGAGATGCCGCTCGACCCGAACGTGCCGCAGCTCAACGCCCAGGACCTCGACCGGCTGGCGCAGCAGCTCCAGGACTCGCTGCGGGAGGGCCGTACGGAGGACGCCAAGCGGCAGATGGCCGAGCTGGAGCAGTTGCTGGAGCAACTGCAGAATGCGCGCCCCGAGCGCGGCCAGAGCCAGAACTTGCAGAACGCCGAGAAGCGGCAGCGCGGCCGCCAACAGCAGGACGCCGTGCAGGACATGGTGCAGCGGGAAGGCCAACTGCTCGACAAGAGCGAGAGCCGGGCCAGCAGCCCGCCGACGCCGGGATCGCGGCAGCAGCAGGCGCAGGCGGGCGGAACCCAGCAGCAGCGTGGTCTGGAGGAGCGGCAGCAGAAGGCGATGCGCCGCGCGCTCGGCGAGCTGATGCAACGCTTCGGCGACCTGACCGGCCAGGTGCCGACGCCGCTCGGGGAGGCCGATCAGGCAATGCGCCAGGCCGGCGAGGCGTTGGCGGCGGGCCAGGACGAGGCGGCCGGGTCGGCGGAGCAGAAGGCGATCGAGGCGCTGCAGAAGGGCGGCCAGCAGATGGGCCAGCAGATCGCGCGCCAGTTCGGCACCGGCGAGCAGGAAGGCGAGGGCGACGAGCAGCAGGAGGCGGGCGACGGACAGGACGGCTCGAACGGCGGCGACCCGTATGGCGGCACGCAGAACCACGACGGCATGACCGGCGGTCCCCGGCCGGACGACCATGGCCCGCCCGGGCACCGGCGCTCGGCGCGGCGCGACCCGCTCGGCCGCCCGTTGCAGGAGGGCACCTCCGGCACGGATGAGAGTGCGAGCGTGAAGGTGCCGGACACGATGGAGCAGGCCCGCACGCGCGACATCCAGGACGAGCTGCGCCGCCGCGGCGCCGACCGGACCCGGCCGCAGCCGGAGCTGGACTATATCGACCGGCTGCTGAAGTCCTACTGAGCCGCCCGCACCGACAGGCCGAGCGCGTTATAGACCCGGGCGCTCGCTGGCCAGGCTTGGACCACCTGCTCGCGCTTCGCATAGGCCGCGGCGGCCAAGCCCAGCAGCACGAGCGCGCTCAGCATCCAGCCGGCCACGACCGCCGAGCGCCCCCCGCGACGGGGCGCCTCGGCAGGCGGGGTGCTGGGCGCGGGCGTGGGCACGATCGGCGCCGGCTTGGGAGGTGGTGGAGACAGCTTGGCCGGTTCGGGTCGCGGGATCGGCTTCGGCGGCGGCGGCGGCGGCGGGGGTGGCGGTGGTGGTGGCGGCGGCGGCGCGGCGATCGGGGCCCATTGCGCGATGCAGCGGGCGCACCGAACCACGCGGCCCGGAACAAGCCTGAGGTCGGGAACCTCGTAGGCTGCGGCGCAGGAGGGGCAAACAATCCTCATAGATTCGTGATACAGGCCTCACGCCGGGCTGAACAGGTCTGTTCGAAGTGGCAAAACTCGGTGCCGCACGAGGGCAGCGAATCGGATGGTGCGGCTGGACAGGGTCGGGCTCGATTACCGCGTGGCGGTTCTGCACGACCTCTCCTTCGAGGTGCCGCAGGGCGATTTCCGCTGGCTCGTAGGTCCCTCCGGCGCGGGCAAGACCAGCCTGCTCCGGCTGCTCCATCTGGCGGCGCGGCCGAGTCGGGGCCGGCTATGCCTGTTCGATCGCGATATCGGCCGGGCCCGCCGGGCCGAGCTGCCGCTGCTGCGGCGGCGCATCGGCATGGTATTCCAGGACTTCCGGCTCCTGCCGCACCTCTCGGTGTTCGACAACGTCGCCCTGCCGCTTCGCATCGCCGGCCGGCCGGAGGGCCAGATCCGGGTGGACGTCGTGGAGCTGCTGAGCTGGGTGGGGCTGTCCCGCAAGTTGCAGGTACGGCCGGCCGAACTGTCCGGCGGCGAGCAGCAGCGCGTCGCCATCGCCCGCGCCGTGGTGGCCCGGCCGCTGCTGCTGCTGGCCGACGAGCCCACGGGCAACCTGGACGAGGTGCAGGCGGAGCGGCTGATGCAGCTCCTGCACGAGATGAACCGGCTGGGGGCGACGGTGATCGTCGCCACGCACAACACCGGCCTGGTCGCGCGCCATCCGGCCCATACGCTGCGGCTCGAGGAGGGGCACCTGATCCGCGATGACTAGGGCCCTGTTGCGTCCGCGGCGATCGGACGATTTCGGCCTGCGGCGCGCGCTGTCGGACCGTTTGCTGCCGGTGCTGGTGGGGGCGATGGCGTTCCTGGCGGCGTTGGCGCTCGCGGGGGCGCTGGCCGCCTCGGGACTGGCCCGGCATTGGCGGCAGGGCGCGGGGGCGCTGCTGACCGTGCAGGTGCCGCAGCCCGGCGCACCGGCCGCGGACGCGCCGGGGACGCGCATAGACCGGGTGCTGGCGCTGATCCGCGCGACCAAGGGCGTGGCCGGGGCCCGGGTACTCGGCGACGACGAGCTGCTGGGCCTACTGCGGCCCTGGCTGGGCGAGGCGGCGGGCCGGATCGCACTGCCGCTGCCGGCGGTGATCGAGGTGCGGACCAAGGGGGAGCAAGTCGATCTTGCCGGTGTGGTCGCGACCGCGCCGGGCACGCTCGTCGAGGCGGATGCGGCCTGGACGCAGCGGCTGGAGGTGTTGGCGCGCAGCCTGCAGGCCTGCGCCGGGCTGGTCCTGGCGGTGGTGGCATTTGTTTCCACCGCGGTGGTGGCGGTGGCCACGCGCGCCGGGCTCGCGGCACGGCGGGACGCGATCGAGACGGTTCATGGGCTGGGCGCCACCGACGCTTACATCGCGTCCCGGTTCGCCCGGCGGGCGACCACGCTGGCCGGGTTCGGCGCGCTCGCCGGGTTGGCGCTTGCCGTGCCCGTGCTGGCCGAGTTGACCCGGCTCGCGGCGCCGCTCACCGGGCAGCCGGCAGCCCCGCAGGCGATCCCGCTGGAGATCTGGCTCGGCCTGCCGGCGCTGCCGCTTGCCGCCGCGGCGATCGGCTGGCTGACGGCGCACGGCACGGTCCGGCGCTGGCTGCGGCGCCTGCCGTGAGGTGGGGGTGGCTGACCGTGCCGGGGGCGGCGCTGCTGGCCGTCGCCGTCGCATGGGGGATCGGCTTTGCTCACTTCAATGCCGCCGTGCGCCGGTCGATGCCGGCCCCGCCTGCTGCGGACGGCATCGTCGTGCTGACCGGCGGCGCCGACCGGATCGAGACCGCGCTGCACCTGCTCGCCAGTGGTCGGGCGCCGTACCTGCTAGTATCCGGGGTGGGGCGCGGCACCGACGTCCAGGAGATTGCCCGGCGCGCGCAGCTCGACCTAAGGGACGTGGAAGCGCACGTTCAGCTCGGCCGGACCGCCACCTCCACGGTCGGCAACGCCGCCGAGACCGCATCCTGGGCGCGCGAGCATGGGATCAAGCGGCTGATCGTCGTGACCGCGGGCTATCACATGCCGCGCGCGCTGCTCGAGATCGGCCGTGCGCTGCCAGGGGTTGCGCTCTATCCCGCGCCGGTGCAGCCCCCAGCGATGCGTGCGAACATGGATTTGGCCACGGTGCGGCTGCTCGCGAGCGAGTACGACAAATTGCTGGCCGTCCGTGCCGGCCTGACCCGGCTGGTGCGCGGCTGATGCTGCTGCTGCGTTCCGCGCTGTTCAACGCCTGGTTTTTCGGGCTGACGGTCGTCATGGGACTCGTGGGCGTCGCGGTGCGCTGGTTCGCGCCGGCGCGGACGCTCGATTACGCGCGCACCTGGGTCCGGTTCGTGCTGGCCGGGGCGCGGGTCATCTGCGGCATCCGCTGGGAGGTGAGCGGCCGGGAGAACCTGGCCCCCGGCGCGGCGCTGATCGCCTCCCAGCACCAATCCGCCTTCGACACGCTGGTCTGGGCGCTGATCGTCCCGAAGGTGAGCTATGTCTACAAATCCGAGCTCGCGCGCATACCGCTGTTCGGCCCGATGCTGGTCGCGAGCGGCCAAATCCCGCTGGATCGCGCCGCGTCCGTGGGCGCGGTTCGGAAGCTGTTGCGTGAGGCCGCGCGAGCAAAGACCGAAGGTCGCCAAATCGTGATCTTTCCTGAAGGGACGCGGGTGGCCCCGGGCGAGGAGGTGCAATTGCGGGCTGGAGTCGGGGTATTGGCGTCGCGGATACGGCTGCCCGTGGTGCCCGCTGCAACCGATTCCGGCCGGGTGTGGCCCCGCCGTGCCTTCCGTAAGCGGCCGGGCTGTGTTCACATCCATATCGGCGAGCCCATCCCACCAGACCTCCCGCAGGAGGTGCTGATCGGCACTCTGCGACAGCGGTGGCGCGAGGCGGGGCTTCTGGACAAGCTTGTGGATAACTCGGTGGATTGAGGCTCCGGTGCGGGGTTTGGCCGGGGGTTTTGCGGCAGTCTAATGGCGGCCGGAAGACAGTTGGACACCTCGCAACCCGCTTGCTCCAACGCTTCCGAGGGTTTGCGACCTGCCGCCCTTGCCTGCAAGAGCCTGTTTTTGTTCAGAAATCAGACGGGTATCAAATTTGTGAAACACAACCGATGTGAAGAAATTGAGAAGTTTCTCACGATTCCGTGCTGTTGGATGCCGGCCTGTGGATGAACAGCAAGAAGTCGGGGCCGAGCTAGGCCTGCAACGGGCACGATGACTGGCCCGCACCGCAGGCTCCTGGGTGTTTCTTTGGCCGCTGCTTGCCTTGTGCTCGCGGATACCGCCGCCTGGCTATGGGTCTGCAGCCGATTGCAGGCCGGGGTGGCGCAGGCGGTCGGCCAACTCGCCGCCGCGGGCTGGACCGCACGGTCCGGCTTGCCGGTCCGCGAAGGTTGGCCGTTCGCAGCGCGGCTCGACTTCCCTGGCGTCAGCGTCGTCGGCGACCCGGCCGTCATACCCGGCGGCCTGCTCTGGACGGCCGAGCATGTCACGGTCGGCCTGAGCCTGGCGCATCCCACGCTGCTGAAGGCGGCGGTCACGGGCGCGCAAGTGCTGCAGGCCGACGCCCAGCCGCCCGTGCCGCTCCGGGCCCGCTCCGAGACGCTCGAAGCCGGGTTGAGCGGCGAACCGAGCCCGGTCTTGTCGATCGCCGAACTCGCAGCCGACCTGCCGGCGGGGGCCGTGAGCGTCGGCGCCGGCACGATCCGATTCGCGCCCGAGGGGGTGTTGCTCGACGTGCAGGAGCTCGGCCTGCCGGGTCTTGCCGGCACGACGATCGACCGTCTGCGGCTGCAGGGCGGGATAGCGCCGATGCCTGCCGGGCCGCTCTCAGCGGCGCGGGCGCAAGCCTGGCGCGACGCGGGCGGCACGCTGACGCTGGACGAGGCCGCCCTGACCTGGGGGCCGCTGCAGGCCACGGGGCACGCCGAGATCAAGCTGGATGCTCAGCTCCAACCGGTGGCGAGCGGTACGGTCGACGCCGCCGGGTTGCCGGCCGCCATCGACGCGCTGACCCGGTCGGGGGCGCTGCCGGCGCGAACCGCCCTGGCCGCCAAAGCCGTGCTGGCGCTGCTTGCGGCGCCCTCCCCCGGCGCACCGGTCAGCCTGCCAGTCCAACTCCAGAATCGGGTGCTCAGCGTCGCGCGGTTTCCACTGCTCCGGCTTCCGGTCGTGGGCTGGGAGTAGGCTACTGGGAGTAGGCTATTGGGCCGGCGTGGGCCGGCGAGCCTGCTTGTCCTTCCGATGCTTGAAGGTGCCGTTCGCCGAGGCGGGATCGATCAGCGCCTCGTCCGACACCGGCGGGGTCACCGGCAGCGGCGTGGGCGCGGCCGCTTCGGCATGGGCTGCCGTGAGCTGCTGGCGCAGGCTGGCCACCTCGGCCCGCAGCCTCTCAAGCTCCTCTTTCTCCTCGGACGTGAGAGCCGGGGGCTGTTCCGCGGCCGGTTCCGGTGCGGCTTCCTCGCCAGCCGCCTCGTCGCCGCGATGGAACGGGTTGAACATTGCGAATGCCCGCTCGAACATGGCCATCTGCTGGCGGCCCATCTCCTCGACGCCGGCCGGCAGGAACGGGCTGAGCGTCTGCTGCATCATCTGCCGGATCTGCTGTTGCTGGCGCGCAAAGCTGGCCATGGCGTGCTCCAGGTAACGCGGCACCACGCCCTGCAGGCTGCCGCCGTAGAACCCGATCAACTGCCGCAGGAAGGCGGTCGGCAGCATGGAGGAGCCCTTGCTCTCCTCCTCGACGATGATCTGGGTCAGCACGCCGCGGGTGATGTCCTCGCCCGACTTGGCGTCATACACCACGAAATCCCGGCCTGCCCGGATCATGTCGGCCAAGTTGTCCAGAGTAATGTAGCTGGAGGTCTCGGTGTTGTAGAGGCGCCGGTTGGCGTACTTCTTGACGACGACGGGCTGCGGCGCCGGCGGCGGTGACTGGGAAGGCGGCGTGCTCGGCGCGGAGGAAGTCGTCTCGGCCATGTGATCCTCGTCGATACAGTGTGGCACGTTATCACGCACTTGCAGCATAAGTGAAAGAGCGGATTTGCATATGTTGCATTCTGACACGGCAGCGAGGGTGGTACTCTGAATCCTTTGCTGGGCTGGCGACGCGGCCTGTCCTCGCCTATCTAGTGCCCGGAAACCGGGCGCTGGGCCCCGGAGCCTAGGGAGCAGAGCATGGAAGACGTCGTCATCGTATCGGCTGCGCGCACCCCGGTCGGCAGCTTCAACGGCGCGCTCGGCAGCTTGCCCGCGCATCAGCTCGGTATGGTCGCCATCAAGGCGGCGATCGAGCGGGCCAAGCTGCAGCCCGGTGACGTGGACGAAGTCATCCTTGGCCAGGTCTTGACCGCGGCGCAGGGGCAAAATCCCGCCCGCCAGGCCGCCCGCCTGGCCGGCATCCCGGACGACAAGACCGCCTTTGGCATCAACCAGGTCTGCGGCTCCGGCCTGCGCACGGTGGCACTCGCCGCCCAGCAAATCCGCACCGGCGAGAGCGACATCGTCGTCGCCGGCGGGCAGGAGAGCATGAGCCAGTCTGCCCACGCCGCCTACCTGCGCTCCGGCGTGAAGATGGGCGACCTCGGCCTGATCGACACCATGATCAAGGACGGGCTGTGGGACGCGTTCCACGGCTATCACATGGGCACCACGGCCGAGAACGTGGCGACCAAGTTCCAGATCACCCGTCAGCAGCAGGATGAATTCGCCGCCAGCAGCCAGAACAAGGCCAGCGCCGCGCAGAAGGCTGGCAAGTTCAAGGACGAGATCGCGCCAGTGACGGTGAAGGGCCGCAAGGGCGACACCGTCGTGTCGGATGACGAATACATCCGCCATGACGCCTCGCCGGAGACGATGGCCAAGCTGCGCCCCGCCTTCTCCAAGGACGGCACGGTGACGGCAGGCAATGCGAGCGGCATCAACGACGGCGCGGCGGCGCTGGTGGTCATGTCGGCGGCCGAGGCGCAGAAGCGGGGGCTCACGCCGCTGGCGCGGATCGTGAGCTTCGCGACGGCGGGCGTGGACCCCACGATCATGGGCACGGGCCCGATCCCGGCCTCGCGCAAGGCGCTGAAGCGGGCCGGCTGGTCCGCCTCCGACCTCGACCTCGTCGAGGCCAACGAGGCGTTCGCCGCCCAGGCCTGCGCGGTGAACAAGGACCTCGGCTGGGACACCGGCAAGGTCAACGTCAACGGCGGCGCCATCGCCATCGGCCACCCGATCGGCGCCTCCGGCGCACGCATCCTGGTCACGCTGCTGCACGAAATGCAGCGCCGCAACGCCAACAAGGGCCTGGCCACGCTCTGCATCGGCGGCGGCATGGGCGTTGCCATGTGCCTGGAGCGGTAGGCAGTCGAGAGCCGGGGAGGTCGCCCTCCCCGCGCGCCGCAAGATCACTCGGCCGCGTTCCGCAGCGCCGCGCCGGACGCGAGCAGGCAGAGGGGCAGCGCCGCAGCCAACACGGCTAGGAGCAGGAGCACGTGCGGCCGCGGGCTGAGCCCGGCGGCGGCGGCGTCCACCGCTGACGCGCCGAAGATCAGCACCGGCGCGGCCAGCGGGAGCACCAGCAGCGGCAGCAGCACGCCGCCCCGCCGCGCCCCGAGCACCACCGCCGCGCCCATCGTGCCGAGCAGCGAGAGGTCGAGCGTTCCTGCGGCAAGCGTCAATAGCAGAAGCGGCACGAGCGGGGGCGGAAGCTGCAGCATGATCGCTAGCGGGCCGGCAGCCAGCAGTAGCGGCAGGCCGGTGGTGAGCCAATGCGCCAGCGCCTTCGTACCCGCGACGAGGCTGGCGGGAAGGCCGCCGAGCAGCAATTGGTCGAGCGAGCCGTCCTCGAAATCCGCGCCGAACAGGCGATCCAGCGGCAGCAGGGCGGCCAGCAGGGCGCACACCCAGACGATGCCGGGCGCGAGCCGGGCCAAGACCTCCGGCGCCGGGCCGATGGCCAGCGGGAACAGCGCGCCGGCCAGCACGAAGAACAGCAGCGCCGCGAGCGTGTCCGCGCCATGCCGGAGCGAGAGGCGCAGCTCCCGCGCCAGCAGGGCAGTCAAAGCCGAAGCTCGGCCGCGTCGGGCAGCGGCAACGGCAAGTGCGTCGCCGCCACGACCACGCCCTCCGCCGCGCGATGCTGCATCATGAGGCGGCCGAGCCGGTCCACGGAGCCGGCGTCGAGCCCGAGCGTCGGTTCGTCCAGCAGCCAAAGTCCGCCCATGCCGAACAGGAGCCGCGCCAGCGCGACGCGCCGCCGCTGTCCGGCGGACAGCATGCGGGCGGGCAGCGCGCGCAATGCCTCCAGATCCATGGCGGCCAGCGCCGGGCCGAGGTCCGCGCCGCGCGCGGCGAAGGCCAGGTTCTCCGTGACGGAGAGCCCGGGCTTGATCGCGTCGAGATGGCCGACATAGGTGACGGGCGGCCTTTCTTCGCTGATGTCGGCGCCGTGCCACGTCACCCGCCCGGCATCCGGCCGCTTCAGCCCGGCCAGCACCCGCAGCAGCGTGCTCTTCCCCGCGCCGTTCGGCCCGAGCAGCAGCAGGGCCCCCCCGGTCGGCACTCGCAGCGAAACATCCCGCAGGACCAGGCGCTCGCCGCGGAACGCCGCGACCCCCTCCGCCGCGACGCCCGAGCCGTCCCTGCCGTTCATATGACCAGTTTAGAGTGCCCCTGCCCGTGGACGCCATATAGGGCTGTTGGCTAGAACGGGCGCCACGCAACGCTGGAAGGGGCATTCGTCATGAAGAGCATCGGGCAGGACAGCTTGAAGACGACCCGCACCTTGAAGGCGGGGGGCCGCGAATATCGCTATTTCTCCTTGCCTGACGCGTTCAAGGCGCTCGGCAGCGACGCGGGCCGGCTACCGGTGAGCCTGAAGATCCTGCTGGAGAACGTGCTCCGCTTCGAGAACGGCAGCACCTATACGATGGACGACGCCCGGGCCATCGCCGAGTGGGTCAAGCAGGGCAGCAGCACCAAGGAGGTGCCGTTCCGCCCCGCCCGCATCCTGATGCAGGACTTCACCGGCGTGCCCGCCGTAGTCGATCTGGCGGCCATGCGCGACGGCATCACCCGCCTCGGCGGCTCGCCGGAGCAGGTCAACCCGCTGGTCCCGGTCGATCTCGTGATCGACCACTCCGTGATGGTCGATTACTTCGCGTCAGCCGACGCGCTGGCCAAGAACGTCCAGGTCGAGTTCGACCGCAACGGCGAGCGCTATACCTTCCTGCGCTGGGGGCAGGCCGCGTTCCAGAACTTCCGCGTCGTCCCGCCCGGCACCGGCATCTGCCACCAAGTCAATTGCGAGTACCTCGCGGCCAGCATCTGGACCGCCGACGTGGACGGCCAGACCTACGCCTACCCCGACACGCTGTTCGGCACCGACAGTCACACGACCATGGCCAATGGCATCGGCGTGCTCGGCTGGGGCGTGGGCGGCATCGAGGCGGAGGCGGCCATGCTCGGCCAGCCGATCGCCATGCTGATCCCCGACGTGATCGGCTTCCGCCTCACCGGCAAGCTGCCGGACGGCAGCACCGCGACCGACCTGGCCCTGACCGCGACCCAGATGCTGCGCAAGAAGGGCGTGGTCGGCAAGTTCGTCGAGTTCTTCGGCCCGGGCCTGGCCGAGCTGCCCGTGGCGACCCGGCTGACCATCGCCAACATGGCGCCCGAATACGGCGCGACCTGCGGCTTCTTCCCGATCGATGCGGCGACGCTCGAGTACCTGCGCATGACCGGGCGGGATGAGGGCCAGGTCGCGCTGGTGGAGACGTACGCCAAGGCGCAAGGCATGTGGGTGGAGGCGAGCACGCCGGAGCCGGTGTTCACCGACACGCTCGAGCTCGACCTGAACACGGTGCTGCCCTCCATCGCCGGGCCGAAGCGGCCGCAGGACAAGGTGCTCCTGAAGGACGCCTCGGCCGCGTTCCGGGCCGACCTGACCAAGGGCCTCGGCGTGCCCGCGAACGACGTGGGCAAGCGGGTGAAGGTGGCCGGCAGCAATTACGAGATCACGCATGGCGACGTGGTGATCGCGGCGATCACCTCCTGCACCAACACCTCCAACCCGTACGTGATGCTGGGCGCCGGGCTGGTGGCCAAGAAGGCGCGGGCGAAGGGGTTGAAGCCGAAGCCCTGGGTGAAGACGTCGCTCGCCCCCGGGAGCCAGGTCGTCACCGAATACCTGGACAAGGCCGGCCTCAC
>Ga0213875_10001771_pt1 | contig 13531 bp, 12 predicted proteins | sample BarmaccomBMRX_R8_FD_160105 | JGI IMG/M metagenome (GOLD analysis project Ga0213875, IMG submission 160105) | Root-associated microbial communities from Barbacenia macrantha in rupestrian grasslands, the National Park of Serra do Cipo, Brazil - RX_R8 | ecosystem: Host-associated > Plants > Roots... | reverse complement strand
CCACTTGATCAGCGAGATTTCCGCCCGGCAGGCCAGGGTGAGGATCTGCGCCGCGGTCAGCAGGGCCCCGTTCACGGTCCGGCCCGCCCCCGGCTTACCGTTACCGTCCGCATCCACCAGCACGCTGATGTGCGGCATCGCCTGGTGCCGGCTCCCGGCTTGCCCGGCGTCGAGGGCGGCTTGGCAGGCGGCGGTCAGCCCGTCCATCCGCCGCTGCGCGGCGGTGCGGGTATCTTCGGTGCCGCCTGGGGGGCTGAACGCCTCGGCGGCGGTCTTGATGATCTCGGTTGACAGGCCGTCGCTGCAGGCCCCGCTGATCGTCCCGGCCCCGTCCAGGGTCAGGCCGAAGGACAGGTACCGCCGTTCGAACCGTTTTTTCTGCCGTTCCTCGACCGCGTCCGGGTCGGCCCGGTAGGTCAGGTCCTCACCCAGCCGCCGCAACTCCCGCGGATCCAACCCCGGCCGTCGCCAGCCGGGTGCACTGTCCGGCTCGGTGGGCGGCTCGACGGCCGGGCTGGGATCGGCACCGGCAGTCCCGGTCGCTTCGGCGGCGCACCGGGAACCGGGCAGGCCGATGGTGGCCGCGGCCAGCATGTCCTGCTCGGCCGCGCCGGCGACCACCTCGTCATCGATCTGGCTGACCGCGCGGCAGATCACATTGGCGGCATCGAACGAGATCCGGCCCGCCGTCAGGGCGGTCCCGGTGGCCAGCTGGCGGCGCAGCGCCCGGCCGGTCGCCACCAGTTCCCCGGCTCTTCCGGGCGAACGGCCGCAGCCGTGCCGCAGGAAGGCCGCCGCCGACGAATAACCCGCCTCGGCGTAGGCGCCGGACGCGTCCACGACCCCCACCAGCCGGGCCAGCTGCCCGAGTACCTGGTCAGCGAACACCGCCACCTGACGGACCTGGACCAGCAGGCCTAAGGCGTCAGCGGAGTCAGAACCGATACCGGCCAGGTCGGCCAGCACGCGGTCCCAAGGGGCGACGTCGATCGAATCCATATTCGAATGATGCCACCAGGGTCTGACAAAACGGCCGGGTCGCCGGAGGGGTGACCTACTCGCGGCAGGCCTGGCTAACCCGCGGCCGGGCCGGCCTCCACCAGCAGGGTCCGGCCGGGCGGAGCCGAATCCTCCAGCTCGGCCGCGTCGAGTACCCGCTCGGGCTGCCAGCCGGCCTGGGTCAGCAGGGCGAGCTGTTCGTCGCGGGGCAGGATCGTCCGCCACGGCTCGGTCTCGCCGGCCCGGCGGCGGGCGTTGGCGGCCGCCACCACCTCGGCCGTGTTCCGGTCCTCGGCGTGGATGGCGAGGCTGGCGGCCAGCCGGCTGCCGGGGGCCGCGCAGGCGGCCAGCCCGCTCAGCAGTCCGATCAGCGTGGGCTGGTCCAGGTAGATCAGCAGCCCTTCGCACAGGAACAGCGTGGGCCGGCCGCGATCGTGCCCGCTGGCGGCCAGCACCGCGGCCACGTCGTGGCGGCGGAAATCGGCCGTGGCCAGGGTCAGCTCACTCAGGTCGGTGCCGAGGGCCTGTAGCCGTCGGGCCTTGTCGGCCTGGGTAGGGCCCTGGTCGAGCTCGAAGAACCTGGCCCCCGGCGTCCGGAACCGCAGGGCCCGGTCGTCGTAGCCCGCCCCGCAGATGACCACCTGCCGGACCCCGGCCGCCAGCGCGGTCAGCACCGCCTGGTCGAAGAAGCGGGTGCGGGCGGCCAGCATCGGCCGCAACCGCTCGATCGGGGTCGGCCGCATGCCTTCGCAGAGCCGGGCCTGGGCCTGCGGGTCGCCGTCGGGGCTGTGCGGCCGTTCCAGCCGCGCCCGGGTCAGCGCCACCGCTTGGCTGGTCCGCGAGATCCGCCCCTCGCCGCCGCCCGACTGACCTTCGCCGCCGGTCGCCCGGTCCTCGCCGCTGCCCGCCTGGCCGCCCGCCCCGCCCGCTTGGTCGACACCCCCGGCCCTGCTCTCCCCGGCCGCATCCACCCCGCTAGCCCGGTTTCGCCTCCGCCGCCAGAACGCAAACTTCATACGCCGAGCGTACTAAGTCACCACCGCATGGAGCCACGATTTTTTAGAAAGTCGAGATGAACGGCGAGAGGCCATCCCAGAAAGGTACGTGCTAGCTTAATAAGCATGTCCGACGCCGACGCCGACGCCGACGCCGACGCCGACGCCGACGCCGAAGCCGCCGACGCCGACGAGGCCGCATCCGCCGTCCGCCGGGGCGTGATCCACCTCAGCCGCCGCCTGCGCCTGGAACGGCCCGCCCACGACACCACCCTCCTGCAGCTCAGCGTCCTCGCCGACCTGAACGACTCCGGCCCGATGACCCCAGGTCAGCTGGCCGCCGCCCAGCGCGTCCAGCCTCAGTCCCTGACCCGGGTACTGGCCGCCCTGGAAGCGCGCGGCCTGCTGACCCGGGCCACCGATCCCGCCGACGCCCGCCGCTCCCTGCTGGCTATCAGCGAAGACGGCCACCAGGCCCTCCGCCGCGACGTCGACGCCCGCGACCACTGGCTCGCCGAGGCGATGGCCACCCAGCTCACCCCGACCGAGCAGGAACTCCTCCGCCTGGCCGGCCACCTGATGGACCGACTGGCGGCGACCCCCCAGCCCGCTGCCCCCGAGGCTTCCGCCTAAGCAGCGTCGTGGAACAGCAGCCCCAGCGTGTGCCGCCGCCCCGACCGGATCACCGACACTCCGTGCCGGACCGGCGCCGCTGACCAGCCCCGGGCCGACCGCACCGGCCGGTCGCGAGTGGTGAACACCAGGCCGTGCCCGTGCGGCAGCAGCCGCGCCGACCCCTTCGACTGGGCCCGCGGCCGCTGTTCGACCAGCAGGAACTCCCCGCCCTCGTGGTCCCGCCCCGGGTCGTTGAGGTTGATCACCACCTGCAGCGGGAACACCTTGTCGCCGTACAGGTCACGGTGCAGCGCGTTCCAGTCGCCGGGCCCGTAGCGGAGCAGCAGCGGCGTCGGCTTGGTCTGCCCGGCCCGGTGACAGACCTCCAGCCACTCGTCCAGCGACTCCGGCCACTCGGCGTCCCGCCCGAGTTTCGCGTACCAGTCCCGGGCGATGGGCAGCAGTCGCGGGTACAGCGCCTGCCGCAGCGCCTCGACCGGCTCCGGCAGCGGCCCCGCGAAGTACTTGTACTGCCCCGCCCCGAACCGGTGCCGCTCCATATCGACCGTGGCACGAAACACTCGAGCCTGGTCATACAGCTCAGCCAACTCGGTGCACTCGTCCGGTGTGAGCAGCTGCCCCACCAGCGCCCCGCCCTCGTCATCCAACGACCGAGCCATCGCATCCCAGTTCGCCGCGGCCACCCGCTCCGCAAAGTCCGTCTTCACCGCGCTCATGCCGCTCCCTCCAGCTGCAGCAGAATCTCCTTGTTGGCCGTCCCGCCCGCGTACTGGCCGAGCGACCCGTCCGACCGGATCACCCGGTGGCAGGGCACCACCACCGGCAGCGGGTTCAGCGCGCAGGCGGTGCCGACCGCCCGGACGGCCCGCGGGCTGCCGGCCGCGGTCGCGACCTCGGCGTAGCTCTCGGTGTGGCCGTAGCCGATGTCCGGCAGGTGGGCCAGCACGCTGCGCCGGAACCCGTGCGCCAGCCGGAAGTCGAGCGGCAGCTCGAACCGGCGCCGCTGCCCGCCGAAGTACTCCTCCAGCTGCCGGGCCACCGGGTCCAGCCGGCCCGGCGCCCGCAGCACCCGCGGGCTCACCACCTCGGCCAGCGTGGCCAGCACCCGCTCGTGGTCCTGGACCTGGTAGGCCACCCGGACCAGTCCTGCCTCGGTCGCCGCCAGCAGCAGCGACCCGACCGGGCTGTCGACCTCCCGGTAGGCGACGTCCAGCACGCCGGCCTCGTCGGCGGCGGCCGCCAGCCCCGCCCGCAGCCGCGCCAGCGCGTCCTCGTCATCCACCGGCAGCGCCCCGAACAGGTCTTTCACGTCTTCCTTCATGACGACGCTCCTTCCAGATACGTGCGTCGCAGATTCTTGATGCCGTCGGCGGCCGAACGCCGGGCGGCGTCCGCGGTCCCGCCGACGATGGCGGCGATCTCGGCGTAGGGCAGGCCGGCCAGGTAGTGGTAGGCCACCACCTGCCGCTGCTTGCCCGGCAGATCCCGCAGGGCCTCCCACAGGTCCGCCTCCCAGCTCCCGGGCTGCCCGGCCGAGCCGGCCGCAGCGGCGGGAGCGTCTTCCAGCTCCCCGGCCACCACCGGCCGCCGGGCCCGCGCCCGGGTCACGTCGATCGCCTTCCGGTGCGCGATCGTGACCAGCCAGGCCTCCACGTTGGCGGCCGCATCCAGCCGCGGGTACGCGGTCAGCGCGGCCAGGAACGTCTCCGACCAGGCATCATCGGCGTCCACCGGGCCGAGGACGGCGCGGCAGACCCGCAGCACCATCGGCCCGTACTCGGTCACGATCTGCTCGAACGGCCTCATGGTCACGTCCGGTAGACGCGGGCGGGCCCGGGAACGTGAGCCCGCCCGGGCCGAAAAACCACGGTCGTTATGCCTGCCTTGTCAGGGGTAGCAAGCCCGGAGCCGATCGAGGAGGGGCAATGTTCTCCCGCACCAAGAAGAAGAACAGCGCCGAAGCCACCGACAACCCGCCCGCCGAGGCCGACAACCCGCCCGCCGAGGCCATCCCCCCGGTCCGCGATCTGCAGGGCGGCCCCGACAGCCCGCTGGAGATCCCGCCCGCGGGCTGGAAGAACACGTTCAAGCGGGCGGTCAAGAAGTTCTCCCTGGACCGCTGCACGATGGCGGCCGGCAGCCTGGCCTACCACTGGTTCTTCGCCCTGTTCCCGGCCGTGGTGGCCGCGATCGGCGTGATCAGCCTGATCCACTTGGGGCAGAAGCCGCTCGACCACCTGGTCTCCGGCGTGGGCAAGGCTCTGCCCGGCGGTGCCTCGAGCGTGTTCACGACCGCCATCGATCAGGCCAACAGCAAGACCAGCGGCGCGCTGACCACGGTGATTCTGGGCGTCGTGCTGGCCATCTGGAGCTCCTCCGGCGGCATGGTGGCGCTGGAGACCGCGCTCGACGTGGCCTACGAGGTCCCCAAGAGCGCCAAGTTCGTCAAGAAGCGGCTCAAGGCGTTCGTGCTGATCCTGTGCACGGTGATCTTCGGCGGCCTGTCCTCGATTTTCATCGTCGAGGGCGCCCCGCTCGGTCAAGGGCTGTCCAACCTGGTCGGCTGGCACGGGATCGGGTTCACGATCGTCTGGACGGTCGTCCGCTGGGTGCTCACCATCATCTTCGTGTCGCTGCTGTTCTCCTGCTACTACTACATCGGCCCCAACCGGGAGATGCCCAAGTGGCAGTGGGTCAGCCCGGGCGGTGTGGTCGGCACCATCATCTTCCTGCTCGCCTCGCTGGCCTTCTCGTTCTACGTGTCCAAGTTCGGCCACAGCTCCTACAGCAAGACCTACGGCTCGCTGGCCGGGGTCGCGCTGCTGATCTTCTGGCTGTACCTGGCCGGGATCGCGGTCCTGGTCGGCGGCGAGATCAACGCCGAGTCCGAACGGCAGGCCGCGGCCCAGGCCGGTCACCCCGGTGCCCAGCAGAGCGCCCGTAACGTCGAGCAGGGCTCCGCTCAGCCGAGCGACAACACCGCATCGAAGTGACATTTTCCATATTTAAAGGGTGCCCACCCGCCCGCGTCCCCGGCTGGCCCGAGGCCGAACCTCAACGGCGTTCTGCCGATCAGCCCGGGGGCCGCAGGTCGGCCGGGCCCTCCCCGTCCCGGTGGGTGAGCGGGTTGGCCAGCTGGAACATCCCGTCGGCGGACCCATCGGCGGCACTGCCCCCGTTGCCGTCGACGAACGCGGCCGGGATCTCGGCCGAGTCGGTCAGCCGCAGCTTGCGCCGGGCCCGCTGGTAGAACGTGGTCCGCCCGAGCCGGACGACCTTGGCCGCCTGCGGCCGGGCCCGCATGGTGACGGTGTCACCGGGCTCGGTGTACCCCTCGACCAGGCCGTCCACCTCGACCGCGAGGCGGCCGCTGGTCGGCAGCATGGCCAGCTCGACGGTTTCGGTGACCGACAGCACGAAGCCGCGGTTGTAGGCCGAGTGCGGCGCGGCCGGCGTGACCAGCAGCGCCTCCACGGCCGGCTGCACGATCGGGCCGCCCGCCGAGAAGCTGTAGGCGGTCGACCCGGTCGGGGTGGCCACGATCACCGCGTCGGCCGCGTAGCTGACGAACGGCTGCTCGCTCACGTTCACCGACACCACCGCGGACGGGTTGCCGGGCACCCGGACCACCGCCACGTCGTTGAACGCGGTCACCTGGCGGTCACCGAACCAGGCGTCGATGGCCAGCCGCGGCTCGATCGTGAACGCCTTCGCGTCGATGGCGGTCAGCGCGGTGGACAGGTCGGGCACGTCGACCTCGGCCAGGAAGCCGAGCTTGCCCAGGTTGACGCCGAGCACCGGCGCCCGCTGCCGGTCGGCCAGCCGCATCGCGCGCAGCATGGTGCCGTCGCCGCCCAGGCTGACCAGCAGGTCGACCCGGCGGCCGAGCTCTTCCTCCGACAGCGGCATGGCCGCGCAGTTCAGCCTGGTCAGCTCGCTGGCGTTGCCGTAGACGGAGATGTCGCGGTCCTTGGCCCAGCTGAGCACGGCCTCGACCGCTTCCGCGGAGTCCCGCTGCGGGTGCAGGACCAGTCCCACCGAGTGCATGTCACAAACCGTACGCTTCCAGCAGCCGCAGCCAGACCTCGCTCATGGTCGGGTACGACGGTACCGCGTGCCACAACTGGCTGAGCGGCACCTGCCCGGCCACCGCGACGGTGGCCGCGTGGATCAGCTCGCCGACCCCCGGGCCGGCCAGGGTGGCGCCGATCATGGTGTGCCGATCCTCGTCGACCACCATCCGGGCGTGGCCGCTGAACCCGTCCGCGAACAGCTTGGACCCGGCCACCGCGCCCAGGTCGTAGTCGACCACCCGGACGTGGCGGCCGGCCGCCCGGGCCTGGGCGGCGGTCAGCCCGACCGCCGCCACCTCGGGCTGGGTGAAGACCACCTGCGGCACCGCCGCCTGGTCGGCCCAGGCGGTGGCGGCCGGCTCCTGGCCGTGGGCCCGCGCCGCGATCGCGTCGCCGCAGATCCGGGCCTGGTACTTGCCCATGTGGGTGAGCAGCGCGAGGTGGTTGACGTCGCCGGTCGCGTACAGCCAGCCGCCGTCCACCCCGTTGACCCGCAGGGTGCCGTCCACGTCGTCCAGCCAGCTACCCGGCTCCAGGCCGATCGTCTCCAGCCCGATGTCGGCCGTGCGCGGGGTGCGGCCGGTCGCGGCCAGCACCTCGTCGGCTTCCACGGTGGTGCCGTCGTCGACCGTCAGCGTGACCGGCCCGCCCGGCCGCGGCCGGCTCACGGCGGTGGCGCTGGCGCCCAGCCGGACGTCCACCCCGGCCGCCCGCAGCCCGCCGGCCACCAGCTGGCCCGCGAACTCCTCGGTGCCGCCCAGCAGCTGGCCGCGAGCGATGAGGGTGACCCGGGCGCCGAGCGCCTGCCAGGCGGTGGCCAGCTCGCAGCCGACCACGCCGCCGCCGATCACGGCCAGGCGCTTCGGTACCTCCTTGGCGCTGGTCGCCTCCCGGCTGGTCCACGGCTTGGCCTCGGCCAGCCCCGGGACCGGCGGGATCAGCGCGTCGCTGCCGGTGGCGACGGCCACCGCGTGCCGGGCCCGCAGCTCGGTCCCGTCCACCGCCACCGTCTTCGGCCCGGTCAGGCGGCCCTGGCCGCGGACCAGCTCGATGTGGGCGCCGGTCAGCCACGTGACCTGGCCGTCGTCCTTCCAGTGGGAGGCGAAGCGGTCGCGCCGGTCCAGCACCCCGGCCGGCTCCAGCGCGGCCCCGCCGACCCCCTCCAGGTGCCGCGCGTCGTCGACCGCGGCCACCGGGCCCAGCAGCGCCTTGCTGGGCATGCAGGCCCAGTACGAGCACTCCCCGCCGACCAGCTCCGACTCGACGATGACGGCGGTCAGCCCCTTCCTGACCGCCCGGTCGGCCACGTTCTCGCCGGCCGGCCCCGCCCCCATCACCACCACGTCGTATTCCTGCGTCACCGCCTGTGCCTCCCCGTAAGTTGTTTGCCTAATCTTCCCCGGTCTGATCTTCGGCGCGAGTCCCGGGTGTGATGTGCTGGACAGATGACCAGCGACACCGTTCCCGAGCCGCTCGCCCAGTCGGATGCCCTGCCGGAGACCCTGCCCCATCCCGGCTCCGAGGACCCCGACGACCTGGCCGTGCTGGCCGGGCTGCGGGTCGAGGACACCGACGACGACGACCCGGTGCTGATCCGCCCGGACGGGCGGGTGGTGGACACCTGGCGGCAGGACTACCCGTACCACGAGCGGCTACCGCGGCACGAGTACGACGTGACCAAGCGGCTGCTCCAGATCGAGCTGGTCAAGCTGCAGAACTGGATGAAGGACACCGGCCAGAAGCTGGTCATCGTCAACGAGGGCCGGGACGCGGCGGGCAAGGGCGGCACGATCAAGCGGTTCATGGAGCACCTGAACCCGCGCGGCGCCAGCGTGGTGGCGCTGGAGAAGCCGACCGAGCGCGAGCAGGGCCAGTGGTACTTCCAGCGCTACGTCACCCACCTGCCGACCAACGGGGAGATGGCGTTCTTCGACCGGTCCTGGTACAACCGGGCCGGCGTCGAGCGGGTGATGGGCTACTGCACCGAGGACCAGTACTTCGAGTTCATGCGGCAGGCCCCGGACTACGAGCGGATGATCGTCCGCTCCGACATCCACCTGGTCAAGTTCTGGTTCTCGGTGTCCCAGAACGAGCAGCTGACCCGGTTCATCATCCGCCAGGTCGACCCGGTCCGGCAGTGGAAGCTCAGCCCCACCGACATCCAGTCGCTGGACAAGTGGGACGACTACACCGAGGCCAAAGAGGCCATGTTCAACTACACGGACACCCCCTACGCGCCGTGGACCGTGGTCAAGAGCAACGACAAGAAGCGGGCCCGGCTGGAGGCCATGCGGCACGTGCTGGCGCTGTTCGACTACCCCCGCAAGGACACCGAGCTGGTCGGCTCGCCCGACAACAAGATCATCGGGCCGCCCGCCCTGCTGTCCGAGCGCAAGTTCACCGCCCCCTTCCCCGAGCTTTAAGCACCGCCCGGCGGACCCAGGTCGGCTCGGAGCTGGGCCAGGCGCGCCAGCACCTCGGCCTTGCGGGGTGCGTCGGCCCCGGCCCGCTCGACGGTCAGCGCGGCCACGATGCCGGCGCTGGTCAGCAGCCGGGCCAGGGTGGCCGCGTCCAGCCGGGCGAGGCCGGTGACCCCGTCCCGGCCGAGCAGCCCCTCCTCGGCCAGCGCGTCGACCAGCCCGGCCGAGAAGCTGTCGCCCGCCCCGATCGTGTCCACCACCTCGGCCGGGACCGGCGGCACGGTCAGCTCGGTGCCGTCCCGGGTCAGCCCGAACGCGCCGTCGCCGCCCATCGTCACCACCACCAGGTCGGGCCCGATGCGCTGCCAGCGGCGGGCCACCTCGCGCACCGTCTGGTTCGGGTACAGCCACTCCAGGTCCTCGGCGCTGGCCTTGGCCACGTGCACCTGGCGCAGCTGGCGCTCGACCCGCAGCCGCTCGGTGCTCCGGTCCGGGGTGGCGGTCGGCCGCAGGTTCGGGTCGTAGACGATCACCACCTGGCCGGCCGCCCGGACGAGCTGGGTGAACGACTCGATGTAGGCCGCCCCGGGCGGCAGCGCGGCCGCCAGCGAGCCCAGGTACAGCGCCTCCACGTCGTCCGGGAGCGGCCCCAGATCGGTGGCCCGCCAGCCCCAGTCGGCGGTGCCGTTGGCGTAGAAGCTGTAGGACGCCTGCCCCTCGTCGCTCAGCGTGGCGATGGCCAGCGTGCTCTGCTGGCTGGCGTCCACGAAGTCCCGGGGGCTGATGCCGTTGCGGGTCAGGTGCTCGCGCAGCATCGTCCCGAACCCGTCGCCGGACAGCCGGGCCCGCAGTGACACGTCGCGGCCGAGCCGGGCCAGGGCGACGGCGACGTTGGCGGGGGCCCCGCCGGGGGCGGCGTGGCACGCCCAGTCGGGCGACACCACGAGGTCGACGATGGCCTCGCCGATGACTGTGATCACGAGTAGAGACTCTAGGGCGCCCGGGCCGGCGGCCAATAAGGCACCGGGGTTTTACCTGGCCGAAACTTGCCGACACCTTGCGTCAACGACCAGCGCATAGGCTGTGCTTTCCGCCTAGTGCTCGGGGCCATGGGCGGCACGGGGCGGAGTACGACGCAGCAACCAATCAGGTCAGATCAAGTCTCCCCGCGGGACTTCATCCCTCCGCGGGCCTGAACCGAAAGTCGTACATGGACATCACTGTGTGGGAATGGTTCGAGCAGCGCTCGTTCCACTACCGAGACTTCCGCGGCCTCACCGAAGGCGGCGACCGGCTTCCGCTCACCACCACCCTGGTGCTGCCGACCAGGAACACGGCCGAGACCATCGGCCCCATCCTCGACACCGTGGCCCGGCTGAACGACCGGACCGGGCTCATCGAGCAGGTCGTGGTCGTCGACGCGGACTCGCCCGACGGGACCGCCGACGTCGCCCGCGCCCACGGCGCCGAGGTGTACTCCGAGAACGAGCTGCTGCCCGAGTACGGCCGCGCGCACGGCAAGGGCGACGCCATGTGGCGCAGCCTGTCGGTCGCCCGCGGCGACATCGTCATGTTCGCCGACTCCGACTCGACCGACTTCCGCGAGCACTTCGTCTACGGCACCCTCGGGCCGCTGCTGACCAACCCGGACATCCAGTTCAGCAAGGCGGCCTTCCGCCGCCCGTTCAGCCAGGATGGCCAATCGGGTGCCCAGCCGGTGGCCGACGGCGGCGGCCGGGTCACCGAGCTGATGGCCAAGCCGCTGCTGAACTTCTTCTACCCGGAGCTGACCGGGTTCGTGCAGCCGCTGGCGGGGGAGTTCGCCGCCTACCGGGAGCTGCTGGGCGGGATCCCGTTCGCGACCGGCTACGGGGTCGAGATCGCGATGATGGTCGACGTGCTCCACGAGACCGGCCTGTCGGCGATGGCCCAGGTCGACCTGGAGACCCGGCAGAACCGGCACCAGCCGCTGTTCGATCTGACCCGGATGAGCTCGGCGGTGCTGCGCGCGCTGGGCCGCCGGGTGCACCTGGCCGGCCGGGGCGCGGTCGCCCACGACCCGTCGGAGATGCTGGCCCTGCCCCAGCGGGACGTCTACCTGCACGCGGTCGGCACCCCGGACGGGCTGCGGCTGGATGAGCACCTGGTCGAGCTGCTGGAACGGCCGCCGCTGACCCACGTGCTGGCGGCCAGCGAGGAACGCGAGACCGTGGCTTGAGCCGGCGGCGGCCGGTTACGCCTGGCCTTCCCGCGCCCAGGTCCAGGCGTAGCCGCCGTCGTCGGACGCGGTGCCGCCCTCGCCCAGCTCCAGCGGCCGGAACGTGTCCACCATGACCGCCAGCTCGTCGAAGAACTCGGCGCCGAGGCTGCGCTGGACCGCGCCCGGCTGCGGCCCGTGGCTGTGCCCGCCCGGGTGCAGGCTGACCGAGCCCTGGCCGATGCCCGAGCCCTTGCGGGCCTCGTAGTCCCCGCCGCAGTAGAACATGACCTCGTCGGAGTCCACGTTCGAGTGGTAGTACGGGACCGGGATCGACAGCGGGTGGTAGTCGACCTTGCGCGGCACGAAGTTGCAGATCACGAAGCCCGCGCCCTCGAACACCTGGTGGACCGGCGGCGGCTGGTGGACCTTGCCGGTCAGCGGCATGAAGTCCTCGACGTTGAACGTGTACGGGTACAGGCAGCCGTCCCAGCCCGCCACGTCGAACGGGTGGGTCGCGTAGACGTACCGGGTGCCGACGATCTGGCCGCCCGCCGACCGGTGCTTGACCAGCACCGGCACGTCGGTGCCGGACTCGGTCAGCGGCTCAGCCGGTCCGTGCAGGTCGCGCTCGCAGTAGGGCGCGTGCTCCAGGAACTGCCCGTAGCGGGACAGGTAGCGGCTGGGCGGGGCGATGTGGGAGTTGGCCTCGATCACGTAGCAGCGCAGCGGTCCGGTGCCGCCCGGCACCCAGCGCTGGGTGGTGGACCGGGGCAGGATCACGTAGTCGCCCGCCCGCACCGGCAGCGCCCCGAACGTGGTCTGCACGGTGCCCTCGCCCGCCTCGACGTAGACGCACTCGTCGCCCGCGGCGTTGCGGTACAGCGGCGACGCCTCGCCCGCGACCACGTAGGAGATGCGCACGTCGGCGTTGCCGAGCACCAGCCGCCGCCCGGTCACCGGGTCGATCGCCTTCCAGTCCTCGCCCGGGAACAGGTCGGGCAGCCGCAGGTGGCGCGGCTTGAGCGGGTGGTTGGCGGTGGTCGCCAGGTCACCGGGCTCCCAGGTGATCGCGTCGACGATGGCCGACGGGATCCCGGTGTGGTAGAGCAGGGCCGAGTCCGAGCTGAAGCCCTCCTCGCCCATCAGCTCCTCGGCGTAGAGGGTGCCGTCCGGCTGCCGGTGCTGGGTGTGCCGTTTGGGCGGGATGTCGCCGACCGCCCGGTAGTGCGCCATTACAGGTTCCCTCGCTTCTCCTGCTCCCGCTCGATCGCCTCGAACAGGGCCTGGAAGTTGCCTTTCCCGAAGCCGAGGGAGCCATGCCGCTCGATGAACTCGAAGAACACCGTGGGCCGGTCGCCGACCGGCTTGGCGAAGATCTGCAGCAGGTAGCCGTCCTCGTCCCGGTCGACCAGGATGCCGCGCGACTGCAGCTCCTCGATCGGCGCCCGCACGTGGCCGATCCGCGCCCGCAGCTCCGGGTCGGTGTAGTACGAGTCCGGGGTGTCGAGGAACTCCACGCCGTTGGCCCGCAGCCCGTCCACCGTGGCGATGATGTCGTTGGTGGCCAGCGCCAGGTGCTGGGCGCCCGCCCCGCCGTAGAACTCCAGGTACTCGTCGATCTGTGACTTGCGCTTGCCGACGGCCGGCTCGTTCAGCGGGAACTTGACCCGGTGGTTGCCGTTGGCCACCACCTTGCTCATCAGCGCCGAGTACTCGGTGGCGATGTCGTCGCCCACGAACTCGGCCATGTTCACGAAGCCCATCACCCGGTTGTAGAAGTCGACCCACTCGTCCATGTGGCCGAGCTCGACGTTGCCGACCACGTGGTCGAGGGCCTGGAAGTAGCGCTTGGGCGCGCCCGCCGGGCGGACCAGGGCCGAGCTCCGGTACTCATACCCGGGCAGGTAGGGGCCGTCGTAGCGGGACCGGTCGATCAGGCTGTGCCGGGTGTCGCCGTAGGCGGCGATGGCCGCCATCCGGACGGTGCCGTAGCCGTCGCTGACGTCGTGCGGTTCTTCCACCACGGTGGCCCCCTGGGCCCGGGCGTGGGCGACGCAGCGGTCCACGTCGGGGACCTCGAGCGCGATGTCGCTGATGCCGTCGCCGTGCCGCCGGTGGTGGTCGGCGACCGGGCTGGCGGGGGAGACCGCGCCCTTGAGCACGAACCGGACCGCGCCGCTGCGCAGCACGTAGGCGTGGTGGTCGCGG
>Ga0213875_10001770_pt1 | contig 13532 bp, 8 predicted proteins | sample BarmaccomBMRX_R8_FD_160105 | JGI IMG/M metagenome (GOLD analysis project Ga0213875, IMG submission 160105) | Root-associated microbial communities from Barbacenia macrantha in rupestrian grasslands, the National Park of Serra do Cipo, Brazil - RX_R8 | ecosystem: Host-associated > Plants > Roots... | reverse complement strand
GATCGGCGCGGTGCACGGGTCCGGCCTCTACCTGGGCGTGGAGTTCGTCCGGGACCGGGCTACGCTGGAGCCGGCCACCGAGGAGACCATGGCCATCTGCGACCGGATGCTCGGCCTGGGCGTGATCATCCAGCCGACCAGCGACCGGATGTGCGTGCTGAAGATCAAGCCGCCGCTGTGCCTGGACGCGGCGGGCGCCGACTTCTTCGCGGACGCGCTGGACCAGGTGCTGACTGAAGGCTGGTGAGCTCTGGCTGGTGAGCGGGGGCTGGTGAGCGGGGCTGGCGCGCAGCTCGTTCGGGCTATGACGCGGACTGGGGCCAGTTACCCGGGTAATTCCAGCTCTGGCTGGAGCCGGCCCTGGTCTCGGTGAGCTCGGTGAAGTGGCCGTTTACCGGGCCGGACAGGGTGATGGTGGCGGGCACCAGGCTCGCCGGGGTGCCCACGCAGGTGGGCAGGCAGAGCGCGACGTCGGCGCGGCCCGAGCCGGTCGCGCCGGTGGCGGACCAGCTGCTCCAGCTGATGCCGCCGACCGTGTTCGAGCCGTCGGCGGCGAACGCGATCTGGCTCGGCTGCTGGCCCGCGTAGCTGCCGGCCAGCAGCTCGGGCAGGCCGGGGGCGGTCGGGGCCGCGGCGCTCGCGGCCGCGGTGCTGGCGGCGGTGGTGGCCGCCGTGCCGGCCTGGGCGGGGCGGGTCCGGCCGGCCTTCGGTTTGCTGGCCGGCGGCTTGGACCGGGACGCGCCCGGATGGGGTGCGGGGGCAGACTGGTGGTGGTGCGCGGGCACCGCGGTGGCCTGCAGCGTGGTGCTGGGGGGTGCCTGGTCCGGAGCCGCGCGGCCGGACAGGGTGAAGCCGACCGCTGCCCCGGCCGCGGCCAGCACGGCGGTCGCCAGGGCCAGCGGGCGCAGCAGCCCGCGCCGGGCCTTGCGGTGCGCCCGGGAGGCCGGCCGCGCTGACCGGCTCGGCGCGGGCCGGACCGAGGCTGGCCTGATCGGGACCTCGCGGCTGGGGCTGACCGGGCGCCAGGTGCGCAGCAGCACGGTCTGGGTGTCCAGCACCGCGCCGCGGTCCGGCCGGGTCGGGGCGCTGGTCAGCTGGGCCAGCAGCTCCACCGCGGACGGGCGCGCCACCGGCTCCTTGTCCAGCGCGGCCGCCACCATCGGGCGCAGCAGGGACGGGATCGCGCCGATGTCCGGCTGCTCGTGCAGGATCCGGTACATGATCGCCTGCGAGGCGCCGCTGCCGAACGGCGACTCGCCACTGGCCGCGTAGCCCACGGTGACGGCCCAGGCGAAGACGTCGGCGGCGGTCCCGGCGCGGCCGCGGATCTGCTCGGGCGCCATGAACCCGGCCGACCCGACCGTCATGCCGGTCTTGGTCAGCGCGGTGGCGTCCATCACCTGGGCGATGCCGAAGTCGATGACCTTCGGGCCGTCCGGGGCGAGCAGCACGTTGGACGGCTTGAGGTCACGGTGCGCCACCCCGGCCGCGTGGATCGCGGTCAGCGCCTCGGCCAGCCCGGTGGCCAGGCCGTACAGCATCTCCGGGTCGAGCGGACCGTAGAGCTGGGTGTATTCGGTCAGCGAGGGGGCGTCGATGTACTCGGTGACCAGGTAGGGCTTGGGGCCGCCGGTGTCGGCGTCGATTACCCGCACCGTGCACACGCCCTGGATCCTCAGCAGCGTGTCCACCTCGCGGTCGAACCGGGCCCGCAGCTCGGTGTCGCCGATCAGTTCCGGGCGCAGCACCTTGACCGCGACCAGCTCACCGTCGTGCTGGCCGTCGCCGGGCTGGCCGTCGTCGTGGGGCTCGGCCAGGTACACCACGCCCATGCCGCCCTCGCCCAGCCGGGCGAGCAGCCGGTAGCGGCCGATCTGCGCGGGATCGTCATCCCGCAAAGGCGCGCGAGCCACCGATTTCCCCTTCCACCGCTCCTTCCGCCAAGGGTCAATATTCACCTGTACGCGGGACGCGCGCCGCCGGTTAGAGGATTGCTCCGGCTATCTCCCGGTTAGCCGTGTTGCCGTGATTTTGCCTGGTTATGCGGGGTAATGGTCACGACGCTCAGGACGATGGCGAGCAGGTACCCGGCCGCGGCGACGGTGAGCGGAAGATGCAAGCTGGGATGCTCGCTGCTGCCAAGCAGCGAGCCGAGGACGGCCACGCCGAGCGCCCCGCCGGCCTGGCGGGCGGCGTTGAGGGTGCCGCTGGCCACCCCGGCGTTTTCCCGCCCGGCCGAGCCCACCACGACCGAGGTCATGGCCGGCATGGCCAGGCTGACCAGGCCGAGCAGCAGTGAGCCGGTGACGATCAGCGCGATCGGCGTGCCCGGGCTGGTCGTGGCCAGCAGGGCGGCGCCCGCGGCGGCCAGGCCGAGCCCGGCCAGCATCGGCGGCCGGGGTCCCAGGCGCGCGGTGATCGGACCGCTGGCCAGCGAGCCCAGGCCCACCGTCAGGCTCATCGGGAGCAGCAGCAGACCGGTGGCCAGCACCGACTCGTGCCGGGCCTGCTGCAGGAACAGCGACAGGCACAGCAGCGACCCGTACAGGACCAGGTTGAAGATCAGCCCGATGGCGGTCGCCCCGGATAGGCTCCGGGAGCGGAACATGCCCAGCGGCAACATGGGGGCGGTGCTGTGGCGTTCCGCGCGGACGAACAGGGCTCCGGCGATGACGCCGGCCGTTAGAAGAGCTCCGGGAAGCGGACTGGCCCAGCCGGCCTGGCCGGCGGTGATGAACGCCGCGGTCAGCCCGGACAGGGCGAGCACGCCGAGGACCAGGCCAGGCCAGTCGGTGCGGCGGTCCGGGTCCGGAGCTGATTCGGTGACGTAGCGGCGCAGCAGCACGATCGTGAGCAGGCACACCGGGACGTTGACCAGGAAGATCGAGCGCCAGCCCGCGGCCGCGACCAGCGCGCCGCCCAGCACCGGGCCGAGCGCGACGCCGGCCGAGCCCATCCCGCCCCACACGCCGAGCGCCCGGGCGCGGGCCCGGGGATCGGGGAACTGGTGCACCAGCAGCGCCAGCGAGCAGGGCAGCAGCGCCGAGGCACCCAGGCCCTGGAGCGCGCGGGCGGCGATCAGCACGCCCAGCGACGGGGCGGCGGCGCAGGCGGCCGACCCGGCCGCGAACGCGACCAGCCCGATCGAGAAGACCTTGCGGGCACCGGCGCGGTCCGCGAACGAGCCCGCGGTCAGCATGATCGAGGCCAGCGCCAGGGTGTAGGCATCGATCACCCACTGCAGCCCGGCGGTCGAGCCGCCGATCTCGGTCCTGATGGCCGGCAGGGCCACGTTCACGATCGTCACGTCCAGCTGAATGACGAAAAAGCCCAGGCAGACGCTGATGAGAGCGAGGGCGGCGTGTCGCGGTTTGTCCTCGCGGGGCTGGTGCTGTTGCTCTTCGTGGCGGCCGGTTGTGGGGTCTGCGAGATCGCAATCCATGGTTCTAGCCTTACCCGGGAACGTTTCGACGGGCGCCGAAGCGTGGCGGCTAGAGCAGGATGGCGGTGGGGGCTACTAGGGTGCGGCCGGTCAGGTGGGCGGCTTCTGGGGAGAGGGCGAACGCGACCAGGTCGGCGACGTCGGCGGCGCTGCCGAACCGGCGCAGCGCGATCGTCTCGGCCAGGTCGTGGCGGCCTTCCTCGGGTACCAGGGCGGCCATGTCGCGCGGGCGGGTGACCGGGCCCGGGGTTACCGCGTTGACGTTGACGCCGAACCGGGCGGCCTGGACGGCCAGCGACCGGAGGAACCCGTCCACCCCGGAGCGGGTCAGCAGGTGATCGGCCGCGGGCGCGTGGTCGTACTCACCGCACACCGAGGACACGGTGACGATCCGGCCGGAGCGCCGCCTCATCATGGCCGACGCCGCCGTCCGGCACAGCTGGAACACCCCGTGCAGGCCGGTGTCGATGACCATCCGCCATTCGGCCTCGGGGATCAGGGTCAGCGGCCGGTCCCGGGTGAGCCCGGCGCAGCTCACCAGGGCATCCACCGGGCCGAGCTCGTCTTCCGCGCGGGCGAACCAGTCGGTGACCTCGGCGGCCACGGTCACGTCGACCTCGGTGGCCAGCACCCGGGCGCCCAGCTCGCTGGCCGTCTTCTCGGTCCGGATGGCGGCCAGCTCGTCGCCGGAGAAGCAGAAGCCGACGTCCCAGCCGCCGGCGGCCAGCCGGTGCACGACGGCGGCGCCGATGCCGCGGGATCCGCCGGTCACCAGCGCGACCTGGCGATGATCGTGGCTCACGTGTGCCCCTCCCCCGATGGTTACACTGAGCAACTTCTCGCCGCTTAAGTTAACAGAAGGTGAATACGAGGCGACGCGAGGGGCTCAGCCTAGGGGCGGGGCTCCGGTTCTCCCCGACTGACACCCCGTGGATAGGCTGAACTGTGACCCCACTACGCATCGGAACCCTCGGCTCGTCACGCATTGCCGTCACCGCCCTGATCGAGCCCGCCGGCAACGTCGCCGGGGTGACGGTGGCCGCTGTCGGGGCCAGGGACAAGGACCGGGCCGAGGCCTTCGCGCTGCGGCACGGGATCGCGACCGCCCACGGCTCGTACGAGGACCTGCTGGCCGACCCGGACATCGACGCCGTCTACAACCCGCTGCCGAACTCGCTGCACGGGCCGTGGACGCTCAAGGCGATCGAGGCCGGCAAGCACGTGCTCTGCGAGAAGCCGTTCACGTCCAACGCCGAGGAGGCGGAGCGGGTGAGCGCTGCCGCGGACGGCTCCGGCCTGGTGGTCATGGAGGCGATGCACTACCGCTACCATCCGCTGATCGCCCGGCTGCAGGCGGTCGTGAGCGAGCTGGGGCCGGTGCGGCACCTGCAGGCCTGGACCAGCTTCGCCATCCGCAATCCCGACGACATCCGGTATGACTACGACCTGGCCGGCGGTGCGCTGATGGACGGCGGCTGCTACGCCATCGACTGCCTGCGGCTGCTCGGCGGCGACGACATCCAGGTGACCGGCGCGGTGGCAGATCCGGTCGGCGAGGCCCCGGGCGGCCGGGCGGCGGACCGGGCGCTGGCGGCCAGGCTCGCCTTCGGCAGCGGGGCGACCGGCTGGTTCGACTCGGCCTTCACCAGGGACGGCGACTTCGTGGCCGACCTGCACGTGATCTGCGCCGGCGGCGAGGCCCGGCTGGACAACTTCATCTTCCCGCACCGCGGGCGGCTGGTGGCCAGCAAGGGCGGCACGGTGATCGCCGACGAGAAGGGCGGCGACGAGACGTCGTACGTGTACCAGCTCCGGGCGTTCGGGGCGGCGGTCGAGGCCGGACCCGGCGGCGACCCGGTGCCCACGTCGGCGGCCAGCGCGCTCGCCACCATGCGGGTGATCGACGACTGCTACGGCACGGCCGGGCTCGCACTGCGGTGAGCGGGCTCGCGGACGCCGAAGCGGAGGCCGCGCGCCTCGCCGCCGACCTGATCAGATTCGACACCACCAACTCCGGTGGCGGGAACGGCTGCGAGCGGCCCGCCGCGGAATACGTGGCCGCGCAGCTGGCCGAGGCCGGGCTGGAGCCGGTGCTGCTGGAGGCGGCGCCGGGGCGGGCGAACGTGGTGGTGCGGATTCCGGGGGATGGCGTGGACCGTGCTCGGGGCGCGCTGCTGCTGCACGGGCACCTGGACGTGGTGCCTGCGGACCCGGCGGACTGGGCGGTGCACCCGTTCTCCGGCGAGATCCGGGACGGCGTGCTGTGGGGGCGCGGCGCGGTCGACATGAAGAACGCGGACGCGGTGCTGCTCGCGCTGGCCCGGCAGTGGGCCCGTGACGGCACGCGGCCGCATCGGGATATCGTGCTGGCGTTCACCGCGGACGAGGAGGACACCGCGGAGTTCGGCGCGCGGTGGCTGGTCGAGCGGCACCCGGAACTGTTCGAGGGCTGCACCGAGGCCATCGGTGAATCGGGTGCCTTCACCTTCCACGCCGGGCCCGGTCAGCGGCTTTACCCGGTCGCCTCGGCCGAGCGGGGCACCGCCTGGCTGAAGCTGACCGCCCGCGGCCGGGCCGGGCACGGCTCGAAGCCGAACCCCGAGAACGCGGTGACCAGGCTGGCCGGGGCGGTGACCCGGATCGGCGCACACACCTGGCCGCTGCGGCTGATCCCGACCGTCCGGGCCGCGGTCGAGGCCATCGCCGCGGCCACCGGCGCCGCGCTGCCCGCTGGGTGGCTGGACGGCGGCGTTGCCGCCGACGAGCTGCTGGCGGCACTCGGTACGGGCGGGGTACTGGTCTCCGGGACCGTGCGCAACAGCGCCAACCCGACCATGCTGCAGGCGGGCTACAAGATCAACGTGATCCCGGGCGAGGCGGTGGCCTACGTCGACGGCCGGGTGCTGCCCGGCTTCGAGGACGAGTTCGCCGGCACCATGGACGAGCTGACCGGTCCCGAGGTGAGCTGGGAGTACGCCCACCGGGAGATACCGCTGGAGGCACCGCCCGACGCCCCGCTGATGACCCAGATGGCCAGCGCCCTGCTGGCCGAGGATCCGGGCTCGGTGGTCGTGCCGTACTGCATGAGCGGCGGCACGGACGGCAAGCAGTTCGCGCGGCTGGGCATGACCTGCTACGGATTCACCCCCCTGGTCCTGCCGGCGGGCTACGACTACTACGCCATGTTCCACGGCACCGACGAGCGGGTGCCGCTGTCGGCCCTGGCGGCCGGTGTGCGGGTTATGCACCGGTTGCTCACCGCGACGGCAGCTTTAGCTTGTCGCCCGGCCGGCAATTTTCCGGTCTTTTTTCAGGGGCATTTTCGCAGCTAGATGATTTGGCGGCTCCCTGTTGCCGATGTTGCGGCAAGGAAATTCCCGCGGCGGATGGTATCTCCCGGCGTTTAACGGGCACCGCTGTAGATGTAGGGCGATGGGAGGGGGTAGTTCATGACCGTGGTTGAGGTACCGTCCGGCGCACCTCCAGCCGCCGCGGCCTGGCTCGGTGGACGGTTCCGCCTCGACGAGCGGATCAGCATGGACGACCAGGTCAGCGGACCATGCGGCCCCTCACTCGAGGCCAGCGGGCTTTCCCTGTGGAAGGCCACTGACCGGCTGCTCGGCCGGTCCGTCACGATCTACCTGCTGCCCCCGGGACGGCCCGTCCCCCCGGTCGTGACGGAAGCCGTGCAGGCGGCCGCGAAGGTGACCGACTCCCGGCTGGCCACGATCTACGACACCGATTTCGACCCCGAGTGCCCCTACGTCGTCTCGGAGTGGACCCCCGGTACTCACCTGGAAGACCTCGTGCTGTCCGGGCTGCCCGACCCGGCGCTGGCCGCCGCGATGATCGCTGACGCCGCGGACGCGATCGCCGTCGCGCATCAGGCCCGCTGCCCGCACCTGCGCCTCACGCCGCGCTCGCTGCGCTGGGACCCCAACACCGGACTGAAGATCACCGGGCTCGGCATCGACGCGGCGCTGTGCGGGGTCGACAACGGCACCGGCGCCGACATCGGGCCGGAGGCAGACACCCGGGCACTGGGCCGGATGCTGTACGCCCTGCTCACCGGCTACTGGCCGGGTGAGGATCGGACGGCGCTGCCCGCCGCACCCCGGCACAAGGGCCGGGTGTGCACCCCGCGGCAGGTCCGGGCGGGAGTGCCGGCCCTGCTCGACGCCATCACCTTCCGCGCGCTGCGCGGCGAGGCCGCGGATGCCCCGCTGCGGCGGCAGACCCCGGCCGGGCTGGCTATGGCCCTGCACATGGTGCAGCGGCCGTCCTATCAGCTGACCGAGCCCGAAGAGGAGGGCGCGGCCTGCATGCCGAGCCGGGCCGGGCGCAACTCGGGCCGGCACGCGCGGAAAAACCCGGGTTCTACGCTGCTCCGGGCGTGAGCAGGCTCCGGATCCGGTCCTGGCCCACGGCCAGCAGCAGGGTGGGCAGCCGCGGGCCGGTGTCCTTGCCGATCAGCAGCTGGTAGAGCAGGATGAACCAGGCCCGCTGCGCCTTCTTGATCTCATCCGTCGGCTTGGCGTCGATGGTCATGCCGCGCTGCAGCTTGGGAATGCCGTAGAGCAGGGTGGTCAGGCCTTCCAGCGACCAGTCCGCGGTCATGCCCTCGGTCAGCAGCTTGACCGCGTCGCGTTCCTCGCCGGACAGGGCGGCCAGCGTGGCCGCATCGGGCTCGGCCCGGACCTGGGTCCGTTCCTGCGGGGTGAGGTAACCGGTCACCCAGGCCTGCGCGCAATCCAGCCGGGGCCGGACCTGCGCCAGCGAGGTGACCGGGTCGCCGATGGTCAGGTCACGGACGATGCGCAGGATCTGCACCTGGTCCCCGGCCGTGATGTCGGCCACCGAGGCCAGGGTCCGGAACGGCAGCGGGCGCGGCGTGGCCGGCAGCAGGCCGTCCGCCGTGCCGGCCGACCGGGCCCAGACCGCCTGCCGCAGCGGGTCGGCCTCGCCGTCGGCGACCTGGCGGGTCAGCTTGTCCCACTCGTCGTAGACCCGGCCGACCTCGGCGTCGAAGGCCAGCGTGATGGCCTGCTCGGGTCGCCGCCGCGCGTACAGCCAGCGCAGCAGCGGGGCCTCGAAGATCTCCAGGGCGTCGGCCGGGGTGGGCGCGCCGCCGCGGGACCCGCTCATTTTGGCCGAGCCCGAGGTGCCGACGAAGGAGTACGCGAAGTGCAGCGGCATCTCGCCGCCGAAGATCTCCCGGACCAGCTCGCCGCCGACGGTGAAGCTGGAACCCGGCGAGGAATGATCCACCCCGGCGGGCTCGAAGGTGACCTGCTCGTAAGCCCACCGCATCGGCCAGTCGACCTTCCAGACCAGCTTGCCGGCCACCTCGGCGATGGGCAGCGGGCCGATCGCGGCGCCGCAGGCGCAGGTGTAGCTGATCTCGGTGGTGTCGTCGTCGAACGCCGTGACCGTAGTGTCGTCGCGCCCGCAGGCGGCGCAGTAGGGCCGGAACGGGTAATAGGCCGCGGCGGCACGAGGCTCATCGTCGTCGGGATCGGCCGCTCGTTTGGTCTGATACCGGACTAGCACCGTCTCGATGTCGGACCGGCGGCGCATCGCGGTGATGATCTGGCCCGTGTACGCGCCCGAGGTGTACATCTGGGTCTGGCTGATCTCGGTGACGCGGACGCCGAGCTCGGCCAGCGCGGCTCGCAGCGGCTCCTTGAAGTGCTCGGCCCAGTTCCCGTGCTCACCGCACGGGTCGGGCACCGCGGTCAGCGGGCGGCCGACGTGCTCGGCGAAGGACTCGTCGAAGCCGGCCGGGACGCGGCGGAACCGGTCGTAGTCATCCCAGGACAGGATGTGCCGGCAGTCTGCCGTGCCGTGGGCGCCGTTGCGCCGCACCTGGTCCGCGACCAGGTGCGGGACCATGAGCTCGCGCAGGTTGCCCAGGTGCACCGGACCGGACGGGCTGATGCCCGAGGCGCACGTCGGCGGCCGGCCGCTGTGCCGGCGTTCCGCCTCGGCGCGCACCTGCTCGGCCGTGCGCACGACCCAGTCTTCCGCCGGAGCCACGGTCAGGCCACCTCCTCCGCGCTGCTTGGTCGACCTCTGGCGGCCTGTGCTGGCCGCAGGCATCAGCGTATAGCCAGTTGCCCCCGGCCCGGTCGGGCTACGTGAGAGCCAGCCGGCACACAGTAACAAGCGGATAACGAGACCCAGCATAACCTTCCAAATCATTCCTAACTTCGCTCAGATATGACAGGTCGTGATTTGTCTGCCCGGCTCCCTCCTCGAGGAGTGCTATGCCAATGAGATTCCGAACGGTCCGCGCGGGGGCATGTGCCTTCGCCGGGCTCGCGATCGCCGCCTTTACCGGCGGGTTCGCCTCGGCTGGCGCCGCTACCGCAGCGCCGGCCTCCGGCTCAGGCTTCACCGCCCTGGCCAACAGCGTCTCGCCGACCACCGACGACATCACGGGCAGCTTCAGCAGCTCCAACATGCAGATCGAGGTGGCGCTGGCCCCCTCCGACCCGGCCGGGCTCAGCAGCGAACTCGCCGCGCTGTATGACAAGAGCGGCGCGTCGTTCGAGCACTGGCTCAGCAAGGGCCAGTTCGACGCCAAGTACGCTCCCTCGGCCGCGACCACGGCCACCGTGGCGAAGTACCTGACCACGGCCGGGCTGACCGTCACATCCTCGCCGTCGGCGTTCCTGGTCCGGGCGACCGGGACGAGCGCCAAGGTAGCCAGCGCCTTCCGCACCACGCTGAGCACGTTCAAGGATTCCCATGGCGTGCAGTACTTCGCCAACTCGACACCGGTCTACGTGCCGACCGGCCTGACCAGCGACGTGCAGGGCGTCATCGGCCTGACGAACACGGTGCGCAACTCGGATCACACCCTGAACTTCAACAAAACGGCCCGGGCGGCCACGAAGAAGCCGACCACGGCCAGCTGCGAGACGCCCTATCCGACCACCGCCCAGCTGTTCACCATGTACGTGGGCGGGACCAGCTTCCCGTTCGGGTACGGTGGCGGCCCTGGTTGCAGCGGCCTGACCCCATCGCAGGTCAACTCGCTCTACGGCGCGCCGTCGGCCGGCGCGCGGGACAAGGGCGCGGGCGTCAGCATCGCCGTCTTCGAGCTGTCGGCCTACCAGCAGTCCGACATCAAGACCTGGACGACCCAGTTCTACGGGTCGCGCTACAACCCGCCGCTGCACGACGTCACGGTGGACGGCGGCCCGCTGGCCCCGGTCTGCCCGGCCGGTGACACGTGTCCGCCCACGGAGGAAGGCTACGCCGGGGACATCGAGGTCGACGCGGACATCGAGGCCCAGCTGGCGGTGGCGCCCGACGTGAGGAACCTGCTGGTCTACAACGCCCCGAACGACGAGACCGGGCAGACCGAGCTCGACGAGTACACCGCGATCGCCAACGCCGACCAGGCCGACTCGATCAGCTCGAGCTGGGGCGTCTGCGAGAACGACGTCGACTCGGCGTACGTGCAGGCCGAGAACGTCGTCTTCGAGCAGCTCGCCGCGCAGGGTCAGTCCGTGTTCTCCGCGGCCGGTGACACCGGTGCCTTCGACTGCATCCGCTCCGACGGCACCAACATCGTCAACGTGGACGACCCGCCGTCCCAGCCGTGGGTGACCAGCGTGGGCGGCACCTCGTTCGAGTCCGACAACCCGGGCACCAACCCGCATCCGAAGTACCCGGCCGGGGTGGAATCGGTCTGGAACCCGGACAGCCTGTGCAGCGACGCGGCGCCGAGCGCGGCCAACGACAACAAGGGCGGCTACTTCTGGTGTGGGGCGACCGGCGCCGGCGGCGGCGGCTCCAGCCAGTACTGGGGCCGGCCGTTCTACCAGCGCGGCCCGGGCGTGACCAGCTCGGACACCACCTACGCCAACGGCAGCACGCACTGCTCGCTGGCCAAGTCGGGCACACCGTGCCGTGAGGTGCCGGACATCTCGGCCGACGCGGACCAGTTCACCCCGTACGCCGAGTACTGCACCGGCAGCGCGTCCACGCCAAACAGCGTGTGCGCCACGTTCAGCGGCAGCCAGACCCCGCCAGGCTGGTTCGGCATCGGCGGCACCAGCCTGTCGTCGCCGCTCTGGTCGGCGATCATCGCTGACCGGGACGGCTACCAGGGCCGGCGCAGCGGCAACATCAACCCGGTGCTGTACCTGCTGTACAACCTCGCTCCCGGGGTTTACTTCCACGACATCAACGGGAAGCAGCCCACCAACAACAACGGGCTGTTCCACACCAAACCGGGCTACGACCTGGCCACCGGGATCGGCACGCCGAGGATGGCGGCGCTGATCACCGGATCCCTGTAACCACAGCAAGTCGCTAGCGCGCCGGAGCCCGGAGGGTGGTTCCCTCCGGGCTCCGGCCTTCCCCGGTCGGCGTACTGGTTCCAGTGCGGGGGTTGTCCTCAGGGTTGGCAGCCGCTTTCTGTCCAGCGCTGGAAGACGGCGATCCGGTCCGCGGGCCAGGCGCCGTCGCAGGGCATGGTGCCGTCCCGCAGCCGCGACAAGATGCCGGCCGCGTGCGCCTGCACGTCGGCCTGGGACCACAGGTCGAAGGCGAACGACATGGACCTGCGGTCGCTCTCCCGGAACAGCGCCTTGATGTGGGCGCCGAAGCCGACCGCCTCGTCCGGGCCGGGCAGGGCGACGTCGGGCAGGGCGCTGTCCGCGGCGCCGGCCTCGGCCTCGGTGGCGGGCGGGCCCGCGGGTCCCCAGCCCCAGTCGGGGCTGGCGGCGCCGGGTGCCGCGCGGGAGAGCCAGTCCAGGCAGGACGCGATCACGGCCCGGAACTCCGGGTCGGCGGGCAGGCCGGCGTCCTGCACGGACCTGGTGGCCAGCGTGACCCAGCGGGCGCGCTGGTCCTCGGTGAACTCGGGCCGGGTGAAGCCGATGCCCACGGTTTGCGCGGGACCGCCGAGGGCGGCGGCCATCGTCGCGGCCTCGTGCTCGGCGTAGCCGGGCGGCATGGTCGCGAACAGCGGCGCCAGCAGGTCGTCGGCGGGCACGTGCGTCTGGTACAGGAAGCGGGTCATCCGGGTCAGGCCGGGCAGCCCGCCGGCCCAGTCGTACGGGGTCGGTTCCGAGCCGAACGGGCGGACCGGATGCCGGAATCCCACGTACCAGTGCATGCCGCTGCAGAACGGCTTGTTCTGGGAGTGACCGCAGCGGCAGAGCGCGAAGTGCTCGCGGGACGCGCCCGCGGCCCGGGGCTCGTCGGCACCGTCCGGCCCAGTGAGCGGGAGGCCTCCGGTCACCCGGTAGGGGCCGTCGGCGGTGATGGCGATCCCGCGCTCGCGCTGGCCGTGCCAGTCGGTCAGGTCGCGGGCCTCCTCCCCGTCGAAGGCCAGGCTCAGCGCGCCGGACGGGCAGTCCCGCACGGCCCGCACGATCTCGTCCATGCGGCCGCCGCTGGGGGCCACGAAGGGTTCGGCATTGGTGCGGAAGGCGGCCGGCAGCCGGTCGGTGCACAGCCCGGAGTGCTGGCAGATGCCGCGGTTGTCGAACACCGTGACCTCCTCCCCCGGATAGGTGTCGCGCTGGTCGGGCACCCGCTTGGGGTCCTTGGCGCCGCTGAAGCCGTGGCCGGCGTGGCTGCCGTCGCAGAACGGCTTCAGCGCCGAGGCCCCGCACCGGCACAGGGCCAGCTGGGGCGGCACGGCCAGCGGCTGCCCTAGGTGGTCGCGCACCACGCCGGCATTGGTGACCAGGTAGGGGCCGTCGGTCGCGGTGGTGATGACCGGCGGCAGGGTGCGCTGCTGCTGCTCAAAGGCGGCGACCAGGGCGGGACGTTCGCCCGGGGTGGCTTGCTGCACGGCCAGCTGCTGCAGGGCGGCGACGGCTTCGAGCAGGCCGGACGGGGCCTTCGGGCCGAGGCTGACGCGCAGACCGGTCGCGGTGGTGGCGAGGTCGGCGAGTGCGGGTGGGGACTGGCGTGACTCGGGGGGCAGCTCGGAGTGGGGAGTTGCGCTCAGGGGACGCAGGACGCTGTCGACCAGGCGGGACAGGGTGCGCGGGTCCTCGGTGTTCTGGATGAGCTGGTAGTTGGCGCCCAGGAGAGCGGCCATGGGGGTGGGCGTGGGGGTATC
>Ga0213875_10001769_pt1 | contig 13535 bp, 12 predicted proteins | sample BarmaccomBMRX_R8_FD_160105 | JGI IMG/M metagenome (GOLD analysis project Ga0213875, IMG submission 160105) | Root-associated microbial communities from Barbacenia macrantha in rupestrian grasslands, the National Park of Serra do Cipo, Brazil - RX_R8 | ecosystem: Host-associated > Plants > Roots... | reverse complement strand
GCAGGATTTCGAGCCGGCCCAGCAACTCGGTCCGGTCGGTGGCCGATTGATGCTCCAGCTGGCGCACCGGCATCTCCGCCGAGAACGTGTCCTGCTTGGGATAGGCCGGCGACAGGCCGGCGCTCAGAAGATGGTGCAGCAGCGATTGCACAACCGTATTGCGGCCGACGCCTTCCATCGGGTTGTCGATGGTGTGCCAATAGATCACGCGATATTCGACACCGAGCTCGGTCAACCCGTTGACGAGCACCCGGGGCGCTGGCGTCGTGAGCGGGCCGTCCGGGCCGCATGCCGCCTTGGCTCCGGCCAGCAACACCCGCAAAGCGCGGGCGCGCGGTACCGAGAAATCGAGCACGATATTGACATCGAAGCGGCAGACAGTGTCGGGCATCGACAGATTGGCGATGATCATCGTGCCCATGCGGCTGTTCGGCACCATGACGATCCGTCCCGTTGGGATCTGCAGCCGCGTCGTGCGCCAGTTGATTTCCAGCACCTTGCCGCGGATGACCGGCCCTGGACGTTCGTTCAACTCGACCCAATCACCAATGCGGTAGGAGCGATCGACGTTGATCGCCAGCCCGGTAAAGATGTCGAGAATGATGCTGCGCAGCGCCAGGCCGAGGATGATGCCGATGGCGCCGGAGGTCGCCCAGATCCCGGTGACGGACTGGTTGAAGACGATGCCGACGATCCCGGCGCCCGCCACGATAAACACGACAAGCCCGAACGTGTCCTTTAACAGGCGGGGCACCGGGGTATCGATCAGCCGCCCGACAAAGGCATCCCAGAAGAAGACATTGACGATCCGGACGATCAGATAGGCCCCGGAAAGCCACAAGCCGATCTGGACGCCGTAGGTGAAGACTTGTTGTACACGCTCGAGGGCATCCGCCCCGATCGAGCGTAATAAGTCGGGCGTGAAGGTCGCTCCGGTGATAAAGACCGCGAAGAGCACGCACGGGGCCCAGAGCCGCTGTAGGATCTTGTAATGCTCCGGCATGGTCTCTTCTTGCCGCCGTTCCTGCTTCAAATGCGCATTTATAGCGGAATAACCGCAGGTTGAGTGTGATGAACCTCTCACTGCCCGCGCGGCCTGTGAACTGATCGCCGGTATTCTCCCCCTTCTTCATGCGCGGCTCCAGTGCGCAAAGGGAGATTGCCCGACTACCGGGGCGACGATTATGAGAATGAATGACTAGAGAATGAGCACTGGAGAAAGCCGGGTGAGCAGCGGTGCACCAGCGGCAGCGGGCGACAGCATCGAAACGGGCCAGTCCTGGATGGCGGCTTGCGTCACGCTTGGCCTGCTGTCGATCTCCTATGGATCGCCCCTGCTGGCGGTCGTTGGACTGAAGCCAATCACGGCCGATCTGGGGGCGTCACGCGAGGTCGTGGCGCTCGCAGGTGCTTTTACCTGGGTCGGCACCGGCCTCGGCGGCATCCTGATGGGGCAGGTCGCGGAGCGATTGGGGGTACGGTTCACCGTTACTTTTGGCGCTGTCATGATCGCGATCGGCTTGTGCATCGCGTCGAGCGGCGGCATTTGGAGCCTCCTGATCGGGCATGCGCTGTTTGTCGGCCTGCTCGGCAACGGCGCGCTCTATCCGCCGCTCCTCGTCTATGTCAGCCGCTGGTTCGATCGTCGCCGCGGCACGGCGCTGGCGCTGATCTCATCCGGCCAGTACATCGCCGGGATGGCCTGGCCGACAATCTTCTCGCACGCGCTCGCGAATTATGGCTGGCGCTCGACGATGATCGGCTTTGCCGCGATCCTCGTGCTGACGGTCCCGGCCATCGCGCTGTTTTTGCAGCCGGCTCCGATCGCGCCGGTCCCACTTACGGCCGGCGGTCGCGGGCCGGGCCGACGCGAGGTGCTGGGACTGCACCCCAACCTTGTGCTGGGGTTGATCTGTGCCGCAGGTTTCTGCTGTTGCATCCCGATGTCGATACCGCAAGGCCACCTCGTTGCCTTCTGTACCGATATCGGGATCCCGGCCGCGCAAGGCGCGCTGATGCTGTCGGTCCTGCAGGCCTGCGCATTCGTCAGCAGGATGTTCTGGGGCTGGCTCGCCGACCGGATCGGGGGCCTGCGTACTGTCCTCGCCGGATCGTTCTGCCAGGCCCTGGCAATCTCCGCGTTTCTTACGACGCAGAGCGAAGCGGGGCTGTTTGCCGTATCAGCGGCCTATGGGCTGGGTTTCAGCGGCATTATCCCCGCCTACATCGTGGCGATCCGCGAATTCTATCCCTCGGCGGAGGCCTCCTGGCGGGTGCCGAGCGTGTTGTTCGTCAGCATGGGCGGGATGGCGTTCGGCAGCTGGCTGGCCGGCGCGCTCTACGACCATTTCGGGTTCTACGCGCCGGCCTTTGCTCTCGGAGTCATCTTTAACCTCGCCAATCTGGCGCTGATCGGCTTCCTGGTTCTGCGCCAGCGCCAGGCCGGCTTGCGGCCGGCGCTGGCCTGAGGATTTCCCAACTCAGCGGTTGCGCTGCCAGTCGTCGTTCCACAGGAAGTCGGGGCCGAGCTGGTCGAGGCTGGGGCATCCGATCTGGCCCATCACCAGATCGATCTCGGTGCGGAAGATATCGACCGCCTTCTTGACCCCCGGCAGACCGCCCGCGACCGCACCGTACAGGGTGGGCCGGCCGAAGAAGCAGAAATCGGCCCCGAGACACATCGCGATCAGGATGTCGGCGCCGCGCCGGACGCCGCTATCGAGCATCACTGTCATGCGGTCGCCGACGGCCGCCTTGACCGCCGGCAGGACATCAAGCGACGCCGGTGCCTGATCGAGCTGGCGCCCGCCATGGTTGGATACGATGACCCCGTCGCAGCCGATCTCTGCCGCGCGCACCGCGTCGGCCGGGTGCATGATGCCCTTGACGACCAGGTTGCGCGGGAAGAGGCGGCGGTATTTTTCGAGGTCGCGCCAGGTTTGCGCATGCGCCGGCACTTGCGAGCGATTGAACTGAACCGTGTCTTCCGCGGTGGCCCCCGGCTTGGCGTAAGGCAGCCAGTTCTCCAGCACGGGTGTCCCGCCGTGGCGGATGTATTCGGCGATCCAGCCGGGATGCGTCAGCGCCTCGGCGAGCAGTGCCGGTTTAAGGCTGAACGCGGCGTTCATCCAGTTGCCGCGAATATTGGCAAAGCCGTTGCGGGTGTTGCGTTCGCGCTTGGAATGCACCGGCACATCGACGGTCAGCACAAGGGTGCTCATGCCGGCATCGGCGGTGCGGCGGATCAGATCTTCCGAGATCCCCCCATCGCGGGCGGCATAAAGCTGATACCACGCGTTTCTTGGCGCGACGCGCGCCGCCGATTCAAGCGAGTCGTTGCTCGATCCGGACATGATGTACGGGATATTGGCGTCGGAGGCGGCCTGCGCGAGCATCAGGTCGGCGCCACGGCGGAACAACCCGGCGCCGCCGGTCGGCGCGATACCGAACGGGCTGGAAAAGGTCTGCCCGAAGATCGTGGCCGATTGATCGCGCTTCGACACATCGACCAGGTAGCGCGGCAGCAGGTTGTGCTTGTGGAAGGCCGCCGTATTGCGGTCCAGCCCACGCTCGTCCTCCAGTCCCCCCTCGATAAAGTCAAAGGCTACCTTGGGAAGACGCCGCTTCGCCAGGCGGTGCAGGTCCTCGATATTGACCGCATTATCGATGTTCATTGGGCGGTACTCGCGAAATGTGCCGAACAGAGCGGTAGCATTGCTGATTTTTTGATCGACCGACAATCCCTTACGCGGTTTTAAGCTTCCCTTCATCCAAGGATCGCAATAATACGCACCGCCAGAGAGAGGGTTGGCGTCACCCCGCGAATGACCGAGGCAATGCGCGGTTCGGTCGCGAAAAAGCGGCATACGAACGGTAAAGAAGCGCCTTATAAAGATTGCCGGAGATGCTGGACGTCGTTCATCTCGTCAAACATTTCGGGCCGCTGGTCGCGGTCGACGATGTTTCGTTTCATGTTCCAGTCGGCCAGGTGCTCGGCTTTCTCGGGCCGAATGGCGCCGGCAAATCGACGACCATGAAAATGATCGCCGGGTTTCTGACACCGACCGGGGGCACGGCCACGGTGTGCGGCCATGACATCCGGACCGCGCCGCTCGCGGCCAAGCGGCAGATCGGTTACCTGCCCGAGGGCGCTCCGGCCTACCCCGACATGAGCGCCGGCGAGTTTCTGACCTTTATCGCCAATATCAGGGGATTCAGCGGCGCCGAGGCCCGCAAGCGGGTCGCTCACATCGCCGAACTGATCAACATCACCATGATCCTGCCGCAGCCGATCGAGACCCTCTCAAAGGGCTATCGGCGGCGCGTCGGGGTGGCGCAGGCCCTCTTGCATGACCCCGCCGTGGTCATTCTGGATGAACCGACCGATGGCCTCGACCCCAATCAAAAGCAGGAGATGCGGCTTATCATCCGGATGATGAGCACGCTCAAGGCGATCATCATCTCGACCCATCTGCTTGAGGAAGTCGAGGCGATCTGCAATCGCGCGATCATCATCGACCGCGGCCGCATTCTGGTGGACGGCACGCCAGGCGAGCTGATCGCCGGCTCGCGCTACCACAATGCCGTTCGCCTGACGCTGGGGATCGATATCGATGCGAGCGTCGCGGCGGCGCTGGCCGGGCTGCCCGATGTCGTCGATGTCGAGCCCGTCAGCGATGCGGAGGGCGAGGGCTTCTGGATTTTGTCGGCGAGTGGCAATCCGGTGACCGGCGAGGTGGCTGCACTCGCGCGTGAGCGGGGCTGGCCGGTGACCAGCCTGCGCACCGAGCGGGGGCGGCTCGACGATGTGTTCCGATCGATGACGATGTCGACGCCGCAGGCGCCCGATCGCGTGCGCGACGAAAAGCTGCCGGTATGAGCCGCACCTTCGTCATCGTGCGGCGCGAGCTCGCGAGCTATTTCGCGACGCCGATCGCCTACATGTTCATCGTCATCTTTCTCGTGCTGGCCGGCATCCTGACCTTTTTCGTCGGGGATTTTTTCGAGCGCGGACAGGCCGACCTGCAAGCGTTCTTTACGTTCCACCCCTGGCTCTACCTCGTCCTGATCCCGGCGATCTCGATGCGGCTGTGGTCGGAGGAGCGCAAGAGCGGCACGATCGAACTGTTCCTGACCCTGCCGATCCGCTTGAGCGAGGCGGTGCTCGGCAAGTTCCTCGCCGCCTGGATCTTCGCCGGCATCGCATTGGCGCTGACCTTTCCCTTCTGGCTGACGGTCAACTTCCTCGGTCACCCGGATAACGGGGTCATCGTTGCCAGTTATATCGGAAGTTTTCTGATGGCGGGCGCCGTATTGTCGATCGGCGCCGCGGTGTCGGCCGCCACGAAAAACCAGATTATCGCCTTCATCTTCACCGCAGCTGTGGTCTTCGTGCTGACCGTGGCCGGTACCTCGACGGTCATCGGACTGTTTCGCGGCTGGGCGCCGGAGATGCTGCTCAACGCGGTGGTCGACGCGAGCATCTTCGGCCATTTCACCGCGATCACCCGGGGCGTCATCGATCTGCGCGACATCACGTATTTTGTCTCGCTGATGGTCGCCTCGCTCTGCGCCAACGCGCTGCTCGTCGACCTCCGCAAGGCCGATTGAATGCGCCGCCTCGGGAGCCTCTTCGCGTCATCGCAAGCCCGATCGTGGATGGCCCTCGTCTGCATCGGGATAATGCTGGTCTCGGTCAACATCATCGCTGCGCAATATCCGGCGGCGCGCCTCGATCTGACGGCTGAGAAGCTTTACACGCTATCGCCTGGGACGCGCGCGACGCTGGCGCGGATCGGCGAGCCGATCACCTTGCGCTTCTACTACTCGTCGCGGCTCGGCGGGGTGATCCCGGCCTATGGGGTGTATGCCCAGCGGGTGCGCGAACTGCTCGATCAGTACGTTGCCGAGTCGCGCGGTAAATTGCGCCTCGAAGCCTTCAATCCCGAGCCGTTTTCCGATGTCGAGGACCGTGCGGTCGCGGCGGGTTTGCAGGCGGTCCCGCTGAACTCGCAGGGTGAGCAGGTGTATTTCGGTCTCGCCGGGACAAACTCGACCGACGATCAGCAGACGATCCCGTTCTTCGCTCCCGAGCGCGAGCGGTTTCTCGAATACGACCTGACGCGGCTGGTTCATACGCTGGCGTTTCCCAAGCGCACCGTCGTCGGGCTGATGAGCGGCCTGCCGCTCGAGGCATCGCCGGCGCCAAACGCCCCGGCGCGCCCCCTGGCGTTTCTCGATCAGCTGCGTCAGCTCGATGATGTCGAAACCTTGCCGACGACGCTCGACGCGATCCCCGCCGGCACCGATGTCGTGATGCTGGTGCAGCCGCAGAACCTGCCGCAGCAGACACTGTTCGCGATCGACCAGTTCGTGCTGCGCGGCGGCAAGGCGATCGTCTTTGTCGATCCCTATTCGGAATTGCAGGCCCGTACCAGTCACCCCGCCAGCGGTGCCGCGAGCGACCTGCCTGCATTGTTCAAGGCCTGGGGGCTGCGTCTGTTGCCCGACACCGTTGCCGCCGATCGCAAGGATGCGCGTCGCGTGGTGGTGCCGGCACCGGGCGGGCAGGGCGAAGGGCAGCCGATGGACTACATCGCCTGGCTCGATCTGCGCGGTGGCGACATCAACCATAACGATGTTATCACGGCGAATCTCAGCCAGGTCGCGATGGCAACCGCGGGTATTCTCGAACCCCTCAAGGATGCCACCAGCAAATTCGAGCCGCTTATCACCACGACAACCGAGGCGGAGAAACTGCCCACCAGTCAGGTCGCCGCCGCATTGCCCGATGTCGCCGGGCTGCTCAGTCGGTTTCATTCAGCCAACAGCCGGTTTGTGCTCGCGGCTCATATTACCGGCGATGTTGGCAGCGCCTTCCCCGAGGGCCGTCCGAAGCCGGCCGAGGCCTCGGCTCAACCCGCCGCAACCTCGCCACCCCCACCCGCCGCGCCGGAGGGCGATGTCCTGCGGAAATCGGTCCAGCCGGCGAATATCGTGGTGATCGCCGACACCGACATGCTCGACGATAAGTTCTGGGCGCGTACCGAGGATTTCTACGGGCAGCGGGTCGTGGTTCCGGTCGCGAACAACGCCGATCTCGTCGCAAATGCGGTCGAGGTCCTGGCCGGCGGCCGCGAGCTGGTCGATCTGCGCAGTCGCGGCAGCTCGGTGCGGCCATTCGATCTGGTGCAGCAGATCCAGCAGGCCGCCGACGACCGTTATGCCGCTGAGCAGAAGGCACTCGAACGCAAATTGCAGGAGACGCAGGCCAAACTACGCGACCTGACCGCAGGCGAGAAGCCCAACGCGCCGGCGTCCCTATCGCCGGAGCAGGCGCGCGCCGTCGAACAGTTTCGCGTCGATATGCTGAATGTGCGCCGTGAATTGCGCAGCGTGCAGGCGGCGTTGCGACAGGATATCGAGCGCTTGAAGGCGATCCTGGAGTTCTTCGACATCGCGCTTGTGCCAATCATCGTCGCGGCCGCCGCGATCGTGCTGGGGTCGCTGCGGATGCGACGGTGGCGAGCCGCATTGCGCCGGCGGCAGGAGCAGGCAGTGTATTCCGGAGTGAGCTGATGCAACGCCGCAGCTTTTCTCTGTTGCTGTGTGCGACGCTGATCCTGGCCGGCGCGGCCGTCTACAGTCTCCTCGCCAATAACATCGCTCCGGTGCGGGTGGTTGATGGCGACAAGGTCTTTCCCGAGCTTACGGGATCGCTTAACGATCTGGCGTGGCTGAGGCTGTCGCATGGCACGTCTAAAGTCGATTTCACCGACATCAACCAGCGCTGGGTGGTGGTCGAAAAGGGCAATTATCCGGCAGCGGCGGGCAAGGTAAGGCGTCTCCTGCTCGGACTGTCCGAACTCACCCTGGTCGAACGCAAGACCGACCAGCCGGAATTGCTGTCCCGTCTCGACCTCGACGATCCGGCGACCGGCCCGGCGACGGGCAAAGGCGCCTTGGTGCAATTGCAGGATCGTCTCGGAAAGCCGGTCGCCGATCTGATCGTGGGCAAGACGCGGCACGACCGCCTCGGCGGCGGCCGAGACGGGGTCTATATCCGCAAACCGGGCGACAACCAGACTTGGCTGGCGAGCGGTTCGCTCGATGTCGGCGGCGGCCCGCTCGATTGGGTCGAGCGCCGTATTCTCGACATTCCAGCCTCGCGGATCGCGTCGGTGACGCTGAATGACGGTGACGCGCCGCCGGTGGTGCTGCGCCGATCGGCCGCCGATACTCCGTTTGCACTCGCTGACATGCCGCCGGATGCGAAACTCAAAAGCGCGAAGCTGGCGGAGGGCCCGGCCGGCACATTGACGGCGCTGGACCTGGTCGACGTCAAACCCGCCGCCGATCTACCTGTCCCGGATACCGCCGCCACCGCGACCCTGACAACCTTCGACGGCTTGACCCTGACAATCCACCTCGTCGGGCACGACAATATGGATTGGGCGGCGATCGACGTGGTGGGCAGCGGCGCCGCGCAAGCCGAGGCCAAGGTGCTGGCATCAGCATTGAAACCGTGGTCGTTCGCGCTGCCGCCGGATCGCGCCGCTTTGCTGCGAACAAAGCTCGGCGATCTGCTCGAGCCGGCAAAAGGATCGTGATGGCCGAGCGGAGCGAGGCCGCACCGGTATCGCCTTGTCTCGGGATATGCCTGATGGATCCACGGACACGCACCTGCCGGGGCTGTCTGCGAACAATCGAGGAGATCGCCGGGTGGTACACCGCCAGCACCGCGGAGAAACGCGCGATCCTGGAGCGACTGGCCTCGAGGCGGGGCGCCACGGAGGCACAGCGATGAAAGCAGCAGGTTCGGTTCTGCTGCTTTGCCTGCTGCTCACGGGCTGCGCCGGCTCGGGAAACTGGAGCAAGCCCGGCGCGGATTCCGCCGAGATCGGCCGCGAGTATCAGGATTGCCGTGAATTGGCAGATTCGGCCGTTGATACCCAGGCCAAGATCGATCAGGACATTCAGGCGACGCGGGCCAGCGATGCGCAGCGCACCAGCATCATCCGTTCCGACCAGAAAATATTGCGCGACCAGACCAACGACCGGGCCGACGCGATCATCGCCTCATGCATGCAGGCGAAGGGGTTTGTCACGCCGAAGAAGTAGCTCCCGCTCAGAGGCCGAACAACAGCAACACGGCCGACAGCGCCCCGGCGACCCAGCAATAAATTGCGAACGGCATCAGCGCGTCGTCGAAATCGTGGCGCTGAAAATAGCGCATCAGGAACGCAACGCTCAGCCAGGCGGTGATTCCGGCGACGATGCCGGCACCGATCGTCACCGAATTGATCCCGCCGCCCGGCAAAGCGTGCAATTTCGGTATCTCCAGCACCGCGGCGCCGGCGATGATCGGCGTCGCGATCAAAAACGAAAAATGCGCCGCGTCCTTGTGCTGCAGACCGGTGAAGAGGCCTCCGACCATTGCTGCCCCGGAACGCGAGATACCTGGCAGAAACGCGGCGCATTGCCAAAATCCGATGACCAGCGCGCTACGCCAGCTGAGATCGATCAGGCGAGTATCGTTGTAATCGGCGGTGTGCTCGCGCATGCGGTCACCGAGCAGCAACAGAAAGCCGTTGAGCACGAGAAAGATCGCCGCCGCAATTGGCGACGCAAAGAGGCCACGCACTAGCTTTTCCGCGATCACGCCGATCACCACCGCCGGCAGCGTGGCGATGATAATGAGCACCAGCAGCCGGCGTGCGTTTGCCGCGGAGCGGACGCCGCGGCCGCCGATGCCGACCAGCCCCTGCGCCAGGAACAGCCAGTCGCGCCAGAAATAAACCAGCAGCGCGGCGGCCGTGCCGACATGCAAGACCACGACGAAGGGCAGAAAGGCCGGCGCATGCTGATCGACCGACCAGCCCAGCAAGGCCGGCAGAATCACCGTGTGGCCGAGGCTGCTGATCGGGAAGAGTTCGGTGACGCCCTGCAAAACAGCCAGGGCGTATGCGTAGAAACTTTCCATAGCTGTGCCCTGCGCGCTCCCACGATATGCCGCGGCAGCGGCAGCTTCGGGCGCTATTCATAATGGAGCGCCTGACGCTCGGCCACTCTCCGCACGCGCTTAGTCGCCGCAGGATCGTCCCGCAGCCGCTTCAATGCAGCGAAAGTGGCGGTGTCGGCTAAGCTGTCACCCGCCGTCTCCCTCCGCCCAAAAGCCATTATGAGGCGCGAATCAGCCTGCCAGCCGCGATCCGGCGGCGCTCGGTTGACACCGCCGGGCCGCCTCTAGCATGGTGACGCGCCGCACAGCCCTCCGGATAAACCCATGACTGATACCGCTCTCGCCGCCGCCGTCGATGCTGCCTGGGAGGCTCGCGAGTCGATCTCGCCGCACACCAAGGGCGAATACCGCGACGCCGTCGAAGCCGCGCTCGAAGCGATGGACGAAGGCAGCATGCGTGTCGCCGAGCAGGATAGCGGCGGCAAATGGCAGGTCCATCAATGGCTGAAAAAGGCGGTGCTGCTGTCGTTCCGCCTCAACGACATGGTCGAGGTCCCGGGCGGCCCGGTCGATCCCGATCGCGGCGCCGCAAAATGGTGGGACAAGGTGCCCTCGAAATTCGCCGGCTGGTCCTCGAACCGGTTTCGCGAGGCCGGCTTCCGCGCCGTGCCGGGCGCGATTGTGCGGCGCTCGGCCTATATCGCGCCCAATGTCGTGCTGATGCCGAGTTTTGTGAATGTCGGCGCCTATGTCGGCAGTGGCACGATGGTCGATACCTGGGCGACGGTCGGTTCCTGCGCCCAGATCGGCAAGAACTGCCATCTGTCGGGCGGCGTCGGCATTGGCGGCGTGCTCGAGCCGCTGCAGGCCGAGCCCGTCATCATCGAGGATGATTGCTTTATCGGCGCCCGCAGCGAGGTCGTCGAAGGCGTCATCGTCGAAAAGGGCGCGGTGCTCGCGATGGGCACCTTCATCAGCTCGACCACCAAGATCGTCAACCGCGACACCGGCGAAATCCATCTCGGCCGCGTACCCTCCTACTCGGTCGTGGTGCCTGGCTCTCTGCCCGGCAAGCCCCTCCGCAACGGCCAGCCCGGCCCGAGCCTCTACTGCGCGGTGATCGTCAAGCAGGTCGACGCCCAAACCCGCGCCAAAACCTCAATCAACGAACTCCTGCGCGATTAACCGATCTAGAGGCGGGTAGGCTGTCGGAATCGGATCAAATGCCGCCTGATAGGATGCCGATCACCGAGTTTGTGAACATTGACCTTGAACTGCATGCGGACGGTGGGTTGGAGCAGTTCCTCAACTATGTCAGGCCCTCGGTTGACGTGTTGCATCAGACGCCGAAATTTCTCGCTATTGAGCTGGCAGGTGTCTTTTCAGATGAACCACCTAGCGTTGATCGAACTATACGGGCGTTCGCGTCCCTCATCTCCACGTTACCGCCTGAGGCGATGAGTATTTGGAAGCGTCTAGACCGCCGCATATTTGATATCGGTATTCAAGCAGGCTGCAACCCGCGCTCAACCGGGTTCACGGTATCGAATAGCGCGATTACGCTACTTCACGATCTCGACGCTGAAGTTGTCTTCACGGTATACGCGCCGCCAGAAGCCAAGCCGGCGGCGCAGGCCGCCTCGGAGGGGGGCACCTAATGCCCGACGCAACTTCTAACTGGGCCATCGATCCCGTCGCGCTGGCCGCCGAGCTGATCCAGCGGCCGAGTATTACGCCCAAGGATGAGGGGGCGCTCGATGTGGTGGCGGCGCGGCTCGAACGGCTCGGGTTTACGTGCCATCGCCTGATTTTTGACGAACCGAACCCGAACGGATCGGTCGAACCGATCATCAATCTCTATGCAAGACGCGGCACCGGCAGCCCGAATATCTGCTTCGCCGGCCACACCGATGTCGTGCCGACCGGTCCGACGGATGCGTGGAGTTTTGCGCCGTTTGCCGCGGCGATCCGCGACGGCGCGCTGTGCGGCCGCGGCGCGGTCGATATGAAAGGCGCGATCGCCTCGTTTATCGCGGCGGCCGAGCGCTTCCTCGCCGGCAAGGGCGCCGAGTTCGGCGGCTCGATCAGCCTGCTGATCACCGGCGATGAGGAAGGGGTGGCGGTCAACGGCACCAAGAAGGTGCTGGCTTGGCTCAAGGAGCGCGGCGAGGCGATCGATGCCTGCGTCGTCGGCGAGCCGACCTCAGCGGCCCAGCTCGGCGACATGATCAAGATCGGCCGCCGCGGCAGCATGACCGGCCGCCTCGTCGTCGAAGGCGTGCAGGGGCATGTGGCTTACCCGCATCTGGTCGATAACGCGGCGCACCGCCTCGTCGCCCTGCTTTCGGCGCTAACGGCCGAGGCGCCGGATGACGGCACCGAGCATTTCCAGGCGTCGAGCCTGCAAGTGACGACGATCGATATCGGCAATCCGGCGACCAATGTCGTGCCCGGCATCGCCCGCGCCACCTTCAACATCCGTTTCAACGACACCTGGTCGAGCGCGACGCTGAAGCAGTGGGCCGAGGCGAAATTCGCCGCAATCGGCGGCAAATACACACTGAACTGGGAGGTCAGCGGCGAGTCGTTTCTGGTGCCGCCGGGTTTTGTCAGCGAGTGCCTGACCGAGGCGATCGGCTCAGTCACCGGCCGCACCCCGGAACTGAGCACAACCGGTGGCACTTCGGATGCGCGGTTTATCCACGCCTATTGCGCGGTCGCCGAGTTCGGTCTCGTCAACGCGACGATGCACAAGGTGGATGAGCGGGTCGACATCGCCGACATCACGCACCTGACCGCGATCTACGAAGCGTTTCTCGAACGGATGTTCGCGCGCGCATGACCATCCCGCCCTGGACCGAGGTGCAGATCGCGGTCGGGGGTGCGCTGCGCCTCGCGGTCGGCGACCGCAAGGCCCTGGGCTGCTTCGACATCTCGATCGACGGGTTCTGGCGCTCGTTTCGCGCCGCGGCGATCTGCTATCCGATCTTTATCGTCCTGCTCGCCCTCAACATCACACCGGCGCAGTGGGGCGCCTATGGCATCCCCTCGATCCTGGTCGTCGAAACGATCAAGTACGTGATTGCCTGGGTGGCATTCCCGCTGATCATCCTGCCGGTTTCCGAGCTGTTCGGGCGTGGCGATCGTTTCCTCGCCTTTATGCTTGTCTACAACTGGTCGCAGATTCCGCAGTTCGTGCTGTTCGCGGTGATCGGGTTGGATGGCGCCACCGGGTTGGCGCCATCATCAATCGCCGGATCAGCCGCGCTCGGGGCGTTTCTGGCCGTGCTGGTCTACGAATGGTATATCGGGCGGGTGGCCCTCGGCGCGACTGGCGCACAGGCAACGTTGATCGTCATCATCGACCAGTTGCTCGGCGCCTGCCTCGATCGGATCGCGCAAGCCCTCTACTAAGCCGCTTTTCACCAGCAATCCACCGTATCAGGTGTCATCAACTCACTTAATTCGGCAAGTTGGCAAGCATGAGCGCGGTGGCGTGGTGGAAAAGTGGGCCGCCTGCGCCGGACGGATACGGGTCGCTCCGGCGGCCCACTTACCCACCGCGCGAGGTTCA
>Ga0213875_10001768_pt1 | contig 13537 bp, 13 predicted proteins | sample BarmaccomBMRX_R8_FD_160105 | JGI IMG/M metagenome (GOLD analysis project Ga0213875, IMG submission 160105) | Root-associated microbial communities from Barbacenia macrantha in rupestrian grasslands, the National Park of Serra do Cipo, Brazil - RX_R8 | ecosystem: Host-associated > Plants > Roots... | reverse complement strand
TAGGCACGGACAATCGTGGCTTGCAGGAAGCGGCGTCCCCACAGGGTCACGGCCAGCCTCAGACGCGCCGTGCGCTCAAAACGGTAACTCCCCTCGCGCCGGCCGTAGCGGCCTTCAGCGGCGCACTGGAGGCCGTGCAGGATCGCCAGCGCCCGCTCCATGTCACGCGCGCTGTCCTGCGTCAGCCCCATCAGACTGCGAGCGACCTGCCGAGAGATCCGTGCATAGTGTCGATAGTAGGCATTCCCCGCGCTCGGACCGCCCGGCGCGTGGTCTTGGGCCAGCATGAACGTGTTGCGGACCATGTAGAAATAGACGGTCGGCGACATGGGGCCGCCGGTGGAGCGGCTCTCCTTGTGCCAGACGCGCGACGCCGGCACCACCAGACGCCGCAGCCCCATCCCCGCGACCCGCAGGTTCAGCTCGACGTCCTCATAGTAGGCGAAGTAGCGCTCGTCGAAGCCGCCCAGCCGCCGCATCACGCCCGTCCGCGCCAGCAGCGCGCAGCCGGTGACGATCTGCGTCTCATGCGGCTCCGTCCGCTCCAGATCCGCCGCCGTCGGGATCACGTGCCAGGCCGGGCCGCGCCTGGCCCGAAGCGTCTCCAGGTCGAACGAGTATTCCGCGCCCGCGTACCAGAGATCCCGGGGCTCGCCGTAGAGGAAGATGTGGGGCGCGGCCAGCCCCGCGCCCGGGTCGCCTTCCAGGGCCGCCACCAGCGGCTCCAGAAAGCCCGGGTCCACCACGGTGTCGTTGTTGAGGCACAGCACGTACTCCGCCCCCGCTCCCAGGGCGTGCCTGATGCCGACGTTGTTCCCGCCGGTGAAGCCGAGATTTTCCCCCGTCGCCAGCACAGTCACGGCAGGAAAGGCCGCCCGCAGGGCCCCGGCCTCATCCTCACGGCTGCCGTTGTCCACCACGATGACGGAGCAGTTGGGATACGTCACCCGCGACAGCGAGCGCAAGCATTCCATTGTATCGGCAATGCCGTTCCAGTTCACCAGGATGATGTGGACGGAGGGGGCGCTTTCCATGGTGCCTTCGCAATCCCGCCAATCAGGAGTCCGTCAATAGCAAACCATCAAGGCCCGTTAAGACCGAGGTATGACGCGCCGGACGACACGCATCAGCCGACTCCAAGGGCGTCTTGCGATGGAAGCGTAAATATTGTGTACCGCCCGCGTAAGTTCCTCATATTGCGCTTGTTGAGCGGCCGCTTGCGCGGCCAACTTTTGCTCCAGTTGCTCCAGTTGCTTCTGTTGCCTTCCTGCTTGCAGCGCCATTGCATCCCACGCTCCCAGACCAGCCGGTCCGGTGTCCGAGGCTCGGCCCCTTTGCGTGGCCGCAATGGTGAGAAAATTTCGGGCCTCGACCTCAGCCGCAATGACAGTCAGGCCGACGCCAGCCAACACCCGCATGAGCGAGTCACAATCGAAGTAATTAAAATGAACCGGGCGCGGCCAATAATCTAGATAAGGGACCTGAATAAAAAGCACCCCATCTGGCTTGAGCATAGCGGCGGTCTTGCGAACGAAGGGGCGGACGGAGGGAATATGTTCCAGTACATGCCACAGGGTGATGGTGTCGAACGAGCCTAGCTCATAAGGATTATCCTCAAGCACACCATTGAACACGTTGACGCCAAACTCGCGGCGCGAGAATTCGGCAGTTCGTGCCGTAGGCTCAACGCCGTAAGCGTTGTAACCAGCCTCTCGGGCGGCGTTCAACAAAAAGCCTCGGTTGCTGCCGATGTCCAGCAGGCATCCCTTCACCGGCTGAACACGCATAACAAACTCGATTGCTCTGCGTGCTTCAACGGTATGAATGTAGCGGTCTTCCTCCGTCATGTCCTCCGTAGGATACCACTGCTCATCCACGGCTTCGTAGGCGAGGCTCTCTTCCGGCGTAGGTTGCGGATTGAGAAATATAAACCGGCATGAAGCACACTGATCAAGGCGTGATCCCTCCGGCATGGTCTCGTAGTCATGACAGGCGATGGGCGCGGGATTATAGACGCGGAAAGGAGCCCCCGCGCCGCAAAGTGGGCAGGCAGTCATGGTGTTAGGCATTGCCACCGGCTCCCAGGGAGGTCTGAGCAAGTGTGTGCCCAGATGTTGCTCCTATCAATGCGCCTGTAGCCTCGGCCTCAGTCAAAGACCTCTCGGCACTAGACGCGAGGGCTGAACCGAACTCCCAATGGTGAGGAACATCGATAAGGCCGTGGGACAGCGTTTTACCAACGATGTCGAAGGGAATTTGAGAATAGGCAAGCGCATTATGCGTATTATCCTCCCGAAAGGCGGACACCAAGAAGCGGTATCCCCCTTGCAGAAGCGGCAGTGATGAGTAGGTCAGGGTGAACTTCCCACGCCCCTCGACAGCTGCAAGCCTGTGGCCATCGAACTTTGTATTAACGCCGGATGCGTAAAAGTCATCGGAGCGGTAGATTGCCACGCCGAATGCGGGCTTTTCGATTCGACGGTGAGCATAGAAGGTACACTCCAGCCTCAACTGGTCTCCGATGTTGAACGTATCACACGTCCGACCATCGGCATCCAGTAGGCGTATCTCCAGTATCTCCAACTCCGCACTTCGCGGGCCCGCCTCTTCCGTACCCGCGGCCGTGTGCTCCCGCCTCCGCCTATCCGCTGCCAGACTGACACGATAGGAAGAGATTACATCGGCGGGCTCACCGATGGTAAGCATCTCACCGCGCGCGAGCAACATCACTCTCTGGCAAAGCGCGGCTACCGCGTCCATGCTGTGCGAGATGAACACGATGGTCCTGCCCTCGCGCCGCAACTCGCGCATCCGGTTCATGCATTTGGCCTGGAACGACTCGTCGCCGACCGCCAACACCTCGTCCACCAGCACGATGTCCGGGTCGATGTGCGCGGCGACGGCGAAGCCCAGGCGCATGTACATGCCCGACGAGTAGCGCTTGACCGGGGTGTCGATGAACTTCTCCAGCTCCGCGAAGGCCACGATCTCGTCAAAGCGCCGATCGATCTCGCGCTTCTTCATGCCGAGGACGGAGCCGTTCAGGTAGACGTTCTCGCGGCCCGTCAGGTCCTGGTGGAATCCCGCCCCTACTTCAATGAGGGCTGAGATTCGTCCCTGCGTCCTGAGTCTGCCCCTGGTGGGCTTATAGATGCCCGTGATCAGCTTGAGCAACGTGCTCTTGCCGGACCCGTTGTGCCCGATAATGCCGAACGACTCACCTTCGGCCACGCTGAAGGAGATGTCGTTCAAGGCCCAGAACTCCCTCTCCTTCTCCTCCTGCGATTTCTCTTGCGATTTGTTACGCGAGAACAGGGAGCCGAAGCGGTCGCGCAGGTCGCCTGTGTTTGTTCCCAGGCGGAACATCTTGGACACATTCTCGACTTCAATCACGTTCATAGGAACAGAAGAACTCCTCAGATCGCTTCGGCGAATGCCCCTTCGTACTTGACGAACACGCTGTAACCCAGCAGCAAGACGAGAACACTGAGGGCAGCCGATCCCGCGACCAGGCCCCAAAGACTTAAAAGAGTTATCCCCGGCGTGTCCATGTTCAGAATCAGATGCTGGTACGCCAACATGAGGGGAGTCATCGGATTCAGGTGCAGATACACCCACGTCAGCGCCGCGTGATGGTGCGTGCTGCTGAGGAACTTGGAGAGCGGGTAGTTGACGGGGGTGAGAAACACCCAGACCTGCAGCACCAGGCCGATGATGAACCGAACGTCCCGGTAGAAAAGGTTGACCGTCGCCAGCAGGAAGGAAAGCCCCAGCATCAAAACCATCTGAATCAGCAGGATGAAGGGCGCAAACACCATCGTCCAGGAGAAGATCAGGTGCCGCGTCAGGCCGAAGGAGGCCATCAGCAATACGAAGACGATGAAGCTAAACCCCAAATCCGCTACCCGTGCCGCGATGGCGGATAGGGTGAATATCTCGCGCGGGAAGTACACTTTGGTCAGGAGCTGGAGGTTGCTGGTCATGCTGTCCGTGCCCGAACTCAGACCCGCCGCGAAAAAGTTCCAGAACATCGTGCCGACGTACACGAACAGGGCGTAGGGGATCGCCTGGCCGGCGGCGTTCCGCGGCTCCGGGATGGCGGCCACGCGGTTGAACACGAACGTGAACAGCAGCGTGTTGATCAGAGGAGTCACGACGGACCAGGTCATCCCTAAGACAGACTGCTTATACCTCGCCCGTAACTCGCGGCCAACCAAGTTGCCGATCAGCTCATGCCGCTGCAAAACTTGCCCGATAGTCGCCAATACTGCTCCCTGTTTCTTTGCCCGTCCTGGCCTTAGCCGTGTAATGTTTCCATTGAAAAACGAGCGTGTCAATCTACCCAATTTGGGGTCCGATGAAACCCGCAGCGGGGGATCAGGCCCCCGGCAAAACCGCGCGATTTACTCGGGGGCGAGAAAAGAGGCCGCCGGACAAAATCCGGCGGCCCGTCCGATTCGGGTCAGGACACGCGGGTGACAGAGGGCGGCGCGAGAACTCCGCGGCCGAGCGGACGCCAGCCACCGCACTCACGCCGAGGTCGGGGTGGCCACCACCCGCCCGGCGTACTCGCCCTTGGGCCCCTGCCTCACGTCGAAGGCCACGTCCTGGCCCTCCTGCAGCGACTTGTAGCCTTTGGCCTCGATCACGGAGTAATGCACGAACACGTCGCGCCCCTGCTCCAACTGGATGAAGCCATAGCCCTTGGCGTCGTTGAACCACTTTACCTTGCCCGTCATCATCGTGTTGCGCCTCCTTGGGTCGTCGCAAAGGGAATCATCGTTGTCGCCTTTGCATAAACTGTGCCAAGTTGCGCCGTGGCGGGGCAAAAAAGCGACGGATTTTCGGAGGGCGTTCCTTGCTTTTTGGGATGAGCCGGGGTATACTACAGCGCGCTCAAAATTTACCGCGCCCGTGAAAGAGTCTTCAGAGAGTTTTCGAGGAGTTCTCGGCCCCCATGCCTAACATCAAGTCCGTCATCAAAGACGTCAAGCGCTCCCGCCAGCGCCACCTGCGCAACCAGGCCGCCAAGTCGCAGATCAAGACTTACGTGAAGAAGGCCCGCGCCGTCATCGCCGACCCGGGCGCGCCGCCCGCTGACGTGGCCCAGGCCCTGTCGCAGACCGTCAGCGTCATTGACAAGGCGCACAAGCGTGGCATCATCCACAAGAACGCCGCCGCCCGCCGCAAGTCCCGCCTGATGAAACGCGCCGTCCAGGCCGCGCCACACACCGCATGACATGGGCAGGGGCGCAGCAGTCTGCGCCCCTACGGTATCCCCTCCCGGCACAGCTCCACCGCCAGCAGGCGCAGGTTGGAGGCGGCGTCGTCGGCCAGCGGCGGCGCTTTGACGCCCAGCACGTCGTCCACGGCCATGCCCTTCATTGTCAGGTCGCTCGCCAGTACCCGCCCCAGCGCCCGCCCCAGCGCCCGATAGTCCCAGTCCCGCGCCTGCTCCTGCAGGTCCCGCAGCCGGTACGACTGCCGCTGCGTCAGCCCCAGCATCTCCCCCGACAGCAGGGCCTGCACGTCCGGCGGCAGGGCGCGCGCGTTCTGGCCGCCGACCCGCTTCTCGGCCAGGAATTTCGCCCCCCAGAGCATCCGCAGGTGCCGCGCCAGCATCACGAACGTCCGCGCCGCCACCGCGTCCGGCTTGTCCCCCGCCCCCAGCAGCTCGTCCGCCTCCGCCAAGGCCCGCCGCGCGTCGCGCCGCCCGACCGCGTCGCACAGGGCGAAGACGTTCTCCTGCGCGTCGCGGAGGCCGACCGCGCGCGCGTCCTCCGCCGTCACCTGCGCCCGGTCGCCGGCGTAGGCCATCATCTTCTCCAGCTCGTTGAGCAGCGCCGTCACGTCGCCGGTCTTCGCCCCGCCGCCCCGGTCCGCCGCCACCGCCGCCGCATGTTTCAGCAGCAGCGCCCACGCCTCCGGCGCGATGCTCTTGCCCCGACTCTTGAGCAGCGCCGCCGCCCGCGCCTTCAGGTCGCCCTCGCCGGGCGCGTCGCACAGCACCGTCGCCCCGTGCTTTGCCACCGCGTTCACCAGCTTGGCCCCGATCGTCTTGCCCTTGACCTTGCCGGCCTCGTACTCCGGCGCGCCGGCGACCAGCGCCAGGCACGACAGCGGCCCTAATTTTTCCAGCCCCGCCGCCAGCGCCTCCTGGTCCTCCCTGCCCAGCCGCTGCACGCCCTGGACGATGACCACGCGCCGCTCCGATGCCATCGGCGCGCCGCCCGCCGACGCCAGTATCTGCGCGGCCGCCGTCTCGTCCCCGGCGCCGGACGGCGCGATCTCGCGCTCCTCCCGGTCGAAGTCGGCGAACGATGGATCCAGCAGCGGCTCGGTCAGCCGCCGAAGCGCCTCGCGCTTGAGCGCGTCGTCCGTCCCGTGCAGCAGGTACACCCGCTGGATCGGCTGGGGAAACCCCTTCGCCGCGACCTGCGCGTAGTTAAGTTCCATGGCGTGTCCGTGCCGGCCTGGCCCGCCGGGTGATGGCGCCCCACACCTGCGCCCAGCGCAGGCGCGCCGCCGATGCCGCGAACTCGCGCAACGCCCGCTCCGTCTCCGCCGCCTGCGCGGCGGGCGGGGGAGGACCCGCGCCGTAGCGCGCCGAGATAAATTGTGCGGTCAGCGCGGTCACGGTCGCCGGGGCGGGCGCGCCCGGCCCCTGCGCGGCCAGGAACCGCTGGGCGCGGGCCGCGTACTCACCCGGCGTCTCCGCCGGGTCACGCGGCAGCCCCAGCCCACCCAGGATTCGGGCCATGCGGGCGTACTGCCGCCCCACGTCCGACCGGGCCGCGGCCGGCGCACGGCCCGGCATGGGGACGATCCGCCTGCGGTCGTACCACTCCGTCTTGGCGACGTACAGCAGCAGGGCCAGGATCAGCCCGAACAGGATGAGCGGCGCGGCCCCCAGTCCGCGCAGGAAGCGCTGCCAGTCCCAGCGGCGCCGCGCCGTCTCCACCGGGACCGAGCCGTCCGTGCGCGCCCCCGCCGTCGGGTCGAACGCCAGCCAGCCCTCGCCCGGAAAATACACCTCGGTCCAGGCGTGCTTGTCCATCACCCGAAGGTTGAATTCGCGCCCGTCCTGCTCGCCCGGCGCGAACCCCGTGGCCACACGGGCCGGGATGCCGGCGACCCGGCAGAGCACGGCCATGGAGGAGGAGAACAGGTCGCAGTAGCCCCGGCGGGTGTGCGCCAGGAACTCGTAGACGTGGTCGTCGCCTTCGGGGATGGCCGCCGCCGCCAGCGAGTAGGTGCAGCGGTTCGACACCCAGTCGCGGATCGCCAGCGCCTCGTCCACCGGCGTCCGCCGGTCCGGCGGCAGTCCCTGCAGCGCCTGCGCCACCGCCTGCCGATAATACGCCTGCGCCTCCGGCGCGAGACCGCCTTTCTCAAGAGTCATGTTGCCCAGATACAGCCGCCGCACGTCGCCGGGATAATCGGCGCCCGCCCGCCGCAGGCGCGCCTGTACCGACGGGTCCGCCGGATCGGGCGCGATCAGCGACATCACCGTGTAGTGCGTCTGAAGCAGCGGGCGACTCCCTAAGTCAATCCGGCCGTCCGCGCCCGCGCGCGGCCCCCCGCCTAAGTCCGGGCCGAGCGTCAGGCGGCGCGGGTCGGCGGCGTAGAAGAATTCATCGGTGTCGCCGATCACGTCGAACGTGGCCGTCAGGGGCTGGCGCTCTACCCGTACGGATTCGGGGAGGACATAGGTCCGGCTGCCGTCGTCCCCCAAGGCGAACGGCTGCGGCAGCCGCTGCGCCTGACCATCCAGCGTACTGATCCAGCCCGCACCGGCGTACTGGTCGTACGTGCGCCCGCGCCAGAGGTGCGGCTGCCCGTCGTCGGGCACGACGCGCAGCACCACCTGCGGACTGGCCGACCAGCCCTCGCCCGTGCCGACGGTCAGCGTGGCGTCATCGGAGATGCGGTAGGCCGCCATCATCTGGCCGGGCGGCGGGCCCAGCCCGGCCAGATGTCGGATCGCCCCAGCCAGCGACAGGTCCTTGAATACTGCCTCCAGGGGCACGATCAGCACGCCGCCCAGGCCGAGGACAGCCATCCCGAACAGCGCGGTCAGCCCCAGCTGCGCCGTCACCAGTCCCGGTGTCGGGCGCGCCCGCTCCTGCGGCGAGGCCAGCGCGCGCTGGCGCAGCGCATGGTAGTGCATCAGCAGAAACGTAGTCGCCACCACGCAGCCGCAGAAGTAGACGACCACAGGCGTGTTCACGTCAAACGAAGCCACCACGCCGATGGCGGAGATGGCGGGCACCGGCGAGAACACCACCGCGCCATCATTGAACAGCGCCCAGGAGCGCAGCGTCGCCATCCAGCACAGTAGGACGGCCAGCCTTTCCTCGGGCTTGCCCGCCTCCGGCGGCATCAGCGCGCTCAAGTCGAGGCGCTGGGCCAGCCCGCCGAAGAGGGCGGCGACGGCCAGGCCCAGGCAAAGCCACACGATGATGCTGACGTTGATCCGCAACACCCGGCACCCCAGGGAGAACAGAAAGCCCACCAGCGTCAGCAGCAGCGTCATCGCCGTGAAGTCGCTGTCGTCCATGGTGTACGTCACCGTCAGCACGCCACACAGAGTCACCACCAGCCCACTCCCGTACAGCGGCAGGCTGATCCCCTCGTCTCCAATCGTCTCGGCAGCCGCCATCGTCCTATCCCTCCAGAATCCGCCGCAGGTCGTCGCCGCGCCGCACCGGCCAGGCAGTGCCCGGTGCGTCCGCGCCCTTCGCCGCCTGCCGGCGTGCGGGCGCGCCCCGGAACGAGTCCGCCTGCAAGGCCAGCCCGAAAACCTGCGCGCCTCGCGCCGCGTCGTCGCCCAGCGCGGCCGCCAGGGCGGGATCGTCCCAGTCCGGCGTGATGTAGATCAGGGCCGTCCCCGCCGCCGGGCGCAGGCGCGCGCGGGCCAGCGTCTCCGCCAGGGTCAGCGGCGAGTCGGCCTCCACGCGCGCCAGGGTCTCCAGGATGCGCGGCATCTGCGCCGGGCCGGCGGCGGGCGGCGCGAGGCCGGCGGCGTCCCGGGGCGTCAGCAGGCGCACGGCGTGGCCCTGCCGCAGCAGGAAATCGCACAGCGAGACCGCCAGCGTCACGGCGTATTCCAGGGCGCTCTGGTCTCCCTCGCCCGTGTCGGCGTAGGCGGCTCGGCTGAGATCCAGCGCGATCACGGCGTCCCGGCTCGCCCCCTGCGCGTACTCGGCGACCGCAAGCGCGCCCGTGCGCGCCGTGGTGCGCCAGTGGACGTGGCGCAGCTCGTCCCCCGGCTGGTACTCGCGCACCCCCTGGAACTCCGTGCCGGGGCCCCGCACGCGGGCCGCCTCCTGGGTGCGCCAGCCGGGCGCGGCGGCCCCCGCGAAGAAGACGCGCCGCAGCGGCAGCGGGGTCGGATAGACCACGATCTCGGCCTGCTCCCCGACTCGCTGCACGAAGGAGTGGAAGCCGAGCGGGTCCGTCATCTCCACCAGCGCCGGCCCGACTGGATGCACCCCGCGCCGCTCCGGCTCCAGGAGATACGTCACCGCGCGCGACTCGCCGGGCCGCAGATGCATAATCACCGCCGCCCGCTCGCCGACGGGGCGCAGCCAGCGCGGCAGCCGGTCCATCACCCACAGGGCCAGCTTGGGCAGCCGGCCCGTGTTGGTCAGCGTCAGCGTCACCGGCACGGCCTCGCCGACCCCGCACATCGCCGGCAGGCGCCGCTCGCAGGCGATTCCGTCGGCCATGACGCGCCCGATCTGCCGCGACGCCCACGGCAGCAGGCCCAGCGCCACCGCCATCAAATACATCTGGTCCACGTGGAAGATGACACCGACGATGCCGATGAACACGGCCGCGCCGTTGATCGCATACTTGGCTATGTTCTGGGGGATGCGTTCGGGCGGCATGGTGAGCGGGGGTCGGGGCTACAGCGTCGCCGGCACGGGGACGCGCCCGACGATCTCCTGGATGATCGTCTCGGCGGTGCGCGCCTTCAGGCGGGCGTCTGGCCGCAGGATGAGGCGGTGGGAGAGAACGGAGACGGCCAGCCGCTTGACGTCATCGGGCAGCACGAACGTGCGCCCCGCCAGCGCCGCCGACGCCTGCGCCGCGTGGAGCAGGTACAGCGACCCGCGCGGGCTGGCTCCGAGCTGCACCTGCGGGTGCGTCCTGGTCGCCGAGACAAGGCCGACGATGTAGTCTCGCACCGACTCGTCCACGTAGACCGCGCGCACCTCGTCCTGCAGGACCAGAATCTCGTCGCGCGGGATCACGGCCTCCAGCGCGTCCAGGGGCCGCGCGCGGGTCTGACGGGCCAGGATGCGCGCCTCGTCGGCCCGGTCCGGGTAGCCGATGGAGAGGCGCATCACGAAGCGGTCCATCTGCGCCTCCGGCAAGGGGTAGGTCCCCTGCGCCTCGATGTCGTTCTCGGTGGCGATCACGAAGAACGGGCGCGGCAGCTCGTAGGTGATGCCGTCCGCCGTCACCTGCCGCTCCTCCATGCACTCGAGCAGCGAGGACTGTGTGCGCGGCGTCGCCCGGTTGATCTCGTCGGCCAGCACGATGTTGGCGAAGATCGGCCCCTCCCGGAATTCAAACTCGGCGGTCTTCTGGTTGAAGATGCTGGAGCCGGTGATGTCGGCGGGCAGCAGGTCGGGCGTGAACTGGACGCGCTTGTAAACGAGGGCCAGCGCCCGCGCCAGCGCCTTCGCCAGTGTCGTCTTGCCAACCCCTGGAATGTCCTCGATCAAGAGGTGGCCGCCGCACAGAAACGCCGTCAGCGCCAGTTCCACCACGTCGCGCTTGCCGACGATTACCGTCTCGATCTGATCCACCACCAGGCGCACCTTCTCCGCCACCCCCAGCGCCGGGATTTCTCTCTCTATCACAGCCACGTTCAGTCTTTCCTTCCCACTCTGGAACACCGCTACAGGGGGCGCGGGTTCCTGACGACCCCCGGCGAGCCGGCGAGGGCATCACGGCGCCGCGCAGGAAGCGCAGATCAGCGCCGGCCGCGTCCCGCCGCCGTCGGGAATGGGCGTCTCCGGGGCGAATTCCACCGGGACGCCGCTCCTGCCGCAAAAGTCGCACTTGCCGCGCCGGGGCGATGCTGCCCGCCCCGGCAGGTTCAGCAGCGCCCTCTCCTGCGTCCGCCTCTGCTGCAATGAATTCCCCAGAATGCGCTGGGCGAAACGGCGCACCTTCGGGTCGGCCTCCGCGCGCAGAATCTGTTCCAGCGTGTCCAGCGTGCCGGGGTCGCCGGGCCGTCCGCCATCCTCCAGCGTGTGCCAGGAGGCCATGCGGACGCGCGGGTCCGGGTCGCGCATCATCCGAAACAGCGCGTCCCAGACGGTCTCGATGCGCCGGCGAACGTGGCAGGGGCACAGGTGCTCCGCCGCCGTCAGCCGCTCCTCCGGGTCCGCCGAGCACGACATCGCCAGCAGTTCCTCGATCTCCGTCGCGCTCGTCTTCCGCTCCCCGACCCGGTGCGCCGCCTTCTGATGCTTGTTCATCCCAAACGTTTTCCGCATTCGCCCGATCCCTTTCTCACCTCGACACTACGCCGCCGTGTCTCTCATTTCCTGCCGATTTGGCGCTGATTTTGATGCTCGGCGGTTTGACAAACCTCTCCGGCGACTGGTATAATGCTGTCCAGTCTTTAGGAACATCTTGCCATGACGGTCAGCCAGCTTTACGAGGAAGCGAAATCACTTCCGCCAGCGGACCAGTTCCAACTGGCGGAGATGATCCTGAAGGGCCTCCCGTCGCAGGCCCTTCCCGGCTACAGCGGCGAGTGGAGCGACGAAGACATCCGCGAGGCTACGGCCTACTCGCTCTCCCACGCCGTCGTCAGTTTTGACGAGGTTGATGAGGATGTTTAGTCCGGGCGATGTGGTGCTAGTCAACTTCCCAGGCGCGGTCGAGACGAAGCGCAGGCCGGGAATTGTTGTCTCTGCGACTCTCTACCAAACACACCGCCCCGATGTCATCGTCGGCCTGCTAACCACCCAGATCAGCAGGGCAACCACTTCTACCGATTACGTGCTTCAAGATTGGACGCAAGCCGGCCTGCATCAGCCGACGGCGTTTCGCTCCTATCTGATTACCTTCGCCAGCGATGACACCCGGCACATCGGCCATCTCTCCGAGCGGGATTGGCAGGGCGTCCAAGCCTGCCTCGCCCGCGCGCTCGCCCTCCCTGCACTCTTCTAAACTCTTCACCATGGTCTACGTCACACAGTTGATCGGCAAGGTCGTTCTGGACGCCGAAGGGGAGCGCTTCGGCAAGATCGCCGAGGTCATCGTCACCCCCGCCGAGCCGCTGCCCCTGGTCGCCGCCTATCAGGTCAAGACGGAGGACGGGGCGCTGTTCATCCCCTGGGACGCCGTTCGGATCGCGCCCGACGCCCGCGAGTTCACCCTGGCCCGCCCCATTAGCCGGATCACCCCCTACCAGATCAAGGAGCACGACTTCTCGCTGGTGCGCGATGTACTGGACAAACAGATCGTGGACGTGCAGGATTTCCGCGTCGTGCGCGTCAACGACATCCGCCTGGAGGCGCTGCCCTCCGGCCAACTCGTGCTGTTCGGCGTGGACCCTGGCGTGCGCGGCCTGCTGCGCCGGCTCGGCATGGAAGGCGCGCTCGGCGGCCTGGGTCGCCTGCTGCACCTGGCGCCCCCGCAGGACCAGTACATCGCCTGGAACGACGTCGAGTCGCTGCCCACGCACAACGCTGGGGAGCCGATTCGGCTGAAGGTCTCGCACGAGAAGCTCTCCAAGCTGCACCCCGCCGACATCGGCGAGATTCTCAACCAGATGGACCCCGCCCATCGCCGGGAGGTGCTGGAAACGCTGGACGTGGAGACGGCGGCCGAGGCGCTGGCCGAGGCCGATGAGGACGTGCAGGTGACCGCCCTGCAGCACCTGGACGAGGAGCGCGCCGCCGACATCCTGGAGGAGATGGGGGCCGACGAGGCCGCCGACGTGCTGGGCGACATGGACCGGCGGCACCGCGACGACCTGCTGGGCCGCATGGACGCCGAGGACCGTGAGGAGGTCCGGGAGCTGCTGGAGTATCACGACGAGACGGCCGGCGGCCTGATGACCAACGAGTACGTCGCCATCCGCCGCGACCTGACCGCCCAGCAGACCATTGACCTGCTGCGCGAGATGGAGCCGGAGGCCGAGACCATCTACTACGTCTACGTCGTGGACGAGCAGGAGCACCTTGTCGGGGTCATCTCCCTGCGCGACCTGATCGTCGCCCGCCCCGACACCCCCATCGAGGGCTTCATGAAGACGCAGGTGAAGAGTCTGCGCCTGGACGCCTCGGTGGAGGACGTGGCCCGCCGCTTCGAGCGCTACAAGCTGCTCGCCCTGCCCGTCGTGGACGACGACAACGTCCTGCAGGGCATCATCACCATTGACGACACCCTGGAACAGCTCCTCCCCCCCGACTGGCGCCGCCGCCCCCGCCGCCACGCTGAAGAACTGCGACAAACCTCCTGATGTGAGATTGCTGCCTGGGGGACCGCCGTGCTGGTGGCGGGC
>Ga0213875_10001767_pt1 | contig 13541 bp, 13 predicted proteins | sample BarmaccomBMRX_R8_FD_160105 | JGI IMG/M metagenome (GOLD analysis project Ga0213875, IMG submission 160105) | Root-associated microbial communities from Barbacenia macrantha in rupestrian grasslands, the National Park of Serra do Cipo, Brazil - RX_R8 | ecosystem: Host-associated > Plants > Roots... | reverse complement strand
TCGTAATAATTTCGACGTTTTCCATTCCCGCCTTCCGTAAGCTATCGCCCACGAACTGAGCCGCGCGGGCGACGTCTTGCTTGTGTTCGGGAAGCGTACTTACGCTTGGAATGCGAAGCAACTCGAGCAGCTCATTCAAAAAACGTGGTTCATTCTGACGGACATACTCCTCAACACTGTTAGTCAATCGCGGCTCCCTCGATTTTCAAGTATAGGGCGCGAGATTCTCAGTGCAACACTTGGGACAGATTGAAGAAGCAGGACCGAACCGCAATCGAAGTCGTCGCCCAAAGGTTCTCGGCAAGGTGGGAAGACCGTAGTGATCCCTCGGAAGCCTATCTTGTCGTCGCTGGAAAACGGATTGCTGTTGACATTGCGACACTCAAACAAAGTCATACCGGCCAGGGTGAAGCCGCCAAGCTTCGTTTGAGATTCGATAAAGTTGCGACCAGGCTCATTGAACGTCTGCAAACTTCGGTCGGCGAACACGTGCCGAACGGCGTGACAGTATTGCTGACCATCACCGCTCCGATCCGATTGCCGTCGAAAACAGCTGCCGCGCTGGAGGACAAAATACAAACTGTTCTCGGGCGAGGATCCGCGAGTCGAGACGACCAAGACACGATCTACGGGAATCGTGTCCGCGTTCGGATGTTGAGAGAAAAGGCGCAGCTTGCGCCCAGAATGATCGGATTCGTGCACAATTCCGATTCAGATCCGCATCTACTTTTGAACATCACAGGTGAATTGCTTGAGCTAATCAGCGTGAACAGCAGCAAGCGGGCCGCGAGGGTTGCTGGTGATCGATGGCTCGTGATCAGGAGCGGAGAAATTTCATACTTAGACGCATATCGGCATGTATGTTCGCAACTGCGCATGCCCCCCGATCTTAAGAAGATTCTCGTGGTTTTTGAAGATGGACGTGTGGAGGAGTTGACGTGATGAAGCCCTTCGGCGCTAAATTAGCCCGGCGCCCGGATGGAAAATACCGCGACCTCGGCAAAGAAGTTCGGCAGCAGCCGTACCTTGCGATTGGCGCTTACGAAAATTTGCCGTTCAACCTTCCATTTCTGTTCGCGACAAAGCGAAATGAAGTCGTTGATGGTCAAGAAATGCAGGTTGGGTGATTCGTGCCAGTCATACGGGAACAGCTCGGTTCGTGGGGCGCGGCCACTAATCAAGTGTGATAAGCGCGTCGTCCAGTGGCCAAAATTCGGGAAGGCTACGATGCCATTCTTTCCTACCCGGAGCATTTCCCGCAGCACACGTAAGGGGTGAAGCATCTCCTGCAGCGTCTGGCTGAGGATGACGTAATCGAACGTGCGATCTGGATAATCAATGAGCCCTTGCTCGATATCGCTCTGATAAACCGAGACGCCTCGCGCAATCGCGCGCCGGACTTTATTCGGATCGATTTCCACGCCGCGCGCGTCAACACGCTTATGTTCGCGCAACCATGCCAGCAACTCTCCATCGCCGCAACCGAGATCGAGCACGCGAGAGCCAGGCTCGACGATCTCAGCAATCATCGCGTAATCCAGCCGATCGAGTATCTGACGGCTTACTGGCAGCGGGTCGGTTTTGGGGGGCGGCGCGATGTTCGAAGCCCCGTTTTGGATGTCCCGATATACGCTCGCTAAGAAACCGGTGATAATCTCGCTCTGCTCCTTGGTTTCAACAAGGAACGCATCGTGACCGTAAGTCGACGTGAGTTCGGCAAAAGCGACATCAAGGTTCCGGCTGCGAAGCGCGCTGACGGTTTCAAGCGACTGATAAGTGGGATAGAGCCAGTCCGAGGTGAAGCTCAACACTAGAAAACGCGCCTGAGCCGAATCAAACGACGCCGCGAGCGACGCGTGGCCAGATGACAGATCGAAGTAATCCATCGCTTTTGTGATGTAGAGATAAGAATTCGCGTCAAAGCGATTCACGAACTGGCTTCCGCGATATCGAAGGTAACTTTCCACTTCGAAGTCTGCCGAGAAATCAAAGCCGAACGCATCTCTATCCCGCAGACGGCGCCCAAACTTCTCTCGCATCGAGGCGTCGCTCATATACGTGATATGGCCAACCATGCGGGCTACAGCAAGTCCTCGAGCCGGAGGTTTGCCATCGTAATAATCCCCTTCGTTCCAATCCGGATCAGCCATAATCGCTTGCCGCCCGACTTCGTTAAAAGCGATCTGCTGCGGGCTGTGTCGCGATGTGGCCGCGATAGGAATGACTGCCGCAACGGAATCCGGATAAGCGACTGCCCATTCAAGGGCCTGCATTCCGCCCATCGACCCTCCGGCGACCGCCAAAAGGCGTTCGATTCCTAGATGATCAATCAGCCGCTTTTGGAGCCGGACCATATCGCCGATAGTGATTACCGGAAAGCGCATAGCGTAGGGTTGGCCAGTCGTCCCATCCATCGAACTCGGACCGGTGGTGCCGCGGCATCCGCCCAGCACGTTCGAAGAAATGACGAAATAGCGATCCGTATCGAAAGCCAGGCCGGGTCCGATCATGGGGGACCACCAGCCTGGCTGTCCATTTTCCTTGCTAACCCCAGCAGCATGAGCATCGCCGGAAAAGGCGTGGAGAATCAGAATCGTGTTCGTGCGGCTGGCATTTAGCGCTCCATAGGTTTCATACGCTACTTCGATGTTCAAGAGCGTTGCTCCGCAGTCGAGCGTCAACGAGGGGATTGTCGTGAACTGAGTCTCGACCGCGAAACTGAGTTCGGCTGAGGTAGGCATGGCCGCGCAGCAGGAATGCGTGCTTGAATCGCACAATACCATGCCACGCGTGTTCTATAATCTGATTTACTGCCAAGGTCTCATGCTTTTACTTCTACACAGCGGCATTATCATTACCGTGGCCATTAGTGGCCCCGGCTGAGACCTCTGCATCCGATTCCATTAGAGAGGCCACCAGCGGGTAAATCCAGTTGGTGGCCTTTGGTTTTTAAGGAACAGTCAATTATGAAGATCTTCACATTAGACACCACACTTCGAGATGGGACCCAAGGTGAGTCAATCTCTTTTTCGGCTGACGACAAATTACTGATAGCAGAGAAGCTCGATGAACTTGGTATTGACTACATTGAAGGAGGCTGGCCTGGTTCAAACCCGAAAGACAAACAGTTTTTTGAGCGCGCGCAGGGTCTCAAGCTGAAGCACGCCAAGCTGACCGCATTCGGAGCGACCCGTTTTGCGAAGAATCGCGTGGATGAAGACTCAAACGTTGCGGAATTGCTCGCCGCCCAAACTCCTGCCGTGTCCGTCTTCGGCAAGACATGGGATTTTCATGTGCAGCGTGCGTTGGCAATTACAGAAACCGAAAATCTGCAGATCATCTCGGATACGGTCTCCTATCTCAAGGACCACGGGCGCGAAGTTATCTATGATGCCGAGCATTTTTTCGATGGTTACGTGTCAAATGCGGCGTTCGCATTGCGCACTCTTGAAGCAGCGAAGAAGTCCGGCGCGGACGTACTTTGTTTGTGCGACACCAACGGCGGAACCCTGCCGAGTCGCCTGGTCGAGATCGTCGAACAGGTGCGCCGGCGCTTCGATGGCGTGATTGGGATTCATTGCCATAACGACTCGGAGCTCGCGGTCGCGAACACGCTGCTCGCGGTTGAAGCCGGAGTGACGCATGTCCAGGGCTGCATGAACGGTTATGGCGAACGTTGTGGAAACGCCAATTTGTGCTCGATCCTGGCAATTCTCGAGCTGAAGCTCGGCCATGACACGATAGGGCGAGAAAATTTGAAGAACCTGACCAGTGTCGCCCGCTTCGTTGCAGAGCTGGCGAATCTGCCGTTGCGGCGCGAGCAAGCGTTTGTCGGTAAAAGCGCGTTCGCGCACAAGGGCGGTGTCCACGTGAGCGCTGTATTGAAAGATGCGGCTACCTACGAGCACATTCAACCGGAACTGGTCGGTAACCGGCAACGTGTTCTTTTGAGCGATCTTTCAGGTCGAGGGAACATCTCTTATAAACTCGAGCAACTTGGTTTGAAGGAGCACCTCAACGAGACTTCCCGTCGCGAACTGCTGAATAGGATTAAAGGCATGGAGCACGAGGGGTACGATTTCGAAACTGCCGAGGGCACCTTCGAATTGCTGGTCCGTGAAGCGGCGCATCCCGAGTTTCATCCGTTCTCGGTGGTCAGCTATGAGGTTTCTACAAAGCTGCAAAGTACCTCCGCAACCCGGCTACGGGGCAATGATGAGACGGTCACAACCGCGAGCGTGGCCCTGCGGGTCGGTGAAGATGTCCATTCCTGCACGGCAACGGGGCAGGGACCGGTTCATGCTCTGGACGTTTGCTTACGCCAGTGCTTGGCGTCTATTTACCCAGCAATTGCGAACGTTCGGCTCATTGACTACAAAGTTCGCGTTCTCGGAGCCAAGGGCGGAACGGCGTCAAAAGTGCGCGTCCTGGTTGAGTGGAGCGATCACCGAAGAACCTGGACAACGGTCGGAGTGTCGGATAACGTGATCGACGCTAGTTGGAGGGCTTTGGTGGACGCTTTGCGGTTGGAGCTGATGCGTCTTCTCGATGAAGACGAGGGAGCGCAACAAGCCGATCACGATTACAGTTGGGCTGTATAGCTATGCCGCTCTAACCTCCCGCGGGTTAGGCATCGTATTATCGGCTACATGAAAGCGATCGTCGCCGATCCCACCGGGGGTCCTGAAAATCTCAAGTACATGGACTTCCCTACGCCCGAACCGGGCGAAGGAGAAGTTTTGGTCAAGATTGAAGCGATCGGCGTAAATTTTATCGACGTTTACTTTCGGAAAGGCCTTTATAAAGCTCCAGAAGATCCGGTGAAACTGGGCAATGAGGGCGCGGGCACCATAGCCGCGGTCGGCGCGGGAGTGAATCTCCCCATTGGCCAGCGCGTTGCATATGCAATGGCGCGCGGATCCTACGCCGAATACGCTTTGGTCCCACAATCTGTGCTGGTGCAATTGCCCGATTCCATCAACTTTGAAACTGGTGCCGCCATTATGCTGCAGGGGATGACGGCGCACTATCTTACGCGCTCTACTTTCGACCTGAAACGCGGTCACATATGCCTTATTCATGCCGCTGCCGGGGGTGTCGGCCTTTTGCTGGTGCAAATGGCCAAGATCGCTGGCGCGACGGTGATCGGCACAGTCTCGACAGAGGAGAAGGCTCAGCTCATAAAAGAACATGGAGCCGATCACGCAATTTTGTACACCCGAACTAATTTCGCTGAGGAAGTGAAGCGAATTACGGGAAACCGCGGCGTCGAAGTTGCCTATGATTCAGTAGGTCGCACCACGTTTCATAAGAGTCTCGACTGCCTGCGTCCTCGGGGCCTGATGGCCAGCTTCGGCCAGTCAAGCGGACCCATCGGAGAGATCGATCCGCTGCTTCTGACCCAAAAAGGATCGCTGTTCCTAACCCGTCCTTCACTGGCTAATTACATCAGCGACCCGGACGAACTGAGGTGGCGCTCTTCCGACATTTTCAACTGGATCGCGTCGGGCCGGCTCAGCGTGCGCATTCACCAAACCTACAAACTGGCGGACGCCGCCGCCGCGCATCGAGATCTGGAAGCGCGAAAGACCAGCGGCAAATTGCTGCTCAAGCCCTAAGGTCGATTTTGGCGGAAGCGGGCGAGTCATCTTCCAGGCGCGAGCGCCTGCTTCCCTTATTTCGGGAGGCTCGCGCGTCCGCGCTCCTGATCACAGCGCTTCCAAACGTTCGTTATTTGAGCGGGTTTACGGGCAGCAATGGTGCGCTGCTGCTCACTGGCGATCGCGCCTTGCTCTTCACGGATCCCCGATATGAATCTCAGGCGTCACAGGAATCTGACTGCGAGGTAAAGATTGCGAAGGGTGCTCTGATGAAGGACCTTTCAAAATGGATCAGGCGCCTGCGAATTCGCTCTCTCGCCTTCGAACAAAACCGCATCAGTTTTGAGGATCACCAACAGTTAAGAGAGCATGCTGAAGGTGTTCACCTGAAAGCGTTATCGGGCGCCGTCGAGCAGTTGCGGATGATTAAATCGAACGCGGAAATTGCAACGATCAAAACCTCCGTTCAGGTAAACTCGGCTGCCTTTGAACAGGCTTTCCGGCATTTCAAGCCTTCCATGACCGAACTCGATCTCGCGGCTGAAATCGAATATCGGATGCGCCGGCTTGGGGCGGAACGAGCCGCTTTTGAAACCATCGTCGCCGCCGGCGCACGGAGCGCTCTGCCGCATGCTCGCGCGACGGAGCTTCCAATTCAGCCCGATCAACTATTATTAGTTGATATGGGCGCGAATGTCGCTGGATACTCCAGTGACATGACCCGAACCCATGCCGTCGGAAAGCTGGGACCAAAGGTGCGGCGCATGTACCGCGCCGTGCTGGAGAGCCAGCTCGCAGCCGTGGATGCGGTAAAACCGGGTGTTTCTTGCACTAACGTCGACCGGACCGCTCGGGAGGTCCTGCGGGGGTTCGGCCTGGAGAAACTGTTCGTCCATTCGACGGGACACGGACTTGGGCTCGAAATTCATGAGCGCCCGCGCGTAGGGCGCAAAGAAAGGACGAAGCTGGAAGCGGGGATGGTTATCACGATTGAACCCGGTGTTTATCAGGAAGGTATTGGCGGTGTTCGCATCGAAGACACCGTCGTCGTGACGCCACACGGCTGCGAGGTCCTGACTCCTACACGGAAAGAGCTTGTCGTCTTATAACCCTGGCGGTTCAAAGCGTCGGGCACAAGAATACATGACGATTGACGAGATCAAAGAACTGATTCACCTTGTGCGTGATACGGGAGTCACCGAGCTGGAAGTTCAGCGGGGTGAAAATCGCGTTCGGATTCGCAGCGCTCCAGATCACAAAGAAATTATGGTTCCGACAGTAGTTCCGGTTCCTCTCACGGCGTCTGGGGGTATTACCTCGGCAGCGGTCCCCGCTCCCGCTCGCGAGGCAGCACCCGCCCCTTCTGCTCCGCTACCCAGGGAAGATGAACGAGACGTCATCGTGAAATCGCCGATCGTCGGAACGTATTACGACGCCCCGGCGCCCGGAGCCGCTCCCTTTGTGAAAACCAATGACCGCGTGGAACCCAAGCAGGTCCTCTGTATCATCGAATCGATGAAGCTGATGAACGAGATTGAGGCTGAACTTGCCGGCACCTTGATAGCTAAACACGTCGAGAACGGCCGCCCGGTCGAGTACGGCGAATCGCTATTCACCATTCGGCCCCTCTAGCGAAGATCACTCATGTTTCGCAAGATTCTAATAGCTAACCGGGGTGAAATCGCAGTCCGGGTTATATGCGCATGTAAGGATCTCGGCATCAAGACTGTTGCCGTTTACTCAGAAGCCGACCGGCACGCTCTGCATGTTCGATTTGCCGATGAGGCCATTTGCATAGGCCCTGCGAAAAGCGCGCGCAGCTATCTCGACGTTGCCGCAGTTATCAGCGCCGCAGAGATCACGAATGTTGAGGCCGTTCACCCGGGCTATGGCTTCCTGAGCGAGAACGCGGATTTCGCCGAGGTCTGCGAGGTTTCGGGTGTCAAATTCATAGGGCCGAAACCCGACGTCATCCGCCGAATGGGCCTCAAACAGCATGCGCGGACAATTATGCAAGACGCCGGAGTTCCGATACTGCCCGGTTCTATAGGAGTACTGAACACCTTAGAAGAGGCAGCTTCCATCGCAGCACAAATTGGCTATCCCATCATGTTGAAAGCAGCAGCGGGCGGTGGCGGCCGCGGCATGCGTATCGTACGCTCCGAAAAAGACCTCCCGGCGTTCTTGGCGCAAGCGCAATCCGAAGCCGCGGCAGCTTTCTCCTGCGGCGATGTTTATATGGAAAAGCTGCTCGAAACTCCTCGCCACATCGAATTTCAGGTACTAGGCGATGAGCACGGGAATGTCGAAATTCTGGGAGAACGCGAATGTTCGATTCAGCGCCGCCACCAAAAACTGCTTGAAGAATCTCCCTCGCCCTCTGTTTCAGCCGAGCTTCGAACTCGAATTTCAGACCGCCTCCGAACGGCGATGAAGAGTATCGGCTATACCAACGCGGGAACTGTTGAGTTCCTGATGGATGAGCATGAAAATTTGTACTTCATCGAGGTGAATGCTCGAATACAAGTGGAGCATCCAGTCACAGAATTCGTCACAGGCATTGATTTGGTCAAGGCACAGCTGCGAATTGCGGCCGGCGAACATCTCGAGGATGTTTTGACCGGCCCACTCACGCTATCCGGTCACGCTATCGAATGCCGCATCAACGCCGAAAATCCGGAGACATTCGCGCCGTCTCCAGGCCGCATCACCGGATTGAATTTGCCCGGAGGTATTGGCGTCAGGGTCGATACAGCCGCTTACACGGATGGCATAATTCCGCCTTACTATGATTCGCTGGTTGCCAAGTTGATAACGCATGGGAAAGATCGCACGGAGGCCGTCCAAAGAATGAAAAGGGCTCTCGATATGTTCGTCATCGAAGGAATTTACACAACCATTCCGCTTCACGAACAAATCTTATCTAACGAGGATTTTGTCGCAGGGCGGTTCGACACCACGTTTCTGTCTAAACTGAATTTCAAAAACGGAGAAAGTGGCGAACACCAAGTCGATATCAAGCCTGAAGCAGCGCAAGGCCCACCCCTAAGTCCGCCATTGCGGGCGGTTATGTCGGCTGGTGACGATTAGCTACGGGTTCGGCTCGTCTTTATGGTGTCGAACGTGCCACCACCGCTTGACATCAGGCCAGAACTCTTTCAGTACCTGTGAGGTGGCGTCGGTTGCCAGTTCGACTCCCCAGTTTTGCATGTAATCGCGTACATCGCGATTGTCCGGATAATAAGACAAGCCAATTCCCGCTGCTATTCCGTTGCCGATGACCTCCGCATAATTGAAGGAAGTTTGGCCACTATCGGTCCGAGTAACAAAGATACGCGTTAGGGCATAACCAGTTCTGCTCATTTTGCTGCCTTCGGCTTTGCGGAAATAGCGAGGGTCCTCGTGCAGCAAAATGGGCATGAATCCCTCGGTCATTAAATTGCCGATGGCTTGATCCGCGTATGAAGTACCGAAGCGTCGGGCGTAGCCCTTCAGACCCTGGCCAAACTCCGGGTGATTGTTCTGAAGCTGATAAAGGCCGGCATACGCCCCGCCGAGGAGATAAAGAGGGTAGTCGAAGGAGTCTTTGGCTGCAATTCTGAGTTTTTGCGTCGGCGTGAGCGGTTGCACTTCCGCGCTCATTTCGGCGGTCCGGTAGTTGGGGAGTACCCCAAAGACTCGCTTGTCTTCTCCTTCCGGCGTTTTGCCGGGGGCGACTACGCCAGGTTGTTGCTTAGCAGGTAGTTGACCCGGTTGCGGCGGTTGAGTCTGCTGTGCCGGCGCCGGTTGCCCCTGTGTTTCTGCAGTCTGACTCAGGGCCGCGTTGATCGGCCAAATCGTGCATACTAGGAAAGGAAGAAGAAGGTGAACATTCTTATTAACTCTTTGGATAACGGTCATGCGAAATTTATCTGAAGAGCGTTCCGCGCACACTGAACATAGATCCTCACCGTCATATTCATACTCTTTTGATGCGTTCCTTTGGACGTAAGCTCCATATCAAAGTTTCCGTTATGAAAAGTACTGGTGTTCTCACGCGTTGCTGTTGGATACAAAAACCTGGAACATGGAATGCATGGTGCGAATCAAACCCTAGTCACATGCCGCAAAGAAAAAGCGAGACATCCGAAAAGCAAACGGCATTAGCGAAATCGTCACCCTCGCGCCGACAGCCGACTCGCGCTCGTTCGTCTTTGTTTAAGTATTACATTCACGACAGTGTTGAGGGCTATCGCTTGCAACTTATGGGAGAACTGACCGAAGCGGATGTGCCTGAACTCGATGGTTGCTGGCGCACCGCAAGAACCACCATTGGTACCCGAAAACTCGTTCTCGACGTGCGGCTTCTGCAATTCGCCGACGATTCCGGGAAGCGATGGCTCCTCTCGATGGCTTCGGAGGGCGCAACTTATTTGCCGGATTCCTTTTTGCGGAATGGCCTTCCAGTGCAAGCGGCCGAGCATGCCGCGGGCACCAAATCATCGCGCAAATCTGGAGTTTTCGGCAAGATCGTTTCAGTCCTGAAGGGTATCGAAACAGAACCTACACAAGCACAGTAAAAGCCGATTCCGATCGGGAAATTCGACGGTACGATGTATCGCGTTCGACGGGCTCCCGGCCGGCCGCTCGAATTAATTGAAGAAGGTCTTTCCGCCGCAAATGTTGCGCAGTGACCGCTCCCGCATCATGATAAATTTTTTCTTCCACGACCGTGCCATCAATATCGTTTGCGCCAAAGCGTTGCGCGATTTGCGCGACATCCGGCGTCATCATAATCCAGTACGCCTTGATGTGGGAGATGTTGTCCAGCATTAATCGTGAGATTGCGATTTGTTTAAGGTCGTTGACTCCGGAAGTGGGTGGCAAATGACTCAATGCCGTATTAGCGGGATGAAACGCCAAAGGGATAAATGTGACAAACCCATTCGTCTCGTCCTGTAGTGCTCGAAGGCGGACCAAGTGATCGGACAGGTCTTCGGCTGTCTCCAGGTGCCCGTACAGCATGGTGCAGTTGCTCTTGAGACCCATGTTGTGCGCGATACGCGCCGTTTCCAACCATTCATGGCCGTCGATCTTGTGGTCGCAAATAATGCGGCGGACGCGGTCCGAAAAGATTTCAGCGCCTCCGCCGGGCAGGGAATCGACACCCGCCATTTTCAATTGTTCAAGCACCTGGCGAACTGAAATTTTTGCCCGTTTCGCCAGGTAAGCGATTTCGACCATAGTGAACGCCTTGAGATGCACTTCAGGATAACGTTCCTTCAAACCCGAAATCATCTCGCAGAACCAGTCCAGCGTAAGCTCCGGATGCAAGCCGCCGACGATATGAAACTCGGTTACCGCTTCCGCATATCCCTTTCCCGCGATTTCCCAAACCTGTTCAAGCGACATCGTGTAGGCGTGAGGATCTTTGGCTCTTTTCCCGAAGGCGCAGAGACGGCAACTCGCTACGCAGACGTCGGTGGGATTGATGTGCCGGTTCACGTTGAAATAAGTAATATCTCCGTGCAGTTGCTCTCGGACCAAGTTCGCCATAAAACCGAGTGACAAAATGTCCGAGCTTCGGAACATGGTCACCCCGTCCTCATAGCTCAGGCGCTCACCAGATTCCAGTTTCTCGAAAATCGGCTTTAAGAGTGGATCGTCGGTTTGGGGCGGTGCTTTAGCTGCGACAAGAGAGCTCATGGTCTTAAAGAATACCGCGATGGAGCAAGATATCGGCAGCCCAAAATGCAAAGAACAATAGACTCACATAACCGTTCACGGTGAAGAACGCCGCATTCACTCGCGAGAGATCGTGCGGTTTCACAAGTCCGTGTTCATAAATCAATAGAAGCACCACCGCCCCGACGCCCGCGAAACTCAGCGCCCCGAGATGGAACGAAAATACCAGAGCAAAGAGGCAAATGATCATTGAGACATGCAAAGCGCGAGCAATCAGCAAAGCGTTGGAAACCCCAAAACGCCTGGGGATGCTGCAGAGGCCTTCTGCACAATCGAACTCGAAATCCTGGCATGCATAGATTACGTCGAAACCAGCGGTCCAGAACATGACGGCTGCCGTGAGCCAGAGGATCCTTGCATCGAGCGCTCCTCGCAATGCGATCCATGCCGCGGCCGGAGCCATGCCCAGGCAGAATCCCAGAATCAGGTGTGAAAACATAGTAAAGCGCTTCGAAAACGAGTAAAAGAAAAGCAGCGCCAGCACAAAAGGCGCGAGTACAAAGCACAGCATCCCGAGCTGTCGCGAAGCCAGCAAAAAAATAAACGCCGAAGCAGCCGTAAAGCCCCAAGCGAACTGTATGGATAACAAGCCGGCGGGCAAATGCCGTTTTGCAGTACGCTGATTGCGTGAATCAATTCCGGCATCCAAAATACGGTTGAACGCCATTGCCGCCGACCGGGCCGAAACCATGGCGACCACAATCCAGCAAAAACGCCATGCCAAACCGTAGATGCGGAAGTCCGCGTCGCGCCAGGCAAGAAGTGCACCCGTGAGCGCAAATGGCAAAGCGAATACGGAATGCTCGAACTTGATCATGTCAAGCGTAAGGCGCAGGCGTGTCCAAAAGCGCTTCATGCTAACCGAGCGGAACGATACCATTTTAGGGGACACGCGTGATTCAGACGCGGCCACCTATGGACGCTCAGCGAGTACAGCAGTTGTTAGAAGAGGTACGTGATGGACGCACCTCGATAGATGAGGCGATGAATGGCTTGCGTCATCTTCCCTTTGAGGACCTGGGTTTCGCAAAAGTCGATCATCACCGCGCGATCCGGCATGGCATGCCGGAAGTGATCTTGGGCCAGGGAAAAACGACGGATCAGGTGGCTGGAATCGCCGAGGCGTTGCTGGCCAAATCGAGAAATCTTCTGCTGACCAGGGCGACGGAAGAGATGGCCGAGCGCATCGGCGCGCTTTCACCTCAGGCCGAATACTTCCCAACGTCCCGCGTTGTTCGCGTGTGGCGCGAGCGAAGCATCCTCGGGAAAGGGAAAATTGTCGCCGTGTGCGCAGGGACCAGCGATCTCCCCATTCTGGAAGAAGCGCAACTCACCGCTGAAGTCATGGGCAATGAGGTGGATGCGATCTGCGATGTCGGCGTCGCCGGCATCCACCGCCTCCTGCATCAACAGAACCGTCTGACCGATGCACGTGTTGCCATTGTTTGCGCAGGCATGGAAGGCGCTCTCCCCAGCGTTGTGGGCGGACTCGTCTCGTGCCCGGTCATCGCGGTTCCAACCAGCATCGGTTACGGGGCGAGCTTTCATGGTTTAGCAGCATTGCTCGGCATGTTAAACAGTTGCGCAAGCAACGTCACCGTTGTGAATATCGACAACGGATTCGGCGCCGGTTATGTGGCGAGCCTTATCAACAGGCTGTAATGTCGCACTCGCCGAGAAAACCCTCGGCTAATTGGAAACGTTAAACAAAGTGCTCACGGTGAGTTGCTGGCCGTCCGTCGCAGAAGCCTGCGCCTCCATGGTGTGAACGCCATCCGCCAATAGAGTGGTGTCCACCACGGCGTTCCAGCCAACGTTCGGACAACCCGTAACATCACCAAACGCTGCGCACACATCCGGGCGGTCTCCGCCGTAACCGGCCGTTGTTACCGATACGCCATCTATCAGAATCTGAACGCCGGCGATTCCGGTGCCGCTATTTAGATCGATTGCCCAACCTCCGATGGCAGCGATGCCCGATAGCGTCTCGTTCGAAGACGGAGTGTCAATGCTGATATCTATGGCGCTCGCTGCTACATTGGCCACCGTGAAGGTTTGCGTTACCGTGGTGTGCTGGCCGCCAGCCGACGTTGCCGTGATCTCGAGAGTGTGCATACCGTCCGGTAGCAGTGTCGTATCCAGCAAGAAGTTCCAGCCCACATTCGGACAGCCCGGTCGATCCGGAAAAGCCGAGCAGACGTCCGGCCGGTTTCCTCC
>Ga0213875_10001766_pt1 | contig 13543 bp, 11 predicted proteins | sample BarmaccomBMRX_R8_FD_160105 | JGI IMG/M metagenome (GOLD analysis project Ga0213875, IMG submission 160105) | Root-associated microbial communities from Barbacenia macrantha in rupestrian grasslands, the National Park of Serra do Cipo, Brazil - RX_R8 | ecosystem: Host-associated > Plants > Roots... | reverse complement strand
CTGCCCCGCTCGATACCGCTCATGAGCATCTCGGTGCGCACCCCCATCGGACACAGCGCGCTGACGCCGACACCGCGATCGCCGTAGTTCACCGACAGCCATTCGGCGAAGCCGATCGCTGCGTGCTTGGTGGCCGTGTAGGGCGCGTCGCCGGTGGTCATCAGCAGTCCGGCGGCGGAGACGGTGTTCAGTAGGTACCCACGCCCGCGCGCCAGCATCGACGGCAGCACCGCCCGCGCCGCGTGCACGTGTGCCATGACGTTCACCGACCAGGCCAGCGCCCATTGCCCCTCGGTGGCATCCTCGACACCGCAACCGGTGGACACGCCGGCGTTGGAGCAGAACAGGTCGACCGGCCCGAACTCCCGCTCGGCTGTCTGGACGAGCCCGGCGACCTCCTTGGCCACCGACACGTCGGCGCGCACGGCAACCGCCCTCGTGACGGCGGCCAGCTCGGTGGCCACAGCCTGCGCGGCCTCGCCATCGATGTCGCTGACGACGATCCCCGCGGCGGACTCGGCGGCGAACCGGCGGGCCAGCGCCGCCCCGATGCCCCGCCCTGCCCCGGTCACCACGATCACACTGTCCCGCACGAGCACGAATAGCCTCCCCTGGCGATGAGCATACCGACCAGTCGGTATCGTAGCGGGACGATCACTTATTCGGGAGGGATTTCACGGTGCCAACCGAACTGGCCGGCAAGACCGCCCTGATCACCGGGGCATCACGGGGTATCGGCAAGGCCATCGCCTTCGCACTGGCGGAGCAGGGTTGTCATGTCGTGCTGTGTTCACGCAAGCAGCAGGCGCTCGACGAGGTCGCCGACCAGATCCGGGCACGGCACCCTGACGTCGGCGTGCTCGCCAAAGCGGCCCACGTGGGTGTCGCCGAGCAGGCGCGGGAGTGTGTCGACGCGGCGATGGCCGAGTTCGGCGGCGTCGACGTGCTGGTGAACAATGCTGGAACCAATCCCTACTACGGTCCGCTTGTCGACCTCGACGCGCCGCGCGCGGAGAAAACGGTGCAGGTCAACCAGTTCTCCGTCGTGTTGTGGACCCAGCTCGCGGTGAAGGCCTGCATGGCCGCCCGTGGGGGAACGATCGTCAACATCGCGTCGCTCGGCGGTTTGGTCCCTGAGCTCGGAATCGGCTACTACAACGCCACCAAGGCCGCCGTGATCCACCTGACCCGGCAGCTCGCCATGGAACTCGCGCCGGCGGTACGGGTCAACGCGATCGCACCCGGCGTGGTGCGCACCGATCTCGCACGCGCACTGTGGGAGAACCACGAGGAGCGGCTGACCGCCGCACTGCCGCTGAACAGGATCGGCGAGCCGGCCGACATCGCCGGCGCCGCGGTGTTCCTCGTCGGCGCGCAGTCGTCCTGGATGACCGGGCAGACCCTGGTCGTCGACGGCGGGGCGTCGGTCCGCCCCATGATCGTCTGAGGCGTCCGAATGGGACGCTGGGGAATCACCTTTCCGCTGGCGGGCATGCCGCTGCCAGCACAGCGCGAGCTGGCCAGGTCGCTGCCCGACCTTGGTTACACCGACGTCTGGTCGGCCGAGAGCGCGGGGACCGACGCGTTCACCCCACTGGCGCTGGTCGCCGAGTGGGCTCCCCGGCTGCGACTGGGGACCGCCATCGTGCCGGTGTCCACCAGGGGGCCGGGCCTGTTGGCGATGAGTGCGGCCACCCTCGCCGAGGCGGCACCCGGCCGGTTCGTGCTCGGCGTCGGCTCCTCGTCACCGGTGATCGTGTCCGGATGGAACGCCCGCGAGTTCACCGATCCATACCGGACCGTCCGAGACACACTGCGGTTTCTCCGCCGGGCACTGGCCGGTGAGAAGGTCGACGGTGATTTCGGTTCCTTCTCCGTCGCGAGGTTCTCCCTGGAGCGCCCGCCGGAACCGGCTCCGCCGATCATGCTCGCCGCGCTGCGCCCCGGCATGCTCCGGCTGGCCGCGCGAGAAGCCGACGGCGCGATCACGAACTGGCTCGCACCGCACGACGTGCCCAAGATCCGCGCCGAGCTCGGTGCGGAAACGGAGTTGGTGGCACGAGTGTTCGTCTGTCCGACCACCGACGCCGCCGCGGCCCGAGGTCTTGGTCGGCGGCTGATCAGCAGTTATCTGACGGTGCCGGTCTACGCGGCCTTCCACGACTGGCTCGGTCGGCGGGACGACCTGCGTGCGATGCACGAGGCCTGGGCTCGCGGGGACCGAAAGGCGGCCAACGCCGCCATCCCCGATCATGTCGTGGACGATCTGATCGTGCATGGCGGCGCCGAGGAGTGCAGGCAACGCGTTCGGGAGTACGTGGCACGGGGAGTGGACACCCCGGTGATCACCGTGCTGCCCACCGGTGCCGACCCGGCCGCCGCGGTGCGGGCGCTCGCGCCGTGACGCCGGCGGAAAGGTGGAGATCGTGACAGGTTCGGCGCGTGGCCGGGGCGAGCCGACGACGACCGAGCGCAGGATCCTGCGTGCGGCCGTGCGGTTGTTCGCCGAACAGGGATTCGACGCGACGACGGTGCAGCAGATCGTCGACGCCGCCGAGGTCACCAAGGGGGCGCTCTACCACTATTTCGACGCCAAGGACGACCTGCTCTATGAGATCTACCATTCGCTGATCGGGGTGCAGGCGGCCGAGCTGGACCGGATCGTGGCACGTGGGCTCGGTCCACGGGAGACCGTACGGGCGATCCTGGTCAACCTGGTGGAGACCACCGCGGCACGGGTGGACGAGACGGCCGTGTTCGTCCGCGAGATGCACAAGCTCGACGCCGAGCGCATGGCGGCCTTCCGTGCCGACCGACGCCGCTATCACGAGACGTTCCGGGCAGTGGTGGCCGAAGCCCAGCGCGGCGGTGAGTTCCGCGACGCCGTTCCGGCCAACACCGTCGTGTTGATCGCGCTTGGCGTGATCAACCAGCTGCCGACCTGGTACCGGCCGGACGGGCCCACGACGCCGAACCAGCTCGGACAGCAGATCGCCGACTTCGTGCTCGCCGCGCTGGAAACCTGATCACTCTCCTGGCGGGCGCACCGCCGATGTCTCGGCCAGTTTCGCTGACCGGCTGCGCAAGGGTTGCCTGTCACATCATCATCGTCTTATGACGGCAGACGACACCCCGTTCGTCCGGGTGCTGATCGCCGACGACCGCCCTGCGGTTCGCGCTGCGCTCGGCACGGTGTTGAGACTCCTGCCCGGTGTTGCCGTGGTGGGCGAAGCGGTGCGCCAGTGGCAGGTGATCAGTCAGCTCCAACGACACCAGCCGGACGTGGTGCTGCTCGGGCTCGCCCTGCCCGATGCGGACCCGGCCGGGCTGACCAAGCGGATCAGGGCGAGACACCCGACGACCGGTGTGATCGCGGTGACCGCCGCTCCGGCCGACGAGGTCGTCCGAGCGGTGCTCATGGCCGGCGCCGCTGGCTGTCTGCCGCCGAGCGCGGGCCGCGACGCTATGGTCCGCGCGCTGCGGGCAGCCACGGCGAGCACCAGTGACCGGCGGTCGACGGCGCGAAACAGACATGACGAGCTGACCGATCGCGAGCGGGCGGTGCTCGCACTCGTCGCGAGCGGGTTGACCAACGCCGAGATCGCCCGACGATTATCAGTGAGCGAGGCGACCGTGAAGACCCATCTCAACCATGCGTACACCAAGGCGGGCCTGCGTAACAGGGCCGAGGCCGTCCGCTATGCCAGGCGCAACGGTCTCAGTCCCGTCGACGAGCGGGACTGAGCGACGGCTCCCCGTCGCGCACGGATGCCGTGTTGTGACTACCTGTTACCTTCGCCGGTAAGGTACCTTTAACTACGAGTTATATGGCGATCAAGTTGAATGGTGGCCACCGGGATGCCGAGGGACCCGCACGAAGAACTGCTGGCCCTGCTGGGTGCCGAGGTCAGTGCCACCCAGGAGACCACGGACGCCGCGGACGAGGCGGTAGCCGTCTATCTCGGGGTGAACCGGACCGACCTGCGCTGCCTGAGTCTGCTGTTCCGGGAGATCGACACGGCGACGCCGGGCCAGCTGGGAACCGTTCTCGGGCTGACCACCGGCAGCATCACGGCGATGGTGGACCGCCTTGAGCGACAGGGATACCTGGTCAGGACACCCGACCCCGCTGACCGGCGCAAGATCGTCATCCGGCTCACCGCCGAGGTCGTCGAGCAGATAACCGCCCTGTACCGGCCGTTGATCGAGGCCGGTCTGCGTGAGCTCGCCCGCTACACCGAGGCCGAACTGGAACTGATCATCGACTTCCAGCGACGCAGCCGGCGCCTGCAGGAGGAGCACCGGACCAGGGTGCTGCGTACCTCAGAACAGCGTTCGCGGTAGCGCGTCCGAGCTCGCCACCTCGTTCGCGGGCATGACGGCGGGACAGTGCGTGTCCCTGGGCGGAAGGGCCAGTGTCATCAGATAGCTGTCGACGATGTCCGCGACGCACGGACTTTTGTCGTAGGAACCATGCCCCCAGCCCTCGTAGGTGAGCAGCGTGGCGCTGGGAATCTGGCTGGCGGCGTCCACCGCCCAGGCGTACGGCGTCGCGGGGTCGTACCAGTTGTTGACCATCAGAATCGGCGGGGCCCCCTGGATTCGGTAGGGGTGCTGCGGATTGGGCACCGGCGCGGTGCGGCCGAGGCAGAGCAGCCCGACGGACCACGCGAGACCGGAGATCCGCAGGTGTGGGGCGAGCTGGGCGTCGGCGGACCGCTGCCCGGCCACCCCCGCGGCGCTCGTGAGTTCGATCCGCCAGTCCGAGCAGAACGCGGGCATCAGGTAGTAAGGCAGCTGGATGTCGGCGGCCCCGACACGCAGGGCCGAAGGGGTGCCGTTGTCGAGCGAGGCAAGCTCGTCGGCCAGCTGTGGCCACTGCGGCCCATACAGCAGGCGAACCGGCAGCATGCTCAAATCGTCGGGGGTGATCGGGTCCCTGGGCTGGTCCGGGTAGTGCAGTCTGCCCTGCTTGGCACGCTCGTAGAGCCGGTCGAACAAGGCGCCGACGTCCTGGCCGTGCAGCGAGCACTTGTCCGAGGCTGCGCACCATCTGGTGAACTCGTCGAAGGCCGCCTCGTCGGCCCAGGCCTCCTCGGCGAAGAACTCGCTCGTATGGCTGCTGTGGTCCATGTTGCTGTCCAGCACGAGCGCCCGGATCCGGTCCGGGTAGAACTCGGCGTACTGCTGACCCATGAGAGTGCCGTAGGACACGCCGTAATAGGTCAGCTTCCGTTCGCCGAGGGCCGCCCTGATGGCATCGATGTCCCGCACCACGCTGAGGTCGTCCACATGGTCGAACAGCGGTCCGGAGCGCCGGCGACAGTTGTCGGCGAGCCGGCGGTTGTAGGCCACCCTGTCGGCGAAGCCCTGGGAGGTTGCCGGGTCGCTCCTGGGGCTCGCGTCGAGCACCGACTGGTCACAGACGAGGGCCTTGCTGTCGCCGACACCGCGTGGATCGAATCCGACGATGTCGAACCTATCCTTGAGCTGCGAGGAGAAGATGGCGTCGCTGAGCACGAGCTGTACCCCCGACCCACCGGGCCCGCCGGGATCGACGACGAGGGAACCGATGCGCGCGCGGGGATCTTTGGCCTTGCGACGTGCCAGCGCGAGTTGCACGGTGCCGTCCTTGGCGTCGGACCAGTTGACGGGCACCGCCAGCGTGCCGCAGTCGATGGTGGCGTCCTGCCGACACGGTGACCAGGTGATCGCACCGGCGGTCGGCGCTTGGGCCGCGGCGGCCGGCGGAGCGGCGGCCGCCGTCGTCAGGACCACCACCGGCACGGCGACCGCGGCGAGCGTTCTCATCGTGATCAGCACCTGCTCTGCCTCCCCATCCGGACCCGAGGTCGCTGTCGGATCTCCACCGTGCCGTATTCCGGTCGCCGCCGCGTCATCCCGCGGTCGGATTCACGATGATCACCCCACAGTGGGGGCGTCGGCCCTGATCCGCAGGCCCTTGGGGTCCACGAGCGGATCCCGGACGACGGTGCCGGACACCGGCTGGCCGAACAACTCCACCGACACCGGTGTCGCCTCGGCAAGGCCGACGGGCAGGTATGCGTAGGCGATGGGTTTGGTGACGGTGTAGCCGAAGCCGCCGGTCGTCACCCGTCCCACGATCTCGCCGTCCACCCTGACCGGTTCGCTGCCGAGCGGAACGGCGTGCGGGTCATCGAGCACGAGACAGCGCAGCCGCCGCCGAATGCCATCCCGCCTCGCCGCCAGTAGCGCGTCGCGACCCAGGAAAGGCTTGTCCTCGTTCACACAGAAGCCCAGCCCGGCCTCGTACGGGTTGGTCTCCGGAGTCAGGTCCGAGCCCCATAGGCGGTAGCCCTTCTCCAGCCGCAGGCTGTCGATTGCCCGGTAGCCGGCGGCCACCAGACCGTGCTCACGGCCGTTCTCCCACAGCGTGGTCCACAGGCCGGCGCCGTACTCGGCCGAACAGTACAGCTCCCAGCCCAGTTCGCCGACGAACGTCACCCGCAGGGCATGCACGGGGACGTCGCCGACGGTGGTCTGTCGCGCGGTCAGGTACGGGAACGAGGCGTTGTCCAGCCTCGCCGGAGTCAGTGGGGCGAGGATGTCCCGAGACCGGGGGCCCCACAGCGCGAAGCAGGTGTACTGGCCGGTGACGTCGGCCACCCGGACCGAGCCGTCCCGGGGGGCGTGCCGGCGGATCCACGCGATGTCGCGCGACCCGTACGCGGTGCCGGTCACGATCAGGAATACGTCCTGCTCGATCCGGGTGACGGTGAAGTCGCACTCGATACCGCCGCGCGAGTTCAGTGCCTGGGTGTAGGTCACATCACCGACGGCCCGGTCGACGTCGTTGTCGCACAACCAGTTCAGCAGGCCGGCCGCACCGGGTCCGCTGACCTCGATCTTGGCAAAGGACGACTCGTCGAACAGCCCAGCGGTCGTGCGCGTCGCCCGGTGCTCGGCCACGATCGCCGGCGACCAGCCCATGCCGGCCCACCCGCGTGGCTGAAGGAACTCGTCGCCGTCATAGGCGTTGCCGCGATAGTAGTCGACCCGCTCCCAGCCGGACTTCTCGCTGAAATGGGCCTGCTGCTGGACATGCCAGTCGTAGACGGGCGAGACCCGCAGCGGGCGGCCCGCCGACCGCTGCCGATGCGGATAGGGGATGTCGTAGTAGGTCTGGTAGTTCTCGGTGACCCGGGCCAGGGTGTAGGCGGGGGAGAGGTACTGTCGGCCGAAGCGGCGGATGTCCATATGCGACACGTCCATACCGGCCTCGCCGGAGACGATCCATTCGGCCATCACCTTGCCGATGCCACCGGCTCCCGCGATGCCGTGCGCGCAGAATCCCGCCGCGACGAAGAATCCGCCGACCTCGGTCTCGCCGAGGCAGAACTCGTTGTCCGGGGTGAACGCCTCCGGGCCGTTGATCAGTTTTCGGACGCCAAGCTCGGCCATGGCCGGCACTCGGCGCTGGGCGTTCTCGGCGATCTCGGCGAAGCGGTCCCAGTCCGCAGGGAGCAGCTTGCCGTTGAAGTTAGCCGGGATGGCGTCGAGGTCATGCTGGTCGAGCGCCCACGGCCGTGAGTCGCGCTCGTAGCCGCCCATCAGCAGGCCGTCGACCTCCTCGCGCCAATACACCAGGTTGTCCGGGTCGCGCAGGGTGGGCAGACGGGTGCCGTCGTGGTGGCGAACCGGCTCGGTGACGAGGTACTGGTGCGACATCGGCACGATCGGCACCCGCACGCCGGCCATTCTGGCGATCTCCGCGGCGTACATGCCGCCGCAGTCGACCACGATCTCCGCCTCGATGTCGCCGCGGTCGGTGCGCACCCGGTGCACCCGGCCTTCGCGCACGTCAATGCCGACCACCCGGGTGTTCTGGTGGATGCGGACCCCGCCGGCCCGCGCGCCGGCGGCGAGCGAGTACGCCAGCCCGGCCGGGTCGACGTAGCCGTCGGTGGCCAGGTACGAGCCGCCGACGACGCCCTCGGTGCTCATCAGCGGGAACATCTCGGCCGCCTGCCGTGCGGACATTTCCTCCAGGGGCAGCCCGAACGAGCGTGCCCAGCCGATCTGTCGGCGCACCTCGGCCATCCGGTCGGGGGTGCTGGCCAGCCTGATACCGCCGCACTCCACCCAGCCGGGTGGGCTCTGACCGGCCTGAAGCCGGCGGTACAGCTCGGCGGAGTAGGAGTTCATCCTCGTCAGCGTCGGATCGGCACGCAGCTGGCCGACGAGGCCGGCGGAGTGGAACGTCGAGCCGCTGGTCAGCTCGCTCCTGTCGAGCAGCACCACATCGCGCTCACCGAGCTCGGCGAGGTGGTAGGCCACGCTGGTGCCGCCGACGCCGCCGCCGATGATGACGATCCGTACCCGGTCCGGGAGTGCCGTGTCTGTTGCCACGCCGCTCTTGGTACCCCATTCGTGGCCTTGATCGAAACCGGTGCCGCCGAACAGGCTCCCATGGGTTGACGCTGGCCGGAGGCCAGCACAGACTTGTCGATCACCTCATGTGCGGGAGGGGCGGTTCATGCCGGCAGCGATCGGCACCGTGGTGGCGGCGGCCCTGAACGCACTCGGGTTTGACGCGCCGGGGGACGGCCACCTTGGCGCGTCGGCGCGCTGGACCCCGATCACCGGCGGTCTGAGCCATCAGGTGGTGCGCTTGGACGCCGGGGGCCGCCGGTTCGTGCTGCGGGTGCTGGACGACTCGGTCAGCCGGGCCGGTCTCGGGATACCGCTGGACCAGGAGATCGCCAACACGGTGCTGGCCGCCAAGACCGGGGTCGGTCCGCGGGTCCTGCACGTGTTGGCCGAACACGACGCGCTGGTGCTGGAGTTCGTCGACGGCGCCACCCTGTCCGCCTCGGAGGTTCCCGCGCACCTCGCCGGGATCGCCGCGGCGTGCCGACAGCTGCACGCCGGCGAAGCGTTCGGCAACACCTTCGACGTCTTCGATAAGCTGGCCGAGCTGATCGCGTTGTGTCGGGAACACGGGCTCGGCCTTCCGGGCGGATACGAGCCGCGGCTGAGGCAGGTGGCCGGTATCCGGGCCGTGCTCGCGGCGCGTCCGCTGCCGACAGTGCCGTGCCACAACGATCTGCTCGCGGAGAACTTCATCGCCGACGGCGACCGGGTCCGGATCGTCGACTACCAGCTCAGCGGCATGAACGATCCCGCGTTCGAACTCGGCGACATCGCGGCCGAGGCCCAGTTGCCGGTCGCGGCGGTGGAGGAACTGGCCGGCGCCTACTTCGGAGCCGCGCTGACCCCCGCCCTTGTCGCCAGAGTCCGCCTTTTCCAGCTGATGTCGGATGTGACCTGGACGCTGTGGTTCCGTGTCCACCACGGTCTGCTGCCGGGAAAGGCCGCCGCGGGCGGGAATGCCGCGTCGTTCGACTATGCGGCGGAGGCGGAGGGCAAGTGGGCACGCGCGCTGCGGGTGCTCACCGGTTCGGAGCTGAGCGGGCTGCTGGCGGTGGCCGGTGAGTGAGGCGTCCAGCCTGGAGGAGGACGCCGCACGGCTGGCCGCCCTCGGCTATCGCCAGGAGCTACGCCGCAGCTGGAGCGGTTTCTCCAACTTCGCGATCTCCTTCTCCATCATCTCGATCCTGTCCGGCTGCTTCACCACCTTCGGTCAGGCATGGAACAACGGCGGTCCGGTAGCCATCTCCTGGGGCTGGCCGGTGATCTCGGCGTTCATCCTGGTCATCGGACTGTGCCTGGCCGAGCTGGTGTCGGCGTATCCGACGGCGGGCGGGATCTACTGGTGGGCGGCCACTCTCGGACGCCCGGTGCACGGCTGGTTCACCGGCTGGTTCAACCTGGTCGGCCTCATCGCGGTCACCGCTTCGGTGGACTACGGCTGCGCGTCCTTCGTGTCCTTCCTGTTCTCGTTGGTCGTTGCCGACTGGGCGGGGACCGCCGGCCAGGTTTTCCTGATCTTCATCGTGGTGCTGGCGCTGCATGCCTTGGTCAACATCTTCGGCAGCCACCTGGTCGCGCTGCTCAACAACGTGTCGGTGTACTGGCACGTGCTCGGGGTCACCGTCGTGGTGGCGATCCTGGTGTTCGCGCCGACCCAGCACCAGAGCCTCGGGTTCGTGTTCACCCAGCGGATCAACAACTCCGGGTTCTCCGATGGCACGTTCTTCTTCTACGTGCTGCCGCTGGGTTTCCTGCTCACCCAGTACACGATCACCGGGTTCGACGCGTGTGCGCACGTGTCCGAGGAGACCAGGGGAGCCGCGACAACGGCGGCCAAGGGCATCTGGCGGTCCATCCTGTACTCGGCGATCGGCGGGTGGATCCTGTTGCTCGCCCTGTTGTTCGCCGCGACCCACTCCGACGAGGTCACCAGGCAGGGCGGATTCGTCGGTGCGATCCTGACCACGGCGCTGAGCACCCGGGTGGCCGTCGTGGTGGTGACCATCTCGGTGATCGGGCAGTTCTTCTGTGGGATGAGCTGTGTGACGAGCACCTCCCGGATGGCGTACGCGTTCAGCCGGGACGGCGCGGTCCCCGGCCACCGGGTGTGGTCGAAGCTGAACCGGAACCGGGTGCCGGTCAATGCCGTGATCGGTGCGTGCGTCGCCGGACTCGTGCTGACACTGCCCGCGCTGTACCGCGGTTCCGCCGGCGTGCCGACCGCCTTCTACGCCGTCGTCTCCGTCGCCGTGATCGGGCTCTACCTCGCGTTCCTCATTCCGATCGCGTTGCGGCTGCGGGCGGGCTCCGCGTTCCAGCCGGGGCCATGGACGCTGGGCGGCAAGTACCGCTGGATGTGCTGGACGGCGATCGTCGAGATACTGGTGGTCTCCGCGTACTTCGTGCTTCCCGTGGTACCGGCCGGCATGCCGGGCGATCCCGACTTCAGTTGGACGGCGGTGAACTACGCGCCGGTCGCGGTCGGTGGTCTGATGCTGCTCGTCGGGACGTGGTGGCTGGTGTCGGCACGCAAGTGGTTTCGTGGTCCGCAACGAACTGTGGAACCGGTGCCGGGGGAACAGCGCTCCGTTGGGCCGGAACCGCGGTAGCGGCCACCACGGCACACTAGGCTCGCGGCCTATGCGTGTCGTTCTCGCCTCCTCCGGAGGAACAGGCCACTTCAACCCGCTGCGCCCCGTCGCCGACACTCTCGTCCGTCGCGGGGACGAGGTACTCGTCGTGGTCCCGCCAGATCTCACCGAGACCGTCGAGGCCACCGGCCTCCCGCACCGGATCGGCGCGGCGCCGCCGGACGCCGAACTGGCGCAGGTCATGCGGAGTCTGGCCACCATGCCACCGGCGGAGGCGGGCAGGGCCTTCCGCCGCGAGGTGTTCGGCCGGCTGTGCACCGCCGCCATGTTGCCGACCCTGGACGAGGTGTGCGAGCAGTGGCGGCCGGATCTCGTGCTGCGTGAGCCGGCCGAGTTCGCCTCGGCCATCGCGGCCCGGCGGCATGGTGTCCCGCAGGCGCGGATCGCTATTTCGCTGGCGACCGCGTCGACGAGGGCGACGACCGCCGCTATGCCGTCGCTGCTGCCCTACGGCGACCAGCTCGCCGACGAGCTGCACGCCTCCCCGTACCTGACCCGTCTGCCCGCCGCGCTGGATCCGTCACCGTTCCCGGTGACCCATCGGTTCCGCGAGCCCGCCGAACCGCCCGGCGGGCCGCTGCCGGACTGGTGGAACGGACAGGACACACCGCTGGTGTACGTCACGTTCGGCAGTGTCACCGGCGGGTTCGACGACGCCGCCGCGGTCTACCGGGCGGCTCTCGAGGCCGTCGCGGACCTGCCGGTGCGGGTGCTGCTCACCGTCGGCCGGGACATGGACGCCGCCGCACTCGGCTCCGTGCCGGCCAATGTCCACGTCAAGGCGTGGGTGCCGCAGACGGAGGTGTTGACGCAGGCCGCGGTCGTGGTCTGCCACGGCGGGTCGGGAACGACCTATGGCACGCTCGCGGCCGGTGTGCCGCTCGTGATCGTCCCGCTGTTCGCCGACCAGCCCGACAACGCACACCGGGTCGCCGAGGTCGGTGCTGGCCTGGCGGTCGAGCCCGAGCCCGGTCGCGCCGGACAGCGGGCCGGCGGGCTGATATCCGGCGCCGGCAACCTGGACTCCTCGCGTATCCGTGCCGCGATCTCCTCGGTGCTCGCCGAGCCGTCCTACCGGGAGGCCGCCGGCCGGATCGCCAGGGACATGCGTGCGCTGCCCACGCTCGATGAAGTGCTCGACACACTCGTGTCCACGCTCGCGCGACGGTGATCGTCGGCGGAGCTGGACCGCAGGTCGCGGGGACGCCCGACACGCTCACACCCACCCGGACGCGACCGTGGCTACGTCCAACCGGGTGGCATGCTTCGCCGTCGTGCCGGCCGTGTGGTTGACTGTGCACGGTCTCATTCTGTGTTCGTGTCACATTCACGCTCGCGGAACGACGTCGCGGGCAGGCAGTCCTTCCTCGCAGGGAATCGGGCAACACGTCCGCCACGTGGTCAGGCCCATGGCGCCGCACTTGCGGCTCCATGACGTAGTACCTGTTGAGGAGATAGCGAAGTGGTCCAGGGCACCGTCAAGTGGTTCAACTCGGAGAAGGGCTTCGGCTTCATCGCCCCCTCCGACGGTGGCGCCGACGTTTTTGTGCATTACTCGGAGATTCAGGGCAACGGGTTCCGTAGCCTTGAGGAGAACCAGAAGGTCGAGTTCGAGATCGGCCAGGGCACCAAGGGGCCGCAGGCCATGGGTGTGCGCGCCGTCTGAGCGTAGAACCTGTCACGACAGGGCCCGCCGGGAACACGGCGGGCCCTGTCGTCGTCTCGGCTCCTCGTTGCCGCTTCAGCCGGGACACGGCGGCTGGCCCGTGCGGTAGCGTTGCCCCCGATGTCACTCATCGCCACCCTGTCGCTGGCCGCACTCGACGTCCTCTGGGAGGACCTGAGCCTCGGCACCGTGCCGCCCTACCCCTTCGAGGTTCCCAGCCACGGCGAGACCTACGCGGAGCGGGCCAGGATCCGAGCGGCCGTGCACACGGACCTCGACCAGCGCGGTCTGCTCACCCAGGGACTGCTCGCCCCACGACTGGTCACCGCACTGCACCTGCTCGCCCGGCCCCAGCTTCAGGTGGACACCGTGTCCGCCCTGGAGATCAGAGGCGGATCGGTGGTGCCCAGTGCCATGCTGCACGCCATGGCCGCGGCACGCGGCCGCAATGCCGTCCTCGCCGCACAGGACGGCTTGCTGATCAGGCTGACGGAGATCAGCGACACCGCGCTGGCCGCATCACTGGTGGGCCTGCTGCCGGCCAACCACGCCGGCCCCGGTGCCCCCGTGTCGCTGCCGGCACATCTTGTCGGCGCGCCGTTGCCGAACGCCGACGGCTCCGACGAGCACGACGGTGCGGCCGTGGTGACCCGGCGTACCGCGTCCTCGGCGTCCCCGGAGCAGCGCAAGGCACTGGCCGCGATGCTCGAACCGCCCAAGCTTCGGGTGGGACAGATCGGCATCGGGCGGGTCGACGAGCACGGCACGTCGCGGCGGCTACCCGGTATCGGCTGGTTCGACACCGCGGGCG
>Ga0213875_10001765_pt1 | contig 13546 bp, 13 predicted proteins | sample BarmaccomBMRX_R8_FD_160105 | JGI IMG/M metagenome (GOLD analysis project Ga0213875, IMG submission 160105) | Root-associated microbial communities from Barbacenia macrantha in rupestrian grasslands, the National Park of Serra do Cipo, Brazil - RX_R8 | ecosystem: Host-associated > Plants > Roots... | reverse complement strand
GCCGCCGAGCACGGCGGCCAGCGCCTGCAGCGCGACGCGCACGACGTTGTTCTCCGGCTCCTGCGCGGTGAGGGTCGACCCGCCGGTCTGGGTGTGGAACCGCAGCATCTGCGAGCGCGGGTCGCGCGAGCCGAACTCGTCGTGCACGATCTCCGCCCACAGGGTGCGCGCCGCGCGGAACTTCGCGATCTCTTCGAAGAAGTCGTTGTGCGCGTTCCAGAAGAACGAGATGCGGGGCGCGACCGCGTCGACGTCGAGGCCGGCGCGCCGCGCGGCGTGCAGGTACGCCTTCGCGTCGGCGAGCGTGAACGCGATCTCTTGGAGCGCGGACGAGCCGGCCTCGCGGATGTGGTAGCCGGAGATCGAGATCGTGTTCCAGCTCGGCACGTGCTCGGCGCAGTACGCCATGACGTCGGTGACGAGCCGCATCGAGGGCCCCGGCGGATAGATGTAGGTGCCGCGCGCCACGTACTCTTTCAGCACGTCGTTCTGCACCGTGCCGCCCAGTCGCTCGAACGCGATGCCGCGACGCCGCGCGACGGCGAGCACGAACGCGAGCAGGATCGACGCCGGCGCGTTGATCGTCATCGACACGGTGACCTGGTCGAGCGGGATGCCGTCGAAGAGCGTCTCGACGTCCGCGATCGTGTCGATCGCGACGCCGACGTTGCCGACCTCGCCGCGCGCCTGCGGCGCGTCGGAGTCGTAGCCGAGCTGCGTCGGCAGGTCGAACGCGACCGAGAGTCCCGTCACGCCCTGCGCGAGCAGGTAGCGGTAGCGCTCGTTCGACTCGGCCGCCGTCGCGAAGCCGGCGTACTGGCGCATCGTCCAATGCCGTCCGCGGTACATGTCGCGGCGGACGCCGCGGGTGTACGGATACGCGCCGGGCGGCGCGCGCCGCACCGGCGGCGACGGTTCGTCGTAGTACGGCTTCAACGGGATGCCGCTTGCGTTGAACTCGCGGGCGCTCACGACGGAGGCTTCCGCCGGGCGACGCGCCGCGCCCTATGCGCAGGGCCGGCGGCCGCAAGGAACATCGGAGCGTTTGCTCCCATAGGCATGCCATGGAACGCCGCGTCGCTCTGACCGCTCTGGCCGGGCTCGTGCTCGGCGCGCCGCTCGCCGCACGCGCCGCGGCCACCCACCGGCCGCCGCACAGCGACGCCGAGTGGCGCGCGATGCTGTCGCCCGCGGCCTACCATGTCTTGCGCCAGGGCGGCACCGAGCCGGCGTTCTCGAGCCCGCTCGTCGCGGAGCACCGCGCCGGGACGTACGCGTGCGCCGGATGCCGGCGCCCCCTCTTTTCGTCGAAGACGAAGTACGACGCCCACACGGGCTATCCGAGCTTCCGCGCAGCGCTGCCGGGGGCGATCACGACGACCGCCCGCGCCCACGGAAAGCCGTACGCGCCCGTGCACTGCGCGCGGTGCGACAGCCATGTGGGGCGCCTGTATCGCGACGGTCCGAAGTCGGCCGACTCGCACTACAGCATGAACGGCATCGCGCTCGCCTTTCTGCCGAGCACCGCGTAGCAGGCGCGGTAAGCGCGCCTACGGACATCCGGCGCGTCGTGCGCTATCGTTGAGTGACCATGAAGCGCAGCACCGTCCTCACCGCTCTGGCCGGGTTCGTCCTCGGCGCGCCGCTCGCGGCGCGCGCCGCGACAGTCGGGCGCGTGACGCACACGGACGCGGAGTGGCGCAAGCTCCTTTCGCCGGACGCCTATGCCGTGTTGCGGCACGAAGCGACGGAACGGCCGTTCTCTAGCGCGCTCGACGACGAGAAACGGGCGGGCGTCTACGACTGCGCCGGCTGCGCGCTGCCGCTCTACGCGTCGAAGACGAAATTCGATAGCGGCACCGGGTGGCCGAGCTTCTGGGCGCCGTTGCCGAACGCGGTGACGACGAAGCGCGACACGTCGCTGATGATGATCCGGACGGCCGTGCAGTGCGCGCGCTGCGAGGGACACCTCGGGCACGTGTTCGACGACGGGCCGAAGCCGACGGGCTTGCGCTATTGCATGAACGGCGTCGCACTCACGTTCCGGCCGGGCGCGTCGGCGTAGGCCGGCCTCGCGCCGGCGTCGTCAGCGGGTCGGCGCGGGACGCCGGGACGCGTACGTCGCGAAGATGACGACGAGGATCGCCGACACGGGGATCGGCGCGACGATCTTCCACGTCGCGGGCAGCGCGCCGCGCGCGACCCCGAGCGTGGGCAACACGACGGCGAACAGCTGATCCACCGCACAGATCCAGACCAACGCGCGGAAGCGGCGCGGCTGCGCGAACGCGAGCGCGTAAACGATCGCAACGACGATGAACTCGCCGCCGGCGATCTGCGCCGTCATGGCGTCGGAGATCGGGACGTCGAAGAGCGGCCCCATGAGCTGCGGCGCGACGATCGACAGCACGCCGACCAGCGCGTCGACGCAGAACCCGATCGCGAGTGCGATCCGCACGACGACCGTGAGCACGTCACGGCTCATGCGATCGTCACGAGCGGCGTGCGTGCTTCGACGGTCGTGCCCGCCGCGACGTGAACCGCTCCCACCGTCCCGGTCTTATGCGCCCGGATTTCGTTCATCATCTTCATCGCCTCGATCACCGCGACGACATCGCCTTCGTTGACGACCGCGCCTTGCGCGACCGGAATTTCCACGACGACGCCGTGCATCGGCGAGACGACGTCGTTGCCGGCTGCCGACGCCGATTTCCGCGCCGCGCCGCCTTTCTTCGGCGCGCTGCGCGCGCTGCCGTTCGCACCGCCCGCACCGCCACGGATGCCGCCGCCCGCAGCGCCGCCCCACGAGCCGCCGCCGCTCGAGCTGCCGCCGAATGAGCCGCCGCCCGAGCCCGCTGCGAAGCCGCCTCGTCCGAATGCCGGCAGATCGACGAACCGCACGCGAAACAGCTTGCCGTTCACCTCGACGCGCACCGCATCGTCGTCGTCCGGCATCGCTCCACCCGCGCCCGGCGACACGGCCGACGACGACGCCTCGCGTCCCCCCATGTCACCCTGAGCTGGTCGAACGGCGCGCGACGCAGGCTCACCGTCAGCGCCGCGCGCGGCCCATTCGGCCGCGAACGGCTCCAGCGTCGCGGTCCCGTACGACGCGTCGCGCACGACGTCGACGTCGACGAGCGCGCGCAGGAGCGGCAACGTCGTCGGCACGCCGTCGACGACGTACTCGTCGATCGCGCGGCCGAGCCGCGCGAGGGTCTCGGATCGCGTGCGCCCGCGAACGATCAGCTTCGCGATCATCGAGTCGTAGTCGGGCGTGATCGTGAATCCCGGAAACGCCGCGGAGTCGACGCGCACGCCGAAACCGCCGGGCTCGCGATACCGCGTCACGGTCCCGGGCGCCGGCCGGAAGCTCTGCGCCGGATCCTCGGCGTTCACGCGCACCTCGATCGCATGACCGCGGAATCCGTCGTCGATCTGCGCCTGCGTCATCGACAGCGTCCGCCCCGCCGCCACGAGGATCTGCTCGCGCACGAGGTCGATGCCCGAGATTTCCTCGGAGACCGTGTGCTCGACCTGGATGCGCGTGTTCATCTCGAGGAAGTAGAACGCGTCGCCGCTGACGAGACATTCGATCGTGCCGACGGAGTCGTAGCCGATCGCCTTCGCGGCCTGCACGCCCGCGGCACGCAGTCCCTCACGCACCGACGACGGAATCTGCGCCGGCGCCTCCTCCCACAGCTTCTGGTGCCGGCGCTGCAGCGAGCAGTCGCGTTCGCCGACGTGCAGCACCGTGCCGTGCTTGTCGGCGAGAACCTGCAGCTCGACGTGCTTCGGGTTTTCGAGGTACCGCTCGACGTAGATCGTCGGGTTACCGAAGTACGCGCTCGCCTCGCGCTGCGCCGTGGAGAACGCCGACTCGAGCTCGTCGACGGTTCGCGCGACTTTCAGACCTTTGCCGCCGCCGCCGCCGGACGCTTTGAGCGCGAGCGGCAGCCCGTACATCTCGGCCGCGACGCGCGCCGCAGCGACGTCCGCGACGGGATCCGTGCCGCCGGGAACGACGGGAACGCCGGCCGCGACCATCGCTTGGCGTGCGCGAATCTTGTCGCCCATCGCGTCGATCGCGTCGGGATGCGGACCGATCCACGTGATGCCGGCATCGATCGCGCGGCGCGCAAAGCTCGCGTTCTCCGCGAAGAAGCCGTAGCCCGGATGGATCGCGTCGGCGCCGGCGCGCGCCGCCACGTCGAGCAGCGCGTCGGCGTTGAGGTACGACTGCGACGGCGCCGCGCCGCCGAGGTGATACGCCTCGCCGGCGAAGCGCACGTGCAGCGCGTCGCGGTCGGCGTCGGAATAGACCGCGACGGTCGCGCACCCCAGTTCCTTCGCGCTGCGCATGACGCGGATCGCGATCTCGCCGCGGTTCGCGACGAGGATCTTCCGGAACGGCGGCGCGTCAGCCATCGAGGCGCCCTGCGATGTTCCATCGCGACGTCGAGCACGCGATCAGACGTGCGGATGCGGTGTCGGCGACGGCGATGCGGCCGGCGAGGCTCCAGCGCGACGATTCCGACGCTCGTGGCCGCGACCGCACGTCGGATGCGCGCGCGTACGCCACGTACGCCGCGGCGATCGCGGCGAGCTCTTCCGGTGCCGGCGACATCATCGCGCTGTTCACGGTCGCGCGACGTCCGGGTACATGCCCATCGCGTGGTAGCCCGCGTCGACGAAGTGGATGTCGGCGGTCACTTGCGACGACAGGTCGGATGCGAGGAACACGGCGACGTTGCCGACGTCGTCGGCCGTCACGTTCCGTCGCAGCGGCGACACCGCGGCGACCTTCGCGGGCATCGCACTGAATCCGGCGACCTGTCGCGACGACGCGGTCGAGATCGGCCCCGCCGAGATGCCGTTGACGCGAATGCCGCGCTCGCCGAGGTCGAACGCGAGATACCGGATCGCGGACTCCAGGGCGGCCTTCGCGATCCCTTGCACGTTGTAGTTCGGCACGATCTGCGTTGCGCCGAGGTACGTCATCGCGATGACCGACCCGCCGTCGTTGAGGTTGTCGTTCATCTGCCCGACGAGCGCGATCAGCGAGTACGCGCTGATCTCCATCGCGACCGCGAAGCCGTCGCGCGACGTCGTGTAGACCTTCCCCGACAGATCTTCCTTTTTCGTGAAGGCCATCGAGTGCACGAGGCCGTCGATCTTTCCGGCCCGTTCAGCCAGATCGCGCAGCGTCTCCTCGTTGGTCACGTCGCAGAGAAAAACGGCGGCGCCGCCGAGCTCGTCGGCGTGCTGTCGCACCGCCTTCTCGACGCGGTCGCCCTGGTACGTGAGGATCAGGCGCGCTCCGTGCGCGTGCATCTGCCGCGCGATCCCGCTGGCGATCGACCACCGGTTGGCGATCCCGGTCACGAGGACGGTCTTTCCGTCGAGCAGTCCCACGGGGTCCCGTGATCGGCCGCAACAGTCCGACAACCCTCTCGCCGGCCGTCGCGAGCGGGCGACGCGCGCTACAGAGGGCTGTGCGCCAGAACGGAAGCCTGGACGGCTTGGCCTGCGGCGTTCGGGTGCGAGTCGTCTCCGCTGTCGTATTGCGGCAGCATGTAGCCCGTGTTCGTGGGGTCGGTGATCGGCGTCGCGATGTCGATCACGCCGTCGGCGCCGGGCGGCTGAACCGTGACGCCGTCGACCACGGACGGCTGCGTCGTGCTCATCCACGCGTTGAGCGCCTGACGCTCCGCGTCTTGCCCCGTGTTCGCCGGGAATCGCGAGCCGTAGCCGCTCGGATTCTGCCCGTTGCAGTACGTCGTCGGCGCGATCTTCGCGAGGTAGATGCGCACGCCCGCCGCGTGCGCCTGCGCGATGACGTTCTGATCGCCGGCGAGGATCGTCGCGGCGTTGCTGCACTGCGACGTCTTCAGATCGACGTCGGCGCCGGCCTGGATCACCGCGCCGACGTCGGGAAGGCTCAGCGCGTCACGCGCGAAGCGATCGACGATCGCCGGGTTGTTCGCGAGCACGTTGATCGTGAGCAGCGCGTCGGGGCCGAACGCCAGGTTGACGACGCCGACGTCGTCGCGGCCCGCAGCGTGCAGGTCCGCTGCGACGTCGCTGACGATGTCGTCGAACGCGTTCGCATCGCTTCCGCCGCCGAGAATCGTGGACGATCCGAGAATCCCGACCGTTTCGGTGTAGTTTCCGTAGACGTCGAGCCGGTCGAACAAAAAGTACTCGCCGAACGTCGCCGTGAACGAGGTGCCGGCGACGTCGGACGTCGTGTTTCCGGCTCCGGCGGCCGACGCGTAGTTCGTGATGAGCGCCGCGTGATAGTCCTGCGGCAGCGCGGGCCACGATCCGGCGACGTATTCCGTCACCGCGAGCTTCGCGCCGTATGAGAAATTCATCATGACCGGATCCGACACCGCAGCCGAGCCCGGCGCGATCGTCACCGACGCGGCGTTGGAGAACGTGACGGGCGTATCCGTGCCCGTTGCGACCGTCGCGCCCGACGACTGCACGCCGATGTGCACGGCGCCGAGGGTCACCGGCGTCGCCCCCAACGCGTTCGAGAAGTGAAGGCGAACGGTGCCGCGGCTCCCGACCGACGGCTTGATGATCTCGCGAAACGTCTGCTCGCGGCTGGCCGGGTCCGTCGTCGACGGCACGTCGTTCGCCATCGGTCCGGCCCACGCGGCGATCCATGTCCCCGTCCCCGACGCGTGGTTCGGGGCGATCGAGCCGCTCGAGCCTCCACAGGCCGGCAACGACAGCACGGCGGCGGCCGCGGCGGCCGCCATACCGAAACGAACGAACGGAATCTCGTGCAAGAGTGGACGTTGTACCCTCGTGCAGCGGTTTCGCCGGAAACGTGCGCCAGGTCGGGCTTTTGCGCAGACTCGGCGTCGGCCGAGACGACCGGCCGCTACAGCGGGATGTTGCCGTGCTTGCGCTTGGGGCGCTCGACGCGCTTGTTCGCGAGCGCATCGAGCGCGCGGCTCACCACGCGGCGCGTCTCGCTGGCGTTGATCACGTCGTCGACGTAGCCGCGCTGTGCCGCGATGAACGGGTTCGCGAAGTGCTCGGTGTACTCGGCGGCGAGCTCGGCGGCTTTCGCGTCGGGGTCCGGCGCGTCGGCGATCTCGCGGCGGCTCAGAATCTGCACGGCGCCGCTCGCGCCCATCACCGCGATCTCGGCCGAAGGCCAGGCGAAGTTGAAGTCGGCGCGGATGTGCTTCGACGCCATGACGTCGTACGCGCCGCCGTACGCCTTGCGCGTGATCACCGTGATCTTCGGCACGGTCGCCTCGGCGAACGCGTACAGCAGCTTCGCGCCGTGCTTGATGATGCCGCCCCACTCCTGGCTCGTGCCGGGCAAGAAGCCCGGAACGTCGACGAACGTCAGCAGCGGCACGTTGAACGCGTCGCAGAAGCGCACGAACCGCGCCGCCTTGATCGACGCGTTGACGTCGAGCACGCCCGCGAGCACTTTCGGCTGGTTCGCGACGATCCCGACGGTGCGACCGCCGACGCGCCCGAAGCCGATCGCGATGTTCTGCGCCCAGAGCGGCGCGATCTCGAAGAAGTCGCCGTCGTCGACGACCGCGACGATCGCGTCCGCGATGTCGTACGGCTTCGCCGACGAGTCGGGGATGAGGTCGTCGAGCTCCGTCGCGACGCGCATCGGATCGTCGTCGCTGGGCACGACGGGCGGATCGTCGAGGTTGTTCGACGGGATGAACGAGAGCAGCCGGCGGCAGTGCTCGTTCATCTCGTCTTCATCGGACGCGGTGAGGTGCGCGACGCCGCTCTTCGTCGCGTGCGTGATCGCGCCGCCGAGCTCTTCGAACGTGACGTCCTCGCCGGTCACCGCTTTGATCACGTCCGGTCCGGTGATGAACATCTGCGAGATGCCCTCGACCATGATCGTGAAGTCCGTGATGGCGGGCGAATACACGGCGCCGCCGGCGCACGGGCCCGCGACGAGGCTGATCTGCGGCACGACGCCCGACGACTGCACGTTGCGCCAGAAGATCTCGGCGTAGCCGCCGAGGCTCACGACGCCTTCCTGGATGCGCGCGCCGCCGGAGTCGTTGATGCCGATCACCGGCGAGCCGGTCCGCACGGCGAGGTCCATCACCTTGCAGATTTTCTCGGCGAACACTTCGCCGAGCGATCCGCCGAGCACGGTGAAGTCCTGCGAGAAGAGGAAGACTTGCCGTCCGTCGATCGTCGCGTGGCCGGTGACGACGCCGTCGCCGAGAAACTGCCGCTCGCCGAGGCCGAACGCCGTCGTGCGGTGCACCGCGAAGCGGTCGAGCTCGACGAACGAGCCCGGATCGACCAGTGCGTCGACTCGCTCGCGAGCGGTTCGCTTGCCGCGCGCGTGCTGCTTCTCGTTCGCGGCTTCGCCGGCCGGCGCGAGCGACTCGGCGCGCATCTGCTCGAGGCGGCGATACGCGTGCTCGTGCGCCGACTCGGGTTCGGTCGTGGCCATCCCGGCAGCGGTTCGCCGCCGCCGGAGCGCCTCCGTTCCGCTACTTGTAGACGGTGCCGTTCACCATGACGTAGCCGTCGAACGTCCACCGCCGGTTTCCGCCCGCGGTGCGCACGTTGTCGATCCCTTCGCCGCCGCCGTTCTCGCGATGGTAGCGGCCGCGCACGACGACGATGTCGCCGGGCTGCGCCGTGACCGCCGCGCCTTCGGACGCCACGGCGATCGGCTGCGAGCCGTCGACGTCGACGTAGAACGCCGTCGGCGCTGCGCCGCGGCCGAGCGGCGGCTGCGCGTTGGCGCCGCTCGTCACGAGGCCGCAGACGGTCACCTCGTGCTCGATGGGCGCCGGCACGGCGCGATACGACAGCAAGACGTCGTCGCCGCAGACGTCCGCTGCGGCGGCCGCGTTCACCGTCGGCGGCGGCGAGGCGAGGTCGTACAGCGGCGCCGGCGTCGGCGACGCGAACGGGTCAGGCTCGCCGCGGCGGGCCGAGGCGGGTGCGTTCGCGACGGCGAGGGCAACCGAGATCGCGACGGCCGCGAATGCGGCGCGCGAAGCGAGCGTCTTCACGACCGCATGGTACCCGCATGATCCCTAAACGGCAACCGCGAGCGGATCCGCGGACGTGCCGGCGGGGACGATCGCCGTCGGCCGCTGCGCGACCGTGACGCGCGGCCGTCGCGCGCGCCCGCCGCCGGTGACGTTCAGCAGCACCGTCGCGTCCGGCGCGATCGTTCCCGCGTTCACGGCGCGCTGCAGCGTCGCGAGCGCGACGCCCGACGCCGCCTCGACGTCGACGCCTTCGATCGCCTCGAAGAGCGCGCACGCCTCGGCCGATTCACCGTTGCCGATCGCGAACGTCGCGCCGCGCGTCGCCGCGAGCGCTTCGCGCACGCCGCCCGCGACCGCATACGGCGGCGCGGAGTTGCCGAGCACCGGCGCGCCGAGCTCCGCTTGGCGCGCGCGCACCTCGTGCGGCGGGCGTGCGTCGAGCGCATGGGCGCGCTTCGACCAGGCATCGTGCAGCGGCGCGAACGGTGCGTTCTGCCCGAGCACGAGCCGCGGCGCGCGATCGCCGAACCGGCCGTCGGCGATGATGCGCAGCGCCGCCTCGTGCGCCGCGAGCGCGCCGGCGCCGCTGCCGACGGCCTGCACGTACGCGTCCGGCAGCGCGCCGATCGCCTCGACGGCGGCGAGCATCACCGTGCCCATGCCGTCGCGTCGCGCGACGTTGCGCACGCCGCCTTCCGCGAGGTAACCGCCGCGTCCGACGAGATGCGCGGCGAGCGCGATCGCGTCGTCGTACGTTCCGCCGCGCACCACGATCGTGCGCACCGACCGCGCGACGCGCACCAGCGCGGCGAGCGGCGCCCACGCGAACTCCGGGATGACGATGACGACGGGGACGCCGGCGTCACCGGCGATCGCGGCGAACGCGGCGGCGGTGTTGCCCGCGGACGCGACGACGAGCGGCCGGCGTTCGTCCGGTGCGAGACGCCCGAGCACCGCGACGGCTTCGAGCTCCTTGAACGTCGCGGTCGCGAGCGTTGCGCCGCGCTCGGGCCACCAGCCGTTGAACGCGACCCACAACCGTTCGAGACCGACGTGCGCGCCGAGCCGCTTCGCGCGATAGACTGCCGTGCGCGCATCCGTTCGCACGTCGCGCGCGAGCGGCAGCCATGCGCCGAAGCGCAGCATCGACCCCTCGCCGGTCGGCGCGAGGGACGTCTGGTCGTACACCGTCCGCAGCAGCGCCGGCGCGTGCGCGCGTTCGCACGACAAGCGCGCGCCGTCGTCCGCGTACGCGTCACCGCACGCGGCGCAACGCAAGACGTACCGCCGCGCGAGCTCCACGTCCGAGGTATCGGCGCCGCGGCGGTGCGGCGCCAGTCAGGAAGGCGGCGCTACCAGATGCCCAGCGCGAGCTTCACGTCCTCGCTCGCCATCGTACGCGGGTCCCACGGCGGGCTGAACGTGATGTCGACGGTCGCGTTCTTCACGCCCTCGACGCTCTCGACTTTGCTGAGGACGGCTTGCTTGAACATCGGCCCGACCGGGCACATCGGCGACGTCAGCGTCATCACGACGGTGACGTCCGCCCCCTGCTCGCCCTCGCACGCGACGTCGTAGACGAGCCCGAGGTCGAGGATGCCGAGCCCGAGCTCGGGGTCTTCAACGTCCTTGAGCGCTTCGCGGACGATCTCCGGGGTGACCATAGCGCTTCCTACGATACGTCCGCCGCCGCAAGGGTTCCGGACGCGTCCGTTTGCGGTCCGAGGGCCCACGACAGCGGCCGCGGCAGCAGCCGGAGCGCGAACGGCACGCCGACGGCGATCACGATCATCGCGCCGAACGCGCGCTCGCCGAAGAACGCGATCGCGCCGAGCGCCGCGGCGATGACGACGACCGAGAACGCGCCGGCGACGGTCGCGCGCCACGTCTGCGCCCGCTCGCGGTCGTCGAGATACGACCACGCGCGCCGCATCCCGCGCACCGTGAGGATCCAGTTCGTCGCGAGGACGCCCAGAAGCACCGCGAGATACAGCATGACGCTCTCGCGCGAGTACGCTTCGACACCCTGCAGCCGCGAGTACGTCACGAGCGCGTACGGCGTGAGCGCGACGAAGGCGAGAAACGTGAAGAGCAGCACGAGGTCGTGCCGGCGCGGCACGAAGCCGCACGTCATGACGCGGTGGAACCGGATCCAGAAGACGCTCACGATTGCGAACGCCAAGAAGAAGACGCCGTAGCGCGACGCGTTCGCGAAGATCTCTTGCGGCGTTTTCGGGATGTCGAGCTGGAGCGCGAGCAGCGACATCGAGAACCCGACGACGATGTCGCCGAACGACTCGAGGCGGCCGACGAAGTACCGATCGGACTCCGTCAGGGTATCGCGGAACGTCACACCGCGAGGTACCGCTGCATCATCGCCTCGTCCGCCTTCAGCTCGGCGATCGACCCGGAACCGACGACGCGTCCGGTCGCGAGCACGTAGCCGCGGTCGGACAGGCTCATCGCGACCTGCGCGTTCTGCTCGACGAGCAGAACCGTGTGGCCTTCGGTGCGGATGTTCCGCACGACGTCTTCGACGTTGCGCGCGATCAGCGGCGCCAGCCCTTCCATCGGCTCGTCGAGCAGGATGATCTCGGGGTTCGCGACCAGCGCGCGCGCGATCGCGAGCATCTGCTGCTCGCCGCCGGAGAGCTTCGCGGGCTTGTCGCGCCGCTCGCCGAGCACCGCGAAGTAGTCGTAGACGCGCTTTTCCGTCCACGGGCCTTTGCGCCCGGAGAGCGCGGCGAGCCGCAGGTTCTCGCCGACCGTGAGGTTCGGGAAGATCCGCCGGTCCTCGGGCACGAACGCGATGCCGGCCTGCGCGACCGCGAACGGCGTGCGGTTCGTGATGTCCTTTCCTTTGAAGCGCACCGCGCCCGTCTTCGCCTGCACGAGGCCCATGACGGTCTTGCACGTCGTCGACCGGCCGGAACCGTTGCGTCCGAGCAGCGCGACGACCTCGCCCTCGTCGACCTGCAGCGAGACGTTCTGCAGCACGTGCGACTTGTCGTAATACGCGTTGACGTTCTCGAGCTCGAGCAGCATGGTTTAACGGCGCTCCGCCCCGGGCTGCGCGCCCCCCACGCCTGCGGCGCGGGGCCCCCGGGTCCGACCACGCAACGGCGGTACCGCACGTGCGCGATCGTGCTGCGCTCGGTCCGTCACCGTGGTGGTGGTCATTCTGCGAGCTCTCCCAGGTACGCGCGCTGGACGGCTTCGTTGGCGCGGATTTCTTGCGGTGTGCCGACGGCGAGCACGCTGCCGGTCTGGAAGACCGTGATCGTCGTCGAGATCGCCATCACGACGTCGATGTCGTGCTCGACGAGCAGGATCGTGCGTCCGGGCGAGATGCGTTGGATGAGGTCGACCGTCTCGTGCGTCTCCGCCGGCGACATGCCGGCGAGCGGCTCGTCGAGGAGCAGCACGGGCGGATCGCTCGCGATGACGAGCCCGATCTCGAGCCGACGCTGGTCGCCGTGCGAGAGGTTCTCGGCGTTCGCGTCGCGCGCGTCCCACAGGCCGACGTCGTGCAGAACGCGTTCGGCGCTCGCGGCGACGTTCGCGAAGCGTTTGCCGGGCCAGAAGAAGCTGGCCTTACCGTCGTTCACCGCCTGCACGGCGAGGCGAACGTTCTCGTACACCGTCAGGTGGCCGAAGATGTTCGTGATCTGGAACGATCGCGCGATGCCGAGCCGCGCGCGCCGGTGTGCGGGAAGCTGCGTGATCTCGCGCCCGCCGAACCAGATGCGGCCTTCGCTCGGCGGCAAGAGACCGCTGAGGAGGTTGAAGAACGTCGTCTTGCCGGCGCCGTTCGGGCCGATGATCGTGCGGACGCCGCCCTCGGGGATCTCCAGCGTCACGCCGTTCACCGCGGTGAACCCGGAGAAGCGCCGCGTGAGGTTGTCCGTCTTGAAGACGGAGCCGGTGCCCGTGCTCGCCGGCAACGTCGCGGCGCTCATCGTGCGGCCTCCGTCGGCGCGGCGTCGTCGATCGGCGGCAGCTCTTCCTCGATGTCGGTCGCGACGCGCGCGCGGCGCGAGAAGTAACGCCGGAACGCGGTGGTGACGCCGTAGTGCCGCACGTCGTCCCAAAGGCCCATGATGCCGCGCGGGCCGACGAGCACGATCACGACGAACACCACGCCGATCCACGCTTCCCAGTACTTGGTGAGCTGCGAGACGTTGTTCTGCACTTCCCAGTACACCGACGCGCCGAGGATCGGGCCGAGGAACGTCTGCACGCCGCCGAGCATCGACATCATGACGATGTTGCCGGAGTACTCGACGGAGCCGGCGTCCGGATTGATCGCCTGCTGGTAGTACGTCCACAGCCAGCCGCCGATCGCCGGGAAGAGCGCCGACAGCACGAACGCGTTGACGCGGTACTTGTCGACGTCGTATCCGAGGAACCGCGCGCGCTGCTTGTTCTCGCGGATGGCGTGCAACACGCTGCCGAACGGCGAGTGCAGCACGTAGTACAGCACGCAGAGTGCGACGAAGACGCACGCGGCGGTGAACCAGTAGAAG